>OKSZ01000470.1_pt1 | contig 19801 bp, 10 predicted proteins | sample 1606081 | NCBI WGS metagenome assembly OKSZ01 (sample SAMEA3879504, study PRJEB24766) | human gut metagenome | biome: human-associated habitat; feature: feces | place: USA | collected 1985/1987 | reverse complement strand
CCCGCGGTAAGCGGCACAAGGGCGAACAGCCCTTAAAGCAAAGAACAAGGCTCGTTGCTCCCAATGTAGGATAAGACATATTCTACCTTGTCAGCCCGCTATAATCGATTTGGGTGACGCATTGACGAAGTCAGGAATAACCCCAAATTCCAGAAGAGCCGAATATAAGCACAAAAAACTTTGCGAGGCAAGCCACCATTTGCATGGAGACTTGCCTCGCATCGTTTTATACATCAGTTTGTTACTTCATCACCTTAAACACCTTGTTGCCAACCTTTACAAGGTAGGCACCACGAGGTTGGCTGGCAATCGAAGCGGTGAGCTGCTGCACAGGCACTGAGGTGTGTGCCACACCTACGGTGCTGCCACCAAGGTCGTAAACACTCAGAGTGGTGCCGGCGGGCACGTTGCCCTTGCAAACGACATCGTCGCCCACTACGCTGACTGTCAGCATTGACGAGGTGGCGGTTGTCGGTTTGACGGCAGTTTCGTCAACCTCAATAGAAGGTGTGAAACGCAAGGTGTGGGTGAATGTGCCCACGGGGCAATAATACTGGCTCAGTGTGCCAGTGCCTCTGCCGCAACTGCCATTGCCAAGTCCCTTCTGATAATAATCGAAGTGGAGTACGACATCGCCGGTTGCCGGCAGGTTCCAACGGTGCTGCACAGATGCCATTGCGGCATCGTCATAGTGAAGGGCCGAGAAGGCTACTTGGCCATCGGTCTGCACATTGAGCGTGAAGTGCTTGACGGTGTCGGTCAGTGTGAGTTCGCGCAGGTCGAGACGGTTGCCACACGACTGCGGACGCGGAGTGGTCTCGAAGAAGTCGGTCACTGTTGACTGGTAACGACCAATCCATGCGCTTGACTTGCGGTCAACATAGTTCTCCCATGGGCCACGGCCATAGTAGCTCACTTGCTCGAGAGCTGCCGGCAGAACGAACTTGGTGCCGATGCGGCGCAAGTCGTCATTGTTGTGCGAGGTGTAGGTGCATTTCATGTCCATCACGCCATTAGGATAGATGGTGTACGAATACACCACATCGCAGTACTTGCCGGTTTCCCTTACCGTATACACAGCATTGCCGTCAGCATTGATTGCAGGCACTTGCGTGAATGTACGGCTGCTGATACCGTTTGTTGTAGCAATATCATTGCCCGATGCTGCATCGTTCTCAACCCAACGGAAGTTGTCGTAATCATAGGCATTGGCCATTTTGCTTACCAACGCATAGTCGGCATACGACCACTCGCGCACACGGGTGCTCGACTTGTCGATGAGGTAGTGCACCTTGTCGTTCTCAATCAGATAGTTGCCATACTGGTTAACCGTGACAGCGAGGGGCTGTGCCTTGTCGGCTGCCATCGCGGGCAAACCAGCCTCGCGCTCGGCCAAAGTGTACTGTACCTTTTTAATGGGATAGTTGGCCTCAGCCCACAGACTGGCCTCCTTGGTCAGGAAAGTGAGGTCGAGCACGTAGTCATTGCCATCACTTGTGTCGGTGGTGTAGCGCAATGTGGTGCGCATCTGCGTATTGGGCTTGGTGTCGGGCAGGTCGAGCGTGTCGGTTTCAACCACCTCGCCATTTTTGAGCACAGCGTAGGCCATGCGCAGTGCGTTGAGGCTGGTGCTGTGATAGCGGTTGGTCAGCACCAAAATCTTTTTCTTGGCGTTGAATTGCGTCACCTGTACGGGGGCATATACATTCTTCACCTCGGCCAATTTAGGAGTCCACGCACGGTTGGCAGGTATCAAACCATTGTTTACAAAGTTGCCTTGTGTGGGGCCGGGGTAATCCTTGCCCTGACGGTACTTAGGATAGCCATTTTGCGTAAGTGTGCCATTCTTGATGTCATCTGCGCTATAAATGCTTTGGTCAACCCAGTCCCATACACAACCGCCCATGCCGTTGGTTGACGAGAGAATAGTATTCCAATATTCGCTGAAGTTGCCATTGGCGTTACCCATTGAGTGGGCATATTCGCACATAAAGTAAGGACGGCCTCCATCGTTGGTATTGGCCTCGCGCTGTACGTTGCTCAATGTGGGATACATCACACTGTGCATGTCGGTGTATGATGCGCCGCCGCGGGTTGCGCCCTCGTAGTGGACGAGACGTGTGGGGTCGGCCGCCTTTATGGTGTCGTAAGCAGCCTGCATGTTTTGGCCCACACCACTTTCATTGCCCAAACTCCAGAATATGACAGACGTGAAGTTGCGGTCACGCTCCACCATGCGCATTGAGCGGTCGATAAATTGTGGTTTCCAGCTGTCGGCAGCGGTAATGGTGTTGCCGCTCTGCTCCCAGTTGAAGTGGCATTCGATGTCGGCCTCGTCCATGCAGTAAAGTCCGTAATGGTCGAACATGGCATACATCTTGGGCTGGCGCGGCATGTGCGAGGTGCGCACGAGGTTCACATTGGCCTGCTTCATCATGGTCACATCGCGCAGCATGGTGGGCACATCGATAGATCGGCCGCGCACGGGGTGCGTGTCCTGTGTGTTGACGCCGCTAAAGTAGGTGCGCACGCCATTGACATATATTTGTCCGTTTGTGCACTCCACCTTGCGGAAGCCATGCTTGGTGGCAAAGGCCATTTCCTCGGTTGTGCCATCGGCTGCCAGTTGCGCCACCTCGACGGTGTAGAGGTTGGGGTGTTCTGACGTCCAGACCTGCAGATTGTCAACCACGGGCAGTGTGGCATAAGCCACTGTGGCGGTGTCGCCCGCTGCAAAGTCGAGGTTTGCCACAGTTTCGGCCAACTGTTTGCCGTCGGGAGCAATCAACCGCACACGGGCCTTTTTACTAACGGCCTGTGCGCCCGGGTTGGCTGCATTTATCTGTACCTTGACTGAGGCTGATGTGTAAGGTTCGTCAAAGTCGTCGGTAATGATATGGTTGCTGATATATGTCTTGGGGGTGGCATAAAGGTAAACATCGCGATGTATGCCACTCATGCGCCACATATCCTGGTCCTCGAGATACGAGGCATCGCTAAAGCGGAACACTTGCACAGCTATGTTGTTGTGGCCCTGGCGCACAACATTGCTCAGGTCGAACTCGGCATCGTTGTTGGCACCCTGCGTATAGCCCACATACTGGCCGTTAACCCACACATAGGCTGCACTGTAAATGCCATCGAAGTGCAACACCACACGCTTGTCGGTCCAACCCTCGGGCAACGTAAACTGACGGCGGTATGACGCCACAGAGTTTTGGCAGCCGCCCTTCATCTGCAAGTACGGATAGTTGTCAACAAACGGGTATTCTACATTTATATAATAAGGTGAGCCATAGCCTTTCATTTCGAGGCATGAGGGTACGCTGATGGTGTCCCACTGCGCAGCGTCCACATCGTCGGCATAGAAATCGGCGCCCGGACGGTTGTCGATGTCGGTTGTCCACTTCAAATTCCACACACCATTGAGTGAAAGCCATTCTGCCCCTGTGGGGTCAACCCACGGGTGGGCATAACGCTCGGTGTCGGCCTGCAACAGCTGTGTGCTGGCATAAGGCATGAAGGTGGTGTGTGCAGGCAGTTTGTTCTGTTCGTAGAAGGTTTCGTCCTCCCAATTATTGCGGGCCACTTCGGCCTGCTTTGTGGTTTCTTCAAACACGAATTGGGTGGTTACACCTGCACTTGCCGCTTCGTCTGAAATATTGAGTGTGTTACCACTCTTCTCCATAAAACGGCGGTTGGTGTCTTTTGACCACACTATCTGATAGATGCTGTCGGAACCCTCGACCGGCAATATCTGGAAACGTTGGTTTTCAGAATTCACATCGGCGGCCCACTGCACGGGGTTGTACCACTTGTTGGGAGCTGCGTCAATGGCCAAAGTCGGAAAGGCTGCACTACAAATGAGGTATTCATTTTCGTTGCCCGTGCTTTTCAAAACCCATTTTTGGCCTCTTGAAAGGGCTGATTTGTCCTCAAGTTTGATAGATTCGCCACTGGAGGCTTTTCCACCATTTGAGAATACTGTGCCCGATGCCGAGCTCTTGATGTAATAAACCTTCTGCTCACTCAACTGTGCCAACGATGTGAGCGATGCACTGCAAAATACAGTCATCGCAAACATTGTTTTCAGTTTGTAAGCTGGCTTACGATTAGTTTGCTTCATTTATTTGTATTGAAAGGTATTGTTATTTACTTGTTTGCAAAGACAAGCAAGGATGTTTGGCTTGTCTGTGTTTTTCAGTCTGCACTGCGGATGACAGTTCGTCTGTTGGTTGCAAATTTACATGATTTTATGTGGCGAGCAAAATTAGGGTCGGATAAATTAAGTAACTTTGTAACCGACAACAAGCATATAACGTAGCAGGTGTTCACTATTGCTTTCATGCTGTCGGAAAGCTGATGCGCCAAAGGACGTGCTTTCTGTGTGAGGAAAACACCTGCTTAAAAGACACTCTGTACAGTTCCATGCAACTCAACGAACTATTACATACATTTGCCCGACACCCGCAAGTAGGCGCCTTGGCAAAGGTGGTGTGCGACGGCAAACCTGCCCTTACGCATTTGCAAGGCTTACAAGCCTCAGCAGCTGCCGTGGCCTTTGCCGCACTCAGCGAACGCAAGCAAAAGGCGGAACGCCCTTTCCTTATTATACTTAACGATGAGGAAGAGGCGGGATACTTCTATCATGACCTGACACAGATGTTGGGCGATGAGATGGCACTTTTTTATCCATCGACCTACCGCCGTGCCGTGAAATATGCCCAACGCGATGCTGCAAACGAAATATTGCGCACCGAGGTGCTCAACCGCCTTTCGGCACAGCACAACAAGGCGGGCATGCTGTTTGTGGTAACATTTCCCGCTGCCTTGTCTGAACGGGTGGCGCCGCTGAAGGACATGGCCGAAAACACACTGCATCTGCAAACAGGCAGCGAATATGACCTGACGGAGCTGACAAAGCGACTGGCTGCCATTGGCTTTGCGCGCAAGGACTATGTGTATGAGCCTGGAGAGTTTGCTGTGCGTGGCTCAATACTCGACGTGTATTCATATGCCTCGGAATATCCCTTCCGTATTGACTTTTTTGGCGACGAGGTGGACAGCATACGCACCTTTGAAGTGCAGACGCAGCTGTCGAAGGACAAAAAGGAAGAAGTGAGCATTGTGCCTGACACCGAGCAGCATGCTCGCGAGGCGCTTGTGCCATTTACCGACTATCTGCCCGACAATACTGTGTTGGTGGTGAAGGACTTGGGATATGTGCACGATGCCATTGAACGCATTTACAATGAGGGCTTTGCACGTCAGGCGCAGCAGGAACTGGAGGCTGCATCTGAGATGGAGGAAGCGGAACAACTGGCACGGCTCAAAAAGGAGTCGCTGCTCACCACAAGTGAGGCTTTTCTGCGTGGTGTGGCACACCTGCAGCGCATCAATATTGGCGCACAGCCCCTTGGCGAAGCGCAAACAGTGATACGGTTCAACACCTCGCCACAACCGCTCTACCACAAGAACTTTGATTTGCTCAAACAGAACCTGAGCCAGTTCAAGGCTGACGGCTATGACATTTACATACTGGCTGACAGTGCCAAGCAGACTGAACGATTGCAAAGCATATTTGAGGAGATGAATACTGCAAGCCAACTGTTCAAACCGGTGCTGCGCACGCTGCATGGCGGATTTTCGGACAATGATTTGAAGGTGTGCTGCTTTACAGACCACCAAATCTTTGACCGTTTTCATAAATACAACTTGAAGAGTGACCATGCACGCGATGCCAAAATGGCGCTGTCGCTCAAGGAACTCATGCAGTTTGAACCGGGCGACTATGTGGTGCACATCGACCATGGCGTAGGACGCTTTGCCGGACTTGTGCGCATGCCTGGCAATGACGGCGAAATGCAAGAGATGATAAAACTTACATACAAGAACGACGATGCCGTGTATGTGAGCATTCATTCGTTGCACAAGGTGTCAAAGTATAAGGGCAAAGACGGTGAACCGCCACGTATCAGCAACTTGGGCACTGGTGCCTGGGACAAACTGAAGGAGCGCACAAAGAAGAAGATTAAGGACATTGCACGCGACCTTATCAAACTTTACTCGCAACGCAAGGAGGAGAAAGGCTACGCTTTTAGCCCCGACTCATTTATGCAACACGAACTTGAGGCAGGGTTTGCCTATGAGGACACCCCCGACCAACTGCGCGTAACACAGGAGGTGAAGAAGGACATGGAAAGCAGCAAGCCCATGGACAGACTGGTGTGTGGCGACGTGGGATTTGGTAAAACCGAAATTGCCGTGCGCGCTGCCATGAAGGCCGCTGCCGACAACAAACAGGTGGCGGTACTCGTGCCAACTACGGTGCTGGCCTTGCAACACTACAAAACGTTTGCATCGCGCCTGAAGGACTTCCCCGTAAGGGTGGACTACCTCACTCGTGCACGCTCGACGGCACAGACCAAGAAGATACTCGCCGACCTGGCTAAAGGCGACATCAACATTGTTGTCGGGACGCACAAACTGATTGGCAAGAGTGTAAAGTGGCACGACTTGGGATTGCTTATTATTGACGAGGAACAGAAATTTGGTGTGGCGGTTAAAGAAAAGTTGCGCCAGCTGAAAGTGAATGTGGACACACTGACCATGTCGGCCACTCCAATACCACGCACACTGCAATTCTCGCTCATGGGGGCACGTGACTTTAGCGTGATACAGACGCCCCCGCCCAACCGCCGGCCTATCCAAACTGAAATTCACACCTTCAGTCACGAGGTGATAGCCGAAGCCATTAACTTTGAAATGAGCCGCAACGGACAGGTGTATATTGTGACGAACCGCGTGGCTTCGCTGCAAAGTCTGGCAAACTTGGTACATAAGTATGTGCCGGACGCACGCATTGCCACCGGACACGGACAAATGCCGCCCGACCAACTTGAAAAGGTAATTATGGGCTTTGTCAATTATGACTACGATGTACTCATATCTACCACTATTGTGGAAAATGGTATTGACGTGCCCAATGCCAACACCATTATTATTGATGCCGCACACCACTTTGGACTATCGGACTTGCACCAAATGCGCGGACGTGTGGGACGAGGGTCGCGCAAGGCTTTCTGCTACCTCATTGCTCCACCGCTTGCCATGCTGCCCGATGAGTCGCGCCGCAGACTGGAAGCTATCGAGAACTTTTCGGACTTGGGGTCCGGCATACACATTGCCATGCAGGATCTTGACATTCGCGGCGCTGGCAATTTGCTCGGATCGGAGCAAAGTGGGTTCATTGCCGACTTGGGTTATGAAACCTACCAAAAGATTTTGGCCGAAGCCGTGACAGAGCTCAAGAATGACGAGTTTGCCGACTTGTATGCTGACGAGCTGAAAAAGACCGGGCACCTTGGCGGTGAGAAGTTTGTTGACGACTGCACCGTCGAATGCGACTTGCACGCTTATTTCCCCGAAACCTATGTGCCGGGGGCTACGGAACGTATGTTGTTATACCGCGAACTTGATTCACTCTCGGGTAATGACGACGAGATGGCTGCATTCAGACAACGTATGGAGGACCGATTCGGGCCTCTGCCCCCCGAAGGCGAAGAGCTGCTGCGCATTGTACCGCTGCGCGCCCTTGGACGCAAACTTGGCGCTGAACGTCTGACACTAAAAAACCGACGCATGGTGCTCTACTTTGTGTCAAACACCGAAAGTGCCTTCTATCGAAGCGACACGTTTGAACGCATCATAAACTTTGCCACCGCTTCGTACCAACGCTGCAAGCTTGACGAGAACCGCGGTCACCGCCGCATGATTATCAACGATGTACCCACGGTTGAGAGCGCATTGATTACGCTTAAAAACATTGTGGAAGCTGACCGCAAGGCGTGAGAAATGTGCCCGCACAGCACACCGCGGCACGTTTTTGACACAAAGCTTTCAGGGTGGTTCTAATAATTCTGGAATAGGGATTTGTGCGCTATCGGAAGTGTATTTTTGAAAGTTTGTGAGGGAGCATAGCGGGCTATGTGACCGAAAAAAACTTTCAAAAAGGCACTTTCGAGAGCGTGCAAATCCCTATTTCAGAATAGCAGAACTCTAAAAACAGAATTTTTAGAACCACCCTTCAGCCAATCGGCAATAAATTCGTAACTTTGCCGCGCAATAGTAGGCTTTGGAGAGCCAAATAAGACACAACACAAAATGAAACGACTCCTGACTATAATATGCCTGGTGCTGTTGCCACTATTGGCACTTGCGCAACAAAACAGCACAGACAACACCGCACCTGCCGAAAAGGACTCGGTTGTGGTGAGTTTGCTCACTTGCACACCGGGCAATTTGGTGTATGAATTATATGGCCATACGGCCATTCGCGTACGCGAGGTCGGAGCACGCCAAAGCGACTGGGTGTTTAACTATGGCACATTTTCGTTTAACCAGCCTCACTTTATGTGGCGCTTTATGTTGGGCGAAACAGACTACGAACTGGGAGTTGTGCCATACTACTTGTTTTACGAATCATACGTGCGCGAAGGACGCGGCATTGACGAACAGGTGCTGAACCTGACACCGGCCGAAGCTAAAAAGCTGGTTGACGCCTTGAGCAAAAACCTTGAACCGGAGAATGCCACCTACCGCTACAACTTTTTTTATGACAACTGCGTGACACGGGCACTGCGCGTGATAGAGCAGTCGGTTGACGGACAAGTGATATGGCCAAAAGCTGACGCCAATAAATCGCTGCGCGACATGGTGCACGAATTTTCGGAACCCAGTCCGTGGAACAAGTTTGGACAAGACTTGCTGCTTGGTGCCGAGGCCGACCAACCTGCCGACATCAACAAGCAACAATTTGCACCAATGTATGCCGAGCGTTTTGTCAATGATGCCACTATAAAAGGTACTGACGGCAAAGTGCGTCATCTTGCAGCCCCATCACGCACTCTGCTGCCCGAGCAACCGGTTTTAGCAGAAAAGAACTTCCCTGTCACACCGATGTGGGCGTTTGGCATACTTCTTGCTCTGACCATTGCCATCAGTGCGGCAGATATTGGTCGCAAAAAGTACCATTGGCAATATGACGTGTTACTCTTTGTGGCGCAAGGACTGACGGGCTGCATCATCACCTTCTTGCTGCTGTTCTCATCGCACCCCGCGGTTGGCAGTAATTGGCTGGCACTGCTTTTCAACCCCATGCCACTTGTGCTATTCCCCTGGTTTATGAAAGCCGCAGCCAACGGGCGCCGCAGCTGGGTTATGTACATACAGGCCGCCATGGTAGTGATGACATTCATCGCAGGCGCAGCCGGCTTGCAGCACTTCCCCATTGAGGCGTACCTCATTGCTGCCACCCTGCTTGTACGCGTTGCAGCACACTTTCGCATGACAAACGAAAGCAAGTAGCAGGGCGCCAAAGTATGCTATCACTTGATTTTAGCAGACTGAACGCTATATATATCATAGCTAAAACACTCGCTATATTCCTATATTATTAAAACACATACCTTCCTTCGTAAGCATACGAATATGAAACAATCTCGCCACATAGCACCGCAGCGCGCCTCGGTTATGCGTCTGCCCCTGCTCATGTCGTTGCTCACCGCAATGACTGTGCTTTCGGGGCCCGAAGCATCGGCTGCCGGAACGGGAGTGCCCCGTGTGGTGGTAAGCATATTGGTAGACCAACTGCGCACCGATTATATGAATGCCTTCATGCCGCTTTACGGGCAGGAAGGCTTTGTGCGTTTGTTGAACGAGGGACGTGTTTACTCACAAGCAGAATATCCGCAATACAGACCCGACCGCGCTTCGGCCGCAGCCACTTTGGCCACAGGCACCACGCCTTACAACCATGGCGTAGTGGGCTTGAAATGGCTCGACCGTGAGACTCTGCGCCCCGTATTTTGTGTTGACGACAAACGCTACCCGGGGGTGCAGACAAGTGATGCGTCATCACCCACTTTTCTGGGCGTATCAACCCTTGGCGACGAGCTTAAAGTGGCCACCGAAGGCAAATCGTTGGTTTATGCCATCGCGCCCTATCGCGATGCGGCCATATTGAGTGCCGGACATGCCGCAGACGGGGCATTGTGGATTGATGACCGCACCGGACAGTGGTGCAGCACATCATACTACGGAAAGACGCTTCCGGCCTGGGTCACCGTGCTCAACAGCCAAAGTCTTGACAGCAGGCTCAAGTCGCTCACATGGCGGCCCTCAAACGATTTGGTAGGAAACTTCTCCTACTTCTTGTCTGGCGGCATGAAAAAGCCCTTTGCCCACAAGTTTACAGGCGACGGGCGATTTGCCACATTCAAAACAAGCGGACTGGTGAATGAGGAGGTGGTGCACGCTGCCACACAATGCCTCAACAGCACCCTGATGGGGACTGATGCCATTACTGACTATTTGGCTCTGACACTCTATGCCGGCAATATTGACCACCGAACTGTGAGCGAAAGCCCGATGGAGCTGCAAGACACTTATGTGCGGCTTGACAATGCTTTGGCACAACTCGTTAAGTCGGTTGAACATAAAGTGGGACGCGGCAACGCATTGTTTGTATTGACGTCGACCGGATATGCTGACGAGGAAACTACCGACCTGACAAAATACCGCATACCAAGCGGCACCTTTGATGTGGAACGTGCGGCAGCATTGCTCAATATGTACTTTGTGGCCGTTTACGGACAGGGGCAATATGTGGAGTCGAGTTTTGGCACACAATTATACCTTAACCACAAACTGATTGAGCAGAAGCAAATCAACCTGGCAGAAATGCTTGAACGCGCACAGGACTTTTTGCTGCAACTATCAGGGGTTAAAGATGTATACACCTCGTCACGCCTGCTACAAGGGGCGTGGACTCCTGGCATCAGCCGTATGCGCGGCAGCTATAACCCGCGCTACTCGGGTGACGTGCTGATTGAGGTGGCGCCAGGCTGGCATTATGTTAACAACTCCACGCACGAGAAACAGCTGGTGCGTGAGTCATATATTCCTTTTCCCATAATATTCCTTGGCGAAGGGTTCAAGGCTGAAACTATCAGCACACCCGTCACCATTGACTATGTGGCCCCGACACTGTCGAAGGCCATACGCATACGTGCACCGAATGCCTGCAGCGTGGCACCGCTATAAGACTGCCGTTTTGACACATACACAACATATCATAACGGCGAGGTGCCCCTCGTATACATCCCTATTTAATTAAACGAAATAATAAACAACACAATAATACCCTGTATTATCCCCACTCGGCTTTAGACAACTTCATGCACGAGGAAAGGATCAGGGCCATCATTATGGATATTAACAAATTCCTCAGCAAACTATTCGGTAACAAGTCTACACGCGACATGAAACTCATTCAGCCGTGGGTGGAGAAAATCAAAGCGGCCTATCCCGCTATTCAAGCTCTCGACAATGACGCGCTGCGTGCCAAAACCAAAGAACTGCAGCACACCATTCAACACTCTGCCGACGACATCAAGGAGAAGATTGAAGAGCTGAAAGGCAAAGTGGAGGAAACTCCAATTGAAGACCGCGAAGTAATTTTCAGCCAAATTGACAAGCTCGAAACCCAAGTGCTCGACCGCATGGAGGTTGCCCTTAACGATGCGCTGCCCGAAGTGTTTGCCATTGTAAAGGATACCGCACGCCGCTTTGCTGAAAACGAAACCATCGAGGTGACTGCCAATGACTTTGACCGCGAACTTGCCGCAAGTCACGACTTTGTGACCATTGAGGGCGACAAGGCCATTTACCAGAACCATTGGGTGGCTGGTGGCAACGACACCAAGTGGAACATGGTGCACTACGATGTGCAGCTGTTCGGTGGTGTTGTACTGCACCAAGGCAAAATTGCCGAAATGGCAACGGGTGAAGGTAAAACCCTCGTGGGTACTCTACCCGTATTCCTCAATGCCCTTACCGGTAACGGTGTGCACGTGGTGACCGTGAACGACTACCTGGCCAAGCGTGACTCAGAATGGATGGGCCCGCTCTACATGTTCCATGGTCTGTCGGTTGACTGCATCGACAAGCATCAGCCCAACTCTGAGAGCCGTCGCCGCGCCTACCAGGCAGACATCACCTTTGGTACGAACAATGAGTTTGGTTTCGACTACCTGCGCGACAATATGGCCATGAGCCCCAAAGACCTTGTACAGCGCCGCCACAACTATGCCATCGTCGATGAGGTGGACTCTGTGTTGATTGACGATGCCCGTACACCGCTTATTATATCAGGCCCTGTACCCAAGGGCGATGACCAGTTGTTTGAGCAATACCAGCCTTTGGTACAACACCTTGTTGAGGTGCAACGCAAACTGGCCACACAATATTTGGCCGAAGCCAAACAACTCATCAAGTCGGGTGACAAAAAGCAGGAAGAAGAAGGTTTCCTTGCCCTGTTCCGCAGCCACAAGGCTCTGCCTAAGAATAATCCGCTCATCAAGTTCCTCTCTGAAACTGGTATCAAAGCCGGTATGCTCAAGACTGAGGAAATCTATATGGAAAACAACAACCGCCGTATGCCCGAGGCTGTTGAACCTCTTTACTTTGTTGTGGACGAGAAAATGCACAGTGTCGACCTTACCGACAAGGGTAACAAATGGTTGGCCGATCAGGTGCATGACGACCAGCTCTTTGTGCTGCCCGACATCACTACCGAACTTTCACAGCTCGAGACAGACAAGACATTGAGCGACGAGGAACGCTTAAACAAAAAGGACGCCCTGCTGCAAGATTACGCCATCAAGAGCGAGCGCGTACACACCATATTGCAGTTGCTCAAAGCCTACACCATGTTCCGCATCAACGAGGAATATGTGGTAATGGACGGCCAGGTTAAGATTGTCGACGAACAAACAGGCCGTATCATGGAAGGCCGCCGTTGGAGCGATGGCCTGCACCAGGCTGTTGAGGCAAAGGAACACGTAAAGGTTGAAGCCGCCACACAAACTTTTGCCACCATCACACTGCAGAACTATTTCCGTATGTACCACAAGTTGGCTGGTATGACCGGTACTGCAAGCACCGAAGCAGGCGAGTTCTGGAATATCTACAAACTCGATGTAGTGGAAATTCCAACCAACCGTCCTATCGCGCGTATTGACATGAACGACCGCGTTTATAAGACCAAACGCGAAAAGTACAAGGCGGTTATCGAGGAAATTGAAAAGATGCGTCTGGCCGGACGTCCCGTATTGGTTGGTACTACCAACGTCGACGTGAGCGAACTCCTCAGCCGTATGCTCCAACTCCGTGGCATACCCCATCAGGTGCTTAACGCCAAACTTCACCAAAAGGAGGCCGACATCGTGGCCAAAGCAGGACAAAGCACTATGGGCAAAGTGGTGTTTACCGACGAGCAAGGCAACAAGATTGAAGAAGAGCGCATGCTCGGTGCCGTAACCATCGCCACCAACATGGCCGGACGTGGTACCGACATTAAACTTACTGACGAGGTGAAGGCTGCCGGCGGTTTGGCCATTATTGGTACCGAACGTCATGAAAGCCGCCGCGTCGACCGCCAGTTGCGTGGTCGTGCCGGTCGTCAGGGCGACCCGGGTTCTTCAGTATTCTTCGTTTCACTCGAAGACAACCTCATGCGTCTGTTCGCCTCTGAGCGAATTGCCCGTGTAATGGACAAGCTCGGCTTTAAGGACGGCGAGATGATTGAGGCCAAGATGATAAACAACAGCATCGAACGTGCACAGCGCAAGGTCGAAGAGAACAACTTCGGCATTCGTAAGCGCTTGCTCGAGTACGATGACGTAATGAACAAGCAGCGCACCGTTATCTACGAAAAGCGCCGCCACGCATTGATGGGCGAACGTGTGGGCATGGATATTGCCAACATGATATGGGACCGCGTCATCAACATCATCGAAAAGAATGACTACGAAGGCTGCCGCGAGGGCTTTATCGAAATATTTGCCATGGAGGTACCCTTCAGCGAGGCCGACTTTGACAACATGAACCGCGACGACCTCTACGAAAAGGCCTTCGAAGCTGCCATGGGTGCCTTCAAGCGCAAGACCGACCGTATGGCCGAAGTGGCAATGCCCGTTATCAAACAGGTGTACGAAACTCAAGGCGAGGTGTACGAAAACATTCTCGTGCCCATCACCGACGGCAAGTTGGTTTACAACATTCGCACCAACCTCAAAAAGGCTTACGACACAGAGTCAAAGGAAGTTGTCAAGGACTTTGAAAAGGCCATCGTTCTGCACAACATTGATGATGCCTGGAAAGAGAACCTGCGCGAACTCGACGATTTGAAAAAGTCAGTACAGAATGCCTCATACGAGCAAAAGGATCCCCTGCTCGTGTTCAAGCTTGAGAGCGTTCAACTCTTTGACAAGATGGTGAACCGCATCAACAACGAGACTGTGGCCACCCTCATGCGCGGACAAATCCCCGTACAGGCTCCGCAGGAGGTGCAGGAAGCCGCTCCCGAAGAGAGTGCACCGCAACAAGGACTCACCACATCGCACGAGACACTCGACGAGGCTGGCGACCCCGAAGCTGCTGCAGCCGCATCAGCCGACACACGCGAGCACCACAACCAACCCATTGTAAAGCAAAAGGAACCCGGACGCAACGATCCGTGTCCATGCGGAAGTGGCAAGAAATATAAGGACTGCCACGGACGCAACAAATAAAGGGGTGTTCAACATCATTCAGAACACTTACTTATAACACTATCTCCGCACAAACGGGTGCGGCCAACCACAAGCAACGTGGTATGGCCGCACCCGTTTGGCTTTAAGCAGGTCTTTCGTTGTTCGACACCACCGAGATAGGTGGCTATACGGGCAACACCCTTGCTCCACAAGCTACGCTCGAACGGGTGCTCGCCCGGCAGTTTGATGGTTTGGACATTTTGAAAGAAATCTGCAGCGCGGTGTTGTCACAACATATTGCCGCCCGCTACGAGGGTCCGTTGGGTGTGGACATGATGTTGGTAAAGACGGACAATGGCATCATGTTGCACCCGTGTATCGAGGTGAATTTGCGTCGCACCATGGGATATGTGGCACTCGATGTGGCACGAGCCGAATACGACTTGCCCTCGGTGCTGAGGCCGTTGTTTGGGTGATTTTTGTTGATGTGAATGCAAAAAGATGTGTGTTTTGTTGGGATAACTTGCCATATTGAGTATATTTGCAAACAATATATTGCAATTTATAATCTAACATCAATTAAGCTATGAAATTTACATTCAACAAACAATTCATGGTACTCATGTTCTTATTGCTAAATTGTTTTGCGGGCTATGCCGCAAATGAATACTTGCTTACCAAACAAATCACCCTCAAACTAACTGAGGCTGGTACATTGCCTAACAAGATTGCGAGTAGTGAGAAGAATCTTGTTACGAACCTAAAAATAATCGGTGAGATAAATGGTACCGATTTGCGCTTTATACGTGAGATGGCAGGTTGTGACGTAGAAGGATATCGCACTTCTGGTATTCTCTCTGTATTAGACTTGTCAGAAGCAAGATTTGTAGCAGGAGGTGATAATTATTATTACAGTTGCTATACCAGCAATGATATAATTGGAAAGTATGCCTTTTGTGGTTGCAGTTCATTGACAAGTGTAATTATTCCATCAAGCGTGACTGAAATTGAAAAGTATGCCTTTTGGGGCTGCAGTTCTTTGATAAATGTAAATATTTCATCAAGTGTGACAGAGATTGGAGAAGATGCCTTTGAGAATTGCAGTTCTTTGACAAGTGTAAATATTCCATCAAGCGTGACAAGTATTGGAATGTATGCCTTCTATAGTTGTATTTTTGAAAATTTGTGAGGGAGCATAGCCCGCTATGCTCCCTCACAAATTCCAGAACCAACAAAAATACAGGTCAAAATTGCTCAACTTATTCTTTCACCATTACTTAATTTTGCCACATCTCTTATGGGTGGTTCCTTTCTGACTGCAATCGGAATGAGATATTGTCACATTCAAATTGCGCACAGGTCGAAAGCGTGGCTATCATTATCGGAGCATAGAGGGACGGTTATCCTTCTTCGTCTCCGACAATGTTAGCTGTTCCTTTTGTATGTAGAGGTTGTTTGTCAAACAATTATGCCCCCGTTTTGCAAAGTTTGCACCACGATACTTGTGTATAATATGGGCAACTGCTAACTTTGCAATACACAAACATTGCCCAAAAGGCGGCAGGCTGACACCACGCGGTTGCGTCATAAGGCCTCCACACACATAACAACACCCGATTATGGCATTCTCAAACATAGAGAGACACTATAACAAGCACCCCGAGGACCTGCGTTTGCAACGCAGACACGGCATGGTTGAATTTGCCACCACCATGCACCACCTGCACCGCTTTCTGCACCCCGACACATCGTTGCTCGACATAGGAGCCGGCACAGGCCGCTACACATCGGCACTAATGGCCGAAGGCTATCGCGTCAAAGCCGTCGAACTCGTACAACGCAACATCGACGTGTTTCTGAAACGTGAACCAACGGCCGATGTCGTACGGGGCGATGCAAGGCACATGCCGTTCATACCAACAGCATCGGCAGACGTCACATTGCTGCTCGGCCCGCTATATCACCTCATTGGCGATGAAGAGAAACTGCGGGCGCTTAACGAAGCCAAACGCGTGACAAAGCCTGGCGGACTGATTTTTGTGGCATATCTGATGAACGAATACAGCATTCTGTCATACTGCTTTGACGAGGAAAGAATTGGCGGACTCATGGCCAAAGGCGTGGTTGATAACAACTACCACATACAAGCACAAGCCGATGAATTGTACGACTATGTACGAATTGAGGACATTGACCGCCTCAACCAAAAAGCCGGATTGCAACGTGTGACCATATTCTCGCCTGATGGCGCAGCAGACTATATGCGCACCCGCCTCAACCGCATGAGCGAAGAAACTTTTGCCCACTTCATAGCCTATCAAAAGCGTATTTCAGAACGTCCCGACCTTATTGGCGCAGGCAGCCACGTAGTTGATGTGGTAAAGGTGCCACTGCCATAAGTGTTTATATTGCTACAAACCGACTCCTATTACATCATTCAAGCCATGTGCTGCAACACACCCGCTGCACACACATTGCCTCCTACGGTCTGATAACACCTATTCAGCATCTTCCCTAAAATGCAACCATACTGCACTTATTGATTAAGATATATGCATTACACCATCGATAATATTACCGCCTTGATTGGCGCACGCCGCTTTGGCTCAGCCGAAGCGTGCATTGACTGGCTGCTGACCGACAGCCGCTCATTGGCCTTTGCAGAGACCACGTTGTTCTTTGCCATTCGTACAAAATTAGGCGACGGACACCACTACATACCCGAATTATACCGCCGCGGCGTACGCAACTTTGTTGTAGGCAATGTGCCAGCCAATTATGAAACGGACTACCCCGATGCCAACTTCCTGTTGGTAGTAAGCCCGCTCAAGGCTTTGCAGCGCCTGGCCGAACGCCACCGCGAGGAATACGACCTGCCCATAATTGGCGTAACCGGCTCTAATGGCAAAACTGTGGTCAAAGAGTGGCTCTACCAATTATTGTCACCCTCCATGCATGTCACACGCTCACCACGCTCTTACAACTCGCAAGTGGGCGTACCACTCAGCGTATGGCTGCTCAACGAGCACACACAGGTCGGAGTATTTGAGGCCGGCATATCACAGCCCGGCGAGATGGCAGCACTCAAGGCCATCATACAACCCACCATTGGTGTAATGACCAACATCGGGCCTGCCCATCAAGAGAACTTTGCCACTATACAAGAGAAGTGCCTTGAAAAGATTTCGCTCTTCAAAGACGCTGATGTGATTGTTTACTGCGCCGACGATGCCGTCATCAGCGAGTGCATGGCGGTGTCACTCTACACAGGCGACACCATCGCATGGTCTACCAGCAATACCGATGCCACGCTCTACATACGCAGCATCACCAAGAAGGCCGACCACACGGATATCGTTTACCGGTTTTTGGGTGTTGAAAACAGCATGAGCATTCCCTTTACCGACGATGCCTCTGTGCAAGACAGCATTCACTGCCTTGCCGTATGCCTTTACCTACACCTGCAGCCCGCCGACATAGCACAGCGCATGGCGCAACTCGAACCCGTGGCCATGCGTCTCGAAGTGATGCAAGGCGTGAGAGGCTGCACCCTCATCAACGACACTTACAACTCCGACGTCACCTCGCTCGACATTGCGCTCGACTTCATGAACCGCCGTCCGGAACAAGGCAACAAGCCTAAAACGCTCATTTTGTCTGACATTCTGCAAACCGGACTGTCCACCACCGAACTCTACACCCAGGTGGCCGACATGATAGAGCGCCGCGGCATAGACCGCTTGATAGGCGTTGGCCCCGAAATATCTGCTGCACACGCTCTGTTTAATGTCAAAAAGGTGTTCTTTCCCACAAGTGACGCTTTAACCGAGAGCGGACTGCTCGACACCATGAGCAATGAAATGGTGCTGATAAAGGGCTCGCGCAAATTTGGCTTTGAGCAAATTACGGCAGCATTGTCATTGCGTGTGCACGAAACCACACTCGATGTCAATCTCGAAGCCATTGCCGAGAATCTCAATTTCTACCGCTCGTTCATGAAACCCGAGACAAAGATAACCTGCATGGTCAAAGCCTCGGCATACGGAGCGGGGTCGGTTGAAATAGCCAAAACTCTGCAAGACCGCGGCGTAGACTACCTTGCCGTAGCCGTGGCCGACGAAGGAGCCGACTTGCGACGCGCCGGCATTACAACAGGCATTATTGTGATGAATCCTGAAATGACGGCATTCAACACGCTTTTCCAATACGACCTTGAGCCCGAAGTATACAGTTTCAAACTGCTCGACGCCCTGGTACACGCAGCCGAGAAGCAAGGCATACAGGGTTTCCCCGTACACATCAAGCTTGACACCGGCATGCACCGTCTTGGCTTCAACCCGCTCAAGGACGTGCCACAAATCATTGAGCGTCTCAAACGCCAGTCGGCCATTGTGCCCCGCTCAGTATTCTCTCATTTCGTAGGTTCTGACTCTCCCGACTTTGACGAGTTCTCGGCACGTCAGTTCCAACTTTTTGACGAGGCTTCGCAACAGTTGCAACGCGCCTTCCCCAACAAAATATTGCGCCACATTTGCAACAGTGCCGGCATCGAGCGCTTTCCCGAACGCCACCTCGACATGGTACGCCTCGGCCTCGGCCTTTATGGCATCGACCCCATTGACAACCGCCGCCTGCACAACGTCACCTCACTGCGCACCACCATTTTGCAAATACGCAATGTGCCCAAGGGCGACAGCATCGGCTATTCGCGCCGTTCGTTTGTCGAACGCGATTCGCGCATTGCCGCCATACCCATTGGCTATGCCGATGGTTTGAACCGTCACCTTGGCAACCGTAACGGCTACTGTCTGGTTAACGGACAGAAAGCTCCTTACATTGGCAATATCTGCATGGACGTGTGCATGATCGACGTGACGGGCATCGACTGCAAGGAGGGTGACACGGTTGAGATCTTTGGCGACAACCTGCCTGTAACCGTACTGTCTGACAAACTTGACACCATACCCTACGAGGTGCTTACCTCTGTGAGCAACCGCGTCAAGAGGGTCTACTTTCAATAATTGATATGCTATATATGTATGCAGCGCAAAGCGAAACAATGTTTTTTGCTTTGCGCTGCATTTGCTTTAATTGCTGTACGGGTAAAGCGTCTCAAGCAGCAAACGCTACCTCTAATGGGGGCGACGCGTCCCGAGGCTGCTGAAAAATGCCCCGATGCTGGGCAAGGAAAACTGCTGTAAATATTT
>OKSZ01000408.1_pt1 | contig 22183 bp, 10 predicted proteins | sample 1606081 | NCBI WGS metagenome assembly OKSZ01 (sample SAMEA3879504, study PRJEB24766) | human gut metagenome | biome: human-associated habitat; feature: feces | place: USA | collected 1985/1987 | reverse complement strand
AAATTCTCCTGAAAAAAGGAATAAATGCGGCTGGCAAATCAGGATTGGGATTTATCTTTGATGGAAGGGATAAGATGAGAATATATAAAAATTGTCAGAAAAGATTTGTGTCATGGGTGTATATAATATTTCAAATAGAGTGCTATATAGCATAGTATTCCGGACGATGTTCTGTAAAGTCTAAGCTCATATTTAAAAATACCACTCTATATAGATAGAAATACCCCCTATTCATTGTTCGTTATACTTATATATTTGCATAGAAACTTAAAATGCGAATTTATGAACTTGAACTTAAAATCTATTTTTTCATTTTCTGTGTTATTTTTCATGATGCAATTTCTGTCTGCATCGGACAACGGTGCCAATCAGTGGAGAAACAATCAGAATGTATGGCAGGATCAGACCATAAACGGAATTAACCGTTTGCCTTCCCGCAGTACTACTTATTCTTTCCGGAGAGTGGATTGGGCTTTGGATGGAGACAGAGAGAAATCGGAGTATATGTCGTTGAACGGCCAATGGAAGTTTAACTTTTCCGAGGATATGGCATTGGCTCCCGCCGGTTTTTATAAAGTGGAGTACAATTCATCATCATGGAAAACTATTCCTGTTCCTTCATGTTGGGAGATGCAGGGATATGGCTATCCTATATATACAAATACTATTTATCCTTTCCCTGCTCGTCCGCCATATATTGACAGGAATAATCAGACGGGGTGTTATATCAAGGAGTTTGTTGTTCCTGACAAGTGGAAGAGCGACAGGATTATACTCCATTTCGGAGGCGTCTATTCGGGATTTAATGTATGGATAAACGGACAGAAGGTGGGATATTCCGAAGACAGTTGTCTGCCTACTGAATTTGATATTACCGAATACGTTAAGAAGGGGGAGAATAAACTGGCGGTGCAAGTGTATAAGTGGACCGACGGAAGTTATATGGAAGATGCCGACCACTGGCGAATGGCTGGTATCCATCGTGAAGTATATATCATGTCCATTCCGCAGGTGGCAATATATGATTATGGAGTAAGGACACGCATCGATTTCCGGAAGAATATAGCACGGTTACAGATCCGTCCGGAAATAACAAATCAGAATATGGATGATTTGAAGGGATGGAATCTGTCAGCCCAATTATATGATGCCGATGGGAAACCGGTGTTTGGAAAAGACATTACCGTTACTGCCGATTATGTGGTGAACGAACCTTATCCTCAGCGTGATAATGTTTATTACGGAATGATGGAGGGAATTGTTTCTAAGCCAAAACTATGGAATTCGGAACACCCTTATCTATACACTTTGGTTATAAAGCTCACAGACAAAAAGGGCAACGTGGTGGATGCGAGAAGTAATAAGGTAGGGTTCAGGGATATTAAAATAACAGGTAATCAGATTCTGGTGAATGACACTCCTATTAAACTCATTGGTGTAAACCGCCATGACCATAGCGAGACCGGAGGTAAGACCGTTACACGTGATGAGATGCTCGAAGACGTTCTGCTTATGAAGCGTTATAACTTCAATACAGTCCGTACATCGCACTATCCTAACGACCCCTATTTCTATGAATTGTGCGATAAGTATGGTATATACGTAATGGATGAGGCTAATCTTGAAACTCATCATCAAAGAGGCTATCTGTCCAACAGACCTGAGTGGATTAATCCATTCATGGAGAGAGTGGTAAGAATGGCTGTAAGAGACAGGAACCATCCTTCTGTGTTCATGTGGTCGTTGGGTAACGAGTCTGGATGCGGTCCTAATCATGCTGCCCTGTCAGGATGGTTGAAAGATTATGACCCAACCCGCCCTGTTCATTATGAGGGAGCACAAGGTCAGCCGGAAAATCCTTTATACAAACCTATCGGACGTAAAGAAGCATCAATCGTTACGAGTGAGATAGATTTTAATGTGAACGAAGATGTCAAACCGGCAAAGAAAGAGCTTTATGTGTATGCCAATCCCGATGATCCTTTATACGTAGATGTCATTAGCCGTATGTATCCTATGGTAGATGAGCTTATAGCAGTGACTAAGAATCCGGTCATGAACCGTCCGATAATAATGTGTGAATATGCACATTCTATGGGAAACTCTACCGGCGGGCTGAAAGAATACTGGGATGCAATACGTTCTCATGATGCGCTTGCCGGCGGATATATTTGGGACTGGATAGACCAGGGATTGCTGGATAATGAACGGAAATATAATAAGAAATCATGGAATTATGGTGGTGACTATGAGAAAGGGGAGCACAACGACCAAAACTTCTGTATAAATGGTGTTATCAGTGCCGACCGCTCCATTAAACCTGCTACTGAGGAATGCAAGTACGTGTTTGCTCCTGTATCATTTACAACTGATAATGTCTATAGTGGAGAGATAACTGTGAAAAACAGAAACTTCTTCCTTTCAACAGATGAGTATCGTTATTTTTGGCAATTGAAGGACGAAGACAGTGTATTGCAGGAAGGTGAGATTATTGTGCCGACAACACCAGCTGGTGAGAGCTGTAAACTAAAACTTCCTATTCAGAATTTCAAGGCCGATGACGGTGCGGAATATTGGTTATGCCTGAGTGCCAGGCTCAAGAATGACAATCTGTATGCCAAAGCTGGATACGAGGTTGCCTGGGAACAGTTTAAGTATCTTTCTTTACCAAAGATAGTAGAATGCGTTGATACTACATTGGATATGGAAATCGATTCAGATAACAAGAAAGACATCAGCGTGAAGGGAAAGAACTTTTATCTGAATATCAGTGATGGTTATATCAGTCAGTATAAGATAGATAATGAAAGTATCATCACATCTGCTCTGAAACCAAACTTCTGGAGAGCGTCAACAGACAATGACTGGCGAGGATGGAAGGTCGATAGACTGTTTGCATTCTGGAAAGATGCTCCATTAAAGCTAAAGACAGTTTCTATAGATGTACGCAAATCGGAAGGCAATCTTGAGGTTAAGGTGCTAAAGGCTATAGATGAAAGACTGAGACTTACCTTGAATTATAAAGTAAAAGCAGACGGAACAATAGGCGTTCATTATTCAATGATGAAGTCTCCTGAAATATCAGAAATGTTGCGCGTAGGATTGCAATGCGAATGTACCAATCGTTTGTCGGATGTGACATATTATGGACGTGGCCCATGGGAAAACTATTCCGACAGAAAAGCTTCTGCAATGGTGTCTATATATAACTGCAAGGTGTCCGCTCTGGGATTTGACTATGTAATGCCGCAGGAAAACGGAAACCGTTGTGACGTGAGATGGTTTGCCTTGCAGTCGGATAAGGCAGGTGTGATGATTGTCGGTGATGAACCCCTATCTGTCTCAGTGTGGGAGATGTCGCAGAATGCGATTGATAAGGCTAAACATATAAATGAACTTGAAAAGGACTTGTATTCTAATACTCTTAATATCGACCTGGTTCAGGCTGGAGTGGGCGGAACAGATAGCTGGAGTCTGAAAGCCCGTCCTTCAATAGACAAGCGTCTTCTGAAGGGAAGCTATTCATACGGATTTACTTTTGTTCCACTGGGCAGGGATGCAAATCTTAAGGAAATGGGCAGAAAAATATATTGATTAACAGGCGATTGTTAGTGATAAAATGGCTGTTGGAGTCTGGGAATGGATTCTAACAGCCATTTTTCCTTAAAATATTTAGTTAATCTATTCCCCCACCCTATTTAAATGAAATTTTCCCCCTTTGGTTATATTACATAGTATATATATTTGCAAGTGTCAGTAAGTAGCGCGCAACTGATAGAACAAAACTTTTTATTTTAAGAAAAACACTAATTACAAAAAACTCTAGATTATGAACAGAACACTATCATTAATGTGTATGCTGATTCTTATAACGTTCAGTTTACCATTAAATGCACAGAACGGGAAAGTTACCGGTTGTATAACAGACTCCGATGGTTTACCTGTGATAGGTGCAAGTATTTTAGTTAAAGGTACCACAAACGGTATTATTTCTGATTTGGACGGAAATTATATCTTGGAAAATGTACCAATGGAATCGACATTGATTTATAGCTTCGTAGGATATGATACACAGAATATAGTGTATAAAGGTCAGTCTAAGATAGACGTTCAATTAAAAACATCTGCCATTGCACTCGAGGAAGTTGTAGCAATAGGATATGAGGTTAAGAAAAAAAGTGTTGTAACAGGTGCTATCAGTAGCATCGATTCCGATGATTTATTGCAATCTAAACCAGCAAATGCCGTGAATGCATTGAGCGGTAGGGTTAGTGGTGTGAACGTTGTGACAAATTCCGGTCAGCCAGGAACAGCACCGAAGCTGGTAATTCGTGGTGTTGGTACAAATGGAAACTCTAATCCTCTTTTTGTAATTGACGGACTGCCTATGGACGACATAAACAGTGTAAATCCCAACGACATTGAAAGCATGGAAGTCTTGAAGGATGCAACTTCAGCTGCTATTTATGGTGCCAGAGCCGCTAATGGTGTAGTCCTTATAACCACAAAGAAAGGAAAGAAAGGAAAGACATCGCTTGCTTATGATGGTTACTATGGTTTTTCTACAGTAGCAAAGAAACCAACCATGCTGAATGATGAACAGTACATCATGCTGATGAAAGAGTTTGCCGATAATGATGATATGCCGCTTGCCGGTGGTGTACCTACTGCTCCAACAGGCTATAATACAGACTGGTTTAATGAAATATTGAATACAGCTCCTGTTACTGAGCATAACATTACTGCTAACTTTGGCAGTGATAAGGGTTCAAGCTTGCTTTCATTGAATTATCTAGACCAGAATGGTATTATCGGTGAAGATGCGTCATTTTACAAACGATTCAGCACAAGGCTGAACAGTTCCTATTCTATAAATGATTTCTTAAGTGTAGGTGCAAACGTCAACTATGCATATATAGAGAATAGTGGAGTGGCAACCGGCATCAATGGCTATAATCCGATATCATACGCTTATAATATTGATCCTACTACTCCGGTTTATGATGAGAATAGCAACGATACTTTCGGATATGGAGTCTCTCCTGTACCTTATAGCCGTATGTGGAACCCTATTGCATTTATGGATGAGGCACCTAAGAATAAAAATATTACCCAGCAATTTTTTGGTAATGTTTATGCTGAGATTACTTTTATTAAAGACCTTGTTTTCCGCACAGATTTTGGTATTAATCATCGGAATTTCCGTGGAAGAATGTTTGCACCAAAGTTTTTTCATTCTGCAGAATGTAAAGAAGATAATTCTAGGGTAGAACAAAGTACAAATGCTAATAGTAGTTGGCAGTGGGAGAATACATTGCGATATAAAAAATCTTTTGGTGAACATTCTGCATCTGTCCTGTTAGGTACTTCTGCATCAAGAGATGTTTATGAGTTTATGACCGGAAGACGAAATAAATATCCAAATGAAGCAATGACCAATGAGAATTACTGGTATCTTAATGCTGGTGATGTTATGACATCAGCTAATAGTGGCGGTGCTAATCCTAGACATAGTATGTTCTCATATTTTGCTCGTCTAAGCTATAATTATGCTGAAAAATATATGGCGGAAGTTGTGGTCAGACGCGATGGGTCTTCAAATTTCGGTCCCAATAACAGATATGCTACTTTCCCGGGCGTTTCATTAGGTTGGAATGTTTCAAATGAGAAATTCTGGAAAATTAAGAACTTTGATGTCTTCAAACTTAGATTCTCTTGGGGACAGAACGGAAATGAGCGAATTTCTCCATTCTCCTATACTTCTATTATTGGCAATAATTATAATTACACGTTTGGTAATGCCATCACTGTGGGATCTGCTCCTAATAACCTTGTTATTCCAGACGTGAAATGGGAAACTTCTGAACAATTTAATGTTGGTGCCGATATGACATTCTATAATGGTATGATTAGAGCAAGTTTCGACTGGTTTAAAAAAAGTACTAAGGATTTGTTGTTCCAGCCAACAGTTGAAGCCATTAGAGGTAATAATGCAGCTTTTAGAAACCTTGGTAATATAACAAACCAGGGTGTGGAAATGCAGATGACATTTAATAAAAATTGGAACGAAATCAACTTCTCTATTTCCGCAAATGCCTCATATCTTAAAAATGAGGTTGTAAAGATAGGAAATGCAAATGGATATACTGATGGTGGTAGGTGGAGAACATCTGTTAATGTAACGCGTATGGAGGAAGGTCATGCTATGGGTTATTTCCGCCTTTATAAGAACTTAGGAATATTCCAAAATGAAGAGCAGATACAAAACTATAAATCAAAAGACGGTAAAGTGATACAACCTGATGCCGTTCCGGGTGACTTTATATGGCAAGATACAAATAACGATGGCAAGATTACAGATGAAGATAGAACCGATTGTGGTAATCCTTGGCCAAAATGGACATTCGGTTTGAATTTAGGTGCCGACTGGAGAGGTATTGATATGACAATCTTCTTGACAGGAAAAGCCGGATATAAAGTCTTCTCTGATATTTACCGTCAGGAGGCATACGGACGTAGCAACCTTCCATCATTCTACCTTGACAGATGGCAGAAAGAAGGTGATAATAATGGAGTGCCTCGTCTTTCATCCAAAGACCCTAATGGAAACTTCGGCAAACCATCCGATTTTTATCTTTATGATGGTTCGCATTTAAAGATTTCTTCACTTGAGGTAGGCTATTCATTCCCAACTAAATTAATAAATAAGTTAATGCTGAATAAAGCAAGAATTTATGCAGCAATTGATAATCTTGCCACTTTCACCAGCTATCCGTTTATGGACCCAGAAGTTGGAAATATGGCAGGTGACAACATTCTTAGCACAGGTATTGACTATGGTACTTACCCTCAGGCCCGTACATTCAGATTTGGTTTAAGTCTTAATTTCTAAAAATGAAAATTATGAAGTCGAAAATATATAATAATCTTGCAATACTTATGTTTGCTGTAATTACATCATCATCTTGCAGCGACAGTTTTCTGGATACAGCTCCTATAATGTCAGAAACAGAAAGTTCTTTTTATAGGACCGATGAACAGATGTTCAAAGCGCTTACTGCTTGTTATGATCCGTTAGCTCACATAGGTGGTGGTTCGGGTAATGCACTTGCTTCTATTGTACCTATGGGTGAAATCCGTTCGGATAATGCTCGTACAGGTGGTGGTTCTGATCAGGATCAGCCTTACATGCAGGCTATAGAGGATTATTCAAATACGAGTGTCAATTCTATCTCCGATAATTTGTGGAAAACACGTTACCGTGGTATATATCGATGTAATCTTGTAATAAACTCAGAGTATGACAGTCCGGAAGCTAAAGTTTATAAAGCTGAAGCTAAGTTCTTACGTGCCTGGTATCATTTTGAATTGCTGAGATATTATGGCCCGTGCTTTATCAGTCTTGAGACTCTTTATCCTGAAGGATTCAAGTTTACGAGAGATACTCGCGAAAATGTAAATAAAGCAATAGAGAAAGATCTTCTTGAAGCTATTCCTTCTTTAAAGGATAATTTCCCGGACACAATGAAAGGACGTATTACCAAGACTGCGGCTCAAACCCTGTTGGCCAAGGTCTATCTTTATTGGGCTGACTGGAGTAATGATGATGCTATGATATTTGACAAGGCGAAACCTTTATTGGAGAATGTAATTTCAAGTGGTAATTATACTCTGTCGGATGATTATTCCAAACTTTTTGCTGCTCATCAGGAGAATAACGAGGAATCTATATTTGAAATACAGACCTCTACCAAATCTGGTAATACAAACTGGGGTAATATCGATGCAGGCGAAGGTGCTATGTGGGTGACTTTCTGCGGACCGAGACAGTTGAAAAATAGTCCTGATTATGATAATGGATATGGCTTTTGTCTGCCTACTAAGGAATTGTATGATTATTTCCTTCCGGATGACCATGTGCGTCGTGATGCGGCGATATTTACTTACGATGAACTTGTAACCAAACCTAATGCCAATATTCAGGATGAATCAAAAAAAGTTGTTTGGGAGACAGGCTCTTACGGATCTGATTTCCAGGGATATGCCCAGAAGAAATATCCTCCTTTCAAAAATTACGATATGATAGGAAACCCCAATCTAAACAAGCCTGGAAACGTAAGGGTCATCAGATATGGTGAAGTGTATCTGATGCTTGCCGAAGCATATCTCAGAGGTACTAATCCTGATGAAGCAAAAGCGAAGCATTACATAAATGAACTCAGAAAGAAGCATGTTCATGCAGACGACGGAAGTTATATTGATGTTGACAAGCTAATGCAGATGTATCCTGACAGATTTAAAAGCGTAATTGATGTTCTATGGTATGAGCGTCGTTGTGAACTGGCATGCGAGGGTGACAGATGGTTTGACCTTGTCCGCTCAGGACGTGCCGAGGAGGTCATGATGCCTATTCTTAGAAGAGATTATGGTATCTCTGCATGGAGCAAGAAGTTCAATTATCTTCCTATCGGCTCTATTGAAATAAGCAATTCGGGAAACTCTCTCACAGAGTATCCGGATGAAGCTAATGAGTGATAGAGCGGATCTAAATCTTTATCATCCCTATTATATATAAAGGCAGTCTTTATAATCAGTTTATTGATAATGAAGACTGCCTTATTTATTTCAGATTATGTTATTTCTCTTTTTTATTCCACACCCTTACATAATCTATAAGATATTCAGAATCCATGTTGTTGTCGTCCGGTAGAGCTCCAAACCATTTGTTCGATTCATTGTTGAGGTTGATACGCAATGGCTGGTGCCAGTACTTGTTTTCTATTTCTCTGTACAGTATTCCGTCGATATACAGTCGGATATATTCCTTGCTCCAGTCAAGCCCCCATACGTGAAAGTCTTTCTGCAATTCGAATGGTATGTAGTACTTAGAAGGGAAGTCAATATGTTTCTTTATATCACCCTTATCTGCCGGAGCTTTAAATACATGTACGTTCGAATTCAGGTCATGTCTGTTGACTGGATTGCCGGGACAGTTCTCGCAAATGTCTATTTCTGTCCACCAGTCTCTTTCATTGTTCGACATCCAGAAGCCGAAAACCCATGGCGAGTCGTTTGGTCTCAGTCTTGCTTCGAAATATCCGTAAAGGAAAAGTTCTTTACTTACCAGGAAACCGGCAGTGTGAGTATATCCTTCGGGCAGTGTGCCTGCTTCCGGTTTGTAAGTTCTCATCACACAACAGCCATTCTCAAACGTAGTATTCTCCTTTGCAAAGAAAGTCGGTTGTCTTCCTTTCCATTTCGGGTTGTTCGGGAACCATCTTTCCTCATTCAGTTTCTTTCCTTTGAACTCGTCGGAGGCTTTTTTGTTGAGAACCCATCCGCCTTCGTTCTTCTGGTCGGAAAGAGGGTACTTGTTGTTAAGTCTTTTCGGAGCGTTGCTGAAATCAATGCTGTCCTTGTAGAACTTTTTCGGAATGGTAAGTTTAGTGGTTTCATTACCTGTTTTTGTACTGACTTGAGCTTTCAAGTCTGCTACAGTTGTACACGATACTGCTGCGAGTAAGTAAATTAAATAGTTTTTCATAAATTTGTTTTTACAGTTTGTTATGGTGGCAAATTTACTCTATATATACTTTATTCTTAGGGTGAAATTGTAATGTAATAATAGGTTAAACTTTTTTGTACAAAGAAATATATTTGTTCGTTATTCAATATTGATTATTGATAATCAGATATTAGAGGGGTAAATTTATTTAATAATAGGGGGGTAAATATTTTACCCCTTACTATAGTAATTAAATCGAACTCAAGTGTATCTTTGCTTACAGAAAAAATTAATGTCATTATTTAATGTAATAAAATTATTATGAATAAGAAATCCATGAAAACAGCTTTAGGAGTGGCGGCATTAAGCCTGTTGGCGTCGTGCAGTTCTACATACGCTCCTAATGTAGATTCTACTGTATCTTTAAAAGGTACAGATGTGTTTAAAGCGGACTCTGCTTCTATTGCGCAAAATTACACTATTCCTGAGTGGTTCAAGGATGCCAAGTTCGGTATCTTTATTCACTGGGGCGTTTATTCGGTTCCTGCATACGGAAGCGAATGGTATTCCCGCTGGATGTACAAGGAGGGTCATCCTATTAATAAGTATCACGTACAGACTTACGGCCCTTTGACGAAATTCGGATATAAGGATTTCATCCCTATGTTCAAGGCTGAAAACTTCAATGCCGACGAGTGGCTAGCAGTGGTAAAATCGTCAGGAGCGCAATACATTGTTCCCGTGGCTGAGCATCACGACGGATTTGCCATGTATAGCAGTACTTTCAATAAATGGAATGCTGTGGATATGGGACCGAAAAGAGATATTATTGGCGAACTGAAGAAGGCTACAGAGAAAGCCGGTCTGCGTTTCGGACTGTCTTCTCACAGATGCGAGAATGCATGGTTCTATGAATATGGAATGGAAACTCCTTCTGATGTTCAGGACACTACAATCACCCTCTATGGCGAAAGACTGCATGAGCCGGAAGGTAAGGGTATGACACCATATTGTGGCAAATACGAAGGCTCTAATGAACGCTCACGCCGTCAGTTCCTTATGCATACATACGAGCTTATTGACAAATACCAGCCTGAACTGATATGGTTCGACTGGACTGTAGGAAAATATCCTTTCCAGCCTACTTTCTATAAATTCATGGCTTATTATTACAACTCGGCTCTCGACTGGAATAAGGAAGTGGTGGTTAACACCAAATTCGGATACGGCGACAATATCCAGGTGTTCGATATAGAAAGAGGTAAGAGCGACAGAATCCGTGAATATCCATGGCAGACTGATACTTCTGTAGGTAAGAAATCGTGGAGCTATTGTGTGGGCGAGGAAAACAAGAGTCCTGACCATATCATCGACGACTTTGTTGATATTGTCAGCAAGAACGGTAACTTATTGCTGAATATAGGTCCTAAGGCCGACGGTACTATTACAGACGAACAGAAGAACGTACTTGCCGAGATAGGTAAATGGTTGAAGACTAACGGTGAGGCTATTTATGGCTCACGACCATGGGTGATTGCTTCCGAAGGACATAACGCAGGCACCGCAGGCTATATGACAGACAATACAAAAACTGAATATACAGCGGACGACATTCGCTTTACTACACGCGACAATAACCTCTATGCCGTGTCTCTGGCTTGGACAGATGGTAGTGTTACTATCAAGTCATTGGCTACTAAGTATTGCCGGAACGTAGAAATTGAGTCGGTTGAAATGCTTGGAAGCTCAGAGAAGATTGACTATAAGATGACTGACGAGGGTCTTGTAGTAAACTTCCCTAAGAACAAACCTACTGAATATGCACATGTGTTCAAGATTAAGCTTAAAGGGGTGGTGGTTTCCAAACCGCTATACGATAAGGTTGATAACGGATGCCTTATCACTGTACGTGTGGCAAACCATAATGCCGAGGATGCAAATGTCACTCTTAAAAGTGTAGTCGACGGTAATGAGGTTTCAACTCAGGTCGCTGTCAAGGCTAAATCAGAACAATGGGTTAAAATGCAGAATAAGGACGTAAAATCATTCGATGATATGTCTTGCAAGTTCTATTTCAATGATAATCTGACTTATGAAAACGAATTTAAAAAATAATATAATGAAGGGAATGGCTGTTATGCCATTCCTGTCTGTATGTGTTGGTGTCGCAGCACAGCAGAAACAGATGAATGTCATCTACATCATGTCGGACGACCATACTTCGCAGGCTATCGGCGCATACGGAAGTCGTCTTGCAGTACTGAACCCTACTCCTACAATTGATGAACTGGCAAGGGACGGTATGCTCTTCGAGAACAGTTTCTGTACAAACTCCATCAGTACCCCAAGCCGTGCATGTATCATGACCGGACAGTATTCCCATCGTAACAAGGTGCTCACTTTGGATGAAGTGCTTCAGCCGGACCAGGAATATCTGGTTGATGAGTTCCATAATATGGGATATCAGACTGCCATGATCGGTAAATGGCATTTGGGATGCGAACCGTCGCACTTCGACTATTATTCTGTATTCAACGGTCATGGCGGACAGGGCGAATACTTCGACCCTACTTTCCTTACAAGTGACGTAACTGACAAGAAATGGCCTAATAACCAGATAAAGAAAATGGGTTACTCCTCGGATATCGTGACCAACCTTGCTATTGACTGGTTGAAGAACAGACGCGACAAGTCCAAACCTTTCTTCATGATGCATCATTACAAGGCACCGCACGATATGTTCGAGTACGCACCGCGCTATGAATATTATCTTGACGATGTGGAAGTGCCTGTTCCATTGTCATTGTTCGATACAGACAAATGGGGCTCCGAAGGCACAAGAGGCAAGAACGATTCACTTCGTCACTTCATCGGAACTTCTGTCTCAAGCCGTCATGAAATCCGCAATTATGTAATGGAATATAAGTGCAATACAGGTGATGAAATGGAGAATACATACCTTGCCTACCAGCATTACCTGAAATCGTATCTGCGTTGCGTAAAGGGTGTGGATGACAACCTGAAACGTCTTTTCGACTATCTCAAGAAGGAAGGACTCTGGGAAAATACCATTATCGTATATACAGGCGACCAGGGTATGATGCTTGGCGAACACGACCTGCAGGACAAGAGATGGATGTATGAAGAATCTCAGAGAATGCCTTTCATAGTCCGCGACCCGAGATGTCCTTACAAGGGAGCCAAGTCGGACCTGATGATTAACAACATTGATTTTGCTCCAACTCTTATAGAGATGGTCGGTGGCAAAGAACCTTCATACATGGATGGAAAGAGCTTTGCCTCTGTGTTCGAAGGCAAAAAGCCAGAAAACTGGAAGGATGCTGTTTACTACAGATACTGGATGCACATGATTCATCACGACGTTCCGGCACACATAGGTATCCGCACGGAAAACTATAAGCTGATACTTTTCTATGGCCGTCATTACGACGACAAACGTTACGGACAGAAATCAATGTCATGGTTGAAGAACAGCCACAAGATTGTTCCTACTCTGGTTTCTTTCGAACTCTACGATGTGAAGAACGACCCTTACGAAATGGTAAACCTGGCTGATAATCCTAAATACGCCAAAGTTCTTAAGGACATGAAAAAGAAACTGCGTGAGTTGAGAAAACAGGTGGGCGATACAGATGAGGCTTATCCTGAACTCAAGAAAGTGATTGATAAGGCTTTAAGATAGTAAGTTGACTGACTGATAATATTTATGGACAATAATTTTGTTTTTGGTTATAATATTCCGACGAAGATTCTCTTCGGATGTGGCGAACTTAAACGTCTTTCAACAGAGACATTGCCCGGCAAAAAGGCTTTGATAGTCATTTCATCCGGAACATCAATGCGTAAATATGGTTATCTGGATAAGGTGATTGGTCTGCTGAAAGAAAATAATGTTGATGCCGTGGTGTACGACAAGATATTGCCTAACCCAATAAAAGACCATGTAATGGAAGGTGCGGCAATCTGTCGTGAGGAAAATTGCGATATGATTATAGGTTTGGGAGGCGGAAGTTCGATAGATACAGCCAAATCCATTGCAATCATGGCATGTAATGATGGCGATTATTGGGAATATGTTGAAGGAGGTATCGGCAAGGGGCTTCCTTACAGCAAAGCATTGCCCATCATAGCCATTCCTACAACAGCCGGAACCGGAACCGAGGCTGACCCATGGACTGTCATAACCAATCTGGAAACAAACGAAAAGATAGGTATCGGCTCCACTTTAACTTTCCCATGTCTGTCGATAATCGACCCGGAACTGATGGTTTCAGTTCCGCCACATCTGACTGCCTATCAGGGATTCGACGCATTCTTTCATGCAGCCGAAGGCTATATTGCCAATTGTGCAACCCCAATAAGTGATATTTTCGCTCTTGAGGCCATCAGACTGCTGTATAAATATTTACCTGTTGCGGTGAAGGATGGAAATAACCTGAAAGCGAGGGCAAAGGTGGCTTGGGCAAGTACGCTGGCGGGAATGGTTGAATCCACATCCAGTTGTACTTCCGAACATTCTCTCGAGCACGCTCTCAGCGCATACTATCCCGCTCTTCCTCATGGTGCTGGCCTGATAGCTATAAGCGAGGCCTATTTCTCTACTTTTATTTATGACAGGACAAAGAGATATATGCGCATGGCAGATGTTATGACCGGACGCAAGAACCTTAATCCCGAACATTTTATAGATGCTTTGGTGAGAATGCAGAAGGAATGCAATGTCCGCGATTTGAAGCTTAGCGACTGGGGAATAGTAAAGGAAGATTTCCCTAAGATGATTGATAATGCGCGAACTGCCATGGGTGCATTGTTCAGTCTGGACCCTCATGAACTGTCGGATACCGAAATACTCGACATATATATAAAGTCATACAGATAAGTCTTTTTAAGAACAATCCCAATACAGTCTGTTACTGTAATTTCTTTCGGGCATCGTATCTATTATTGAGTGTAATGGTACGATGCTTTTTTGTTTTATACTATGAAATGAAGTTAAAGATTTATTTTTTTCTTGATTGATTTTGATACGCATTCTAAAGTGGAAAATATCTATAATTATCTATTAACTACTGTAAATACTTGATGTTTTAGATAAAATCAATAACTTTGTAATCTTGATGAAATATAAAGAATACATAGTTATATGTTTAGATTAATCTTAAGTTTAATATCAGTTCTGATTATAGTTTGCAAATCCTTTGCATCCAATGAGTTTGTCACAAGAAAGTACACTACTCTTGATGGACTTTCCCAAAATGATGTGCAATGTATTTATCAAGACTCTAAAGGCTTTATATGGTTGGCCACGAACGACGGACTGAACAGGTTTGACGGATATGAATTTAAGGTTTACGGATATCAGTCAAACGGTTTTAACAGTAATCTGATAGTATGTATTGACGAAGATTCACATGGAAATCTGTGGATAGGTACAGCCGATAGAGGAGTGTTCCTGTTCAATTCTGTAAAGAACGAATTCGTTTCATTAAATCTTGGTCACAGCGGTATTGATAAAAATTTCACTTGCGATAAGATTCTTGTCGACTCTAAAGACAGAGTCTGGTTTCATTCCTCTGATGAGAGTATATACCTTGTAAATTATGATTTTCAAAATGGCAAAATAAATACTGTCTTAAGATCAACATTAAAATTACCATACATTTCCGACATCATAGAAATAGATAATACGATAATGCTCTCCTCCGAAGACGGCCTGTACGAATGTAACGTCGATGGAGATGAATTACTGCTTAACAAACTATTGGGATGCCCTATAGCTTCAGCCATAGTCATCTCATCTTCTCAAATATTGTACTCAAATCTGGAAAATCATCAATTATGTTTATACGACAAGCATACCTGCAAGGTAAGTACCCTGTTGGAAAACTGCGATATACGAAAAATGGTATATAAAAACAAAAGATTATTTTATGCCACTACAAGCACTGTGAATGTGTTGACTTTTGATGTATTGCATGCCATCGAGTCAAAACCACAGGTTATTGCTACATATTCTTACAGCTATCCGCAAACTGTAGTTCTTGATAAAAACGATATTCTTTGGATAGGATTTTTCAAGAGTGGCTTTATGAGTATACGCGAAAATAATAAACCTATAGATTTATTCAGAGGAATAGGAAATGACCATATATCGTCCGTTTATACATTTGCCAAATCCGATATATATTTAGGCACAGAAGGCTCAGGGCTATATCATTTTAATTCCATTACCGGTAATGCCAGACTTATTCCTTTCACGGCAAACAGGATAGTATACTCAACAGCATACTCAAACTACACCGACTGCATGTATGTGTCTCTGATGTACGATGGTATTTACAGTTTCACTTCTGATAATGATTATAAAAAGATCTCAGGCTTGAGAAATGTGCGCGCAATGCTTGCCGATGGAAAATATTTGTGGATTGGCACATATAATAAAGGTCTTTTTAGATATGATTTGTCCACAGGTGTGATGAAGGAAATCAAAACATCTGACAATAAAGAACTTAAGATAGTAAGAAACATCGTTAAAGATCATAAGGGTAATATATGGGTAGCTTCCAGCTTCGGTCTTAAAGTATTGGAATCTGCAGATTTGTATATAGATAATCCTGTTTTGAACTCAGTCAAGGGACTTGATGAACTCGACTATATAGTGCCTGTATGTGAAGACTTGAATCATAATATCTGGTATGGAACACTTGGACGCGGGTTAAGGAAAATCGTGGATTTGGATGAAAACCATAATGCCTGCGTTGAAAATTTTAGCTCTGCAGACGGGTTGAGCAGCAATACAATAAAATCAATTGTTAATGGCACGGATGGAACATTATGGATTTCTACCAATAAAGGAATTAATTCGTTGAATATCAACACACAGAGAATAAGATCTTATGATATTTTCGATGGTCTTCAGGATTATGAATTTATGGAACTTTCTGCTGGAGTAATGACGAATGGAACAATGATATTCGGTGGCGTAAACGGAATTAACGTCTTCAGACCTGACGACTTTGATGTGATAGATTTCAACGGTAGTCCTACACTCGTTGATTTTAAAATCTTCAATCACAGCGTTGAGGCAGATTCCACATATTCAGCTTATTTCGACAAAAGTGTAAGTTTTACAGAGCACATTGAATTGCCTTATAATTTAAACACTTTCTCATTCCAGTTCAGCTCCCTGGATTACAGAAGTCCTTATAAGGTTGGTTACGAATATATGCTCGAAGGCGTAGATGATTCATGGATTTCCACCTCCGCTTTTCATCGTGAGGCTTTCTACACAAAGCTTCCTTCAGGCGAATATATGTTCAGACTGAGGGTCAGGAATAGCGATGGAGTCTACAGTTTGAATGAACTTTCCATACCTGTCATTATTAACCCTCCTTTCTGGCGTACATGGTATGCCTATACACTCTATTTTATATTGCTTGTCTTGTCTTTATACCGGTTCAAGGTGTATTATACCTCACGGGTGCAGCGCAGAAATGCTCTATATATAGCAAACATGGAAAAACGCAAGACTGAAGAACTTCTTGAAAAGGAGACTACATTTTTTACCAACATATCGCATGAATTGAGGACACCACTCACACTTATTCATTCTCCACTTAGTATGATTATTGAATCGGGCAAGTATTCGTCCGACAAGTATCTTGCCGGCATGCTGCAGACAATGGAGCATAACAGTAAGTTCCTGTTAAGTCTTGTCAACCAGCTGATGAACTTCTCAAAGAGCGAGAAAGGAATGCTTAGTCTGAATCTCAAATATGGCAACTTCTCGTCTTTCTCAAAAGAAGTATTTCAGCAGTTCACGTATTGGGCAAAACAGAAAGGTGTAGGGCTGGAATATTCTGTCTCACGCAGTGATATAAGCTTTCTGTTCGACCCTCATCTTATGGAACAGATAATCTATAATCTCGTATCGAATGCCATTAAGCATACTCCTGCCGGAGGATTTGTATCGTTTACTGTCAATGAACAGGATAACAAAATAAACATCTCTGTGGCAGACTCGGGAAACGGAATATCCGACAACCTGAAAACACACCTCTTCGAGCGTTTCTACAGTCAGAATAAAAACTCTGCTGAAGGAGGTACCGGTATAGGTCTGTTTCTGACCAAGCGGCTTGTAGAGATACATAATGGAAATATTACGTTTGTATCAGAGGAAGGTAAAGGCACTGTTTTCCATGTTGTAATTCCTATGATAACTGAGGGGGACATGGTTACGGAGAATATCTCTGCCAACAGTGGGGAGGATGAAAAGTTTGCTGATGTGTTAAGAAGTGAATCGTGCGAGCATGAAGAGATGATAGACATAGAAGTGGACGGAGAATCTCCGGCTATATTGATTGTTGATGACAATAAGGATATATGTAATATGTTGTCATTACTGTTGTCGGATAAGTATAAGATAATGATAGCCCATGATGGGGAGATGGCATGGAACATGATTCCAGATTTGCAACCGGATCTTGTTTTATCCGATATAATGATGCCGGGCATGAATGGTCTGGAACTGTGTGAGAGAATCAAGCAGGATGTAAGGACATCTCATATTCCTGTAGTATTGCTTTCAGCCAAGACTACATTGCAGGATTATTTCATCGGATATAAATTCCATGCAGATGCTTATTGCCCTAAACCTTTCGACAACAAGATAATGAAAGAGCTGCTTAATTCCATTATAACCAACAGGAAGCGGATTCTTCAACACAAGAAAGTTCCGGCAATAAAGATTTCCGAGGTAAGCACTACATCTACCGACGATAAGTTCCTTGAGAAACTTGTAAAGATAATAGAGGACAACATTACAGACTCTTCGTTCCAGATAGAGGATATATGTAAAGGTCTTGGCGTGACGGCCTTGGTTCTGAACAAGAAGCTGAAAGCACTTATGGGAGTAACAGCCAATGCTTTTGTACGTTCAATAAGAATGAAGAGAGCGGCAGAACTGTTGAAGACAGGACGGTATTCTGTATCAGAGGTGACATACGATGTAGGGTTCAATGATTTGAAGTATTTCAGAGAATGTTTCAAGAAAGAATTCGGTGTATTGCCGCAACAGTACAAAGAACAGAGTATACAGACCGATTTGGATTCTTAATATAAGTGGGGGTAAAATTTTACCCCCTTTTTAAATATATAATTCTCCCCTTTTGTACCATTATAAATAAATAATTTAGCGTCAGTTATAAAAGGAATTTCATAACCTATTGCTAAATTAAAATTTTTACAAATGAGAAATCAGAAAAAATGGTACCATGGCAGGTACATGTTGTTCGTGATGCTTATCTTCTATACATTGTCTATGTATTCACAGAAGATAACAGTTAAAGGAAAGGTGATTGATGCTGCCAATAACCTTGAAGTTATAGGCGCAGCTGTTCAAGTTGAAGGTACTTCTCTTGGAACTATTACTGATATGGATGGTAATTTCGTTCTTCAAGGGGTACCGACTAAAGGTAACTTAGTGTTCAGTTTTGTTGGGTATAAAACTGTAAAAGCTGCAATCAAGAATGGTCAGATTTATAATATCAAGCTTCAGGAAGACACAAAAGTGTTGGATGAAGTGGTTGTTGTAGGTTATGGCTCAATGCGTAAAAAAGAGGTGACAGGTGCAGTGGCACGTGTAAACTCAGATGAGATTACTAAGATCAGTACTTCCGACTTGGGTACAGCTCTTCAGGGTATGGTTGCCGGAGTTAACGTTCAGGCAAGTTCTGGTGAGCCTGGAGCCAAATCCAACATCCAGATTCGTGGTTTAAGTTCTATCTCAGGCGACAGTTCTCCTTTATATGTTGTCGATGGTGTCCCGTTCGAGGGCGACCCGGGATTGAGTAGTAGCGAAATAGCAAGTATAGATATTCTTAAGGATGCTGCTTCGGCTGCCATTTATGGTACTCGCGGTGCTTCCGGTGTTATCCTTATTACCACAAAGAAGGGTAAGGAAGGAGAAATGAAGATAGCTGTCGACGGATATTATGGTGTACAGCACATTACTTCGAATATTCATTTGCTTGATGCCAACGAGAGTATATTTGTAAAAGTGATGTCTAACAGAATGATGGAAGGAAACCAGAATACAGACGACCTGGCCTGGTCTAATCTGAAAACATATCCTGTGAATTTCTTCAACAACTCTAGTTTATATGAATATGTAGTCAATAATAACGCGCCAATACAGAATTATTCTGTTACTGCGAATGGCGGCAAGAAAGATTTGACATATAACCTTACCGCGAACTATTTCGACCAGAAAGGTGTGTTGATAAATTCCGATTACAAAAGATATAATATTCGTTCGAATACACATTTTCAGCGCGGAAAATGGACTATCAACACTAACATCGCTATGAAGATAGAAAACCAGTTATCTCCGGCTTGGGGGTTATTGAACGAATGTTATGACTACTCGCCTACTCGTTCTCAGATTTATCCACAGGCAAGTATAGTAAATGCAGCTGGCGATCCTGCAGATTTACAGGGCGTAAGTTATACATTGGGAAGATTGAAAGAGGAAAATCATAAGGACACAGAATCATTTAACGGTAATTTTTATCTTGCTTATAATGTAATTCCCGGACTGAATGTTTCCACACGTTTGGGCTTTGGATATAACAATCAGAAAGCTGTCTCAATTCGACCTGAGTTTGAGGTATATAATCAGAAAGGCGAAAAGGTAACCAGCTCTAATTACCGTTCGCAATTAAAAGATACTCATTCAAAGAATACCAGTCTCACTTGGGAAACAATGGTAAATTATAATAAGAAGATAAAAAAGCATGATATTAAATTTACCGGAGTTTTCAGTATGGAGAAATATACATACGAGATGTTCTATGCCAGTATAATGGATTTGGTTACTAACGAGATTCCGAACCTAAATGCGGGAACATCCGATATGACTGTGGGTACAGGCAGTGGCCAGTGGGGACAGGACCGTATCAGTACAATGGTTGGTATGTTGGGTCGTCTACAATATAGCTATGCAGACAAATACATGGCAAGTGCCAGTATCAGGCGCGACGGTTCATCTAAGTTCTCCGAAGAAAATCGTTGGGGATTGTTCCCGTCATTGTCTGTAGGATGGAATATTTCTGAGGAATCATTCTTCGACAGATTCAGGTGGCTAGTAAATTCGTTAAAATTAAGATTCAGCTATGGTACTACCGGTAATCAGAACTTCCCTGATTATTCATACGCACCAGCTATATACAAAAACTACGACTATACTTTTGGTACCGGAACTTCCGAAATTCTTGCAAATGGTTTTACCCAATTGGGATTTGCCAATCCGAATGTGAAATGGGAAACAACCCAGCAGCTTAATGCCGGTATCGACATGGCTTTATATAATAACAAGCTTATCTTAGGTCTTGATTTGTACAAGAGTAACAAGAAGAATATGCTTTTCCCGATGGTCGTGCCACCGTCAAATGGAGGGGGCCAGAGTTCAACTGTTACATTGAATGCCGGAGATATGGAAAACCGTGGTGTTGAGTTTTCACTTACTCACCGCAACAAAATACGTGGTGTTAATTACAGCTTGACTGGTACATTTACCAAAAACGTGAATGAGATTGTGTCTATGGCAGGAAAAAATGAGTTATATTTCTTCCCCGACGGTAAACCTGTTTCATCAGGAAGTGATTATGTAACTGCAATCAAGAAAGGATATGAAGCCGGTGCTTTCTTTGTTATGCCAACCGCAGGGGTAATCAATACTGAACAGAAGCTTGCAGAATATCAGAAATTACAGTCAAGTGCCCGTATGGGTGACCTTATGTATATCGATACCAATAATGATGGTGTTCTTAATGATGACGACCGTGTTTATGCCGGTAGTGGTATGCCGGATTATGAACTTGGTTTGAACTTCTCGGCCGACTATAGAGGCTTCGATTTCTCTATGAACTGGTATGCTTCAGTTGGAAATGAAATAATAAACGGTACGAAGATATATACATATCAAAGAAGAACCAATAAGGAACTGATATACATGTGGACCCCTACCAACTATACCTCTACCTAAATCCGGAAAAACCAGACGTGCCGATTAACAAAAACGATGCGTTTCAAAAAGTACAAAAACGACGCGTACAAGAAAAACGGTGAGCGCGGTCCTATTCTGCACGACCAAAGCCCACCGTTTGTCTTTCACTTGAACCCTCTTTGAACGCCTTAAAATATCATTTGAAAGCCATTGCAGATTCAAAATAATTCACTATCTTTATGCAGTGTTAAGCTGCTATACCCGGCACTTCATCCGGCTTCGTGTACAGCATCATGTCTGTATATTTAGCTTGATAGTTTACGCTTGCACTAAACTCCACTTTCCTGCATTCCTTGAATGGGCTGCCGACAAATGGGTTTCGGTCCATCCAGTCGCACAGTTCTAAAATGGAGGACTTGTTCGAAGTGAAGTACACGAACGAATGCCCTTTCAGAACGGTCAGTACATCCAGATAGTCGGCCAGACGCCAGAACATCTTATAAGTACCCACCTCAGTAGAAAGGTACGGCGGATCCACAAGAAACACCACACCCGGCGCATCCTTGTAACGTTTGAACACTTCCTTGTAGTCTTCGCCGGTTATAGTCAGTCCTTCCAGATAATCCTTTGCTTCGGGATAGTCTGTCTGCCGA
>OKSZ01000279.1_pt1 | contig 27942 bp, 22 predicted proteins | sample 1606081 | NCBI WGS metagenome assembly OKSZ01 (sample SAMEA3879504, study PRJEB24766) | human gut metagenome | biome: human-associated habitat; feature: feces | place: USA | collected 1985/1987 | reverse complement strand
AAGTCAAGAAAAATTCCTGACGTACGTGAACTGATAGGCATTGTCGGCGCACTTGTCGGTGTCTTTCTTATCGCAACGCACGGCAGTCTGGATAGCCTGGCGATTTCGCCAATGGCATTGACAATCGGTGTATTGTCTGCGCTTTCCTATGCATATTACAGCATTAAGCCGGGCCAAATGCTCAAAAAATATACTGCGGCAACGCTTATCGGCTGGGGCCAGCTTATCAGCGGCGTGGCATTGATTATCTGGCGTAATCCCTTTACGCCTGCAGGTCATTGGGATATGAGCGGTTATTTGGCTTTTGCGTATCTGCTGTTGGGTGCGACTATTGCGAGCTATGCATTTTATCTGTCAGGTTTGAAAATTGTTGGCCCTACCAAGGCGAGCCTGATTTCCTGCGCCGAGCCTTTGGCTTCTATTATCTCCGTAGTTTTGCTGCTGAACACAAAATTGGCAATGGCTGATTATATCGGTATGGCGTGCATTATTTTTACGGTTTTATTACTTTCACTGCCTAAAAAATAAACATTTTTCATAGCAGATATGATAGAATAGAATTAAGTAAAATTGCTTAAGCTAAGCAAGAGGAGGTACGGAGATGACTGATTATAAGTACAAATATGGTCATGGCTACAAGGAGTTTTCTCTGCCGGAGGAGCATGTCCTGGGCGAACTGAAAATGAAGCAGCTGATGCCGCTGGAGAATTTAAAAGCAGCTGTTCTGGATGCTTTGTATCATCCTATCGCCAGCGCACCGATTGATGAGCTGGTGCAGCCAGGAATGAAAATTACCTTTATCTGTAACGATTCAACCCGTGTTGCCAACACGCATTCCTTTATGCCCATTTTGGTTAACGAAATGAATAAACTGGGCGTTAAGGATGAGGATATGCATATTGTCTTTGCTTTGGGTACACATCGCTGCATGAGCCACGAGGAAATGGTGGAGCAGGTCGGCGAGGATGTTGCCAAACGCCTGAAAATGTATAACAGCGACTGCCATGTGCAGGATGACTTTGAGTATTTCGGCGAAACAGAGCATGGCACTCCTGTATGGCTTAATAAGCATGTTTGTGATGCTGACCTGGTTATTTTGACCGGTACCGTTGTTTATCACTTCTTCAGCGGCTTTGGCGGCGGACGTAAGGCCGTGCTGCCCGGTGTTGCCGCTATGGAAACGGTACGCAAAAACCATAGCCTGATGATGAGCCCGGAGGCAAAATTAGGTAAGCTGCATGGCAATCCTGTATACGATGATCAGGTTGAGGGCGTGCGTCTTTTTGCTAAAGAGCATAAGATGTTCCTGTTCCATTCTATTTTGGATGCGCAAAAGCAATTTCTGAAGGTTTTTGCCGGTGACTGGTATGAAGCACATCTTGAGGCCTGCAAATTTGTTGAGCAGGTTTACGGCGTACCTATCAGCGAGCCGGCGGATGTAGTTATTGCCAGCTGCGGCGGTTATCCTAAGGATATCAATATTTATCAGCTGCAAAAGACGATGGATAATGCCTGGTGTGCTGTTAAGGATGGCGGCGTAATCATTATTCTCGGTGAATGCGAAGAAGGCAGCGGCAGTGCCGCTCTGGAAAAGGCATTGGAAGAAAATCCTTCTCCGGATGCTATTAAGGCGGAGCTGGAAAAGAATTTTGTCATCGGTGCGCATAAGGCTTTTGCTATCACCCGCCTGATGAAGAAGGCGCATTTTATACTTGTTTCCGCTTTGGATAAAGAGCTTGCCAAAAAATTGCTGTTTGAATCTGTGGATGATGTAGATGCGGCTATGAAGCTGGCAGAAAAATATGTCGGCAAAGATTATAAGGTTTTACTGATGCCGCAGGGCAGTCTGACGGTGCCTGTATTGAAAAAATAAAATTTTATAAAAAAATAAATGACTCTTGCCTTTTACGATGATATCATATATAATTGTAATGTTATTAGTATGTGATTAAGTAGAAGGGGAGAACTTTTGTGAAGTTAGATATTGATTATAAGGCTATAGGACTGAGGATAAAGGCCGCTCGTGCCAGAAAAGGATTAACTCAGGGAAATATAGCTAATCTAACTGGTCTGTCAACTCCGCATATCAGCAATATAGAAACCGGTAATACTAAGCTTGGCCTGCCTACAATTATTCATCTGGCTAATGTACTGGATGTTTCTGTGGACGAGTTGCTGTGTGACAACATTCATCACAGTGAGCAGATTTACTGCAATGAGCTGGCTGACTTGGTTAAGGATTGTTCCGTAGATGAACTGCATATTATTTCTGAATTAGCAAAGGTCATCAAGAAGGCCGGTATTAACAGTGCCAAGAAGGTCAGAAAGCGCCGTACTAAGGCAGAGATGGCAGCAGCTAAGGCAGCTGAAGAAGCTGCAATGCAGATGGAAATTTAATATAGCTTTTGTGCTACTGTAGCTCAGCTGGTAGAGCAACTGATTCGTAATCAGTAGGTCGCAGGTTCAAATCCCGTCAGTAGCTCCAGTAAAACCCGCCCCCAGACGTAAGTTTGGGGGCTTTTTTGTTGTGTGGGTAGCCCATTTGGGAGCCCTTTTCTGAAAAAGACTAAAGAGGCTGGGACAAAACCACTCTGCTATCAAAGTCCAGCACAATATCTTGAAAATAGTTTAGATTATTTTCACGTATATTGCAGGCTTTGATACAGAGTTTAGAGTTTTGTTCCAGCCTCTTTTTTATTATTTAGCTATTGATTCTAGAACGCGAGCATACTCGTATGCTTGGCTCGTGATATATTCAAAGTCTATTGGCTTGGGTGCCTTTGATGATTGGCCAAGTAAGTTAAGCATATCATTTTTTAATCTAAAATAAGGATACGCTTTGAATGTGGACTTACGTGGATCGTCTTCGTAAGGAGCATGGATTTGAGACAGCATAAAGAGGGAATGGTAAAATACTATTGTAGCCCTTTCTTCTAAAGAGTATAGTGACTTTCTAGAACTATCTAAAGCATACTTATCAGGTAAAGATATGGTGTGTTTATCATTGGAATCTCCGTTGTAGAATTCGAATACACCTGCACCTGATTGATCACACACAATCATAGAAACTTCAAGCTTAGAAAGTAAGCTATCTGATAGAGGACTATTTGCATTACCGGTGAGCCAATCAAGTGTGACACCGAAGAATTTTGACATATTAAGCAACATGTCAATCTGTGGCCAGTTATTACCTTTTTCCCATTTAGACACAGATGCTTTATTGCTAACATTAATGGCGAATGCCAATTCTTTAGATGCAACCTTATATGATTCGCGAATATGTTTTAGGCGGGCAGAAAAAATAAAAATATTTTGCATAGACTACTTGCACAAAACGAAACCTTGTGATAAAATAAAGTTGAAACAAATTCAATTTTATTGGCACAAAATCAGCAGAGTTGCATAAAGTGAATGCACTTTGTTGATTATCATGCACTGCAAGGATATCGTAAATCCTTTCTGCGAATTTGTCTTATTATATCACAAAAAGGAGGAAAAAGCCATGGATGATCAAAAATTGTATTATACGATTGATGAGGTGCGTAAGATTATCTATGCAAATGGTGTAAGCAAGTCTACGCTGCACAACATGATCAATAGCGGAGATATCCCGTCTCGCAGGCTAATGAAACGAGTATTTGTGCCTCGTTGGTGGGTTGACAAGGAAATTGCTATTGCAACGCACGCTCCGCAAGAGGTTAACTAATGGCTGGATCGCGAGGTGGTAATGGCGAGGGATCGTACTACTACGATGAGCAACGAAAACGATGGATATGGCGACGGCGTATTGTGGATGCAGATGGTACGCATAGGAGGATAACATTAACGTCATCAAAAAGAGCCGATCTTGTTAAAAAAGTAAGACGGTACCAGGACAACTACGAATTAACAAATGGATTATCAGCTGATCAGCGGATTAATTTGAAACAATGGGTAGAGAAATGGGAGCAAAGCACTGAATTCGTGCTAAAGCCTAAAACGAAAGAATATTATCACAGGTTTTGCATGAATTATATTGTGCCTAGCTTAGGCAAAAAGAGACTTGTAGATCTTACTACAATTATTGTCCAGAATTTTTTAAATGTTACGAGCAAATCTCCGGGGAAATCAGGTAAAATGCTGTCTAATAGTAGCATTAATGGTATCAGGATTACGTTAACAGCCTGCCTGGAGGCAGCGGTAAGAGCCGGGCTGATAAGCAAAAATCCGGCAAAGCACACAAAGCGTATGCGTAACAATAAGAGAGCTATAGTGGTGTTGACAGCAGAGCAGTTAAGCAAATTTTTGCAAATTGCAGAACGGGCAGAATACCTAAAAGATACTCCATATTTGGTAGATCACTGGACGCAAGCCCATGATTATCTTGCTCAATGTTTTGCTGCTGCTATTATATTGGCGGCGGAGACCGGTATGCGTTATGGTGAGATTTTTGGGCTACAGTGGGATGATGTTAATTTGGATGACGGCAGCATATTTGTGAGGCACAACTTGTCGGAGAGCGGCAGTGTCATAACTATCGAAACACCTAAAACAAGTAACTCGAGGCGTAAAATATCGCTTACTAAGCGGAGTATATCAAAGTTAAGATTTTGGCAATCTTACCAGACTACGTATGCTAATGATGTTGGTGATTATTATCATAACAAGGATATGCTTGTATTTACTACGTCCGTGGGTAGTGCTGTAAGAGTGAGCAATTTCCGCAGGAGTTGTTGGAGCAAATTGTGTGCTGTTGCGGATATTCCGGATGGTTTTACATTTCACTCGCTGCGCCATACCCATGCTACGTTGCTATTGCAAGCAGGGGTTAACCCTAAGGTGGTGTCCGAGCGTTTGGGCCATGCTAGCGTACAAATAACATTAGACGTGTATGCACACGTGCTACCGGATATGCAACGGACAGCCGTTGAGGCAATCGAAAAAACCATAAAATAAAAAAAGTAAGCACTGCAGCAACAGTACTTACTTAAATTAGTGGTATACACTTACAATATAATTATACCACATTTTGCGTAAAAGGAGAAGCAAAATGGCCAAGAAGAAAATATTTTACTATATAATGTTGAAGAAAGATTTTTTTGTTGATCCGATTGTAATGATGCTTAGGAGTAAACCTAATGGAGCAGATCTGTTTAGAGTATATTTGCATCTATTAGTTCGTTATGTAACGGATCTGGGGATTATAACGTATTATAAAGACATCGATGCGCCACTGGAAAACCAGTTGGAATGGGAAATACAGGAGGATCCAGAGTTAATTAGAGAAGTAATTGATGTGCTCAAAAAAAGGAGAATGTTGATACAAATTACTGATGATCAGATGTATATTAGCGCTATTGAGCCGTATGTTGGGGCAGACACGAATTTTGCAATACAAAAACGTTTGGATCGCATGCGCGCGGCACATGAAAGTAAAAATAGAAACAATATCAATGATAGTGTCGACAGTAGTAACGACAATGCAAGTGATAGTGTCGGCAATAGAGGCGACAAGGGTAATAATAATGTCAGTGCTAGTGTCGACAATGCTAACAGTGGCAATAATAGTGGGCCTTTGGCGGACGTTGTCAAAAATATTAAAGCCAAATCAGAGGCGGGCCATCAAAAAAAGATGGCTAGTGCTAGATTGGCAGAGATTGGTGTAGTTGGCAAAGTAGTGGACGAGATAGCAGCTTGGGCTACAGTACAGCAAATCAATGAGGCGTATCGCAGTATTGAGGGTGCTACCAATATCAATAACAAACCGGGTGCGCTTGTGGCTGCATTGCGCGCAAGTAAGGCACAATTAACAGCGCCTCGCGCCAAAGATATTACCTGCCCTAATTGTAATGGGCAGAGAGTAGTACTGGATACAGACAGGGATGACGGATCTATGTGTACATGTCCTATTTGCAATGGTAGTGGCAAAATTACCCAAGTATAGACAGTAATATTATATTTTACCCACCCTCGCTACATTACGTGGTGGAGGGTGGCTTGTGTGTCGAGGCACAGTACGACATGAGGAAGAGCATTGTCGGAAATGTGTCGGCGTATAGTACGACATAGAAAAAACTAGCGTCGGTAATTGGTCGGTACATGGGACGACAGAATAAAAAAGTTGTCGGGAATATGTCGGGATAATTACAACAACAAATAGAGTCAAAGTTATAAATACAACAACAATCAGTAGAAAAATGTTGGTGTTGTTGTCATTATTAAAGTATGATTAATTGGGTTAATGGTGAATACTAAAAGTGAGGTGCATTATGACGATTGCTGATTATTTAAGCACTGCTACATCGCCTGAGATGCGGGCGTATATGGAGCAATGCAACGATGTATGGAGTAATGATGCAGTAATAGGATATGTATTACTAGCTGCTAAGGCTGCTGATATCAGTGATAGTGATGTGCAGAGGCTATTAACGTATTTGTCAGATGCTTTTGATGGCTATAGCGTAGATGACGCTGTAGCAGTCACACTAACTAGTCATAGTCTAATTACTGATATACGGTAATGCAAAGGAGTGAGCAAAATGGATGTTGTTATTGAGATGACCGACGAGGAAAGAAAACTTGCAGAGAAGTATGCTGAAATACAGGGTAGCACATTGGAGGCGTTGTTTAAGCGCGCTTTGTTTGAGCGTATAGGGGGAGAAAAGGCTAAAGGAAGAGCAAGAAATGGGAAGATCCAAGTTGCCCAAGAATAGAAAACGATGTTAAAAAGGACGCACCTCTTTGTACTTTGTGCAGAAAGGTGCGTTTTGTGTCGGTATATGGTACGACAGAAGGAAAAGTATTGTCGACAATATGTCGGCGTACAGTACGACACAGAAAATATAACGTCGGAAATGTATCGGCATATAGTGTGACTGGAGAAAAAAGTTGTCGGAAATATGTCGGGATATATACAACAATAACAACAACTATAACAAGAGTTATAAACAAAACAACAGCAAAAGCAAATAGTCATTGTTGGTGGTGTTGTCGCCAAAAAATGGAAGAAGTGATTTGTTTGTATTGTACTCGGTTAGTGCTGTTGCTGAAATTTATAACATGCTAAAATTGGCAAATTTTTTAATTTAAGTGAGTCCGATGAGGATAATACCACAATGGACGCTACGTTTTGAAAAAAGCTGAATTTTTAGCTCGGAATGGGCTAAAAAACGCAGGTTAATCATTTCATATACTCATTATTTAGTGCGTAGGATGTATCCCATAAGCATACTTTCTAAATAGGGTTTAAGTAGTGTTCGGTAATATGGACACATTCGTTTTTGAAATGTTTTGAAATTGTTTTGGCGTTTTTGAAACAAAATGGTATAATATTATTAACTAAAAACGGGTTGTATTACGCGACTGGAGGTGGCGTATGGCTAATGTATTATATGTCCGTGTATCAAGCCAACAGCAAGATCTCGGACGGCAGAAGTATTTATTTTCCGAGAGGAATATAAAAATTGACAAGGTTTTTGAAGAAAAAATTTCTGGCAAAAACATGGATCGAGAAGTGTTTAAGCAAATGATGGATTGGGTTCGCGAAGGAGATGTGCTTTACATCGAATCTTTCTCGCGATTGGCAAGGAATACCAGAGATTTGCTGGATATAGTGGAAAGACTAAAAAGTAAATCGGTTAAGCTTGTTTCTCTCAAAGAAAATTTTGATACTACTACTCCGCAGGGAAAGTTAATGCTTGGCGTTTTCGCCTGTCTTTATGAATTTGAACGGGAGTGTATGCTTGAACGCCAAAAGGAATCTTATGAGGCAAGGCGATCTGCCGGACTTCCGGTTGGAAGACCTAAAATAAAAATTTCTAAGACTTTTAAGAAAAATTATGAGAAGTGGGCCGCTGATCCCAAGGCTTATACAGCTACTCAATTTATGAAGGATGAGAAGCTGTCTAGGACGACTTTTTATAGATTGCTCAACGAATACAAGGAATCATTAAACTCTTCTAAAAATAATCTGTGTGGAGGAAGCTCTTTATGAAAAATATTATTGCGTCTTGCGTACCTAGAAAAAGCATTGTTGAAGGTACCTTTAATCCCGAAGTTTTCACAGCTACTTTAGGCCCTGTTGTAAACTATTACCGTAATGGTAGTAGTACATTGGACAGCGTTTATACCAATGCAGAAACTTTTTTTAGAGAGGCCACTTATGTTACTGATGGCTTAAGAAGTACTGTAAACAATATTTTCCGTCGTATAGCAGGTGATACAACTGCTCCCTCTATTCAACGCTTGGAGACCGCTTTTGGTGGTGGTAAAACCCATACATTAATTGCATGCGTGCATATTGCTAATAGAGGCAAAGACATTGCGGGAGTAGTTAGCGATATTATTGATAGCCAATATCTGCCTGATCCCGGTACTGTTACTGTTGTTGGTATTGCCGGTGATGAGATTAAGACTAGCCAAACTGTTGCAGGCAAGGTTGTTCCATATACCCTTTGGGGCGAAATGGCTTTGCAGATTGGTGGGCAAGAACTTTATAATGCAGTAAAAAAAGATGCCGAAAGCTATTCTGCACCGGGCAGTGATTATTTTGAGACGGTTTTAGGCAACAGAAAACTTTTGATTGTGTTTGATGAGTTGGCTCAATATGCCTCCAGATTAGAGGTGCTTAATAATTCTAGCGACCAGCTTGCTGCATTCCTAATGACATTGAATACCTATGTTCGTAACAGACCTGGTATAGCTGTTGTAGTAACACTTGCAGGTAGTGTTGACGCATTTGCCAAAGAAACAGAAAAGATTGGTAAAGTCCTTAATACTATGACCAGTAAACGACTGACACAAGATGATGTTATGGGCGTTACTGCTACTGCAACAAAAAATCTTAAAAGCGTTGTAATGCGTGATGCCAGTGCAGTCACTCCTGTACAAGCTAATGAAATTTCTGCGGTGCTGGCTAAGCGCTTATTTGAAAGTGTTGATACTGATAATGCTAAAGAAGTAGCTAGAGCATATAAGGATACATATACTAAAAACAAAGGCATGCTGCCTCAAGAAGCAACAAGCATGAATTTTGAAGATCGTATGGTACAATACTATCCATTCCATCCGACTTTGATTGATTTCCTCAATAACAAGCTTGCTTTAGCAGAAAACTTCCAAGGTACCCGTGGCGTTTTGCGTACTCTTGCTATGGCAGTACGTAGCATTTGGAAAGCTCAAAAGAATATTTTGCTGATTCATGTTAGTGATATAGATTTGCATAATGCGAGCATCGTTGATGAAATCCTAGGCAGAACCGGTAGCAGTGATTTAAAACAAGTGCTGACTGCAGATGTTGGATCTGTGGAAACGGAAAGCCATATTAAGGGCGGTAAGAGCAATGCTCAATATGAAGATGAAAACAATCCTCATCCTGATGGAATAGCCATGTTTGAAAATACATGGAAAGTAGTTTTCCTAAATAGCTTAGTTGGTAGATCCCAAGGTTTAAGCTCTAACGTATTTGGCGTGTCTGAACAGGATGCGATTTTCCAAACTGCTACGCCGGAACTGCTTCCTTCTCAAGTACGTATGGCGTTGGAGAAGATTACTGATGTAGCGTATTACCTCCGTTGTGAACATGGCAAATATTTTGCACATCTTGAGCCTACAATCAATAGTGTCTTAGCGCGTATTCGTGGAACTATAGAATACAGCAAGGTTCTTGGTAAGCTGAAAAGTGTTGCCAATAACTTAGTTACTAATGCAGGTATTTTTGCTGTAGAACATAATGTAACGAAGCCCGATGACATTAGGGATGATTATGAGAAACCTGTTGTAGGTGTAGTTAGCCTAGAGGTAGAAGGCACGCTTAATGTAGAAAACTTCTATAAATTTAAGGCTGGAGGGCAGTTCCGCACAAGAAAGAATTTGCTGATGCTGCTTGTTCCTAAGACTATCAAGCTGCAGGGATTATCTCAGTCTGAGTATGAGAATGTAGATCTTTTTGATGAATTTGCTAATAACCACAATGACGAAAAGGAAAAAGAAAGAGTAGAAGATTTGGCTCGTCAAGTTTTAGCAATTAATATTCTGCAGGATAATCCTGAAGAGTATGGTATTAGCTCTTCTAAACTGCAAGATCCTGATTTTCGTAACCGCCAAAGCAGTAGACCGCAAGAATTAGCTATTGCTGTTGCCAATCTGTATACTAATTTCGTTTACTATAGTGTTGATGGTATTGTGCGCAGAGAAATTAAGACTGGTTCTGGCGAAAGCACTTTGACTTTGATTCAGAAAAAACTTGTTGATGACAACGAGCTGATTCTACAAAAAACAGATAAGTATGGTACTGCTATTCTCAGAGATCTTTCTGATAACTATATCTTTAAAACAGCTAAGACCGTTGAATGTAAGTATATTCTAGATAATTTCTATAGCATCGGTAATTGGCCGGTATTGGCTAATAAGAGCATCTTGGATAGCATGCTTCGCGAAGGTGTAGAATCTGGGCTGTGGGCAATTTATAAGAAGTGGAGCGATCCTACTCAAGCTCGTCCTACGGAGATTTATTTCTCTAATAAGCCTGTGCCGATGAATCTAGATATTATTAATCTCGAATATAAAGCAACAACAGTTGACTTTGCTAAAAAGAGTGGCTGGCTTGATGTAGATAAGCCTTCTCCAGAGAAAGTTAAAGAGGTTATTAGTAAACTGTTAGCCAATAATGGTGCTGTTGCTGTAGACGATATTGTAACGCAAGTCAAATTGAGCTTAGCAAAAGCGGAAGATACGCAGATTTATGATGGCGTACAGGATTTGGCCACCAATAAGGGTTATGCCATTTATAGAGGCAAGGTAGACCAGGTAGATAGACCTAAAGAGGAAGATTGTTTCGAAGGGTATAATGTTCCCAGTCATCCTATTGAAGGCACGGATGTTCTTATCAGCAGAAGTGAGCAGTCTCAAAGAGGATGGTTTACTAATCCTGCTAGAGGTGTGCATGTTCAAGGTAGTGACGGCGACAATAAAGTACAAAAAGTAGTAGAACTGCTTGGCTCTTTAGGCAGTAGTTATCGACGTGGTAAATCTAAGAGCGAGGTTGATTCACTTGATTTGTATGATTTAAGACTTCCGAGTGGAGGAACTATGCGCATTACTCTTGCCAATGCTACTGCGCAAGATTTTAAAATTCTTGACGAGCTTTTGAATGACGTAAAGAACAAGCTGAAGGTTAGTGGTATTACAGGTGTAGACGTGGAAATTAAAGATCCGCAAGATGGCTGCGAATTTGCTGAAGCCATTAAAACATTGCAATAGGGAGTGTTGAAATGGACGTAACAAATGAAAAATATCTAGACATGTTGCGAAACATGACCAACTTAATGGAAGTTGCTCCCTGGATTATGCAGGTCAAAGAAAATGGCGATGGTGTGGTATTAGTACTGCAAGAGCGCCAAAAGGACGATAACGGGCAGACTGTATGGCATAAGTGGGGCGAAATAGCTTGGAGTAAGGTGCGCTCCTGTAAGGAGCCTATTCGTTATATCTTGAGTGGCGTATTGGACTCCTTAGGAAATCCTTTAGGCCTTCAGGCTTTGATTTCGTCTGATATTGCATATAGAGGGGAGGTTCCATTGAACAGGGAAGCTGGAACAAAGATGGCTTTAATTGCTATTCTTACTGCTTCTGTGCAAATAGAGCCTAAGATAGAGCTGCTTGGTTGGCGTATAGAGCGCTTTTCTGCAGAAGAAGCATTCTATTGGTTTGGTAAAGCAACTATTCCTGTATACGGCAAAAAAGCCATGAATTGGTCTGTTATAGGCATGCGTACCATGCTTGCCGGGCCTACTGACCAAAAAGTAAAGTATGATGACCTGCTAGAAAAGCTGAGGAGATAAGATGATGTATGAAAAAAGGCTTATAGAAGGAAAATTTCCTTGCGGACAAGTTGGTGCAGAAACACAAAGAGAGCGTGGAGCTAGTTCAGCTCTTCCTCCTTTATATTTTCTACACGTTTGGTGGGCTCGTAGACCTTTAACTCCTAGTCGCGCTGCTGTCTTGGGAAGCATCCTTCCTGCAGATGTAAATCCGGATGATTTTCTGCGCAATTTAGGCATTGTAAAAAAACAAGTTGTTATCAATAGTCTTAGATGGACCTTGGTTGGGAAAAATTTGAAATTGATTCGTAACGATGGATACGGGGAATACATTCCTTACTCCGAAAAATTTGATACTGCTCTTGCTAAAGAGAATGAACGCAGAAGGGCAGTAAGAGAAACGTTAGGTAAGCTGTGTCAGGCTGATCCAGTTTATAGAACTTCTCCTTTGATAGAAAGGTGGCTGGATGAAAACCAGCATTTAAGCGAGGAGTGGCTTTTTGGTAAGACCAGCTTTAAGGTCGAAACTGTTGTTGCGGATCCTGTGGAGGTTAACAATAGAATTGATGTTGCAGCAAGCTCTAGTGTAAAAGAGATTCTGGGGCATGAAATAAAAATAGATCCAGAAGATTTATATGGGTATGGCAGAGCTTATCAAAGCCCTATTAATGCTAAATATAATGATTTTACAGTACTTGATTGCACAGCAGGTGGTGGTTCGATTCCTTTTGAAGCATTAAGACTTGGATGCAACGTTATAGCAAATGATTTAAATCCGGTTGCTAGTGCTATTGAGAAAGCTACATTGGAATATCCTGCTGTTTATGGTAAAGAATTAATCGAGCATATCAGTAAGTATGGTAGTCTTTTAGAAAGTACTGTAAATAAGAAATTGGAAAACTACTATCATTTTGAAGATGGGGAAATTGATATTCAGGGATTATTATATCACCGTACTGTTACCTGTCCTCATTGTGGCGAGCGCGCTCCTTTATTGAATGCTTACGCCTTGCAGAAAAAAGCGGATGGCTGGATGGTTATTCCACGTATTGATGGCGTGAAAGGACATAGAAAAGTCCATTTTGAACCTGTGCGCTTGGTTAAAGGCAAGGGACCCAATGGTGAAAATCCGGAAGAAGGCAGTGTGAAACGCGGTGTTGGCACCTGCTTGCACTGTGGACAGATTATAGATTCGGAAGAAATCAAACGACAGGCCCAGGGCGTTTCTGAATATGGCACTTGGTCCGATGATTTGTATTGCGTAGTTGCTAAAAGACTGGTTCCTAAACTTGATAAACAAGGGGAACCGATGGTTATCAAAACAGGTCCTTTAAAAGGTCAGGTTAAGATGGCGGAAGAATTGTACTTCCGCGAACCGGTAGAGGCTGATTTTGCTGCCTTAGAACGCGCAGAGCAGGCTTTAAAAGATAATTGGGAACGCTGGGAAGATATGAACTTGATTCCTACTGAGCGTGTTCCTGAAGGTAATGATGCACGTCCTCAGATGTATGGTTCGTATAGATGGTGTGACATGTTTACTCCTCGTCAGCTATTGGCACACTTGACGGGCATGGAAACATTGCAGGATCTAATCCCCAAACTGGAGCAAGAACTTGGCGAAGAAAAAGGCCATGCAGTGGCTCACTATTTGCAATACATGCTTGATAAAGGCATCGACTATAATAGCAGACAAACTAGATGGCACTATTCAAGAGGTGTGGCGATAGGTACATTTGGCAGACATGATTTTTCATTGAAGTGGTCTTTTACTGAAATGATATATTCAGGGATAAATAGTGGCTTAGTATGGGGGAAAAACCAAGTATTAGATGCTTATACAGGCTTGTGTGAATTATTGTGTGATGACCGAAATACAAATATAAAAATAATTAATGGGTCTGCGTCTAGTCTAGACTTAAAATCTAACTCAGTGGATGTAATTTGCTTGGATCCTCCATACTATAACAATGTTCAGTATGCGGAGCTCTCAGACTATTTTTATGTATGGCAGAAACGAACCTTTAGAGATATTTATCCTGATTGGTTTAGTCGTCGGTTAACGAATAAAGATGATGAAGCAGTAGCTAATCCTGTAAGGGATGGTTCTGCGAAAGAAGCAGATAAAGTTTACGAAGAACGCATGAGTGAGATATTTGCTGAATGTCGTCGTGTAATTAAAGATGATGGCATTATGACTATGATGTTCACTCATAAAACGCAGGAAGCATGGGAAACATTGACCAAAGCTTTAATTGTAAATGGTTGGATTATAACTGCGGCCTTCCCTGTTGATTCTGAATCTAGTGCGTCTTTGCATCAAAAAGATATGGCTGCTGCAGCAAGCTCTATTTTCATCGCTTGCCGTAAGCGTTCTTTAGAGGATAAACCTGCTGCTATTTGGAAAGGCTTTGGTAATAGCGGTGTTCTGCCAAAGCTGCGTAAAGCTGTTAGGGATAGCTTGAAGGAATTTGAGCCTTTACACTTGAACCCCGTGGATGAAATGGTTGCCAGCTATGGTAGTGCTTTAAAAGTCTTATCTGAAAACTGGCCTGTAATGGATGGCAATCAACAAGTAACGCCTATTGCAGCCATGCGTGAAGCTAGTACCGTAGTTGCTCAATATCAGCTTACTAGATTGACCAGTGGCAGATTATCCGTTGAAGATGTTAATGCAGAAGCAGGCATCGCCTTGACGCTGTTTGGCATTTATGGCATGAGCATCTTCTCTTATGATGATGCCCTCAGCTTGTCTAGATCCCTGAATATCAGTCTAGTTAATAAAACTGCCGGATACGTAGTTGATAATCAATCCTTAGGCATCAATGACGAACGTACAGCAAAAACTAGCAGAAATGAAGAATTTGAAGGCTATTTTGCACCTGTAGTCCGCAAAACCAATAAACTGCGTCTTGCCATGCCGGAAGAACGTGCTAAGAAACGCTTGGAAGCACCGCAAACAGAGTGGGATGTAATGCAAGGCCTGATAATGGCATATCGTGAAGGCGAAGCACCATTGGCGCATGCTTATTTGGAAAAACATGCTCAAGGATATGAAGACAAGGTTATTGGCGTGTTGAAAGTTTGGGCAGATGGTTGTGGTAGCGAAGAACTCAAGAAGGAAGCACAACGCATCCTGTTTAACTTGAAATAACTTGTTAGTGCAGGGGTAACACTCCTGCACTTTTTTTGAATGGTGGTAAAGCGTATGGAAACACAGAGCCTGAAAGAAATAGCATGGGAAGCAGATTATCGTAGCTCCAGTGTTAAAGATAACGGGGAACCGGTTGACATCCTGCACGATTTTTATATTCCTGCATTGGAACGTAGCGTGAAATATGATAGAGTAGCAGGCTATTTTCGCTCTACTTCTTTGGCAGCAGCTTCGCAAGGATTTACTAGTTTTTTAAAGAATGACGGGCATATGCGCCTTATTGTTGGAGCTGATATGGCATTGGAGGATGTAGCTGCAATCTTGGAGGGTAATTCCCAAAGATTATCCGATAAACTTATGCAGGAACTTGATGATGAAGATGCGTGGACAGAGGAAGTAAAAAACGGTGTTGCTCTGTTGTCTGAAATGGTTGCTAAAGGAAGATTGGAAGTTAAAGTAGGGTTTAGAATTAACTCTAACACCGGCAAACCACTTTCGTTAGATGCCAACGAAGATGGATACGTCCATGAAAAATGGTTCGTCATGACTGACGCCGAGGGGAATAGTATTAGTTGTAGCGGTTCTCTCAATGAATCTAAAACAGCATTAACCATTAACGCGGAAAACATTCATGTGACCTGTGCATGGGACGGGCCAAAGTTCCAAAAAACAGTAGAAACAGCAAAGAAAGATTTTGAGGCTTTTTGGGCAAATAAAAACCCACATATGAAGGTTTACACCTTGCCTGAAGCAGTAAAGAAAAAATTAGTCAGACTCAAAAATTTACGGAACAAGCCTACGGAAATAGATGGAACTGTCGTTAATATCAAACCCAAACTGAGCAATGAAGAACTTTTGCAGTTCGCAGTGCTTAAAGATGCGCCTAAGATGGCTAATGGTATCTATGTCGGTATGTATTCTGCACCTGTAGAAGCATGGCCTCATCAGGAAGTAGTTGCACGTAGATTAGTAGAGACTTTTCCATATTCATACATGATGTGTGATGAAGTAGGTCTTGGCAAAACAATTGAAGCAGCTTTAGCGATGCGTAGCTTGATCCTTTCCGGCAGAGCCAAAAGAGTGCTTGTAATAGCACCGGCAGGATTGACGGAACAGTGGCATCGTGAACTTGCAGACAAAGCATTACTGCCTTTCGCACGTAGCTGGAATCAATATGGTACAGGTATTGTTAGCGAGTGGACTTATCCATACGCAAGAGATTGCAACCACGATAACCTTTACGCGGAACCTTTAAATGTTGTTTCTAGCGGCTTGGCTCAGCGACCGGAACGCAGACAGCAATTAAATGCAGCAGGAAATTTTGATATTGTCCTTTTGGACGAAGCACATTATGCACGTAGAAGTAATCCTGCTAAAGGAACGTCCGGTATGGCGCAATATAACCGACTTTATAAACTTTTAAGTGAAAATGTGCGCAAGCACACTAAAGCGTTATGGATGGCGACAGCTACACCTATGCAGTTAGATGCAGTAGAGGCGTATGATTTACTCCGCTTGGCTGGTCGTTCCGGGCCCTTTATGGAGGACTCGTCCTTGTGCATGGGCTATTTCGAATTACTGTATAATATCACTAAAGGCGAAAATCTTACTCAACAGCAGTGGTCCTTTATGGGACAAAGCTTTGTTCAAATAGAAATGCTAGACCACTATTTATGGGATTTCTTGAATGCTACAGTAATAGATGGCCGCAATAAGAAAGTTTTGAAAGATATGCCTTTTAAGCAACCCAAAAGAATCGATGTAAAAAACCTCAAGAAGCCGCTTTTTTCAGCTTCTCCGTTAGCAAGGGTTATGCAAAGACATACAAGGTCATTGCTAGAACTTTATAGTGCAAAGGGAAAACTGAATAGCAATCTTGCTAAACGTAAAATTCGTCCGATAGCTGCCATTAAATTTACAGATGAAGAAGCGGATTTTTATGCTTCCCTAGAAGAGTATTGCATAGAACTGCGGAAGCAGATGTTAAGATACAACAAAGAAGCTAAAGATGCGCTTGCTTTCCTGTTGAATTTCTTACAGTTGCGCTTCGCCTCTAGCTTATACGCTATCAAGAATACTTTGGAACGACGATTGAAAAAGGTTAAGAATACGCTTTTGTTGGGAGCAAGAACGTTTGAAACCGAAGATGAACTAAGAGAAGCAATAGAGGCTTTGAAGGACCTTAAAGATGATGATGGTTACGATGAAACAGACTTCAATGATATTACCATTGACGTGCTACTTAAATCACGTACCAAAGGAGATTTAGAGTGGGAAGCCAACAAGTTAGAAAAAATGCTTGGGAAGCTAAATAATATTACAGGTACTCCTTCTAAAATCAGTCGTCTGCTAGAAGAAATAGAAATACGCAAAGATGGTGAGCGTGTTAAACAGCTTGTAATCTTCACGCGTTTTTATGATTCCTTGTATAGTATTCGCCGGTACTTATCCATAAAGGAGCCTAGGCTGAGAGTAGGCGTATATTCCGGTAGCAAAGTGTGCTACTATGATGGGGAAAAGGGTAAAGATGTTGAAACGAGTCGCGATCATGTAAAAAGACTTTTCCGCGCTGGGGAAATAGATATCTTGTTATGTACTGATGCTGCTGCCGAAGGTTTGAACTTGCAATCAGCGGATTTTCTGATAAATTTCGATTTAGGTTGGAATCCAATGAAAATTGAGCAGCGCATAGGCCGTATAGACCGTATCGGACAGAAGTACCATAAGATAGAAGTCCTCAATATGTGCTATCTTGATAGTGCTGAGGAAATCGTATATGGTCGGTTACTTCGTCGTTTGACAGAGGCAAACTATATTGTTGGTACGCAACAAGTTTCTATGCTTCCTGTAACGCCTGATGATTTCCGAAAGCTTCAATCAGAAGAACTTTCTTTGAATGAACTGACTAAAGAAGCAGAGAAAAAACTGGAGGAAGAAAAGAAGCAAGTAGCATCTATGGAAATATCTGCTCAAGATATTTATGACATTTACGATAAGTTGAGCAAAAATGCGCAACAAAAAACTATGCCTGCAACAGTTGAAAATATGTGGGATGCTTTCTCCAAGTCCTCGTATCTTGTTCAATCCGGGATGATGTCTGTCGATGGCGATATGATTACACGTGTAGATGGCGAGAATAGTGTGTCTTATACTAAGGACAGAAGCAAGTTGTCAGATACGGCTAAATATCTTTCTTGGGGGAGCAAATTAGCAGATGAAGTCTTTGCTTATACTGAAAACAAGCTGCAAGATGCAAAATGGCTCAGACGTATTGAAGTATCTAGTGGAAACATTTCGCTAGTTGGTTACGCTGTAGCTACTACGTCCGGAGTTCAATTTGTAGATAGCTACGCTCAGCTTGCAAATTTAAAAATTGATGGCAGAGCAGTATTGAAGGAAACAGATATTGACACGTGTAAAGCTGAATTGGAGCACAAGCTTAGATTAGAGAGTGTTATTAGCTCCCAAATTAAAGATACTTTGGCTAGGAACGCAGAATTTGCAGAGCTGAATGCCAAACTTATTCGCTTTACGGCTGCTGCTCTTATTAAACATTTCACTGATGATGAACAAGCTGATTCGTATAATGATGTTTTCAAAAAAATAGCAGAAAACGAAACAGTTACCACTACTGTCGATCTTCCATCAGGGATTTTTGCGGGAAAAGCACAAACGCTTCTATTTAACATCAGCGAATATGGTGGCAAAGTCACCATAAGCATTAATGGTATGCTTAGAAATATAGTAGTTGACTGCATGCAACGCGAAGTAGATGGTATGAAGCAAAAACGCTCTGCAATACTAGCTAAGGACGTAGTTCGTAGGCTTCAGGGGAAAGATAGAATTAATTGATATCTTTGCCTCATGTTAGCAGCTTCCGCCAATGGAAGACTAAGGCGGGAGCTGCTATAAATTAGCTCATGAATAGTCCAATCAAGTAGTTGAGAAAAAAGAGGCTGGGACAAAACTCAGAACTCTATACCAAAGCTCACAATATACACGAAAATGGTATAAACGATTTTCAATATATTGAGTCGAGCTTTAATGGTAGAGTGGTTTTGTCCCAGCCTCTTTTTATAACATTAGTCTTCGATTAATTCATGCTCTGTCAGTTTTTCCTTGCCTGACTTAACATCAGCTACTAATTTTTTTAGATGCGATATGTTTTCTTCAGAGTAAAATGGATCCATGGAACTGTCGAAAGAAGTGCATTCTCCTTTGGTAACTTTTTGCTGATTGCTTAGGCAGTTTAGAAGAATTTCAGCTGCCTTGCTAGGATAGGTGCCAATGTATTGGGTAATTTCTTCCTTGGTTATATGGTATGCTTTGAGGTATTTTCTTATGACACCATAAACCTCATTGTGCGGTTTGTCAGTATACTTATCTAAATCATTTAATAAATCAAGCAGCTGGAGAATGTAGTAATTATTGTTAGTGATAGGACACCGAGCTTTTCTAATAATAAATTCTTGCCCAAATAAAGTTTCTTTCCTGCACTCAGTAGCAGTGTTATTGGTTACTATTTCCGTGACATATGGCACTTGAGTGGTTATGCCAATTTGATTTGCCAATGCGTGACCGGCATAATATCCTATGATCTTTCCAGACTTCATAATATATTTATGATTGATGACAGCAGTAGGAGACAAAGTAATGCCATTTTTTAGTATGGATTCCTTTGGGATATAGTAAATGCCTTTATTAAGATTATAGCATGGTTTGTTGATTTTGAGGGATCCAAGGGGTACGTATCCTTTTTTTAGCAGATAAACGTTAATGGTTATATTGTAGGTAGTGAAAAATTATTGCAGATAATATTAAGAACATAAGATTATACTTCTGCTACTAAAACAAAAATAAGGACAACTACACAAAAAATAAATTTGCAAAATTACGATATAAACACTTGACATTTTGCAAAAACGATAATATAATCTTATATGTAGACAGGCAAAGAGTTAGACTGTCGCACTCCGTAAGGAGTGTGGTGATAGAAATTAAAATTAAAAAGTTGTGTAGACTAACGACACAATGGCTAGAGGTAATGATCTAGCGAAGTCGCACTCCGTAAGGAGTGCGTGGATATGGATAATATGTAAATTACGAAAAGATATGCTTTATTGTGCCTACAATAAGACTGCTCGTTGAGCGGACCGTGGGGGAGTAGACCCCGAAGGTGTCCGCTGAATGAGCAGTCTTTCGTTTTTTAAGTTATTGCAAAGCTATTAGATAGATTGAGAAGGTACTAGCAGTCATCATATTCAATGCTTACGGTCCTCTAAAACTGAAGTATATCAATTGTTAGTAGAATTTTTATGTAATTTGTCATGACATTCGGCATGCAATAGGTACAGGGTAGAAAGGCACTGCTCAGAAATTTCAGGGCGATCAGCAAAGCAAAGTTCACAGTTTGGCACTTCGCGGTAAATATTGCCATTGGTATCTGGAGCATACCTTTTTGTCAAATTAGACCAACAATATCGAGTATAGTCGGAATGATGCACTTGTGCTTCGTCTGAACATGGATGAGCAATGATTTCGTGGCAAATAGGACAACGATTGTGTTGTCGATAGGCCAATATCGTTCGCAAATCCGGATTTTGACCGGCCCTTTCAAAGGCAACAAACTTATCAAGTCTGTCCAAAAGCTTATGAGCTTGCTTTGCAGTTTCGTAATCGATTTTAGGTACAATAGGCATGGGAGGTGGATACATATTGGGATGACTCCTTTCACGATTAAATATTTTTCAAATTCACATTTTAGTTTTGCATATACCTCATTGGCTGAAAGTAGAAATTTCAACCAATGAGGTATATGCTTTATTTGATCCATCCTCAAATTTCCCAATCTACTATTTCCAAAAAACTACATACAGCATTGCTGGTATCCAGCCTAAAGCAAAAATCAGAGCAAGCGTGTCCGGCAAGAATTGTTTAATTGTATATGCCGCTTTGATGATTTTGATTTTGCGCAGATATGCAGCCTTTATTTTCTTTTCAGCGGTTTTTACGGCAGTATAAATCCGCTTTTTTTGTTCTTTTTCTGCTGCTGTTGCCTCTCCAAAATGCTTTTTGGCGGCTTTAAGATACTTATCCGCCTCTTTTTCCTGCCAAGCAAGATTGTCAGACCGTTCCCTTAATGACCAACTTTCCGCTTTTTCAAGTAGATTTTCTCTCTCATCGAGCTTGGCTCTTCGCGTGTTGTACAATTCTTCTGCTTTTTCTTTAACTATTAACCAAAAATTCTCTTTGTCTTGTGCCAATTCCATTTGCTGTCGTGATAACTGGACTGCTTGATTATGTAATTCCAGCTGTTCGCTATCGTTCGTAGCCACTATTGCCTCTACTGCGGCTTTTTGAGCGAGAATTTCTTGGAGCTTGATTTGATACGCTTTGACGAGCTGGGCGGTTTTGAGCGGTACGCGATCGCTGTTGTACATCTTCTCGATTTCTTCGCTCATTTCTTGCAACATAAACTCGTTGTTCTGCAGATTTATTTTCAGCTTCTGTATTTCTTCTTGCAACTGTCGATTGATTAATTGCAGTTCTTGATTCTTCTGCAGCTCTTTCTCCAGCTGTCTCCGCAATCCGTCCTGCTGCATTGAGTGCAAAGACATTTTCCAAAGCCTCCTTTGAGATTTTGACATTGTAATATCGCTCCAACCTACTATTTCGGACTCTGTAGAGTTTTCCATTCCTACTAACTTCAAAGACTATATACTTATGATTATCTTGCCAGTCTACTGTTATACCTGCGGCTTGCATCAGATCGATAAATTGCTTACGGCTTGTCGCCTCCGTTTGGCATTTGATTATGGCAACTCCAATGTCTCTTACCCAACTGTCCGCTTTGCCCTCTTCAGCTTTTTTGAGATGCCTGTAAGTCTCTTTTTTATACGCTACGACGTTTTCTCTGTTCTGTCCCTCAAATGTTTTGCCTTTAACACAGATCGATAAGCCTGTAGCTCGGCAAAGGTCGTCTGATAAATCTTTCATCGCCTGTAAGTCGCATTTATTCATTTGCAGTTTTTTGCCGGTACTGTAGCTCACGCTGTTAACGACAAAGTGAGTATGGACATGTTTGCGATCCTTGTGGGTGGCTACCAAAACTTCAAATCCATCAAAAATGGGACACTTGCTGACAAAGTCCATAGCGAGCCTGTGGGCTTCCTCCGGCTTGATTTTTTCCGCCGCGTGAAAGCTCTGTACAAAATGGTAGTATTGCGTTCCGCCAAGTTTCCCATAAAATTTTTTGGTGTTCATCATCTGTTTGCCTGCAAGTTCAGGGTTGCAATCTTTGCCGCTGAGGAGTTTCTCCTCTGTCTTTTCGCTTTTAGTTACGTAATTGGTTATCGTACTCAAAGGCGCTTGCGAAGTAACTGATTTAATTGTTGCCATGCTTTTTGAGCCTCCTTAATTTGATGAACATGCTCGTCAGAGCAGTCAGATTTTGAGTTGAGAGCTTTTGCGATTTGGTTAATATTGACTCCTTGATGGTGTAGCTCCGCATATATTTGTTGCAAGTATTCTGGGGGGACGACGGGAATTCCCATTGCGCAAGTCCGCAAAAAATATTGACGGCTGAGTTGATATTTTTCGAGACGAGCCATAAAATTTTTGAGCTCGTCGTCATTAAAACGTACTTTGATTTCGTGCGAGCGTTTTCGTGCCATTGTGATATACTCCTTTCTGCTAGCGGGTCGAGGGCGGCAGCCTCGTGGGGGTTTTAGGGGGCAAAGCCCCTTGGGGGTCAAGTGGGAATCCCCCCTGCAAGCGTATTTTGGGGCACCAAAATACTAAGCTTGCAATGATGTTGTTTCTTGGCTATACATATAATATATCCATAGGTGTTTTGTAATCGTTAATTTGTGATTTGCTGTGTCAATGGCTGTTGTTAATATTTAGAAAGCGGTAAAAAATAAGCCAAGGAGACATCTCCATGGCTTATTTTTAGCGGTGTAGTTAGTTGAGCTGATTGAGTTGTTGCTGCTTATTGCGTCGTTTAATTTCATAAGAAAAACGATATCTTTTTTCTATGGAATGGAAAGATAACATACCTAGGAAGTGCATGGGTTGCTAATCACCCGATGAGTATTTTGATAAATATCTAGACAGCAGCTATGCAGCCTAAAGGATTGGAAAGAATGTACGACTTGCTATTGTAATTTAGGGTTTTATATGAGATGAATTATGAACGTTGGACCACGCAATTGGAACACAACTATGGAAAATAGAACTGATTGATAGTCGATTTAGCATCGAATTCCGTGGCACTTGACTATGGGATAAATGATGATATAATAAAAACATAAAAATAAAGTAAACATACGCTGTAATATATCACAGGGAGGTGCTGAGATGGAATTATCTTATATGGATTATATTTGTTATTTGGTTAAGCAGAGCGAAATAGCAAAGCCTATTTACTCTGCTGGACTCGCCCAAAAGGTCGCAGAAAGGTTTGCTATGCCTATAAAAAAAGCTGCAATGGCCACAGCAGTTGCCTTAAAGAGAATTTTAGATGGTAGGCTGATAAATGACTTTCGGTTCTATAAAAAGGGAATATATTATAGAACTAAGGTTACTCCGTTTGGCGAATTGGGTATTGATAAAGAAGCAGTGATTGCGGATAAGTACCTAGCTGGTGATAACGGGTATGAATCCGGGCTGTCCTTATTGCATAAATGGGGGCTGACAACTCAAATTCCTAATGAGAAGGTTATTGTGACTAATGTGGTTGCTCATGGTGCTAGAAAGGATAAAGTGCTTGGTATTGTCACCAAAGCTCCTAAGATAGCTGTAAATAAAGATAATAAAAGATATCTACAGATCCTTGATGTTTTAGAGCTTCTTAACAGAGCACCTGTGGATGCCGAAGAACCATACCAAATAATTGCAGAACTAATAGATAAATTGGGATTGTCCTACAGAATGCTTTTAGCTTTGGCGGGAGAGTATTACAATGGAAATACAGTTAAGCAACTGAGTAAAACAGCGATTGCAGGAGGATTGGCGGCATGATTCTACATAACGATCAGGATGCTTTCAGAGTACTACTAGAAACAATACATAATGAGACTGGGTATCGTAAGGACGTTTTAGAAAAAGACTATTATGTAGTTTTATTGCTGGAGGAACTGTCAAAATTGCAGAGGGACGGATTGCCAGCTTATTTTAAGGGTGGAACAGCTCTGTATAAAGCATTGAAAACTACAAATAGGTTTTCAGAAGACATTGATTTATCGGTTGATACAAGAAACTGCACCCGTACAAGAAGTGATAAGCTGCTTGAAAAGGCTACCAAGAAGTATGTATCGTTGGAACGTGATGCGAGCAAGGGAATAACACACCGATCTGAGGTAATAGCAGTGTACAACTATAATCCAGTTACTGTTATTGACGAAAATGATGCTTTGCAGAGATTTGGTAACGTAAAAATTGAGGCAACATCATTTACAATTAGTGAGCCGGTGGCACCGTTAGAGGTAACTCCTATGCTTTATGAGTTAACAGATGCTAGATTTAGAAGTATATTGGAAGATACATATCAGATTAAACCATTTACTGTTGATACGATAACTTTAGAGAGAATCTTCGTTGATAAACTTTTTGCTGCAGAGGCCTATATAAGAAATGCGAATGTTGGTAATAGAGCATTTGAAGCGGCTAAGCATATCTACGATTTGTCGGTGATGAAAGAGCATCCCAAAATCAAGAAATTCATTAGGGATGATGAGCACCTTCGTAAACTTGTAATGATAAGGCTTGAGGAGGAACTGCAAAGGCTAGATGGTATACCCAATGTTCTGCCAGATGAGTTTCTCTTTTTGAAAGATTCTATTCATAAATCTATGGTTAAGGATGCGTACAACATCATGCAGAAACAGTATGTATTGTTGGACAAGGATAGGATTAGCTTTGCCGATGCAGAGAAGGCTATTGGTGAAATTGAAGCAGAATTAAAAAATAAAACTGTATGGCGCAATTTGAAACTATAGGATTAGGCTCACTAAAGGTAGCCACTATATTTTAATGCTCACGCTCTTTTAAAACTGAAGTCTATAGATTGTTAGTAGAATTGTTGTGCAATTTATATATGTACTCAGTATAGTTGATATGAGAAATTGATGTAATTAGGGAGCCCTTTTGGAAGCCCATTTTGTATAAACTCAAAATTCTGTGTGGAAAAAAACCGCAAAAATGGACTAAATGAATGAAAAAAAGGACAAAGTTACTAATTTTGCAGTATAAAAATGGTGTGTTTAAAAATATATATTATTCGTAATCAGTAGGTCGCAGGTTCAAATCCCGTCAGTAGCTCCATTAAAAAATCAAGCACCCATGCGGGTTTCGCGTGGGTGCTGTTTTTATGCGCGGGTAAAAATAATGCTTGTTGGTTGCAATTTGGTTTCAATTTCGCTTTTCGGTAACAGAGAATTTGGCTAGAAAATAGATGCTCTGCAATAAAAAAGCCGTTGGTCAAACCAACGGCTTAGTAAATTCTGGTGGAGATAAGCGGGATCGAACCGCTGACCTCTTGAATGCCATTCAAGCGCTCTCCCAGCTGAGCTATACCCCCAGACGCATTGGTTATTTTAACAGACCGAGAGCATATTGTCAACTGAAAATTCAAATTAATTTTGCCCGCTGCCGTAATCGTCATCGAACATATACGTAACATCCTCTTTATAGCGGAACTTTTTCTCCTTGCCCTTTATAAGGCGCGGAATGCTTCGGCGATACTCGACGAAAACCAAAAGCCCGGTGAGCAGATATATGTTTCTGACGATCGTATCGTCAACGCTCATGATCGCAACAAGGCACATGACAAGCATCGCACCAAGCGCAGACAGCGATATGTATCGCGAGAATATATATACAACGACAAACACTATTATGCCGGCAAAGGCGACCTCGCCGCTGACAAAGAACGTTCCGACCGCGACGGCGAGCAGACTGTGCTCACCGTGGAAGCGATAAAGTATCGGAAAATTCGTGCCGAGGACAACGCAGAAAAGCGCAAACGCGCTGCCGATTTTCGACTGGTCAACGATGAGCATGAGCAGGCTGCCCAGCAGCACCGGAACAATGACCTTTATCGCCTCGATGAGCACAATGACGCCGACGCCTTTCCCTCCATGGCGCTTCAAAAAACGCGTTATTCCGGCGTTATCGCGACTGTAATTGAGAACATTCTCGTGAAAATAAATATGCGAGGACAGGATCGGTGTGCTGAGGCTGCCAAAGGAATAAGCGATTATTGCAGTAACTGCAAGCAGTAAGGGAGTCATTGCTTATCCCCCTTCTGGCGTATGACCATGCGTATCGGAGTTCCCTCAAGGCCGAACACGGCGCGGATCTGGTTTTCGATATAGCGCTGATACGAGAAGTGGAACAGCTCGCGGCTGTTGCAGAAAATGACGAAGTTGGGCGGCTTTATGCCGGTCTGCGTCATGTAATATATCTTGAGCCTTCTGCCCTTATCCGTAGGTGGCTGAACGCGCGCCTGGGCATCGGCAAGGACGTCGTTGAGCATGCCGGTCGTTATGCGCATGTTGCTCTGATCGTTTACGAAATTGACCAGCTCGAATATTCTGTCGGTGCGCTGGCCGGTTTTTGCCGAGATGAACAGCACAGGCGCATAGCTCATGAAGCTTAAGTCACGCATTACCTCCTTGCGCATCTTCTCCATTGTGCCGGTCTCTTTCTCAACAAGATCCCACTTGTTGACGACAACTATGCTGGCCTTGCCCGATTCATGCGCAAGACCGGCAATTTTGGTGTCCTGCTCGGTAACGCCCTCGCGCGCATCGATCATTATTATGCACACGTCGGCGCGCTCGATGGCCATTTGCGCGCGCATGACCGAAAACTTCTCGACGCGCTCGTCCACCTTACTCTTGCGGCGGATGCCGGCAGTGTCGATAAACACATATTTGCCGTATTTATTATCTATCTCGGAGTCAACCGCGTCGCGAGTCGTGCCGGCAACGTTGCTGACTATTACGCGCTGCTCGCCGAGGATATGGTTAACAAGCGAGGATTTGCCGACATTCGGCTTGCCGATGACGGCGACCTTTATGCGGTCGTCTTCCTCCTCGTCCTCTTCCTCGGGCGGAAAGTACTTCATGCATTCGTCGAGCAGATCGCCTGTGCCGTGGCCGTGAACGGCCGAGACCGCAATGGGATCGCCGAGGCCAAGCTCGTAAAACTCGTATATGGCAGGATCCGTTCTGCCGGTCGAGTCCATTTTGTTGACCGCAAGCACCGTCGGCTTTTTCGAGCGCAGCAGCATGTTGGCAACATCCTTATCCGCCGCCGTCACGCCCGTGCGCACATCGGTGACAAGGACAATGACATCCGCCGAGTTTATCGCGATGTTTGCCTGCTCGCGCATGAACATGAGTATTTCGTTATCCGTTGTCGGCTCAATGCCGCCGGTGTCAACGATGTTGAATTTTCTTCCGAGCCATTCGCACTCGGCATACAGTCTGTCGCGTGTAACGCCGGGCGTATCCTCGACGATAGACAGTCTGCGTCCGCAAAGCTTATTGAAAAGCATGCTCTTTCCAACATTGGGTCTGCCGACTATGGCTATGAGAGGCTTTGACATAAAGCTAACCTCCGTTCTGATTAGTTCTGGTTATATTTATAGTACTGCTGCCGCTCGGGCGAGCGGACTGGTATTTTAACCTCGGGCAGGTTATCGCCGCTGATGGCATCCCAAAGGGCAAACCCGTCCGATTCTATCGGGTATATTTTAACGCCGAGGGCATCTATGGCCTGCTCGAGCGTGATATCGTCGAGAAAATCAAGCTCGTCGCGGCGCAGCATATTCTGTGAAACGAAAAGGCGCTCGCCCAAGTCTTTTCCGCGCAGCTGAGCAATAAGATCCTGCCCCGTTATGAGGCCGGAAACGTTCACTCCGTGTCCGAAAAAGTCGTTTTGGATCGCATAGACCTTACCTTTTATATTATCATACTTTTCCGCGGC
>OKSZ01000263.1_pt1 | contig 28836 bp, 15 predicted proteins | sample 1606081 | NCBI WGS metagenome assembly OKSZ01 (sample SAMEA3879504, study PRJEB24766) | human gut metagenome | biome: human-associated habitat; feature: feces | place: USA | collected 1985/1987 | reverse complement strand
TAATGTCGCTTTGCCAGACGAGTTTGACAAACTGCTTGCCACCATGCGGAGCCGTGAAATCTCCGTGAGCATCATTATCCAGAACCTCGCCCAGCTCAAGTCCCTTTTTGAAAAGCAGTGGGAGAGCCTTGTGGGAAATTGCGATGAATTTCTGTATATGGGCGGCAACGAGCAATCCACCCATGAGTATGTGTCCAAGCTGCTGGGCAAGGAAACCATTGACAGCTACAACCAAAGCGAGAACCGGGGCGCGCAGACCTCCCACGGACTGAACTACCAAAAACTCGGAAAGGAGCTGATGAGCCAAGACGAAATTGCAACGATGGACGGAGGCAAGTGTATTTTGCAGGTGCGCGGTGTCAGGCCGTTTTTCAGTGAGAAATACGACATCACCCGCCACCCCCGCTATCAATACCTCTCGGACGCTGACAAAAAGAATACCTTTGATGTGGACAGCTACCTGTCGTCCCTGCGCCGGAAAAAGCGGCGCGTGATAACAGAGGACGAACCCTTTGACCTCTGCGACATTGAGCTGTCGGATGAAGATTTTGCCGCAGAATAAAGCGGCCATAGAGAAAGGAGCGTGACCGATGGGACACTCGGACGAATGGACATTTGCGGATTATTTCAGGTATGAGAAAGAAATCTACCGGGCGATCATTTCCGCTGCGGTTCTATGCCAGTGGATCGCGGAACATGATACCCCGCCCACAGACGGGGAAGCCGAAGAACTTGCAAGGGAAATAGACCGCAGACTGTGTGAAGCATGGGGCGAAATTTTTTCGCTGGCTGTGCTGGAATGGCGGGACGGCCAGTAACTCCGGGCCGTCTGCGGATTGTGAGGCTGCCGCTGTGAACGGCGGCTTTTTTTGCACCCAAACACCATCACAATCTGAATTTATGGAGGTATATTTATGGAATTTTTCAATAGTGCAGTTGATACTTTGCAGACCATCGTTGTGGGCCTCGGTGGAGCGCTTTGCGTATGGGGCGGCGTCAATCTTTTGGAGGGATACGGGGCGGACAACCCGGCAAGCAAGTCACAGGGAATCAAGCAGCTTATGGCAGGTGGAGGTGTCGTTCTGATCGGTACACAGCTTGTACCATTACTGGCGAATTTGTTTTAGCCGGGGCAGTAGGAAAGGAGAACACGCATGGATAAGATTTTTGAGTCCATAGAAGAATGGATGCGTAACCTCCTTACAGGCATGGTCAGCTCAAACCTGACGAACATGTTTACCGATGTGAATGAAAAAACCGGTGACATTGCAAGTCAGGTTGGGCAAACGCCCCAGGGCTGGAGTGGCAGTATTTTCAGCTTGATCCAAAATCTGTCGGATTCTGTGATCGTACCGATTGCCGGAATGATCATAACCTTTGTGTTGTGCTATGAGCTGATTTCCATGCTCACCGAAAAGAATAACATGCATGATATAGATACATGGATGTTTTTCAAATATTTCTTCAAGATGTGGGTTGCAGTATGGTTCGTAAGCAATGCTTTTACGATCACAATGGCAATTTTTGATGTTGGACAGAATGTAGTGAACCGGGCTGCAGGTGTTATCAACCAGCAGACGGCAATCAATATTGATTCGGTAATCACCTCGATGGAGACAGCAATGGAATCAATGGAAGTAGGGGAGCTGATTATACTGGCACTGGAAACGCTTCTGGCGAGTCTGTGCCTAAAGGTTATATCCGTTTTTATAACGGTTATTTTGTATGGCCGTATGATAGAAATTTATCTGTATTCGTCAATCGGTGCAATCCCATTTGCCACTATGAGCAACCGGGAATGGGGACAGATTGGCAGCAATTATTTAAGAGGATTGTTTGCACTGGCATTTCAGGGATTTTTTATTATGGTGTGTGTGGGCATTTACTCTGTATTGGTTGCCAACATACAGGTATCAGACAATGTGCATACAGCGCTGCTCAGTGTAATGGCTTATACAGTAATACTGTGCTTTAGTCTTATGAAAACAGGTAATTTCTCAAAGAGCATCTTTAATGCACACTAAATGTGGAAAAGGAGACGATGAAAATGGCTTTTGTATCAGTACCAAAAGATCTGACAAAAGTAAAAAATAAAATTATTCTCAATCTTACAAAACGACAGCTCATCTGCCTTGGTATTGCAGCGGCAGTAGGGCTTCCGTTTTATTTCCTGTCAAGGGGATTGATTGGTTCGAGTAATGCGGCAACCGGAATGTGTCTGTTGATGCTTCCGGCTTTTTTATTTGCCATGTATGAGAAAGATGGACTTCCTTTAGAGAAAGTCCTCAAAAATGTGATTACAGTAAAACTTATCCGTCCTCCGGTACGGAAATATGAGGTGGAAAACCTCTATGAAAAAAAGAAAATTTTGACAAAAGCGAAAGGAGGTAACGTTTGTGGAAAAATTAAGAAACGATAAGAATCTTCCAGAGCAGACAGAAGAATTTTCCAATCTGGATGACTGGTGGCTGGATGAAGAGGATTCTGCTGATAGTTTACCAGTGTTTGATCCGGACGAGGCAGAAAATTATGCAAAGGACAGACAGCGTTTGACGGGAGTACCGATGGTTACGGGGTATGAAGCACTGGAGCGACACCGAGGTGTTCGCAGACCAAGACGTAAATTAAGCAGACGGGAAAAACGTGCCTGGAAAAAAGCCCAGAAATATGAACTGAAATTACATAAGACACACGAAAAGGAAGAGAAAAAACTTGCGAAGCAGGCGGCAAAACAGGCTGCTCGTGAAGAAAAGGCGGCACAGAAACAGGCAAAGAAAGAAGAAAAGCATAAAAAAAAGACAAAGCCGCCGGGTTCTGTAAAATCCAGTGGGAAAAAAGGTGTTGCAAAGAAAATATCCAGCACGAATAAAGACAGTAGAAATAAAGGGAAAAACATTACCGCACAGCAGTCCATCCCATATAGAGAAATGGGAAAAGACGGAATCTGTCGTGTGGAAGATGGTTACTATTCTAAAACAATCCGCTTTTATGATATTAACTACCAGTTAGCTCAGAATGAGGATAAAAATGCGATTTTTGAGAACTGGTGTGATTTCCTGAATTATTTTGACAGCACCATCCATTTTCAGTTGTCCTTTATCAATCATCACAGCAACATGATGGAATATGAAGATGTGATCCGTATTAAAAAGCAGAATGACAGTTTTGATGATCTGCGTATGGAGTTTGCCCAGATGCTTAGAAATCAGTTGGCAAAAGGAAATAATGGTCTTATCAGAACCAAGTATATTACGTTTGGGATTGAAGCTGACAATATCCGGGAAGCAAAACCAAAACTGGAACGTATCGAAACAGACATACTCAATAATTTTAAGGTTTTTGGGGTATCTGCGTATCCGTTAAATGGTGTAGAGCGTTTGCAGATCATGTATGAAACATTCAACCAGAATGTCAAAGTGCCATTCAGGTTCAGCTATGATGATATGCTGCGTACCGGGCTGAATACAAAGGATTATATTGCTCCATCCAGTTTCCTGTTCAAAAATGGAAAGGATTTTCAGATGGGAGATACCATCGGAGCAGTATCCTATCTGCAGATTCTGGCACCAGAGTTGACGGATAAAATGCTTGCTGAATTTCTGGAAATGGACTGTAACCTGCTTGTTAATCTGCATATTCAGTCCATTGACCAGATGAAAGCAATCAAATTGGTTAAAAGTAAGGTTACGGACATTAACCGCATGAAAATTGAGGAACAGAAAAAAGCGGTACGCTCCGGATATGATATGGATATTATTCCGTCTGATCTGAACACATATGGTGGAGAGGCGAAAAGGCTTCTGGAAGATTTACAGTCGAGAAATGAAAGAATGTTTCTTGTGACGGTTGTGTTTTTAAATACAGCAAAAAATAAACAGGAACTGGAAAATGTGGTATTCCAGACGGCAGGTATCGCACAGAAATATAACTGTGCATTAAAAAGACTGGACTATCAGCAGGAACAGGGCCTTATGAGCAGTTTGCCACTTGGAAGAAACTGGATTCCGATCAAGCGGGCGTTGACTACTACATCAACAGCTATTTTTGTCCCATTTACAACTCAAGAACTGTTTATGGGTGGGGAATCTATCTATTATGGGTTAAATGCGCTGTCTAATAATCTGATCATGGCAGATCGGAAAAAATTGAAGAATCCAAATGGGCTGATACTTGGTACTCCTGGATCTGGTAAATCCTTTGCAGCAAAAAGAGAGATTACCAATGTATTTATTGTCACAAAAGACGACATTATCATCTGCGATCCGGAGGGAGAATATTTTCCACTAGTCCGGGCATTTAACGGGCAGGTTATCCGTATTTCTCCGACCAGTCATGATTACATCAATCCAATGGATATTAACATCAATTATGCGGATGATGACGATCCGCTATCTCTGAAATCAGATTTTATCCTTTCACTTTGTGAACTGGTAGTAGGAGGGAAAAACGGTCTGGAACCAGTGGAAAAAACAATCATTGACCGATGTGTACGTCTGGTATATCAGGACTATCTTGCTGATCCGGTCCCGGAGAAAATGCCAATCCTGGAAGATTTATATAATCTGCTTCGCAAACAGGAAGAGGCAGAGTCGCAGAGGCTGGCAACTGCACTGGAAATCTATGTAAATGGTTCCCTGAAGGTATTCAATCACCGCACAAATGTAGAACTGAATAATCGTCTGGTATGTTTCGATATTAAAGACCTTGGTAAACAGCTTAAAAAACTTGGCATGTTGATTGTTCAGGATCAGGTTTGGAACAGGGTAACAGTCAACCGTTCTGCACATAAGTCAACCAGATATTATATTGATGAGTTCCATCTGTTGCTGAAAGAGGAACAGACAGCAGCATACAGTGTAGAAATTTGGAAGAGATTCCGTAAGTGGGGCGGTATTCCGACTGGTATCACGCAGAACGTAAAAGATCTGCTTGCTTCAAGGGAAATCGAGAATATCTTTGAAAACTCAGATTTTATCCTGATGCTTAACCAGGCATCTGGGGATCGACAGATTCTGGCAAAACAGCTTAATATTTCAACACACCAGCTTTCCTATGTAACAAACAGTGGAGAGGGAGAAGGACTGATCTTTTATGGAAATACAATTATTCCATTTAAGGACAGATTCGATAATACCCTTATGCTTTATGCGTTAATGTCATCGAAACCGGAAGATGTAGAGAAGCGTGAAAAACTCGGCATCAAAGGCAGAGACGATAGTTAAAGGGGTGACAGCAGAGCATGAGAAAATGGGTGGCAGGATTATTACTTTCTATATCCGTTATATTGCTTACGATCAGTCTGTATTTCCTGATGGGATTTTTTGTGCAGGAAAGACAGGATAACCAGTTACAGCAAGAGTTACAGGAACTTATGCAGGAAAAAGAGGACGATTCAGAGGAAGATACTTCCGACGATTTAGAGGTAGATGCTGGAATTTTGGCATTGCATGAAGAGAATCCAGATTGTATTGGCTGGCTGACCATTGATGGAACGAGAATAGACTATCCGGTCATGTACCGGCCCGGAGATAAAAATTATTATCTGCATCGGGATTTTAACGGGGAATATTCTGCAAATGGCTGTTTATTTCTGGCAGAGGAATGTGTACCAGGAAATTCGGACAATCTGATCATATATGGACATCACATGAACAGTGGGAAGATGTTTGCTGACCTTGAGAAATATAAGGACGAAGGATTTTACGAAGAACATCCGACAATCCTGTTCCGCACGATATGGGGAAATGAACAGTATCAGATATTTGCAGCATTTACAACGCCCGTTTATACAGGAAATGATTTTGATTATTACAGTTTTATCAAAGCTGGAACAGTGGCTGATTATAAAAAATTTATTGCTTCCGTTAAGGAAAAATCACTTTATCAAACAGGAACAACAGCAAAATACAGAGATAAGTTACTTACACTGTCTACTTGTGAGTATTCCCAGAAAAATGGGCGTATGGTACTGGTTGCAAAGAAAAATAACGGAAAATTATCATAGATCAGGAGATGATGACCATGCAGGAGCATGAATATAAAGCAAGGGACAAGACTGTCCAGAAGATGAGCCGGGATGGACTCAGGGAAAAAAATCTCCGCAGTAAAAAGGAAAAGCGGATTACCGGACGTGAGACAGATGAGAAGAAAACAGCCGGACACAGGGAACAGGAGCTGGACTTTGGAAAGGTTAGAAAAACTCATACTGCAGAAGAAACAGTTGAGGGAGTGAAAGAAGGAAAACACAGACTGCAGTCCAGACACGCTTTTCTGGAACAGGAAGAATTTGCGGAAGCGGAAGAAATGGAAAACTCAGAAATGAGTGATGATAAAGCAGGCGGGGAGAAATCTCCGTCTGTTTCACGTTCCAGACTTCGTAAAGAGAGTATCCGGGGACATCCGGGACGTGATGCTGAAACATCGGAACCGGACAGGCAGAGCCGAAAGAAAAAGATGGTCGTAGCTTATGCAGCGAAAGAGCAGAAACGCTACCATGAAAAGTCAGAAGTTGATGAAAAATCAATGGAAGATTTTCGGGAAGAGATTAAAGGAAAGACGAAAAGGGAACAGACGCTAAAAGAACAGAAAAAATCAAAATCCCGTCTTTCCTTTGAAGATGAAGTCAAAGGTATGGTTCCCGGCAGTGGAATGGAAAGAAAGGGAGCAACCGTTGTTTCTGAAACGGTATCTGCCTATGGTCAGAAAAAGATCAGAGAGGATACCGACGATAATGCGGCTCTTGATGCAGCAGATCGGATGGAACTTGCGGGAGAAAGTCTTGCAAGAAAGTCAATTTACGTTCGGGAACGGTTGAAAGAAAACCGACAGAGAAATAATCGGTTGAGGGAAACCGTTTTGGAAGAAACAGAAAAATCTCGCCTACAGTTTAGCACCAGTGCTTCCAATGAAGCAAAAAAGGCGGTTCAGAAAGAAGCAGAGCAGAAAAAACAGACTGCCCTAAAGAAATTATTGCAGAAAAAGCGTTACCAGAAGCAGTATCAGGCTGCGAAACAGGGAAAAGCTGTGAAGGACGCAGTGCTTGTAAATGCACAGCGATTTACGGAAAAAGCCAAAGCTGCGGTTAAGGAGCTTGTGGCACAGAACAGAAATATCCTCTTGTCCATAGGAGTTCTGGTTCTGCTGTTTGCGTTGATGGTAACAAGTCTGTCAAGCTGTGCTGCGTTATTCCAGGGCAGTTCCAATGCTATTATTTCTACCAGTTATTCCAGTGAGGATGAGGATATTTATGCTGCGGAAAATGCTTATGTGGCATTGGAAAATGCACTGAATGAGCAGATCAATCAGATGAAGGCAAACCATTCCGACTATGATGAGTTCCAGTTCCAGATTGATGAGATCGGACACAACCCGTATCAGCTTATTTCTTATCTGACAGTCAAGTATGGCGGTTTTACCTATGCAGAGGTTGCAGATGAGATTCAGAAGATTTTTAAGGAACAGTATGGCTTATATACGGATTCAACACGGGAAACCGTAACAGAAAAGAAAACGGTCAGAGTTGGAGAATCACTGGGACAGGTTGTAACCAGTGGATATTGTAACTGCCCGATTTGTTGCGGACAGTGGAGTGGAGGCCCGACTGCAAGTGGAGCGTATCCACAGGCGAATCACACGATTGCGGTGGATGCTTCTAATCCATTTGTGCCAATGGGAACCCATGTCATTATGAATGGTGTGGAGTATGTAGTTGAGGATACCGGAAATTTTGCACAGTATGGTGTGCAGTTTGATGTATTCTACGGCGATCACGCTTCTGCGTCAGCACATGGGCATCAGACCTGGGAAGCATACATAGCAGACAGCAATGGAAGTCAGGAAGTGGAAGTAACGACAACAAGAGAAGTGAACCGGCTGGATGTAACACTTACGAACCATAACCTGGATGCAGTTTTAAGAAACCGTATGACAGACAAGGAACAGGAGCAGTATGACGCTTACAACAAATACTATGGAAATCGTGATTATCTGTTTGACCTTAACACAATTCCGACAGGTGGGGCAGGCTTTGGATATGATATTCCGGCAGAAGCACTTTCTGATCCGCAGTTTGCCAAGATGATCCGGGAAGCGGAAAAATATCTGGGTTATCCGTATGTCTGGGGCGGTGCATCGCCATCTACCAGTTTTGATTGCTCTGGTTTTGTATGCTGGGTAATCAATAATTGCGGAAATGGATGGAACGTGGGAAGAACAACAGCGGACGGACTTCGTTCTTATTGTTCCTATGTATCTCCATCTGATGCAAAGCCGGGAGATCTAATCTTTTTCCAGGGAACTTATGATACGCCGGGAGCGAGCCATGTTGGAATTTATGTAGGAAATAACATGATGATTCATTGTGGAAATCCGATTCAATATACAAGCATTGCAAGTTCTTACTGGCAGCAACATTTTATGGCATTTGGCAGACTTCACTAGAAGGGAGTGAATAAGAGATGAATATGCGATTAAAAAAGGTTCTGGATGATATTCAGAAAACTGAAAACAAGATTCTGGAATTGCAGGAGCATGTAAGGCAACTGAGAATCCAGAAAAAGCAGATGGAAGATGCAGAAATCATTAAGGCAATCCGTTCCATGAAAATGGATAGCCGAAAGATGCTGACTTTTCTGGATGGAATTCAGAACGGAACAGTTACCATGCAGTTTGATGAAGAGGGCAATCTTTCTATGGATAGTTCTGAAACAGGTATAAAGAAAGAAGAAAATATGGATAGCGAAATGTCAACCGGACTGATAGAAGAAAGAGAGGATTTGGAAGATGAAGAATAAAGTAATGAAAAAAGTTTTAATGATTATGCTGTCGGCAACGATGCTGATTGGTTCTGCCAGCGTGACCGCATTTGCACAGGCAAATGAAAACGCAGAGCAGACTGAAACTGCGGAACAGGTGATAGAAGAACAGCCGGCGGAGCAGCCTGCCACAGAGGGAACACCATTTTCCACGCCGGGAAACGGACAGCTTGTGGATGATAAGGAGAATGACAGTTCCAAGCAGTTTCTGACTGTCCAGACAAAGAATGGAAATACCTTTTATATGGTTATTGATCGTTCCGGTACTTCCGAAAATGTGTATATGATGTCACTGGTAGATGAACAGGATCTGGCAGAGTTCTTAGATGAAAATGAGGAAACCGAGAAAAAAGAGGAATCAGCAGTTGTTCTTCCGGAAACGACTGCAGCACCAGAACCAGAAACTACCGTACAGCCAGAAACAGAAGTAAAACCGGAATCCAGTGGTAATAAAATGTTTGGTTCTGCAGTTCTGGGTGGAGGCATTGTACTTGTATTCGGTGGTTTAGCTGCTTTTGTTTTAAGTAAATTCCGAAAGAAAAAAGAGGACGGTATTGTAGAGGAAGGCCTGGAATTTGCTGATGACAGTTACATCAATGAAGATGAAGAAAATGCAGAAGATCAGCAGAAATAACAAAAGATCATAAGGTATGGAGAAAGGGCAGTTCTTTATGGACTGCCTTTTTGACAGGAACAGGAGGAAAACATGGCGAAATTTTTAGTGATTGCAGAGAAACCGAGCGTGGCACAGAGCCTTGCAAAAAATTTATCTGCTTATCAGAGAAAGGACGGGTATCTGGAGGGGAACAGTTGCATTGTCAGTTGGTGTTTGGGACACCTGGCAGAATATGCACCACCGGAAATTTATAATGAAAAATATGCAAAATGGCAGTTTGAGGATTTGCCGATCATCCCGGAAGTATGGAAAGTACAGGTATCAGAAGATAAAAAGAAGCAGTTTGAAGTGTTGTGCAGCTTAATGAACCGGGAAGATGTAGCGTATCTGGTCAATGGCTGTGATGCTGGAAGAGAAGGAGAACTGATTTTTAAAAGAGTTTATGATCTGGCAGACTGTCGAAAACCAGTGAAACGTCTGTGGATCAGCTCAATGGAAGATGAAGCGATTCAGAAAGGCTTTCAGTCCTTAAATGATGGGAGAGAATATGCAGGGCTTTGTAATGCTGCGGTATGCAGGGCACAGGCGGATTGGTTGATTGGAATGAACGCAACGAGAGCCTACACAACCAGATATTTTAAGCGTTTGGTAGTTGGCAGGGTACAGACACCGACGCTTGCCATGCTGACGGAAAGAAAAGAGAAGATCGAGCATTTCAAGAAAGAAGCCTATTATAAGGTTTCTCTGTCAGATGGGAAACTTATGGTAACATCAGAGAGTATCCCGTTAGAAATGGAAGCGGAAGAATTAAGAAAACTTTGTGATGGGACAGAAGCACTGGTCACAAGGGTAAAAAGAGAGCAGAAAAAGACTTTCCCACCAAAACTTTATGATCTGACCGGTCTGCAGAGGGAAGCAAATCGTTTTTTTGGATACACTGCCCAGAAGACATTGGATATGCTGCAGGAGCTGTACGAAGAAAAGATGGTTACCTATCCGAGAACAGACAGTCAGTATGTAACCGAAGATATGAAAGAAACGGTAAAAATGCTTGCTGAAGGCATGACAGATTTTCTTCCGTTTCTGGAATCTGGACAGACTAGAGGTAACATAGATCGTGTGGTTAATAATGCAAAGGTATCTGATCATCATGCAATACTGCCGACAAAAGAAGCAATGGAAAAAGGCATGGGAGGACTTTCCAGTGGAAAGAAAAATCTGCTGATGCTGATCGGACAGCAGCTTGTTCAGGCAACAGGGGAAGAGTACCTTTATGAGCAGACAGAAATTTCCGTACAGTGCAAAGAACATGAATTTACTGCAAAAGGAAAGCTGCCTGTGCAGATGGGCTTCAAAGAAGTGGAAGAAGCCTTTCGGAAATACTGTGTAAAGGATAAGAAATCTGATGAACCGGATAATAAGACAGAACTTCCAGAAGGATATGAGGAAGGAATGACTCTTGCGTCTGTGAAAGCAGAGAAGAGTACACATTACACTTCTCCGCCGAAGATGTTTACCGAAGATACCCTGCTTGCTGCAATGGAAACAGCAGGGAATAAGGAATTTGATTCTGAAACAGAGAAAAAAGGACTTGGGACACCGGCAACCAGAGCGAATATCATTGAGAAGCTGGTATCTTCCGGTTATGCAGAACGTAAAGGAAAACAGATTCTTCCTACCGTAGCAGGATGTGAGCTGATTCATGTAATGCCGGAGAATCTGAAATCTGCAGGCCTGACAGCAGAATGGGAGAATCAGCTTCTGATGATGGAAAAGGGGGAAATCCAGGAAGATGAATTTATGAATGGGATTGTATCCCTGATTAATGAGATTCTTTCTTTGTGCAGGGCGATCCCGGAAGAAGAACGGAATCGTTTTCAGACTGCAAGGGAAGTAATTGGAAAATGCCCAGTGTGTGGTTCTGACGTATACGAGGGAAAGACCAATTATTACTGCTCTGACAGAAGCTGTCAGTTTGCTCTGTGGAAGTCGAACCGCTTTCTGGAAAGTATGAAAAAGTCGATGGATAAAAAGATGGCGGTGGAGCTTCTGAAAAAGGGGCGTACCCATGTGAAAGGATTGTACTCCAAGAAAAAAGACAGCAAATTTGATGCCGATCTGGTATTAGGGTTAGAAGATGGAAAAGCCAGATTCAGTCTGGAATTTCCTAAAAAGAAGAAATAAAGCACAGACGGAAGGAGGAATGAGTTATGGCTCATTTAGATGAGATACGGGGACTTGCGGAGTATCATGCAACCCGTATCAGCAGTTCACCAAGGGACTGGATGAATTATCTGGATACTGCAGCCAGACTGTATCGGTATCCATTTATGGATCAGCTTTTGATCCACGCACAGCGTCCAAAAGCAACTGCCTGTGCTTCTTTGGAATTATGGAATGAAAAAATGCTGCGGTGGGTAAACCGAGGAGCAAAGGGAATTGCTCTTTTGGATGAAACCATGCAGAAAACAAGACTCCGATATGTATTTGATATTCAGGATACTCATAAGGTAAAAGGTGGAAGAACCCCTTACCTGTGGCGGTTGCAGGAGAAGCAACAGGAGGAGTTATTAAACCATTTAGAAGAAGTTTATGGACTGGAAGTTATAGATACAGGAAGTCTTTCTGATGCACTGATGGCAACAGCAAAATACATGGTGGAAGAAAACCTGGATGAATATCTGGATGGCTTGACGTATGTGACAGAAGGAACGTACCTGGAGGAGCTGGAAGAAGATACCATCCGCAGCGAATTTCGCAGTCTGTTGACAGACAGCATTTATTATACGCTGGCTTCCAGATGCGGACTTGATCCGTTGGAACGGCAGGAAGAAATGGACTTTGTACATATCACAGATTATAACAGCTTATCAGTGCTGACATTTATTGGAAATGCAACGAGCATGGCCAGTGAGTCTGTGTTAGTGGATATTGGAAGATTTGTACACCGTATTTCATTAGAAGAAATGAAAAAGGGTATTGAAAATTCGGAAGAAAGGAATTATAATAAATTTAACACGTTAATTCGTGAAAGCGAAGAAAACAACAACAGAATCATAGAAAACGAATATCCACAGGAAAATGAAGGAGGAAATGAGCATGGAACTGACATATCATCGCAAAGGGGATTATCTGTTTCCGAATCTGACAATCCAGGAGACAGAAGCACAGATTGGGAAATACGGAATGCTGCGAAGGACATTTCTGAAAGAACACAAGAACAGCCTGTATCAGAGTCTGTTGCTGACAGGGAAATTGAACAGCCATCTGGAAGAAATCGAGAAAACAGCACAGAAGAGATTGGAAGTACAGATGGCGAAACTGTTGGAGAAGAATCCGGCACCGTCGAAAGAGGAGAACCCGATGGCGTGGACAGCACATATGAACAGTCTGACGGCAACAGCGGAAGAGAGCATCTTGACGGAATTGGTGTACAGCTAATTGAAGACACAAGTGAAGATCAGTTAAGTAAAGCAGAGGAAGAAATTGCCTCTGCTTTATCTTTGCCCGAACTTCCATCTGTAAATGAACAGAAAAGAGAAATCGAAAACAGAATAGCTGCCCTCTATGCCGGGGAGATTGCCATTCCAAGTGAAGTGGTTGATGAGGTTTTAAGAACCGGGGGAAACCGAAGTAAAAGCCAGCTTCGTATTATCTATAATTTTATGAGTGAACAGACACCGGAAGAATATACAGAGTTTGTGAAGCGGGAGTATGGGACTGGTGGAAAGGGCTTTGAAATCAATGGCATGGAATATTCTGTCTGGTTTGACGAAACGGGATTGCAGATTGCAGTAGGGCATACGGTTACCGATCAGATTCTGGATAAGGCGTTTTTATCCTGGGAAGATGTGAGTGGTCGTATCCATCAGCTTTTGAAACAGGGCGAATATGCACCGCAGTCGGTACTGGATGTTGCAAGGGAAAATGCAGTAAAGGAACATGCACAGTCACTTGCCTATATGAAAGCAGACATGGCAGAGGGTGTGGCAGAACTTGTTTTTGATGAAGAAGATTTACCATATCTTCGCAGTATTTATCCGGAAATAACAGATTATCTGGAAGAGAAACTGACAGATCCGCAGTGGTTGACAGATCTGAATGAGCGTCTGGAAGGACTGGCAATGGCTTATGAGGAAGATAAAAGTATTATGCGGTTCCGCACCTATAATCCGGTCAGAATATCCGGTCAGTTTCAGAAATTTGCTGCAGAAGTAATTCCATACAGTGCAAGAGATGAATTCGCATGGCAGGAACATAAGGTGTTTATTACCCAAGATGAAATAGATGCTTTTCTTGCCGGTGGAGGTCCGTATTCGGATGGAAGGCTTTCTACCTATTCTTTTTATCTTCTGAATGGAGATGATAAGGCAAGGACAGATTTTATCAAGGAAAAATATGGGATAGGCGGTCAGAGCCATGCTTTATGTGGGGCAGATAATTCACATGCAGATTATGACGGGAAAGGGTTGAAGCTGGAGAGAGGGGACTATGGGAATCCAGATACTTCGGTGTTGCTGCCCTGGGCAAAAGTTGCAAAAAGAATCGGCTATCTGATTGATAACCAGCAGTTCTTACGTTCCGCAGATTATTCCCGTATGCCGGAATATGAGAGGGAACGGATTGCAGGAAAAGTGATCAGCTTTTATGCAAGACTGCCAGAAGAAATCGAGCGTCCGTTTAAGCAGGATTTCTTTAATGAAGAAGCAAGAAAAGAACTTCCTGTTATGCTGAATGATTCGGAGCAGTCGCAGAAATTATTACAGGCGATGGATGATGCTCTGGCGATGCTGCCATTGGATTTTGAATCAGTAAATGAAACTTATGAGAAGAAATTACAGCTTTTGACGGAAGTACATCAGTATGTGGAGGGCAGCTATACGATTTTCCCAGCACAGGAAGTACCAGATCAGGCAGATGGCTTAGATGGATACCAGATGTCTTTATTTGATATTGTGAGTGCTTCCGAACCAGAAGAAGATATAGAAGATGCGGAACCGGAGCAAATTATCAGTGAACCAGAAGCAGAACCGGAAATAAAAACAGAGGAAGAAACAGGACCGGAAGATATAAAAGAACAGATTGTAGAGCAGGAACCTCATAATTTTCATATTACGGACGATGACCTTGGCTCTGGCGGTCCGAAAGCAAAGTTTAAAGCAAATATGGAAGCTATCCGGCTGCTGAAAGAACTGGAACAGGAGCAGAGATTGGCAACACCGGAAGAACAGGAAGTGTTGTCAAGATATGTTGGATGGGGCGGTATTCCACAGGCTTTTGAAGAAAGAAACAGTGCCTGGGCAGCGGAATATACGCAGTTAAAAGGAGTCCTCACACCAGAAGAATACAGTGCAGCAAGGGCATCAACGCTGAATGCCTTTTATACTTCTCCGACAGTCATCAAGGCTATGTATGAAGCACTTGGAAATATGGGACTGAAACAGGGAAATATACTGGAACCGTCCTGTGGAGTAGGAAACTTTATGGGACTTTTACCGGAAAGCATGAGTGCTGCAAATATGTACGGCGTGGAGCTTGATCCGGTTTCCGGGCAGATTGCAAAACAGCTTTACCAGAAGAACAGGATTGCAGTACAAGGATTTGAGGAAACCAGTTACCCGGACAGCTTTTTTGACTGCGTGATTGGAAATGTACCGTTTGGGGCATATCAGGTCAGTGACCGCAAATATGACAGATACCATTTTATGATCCATGATTATTTTATTGCAAAATCCTTAGATCTGGTACGTCCGGGTGGAGTGGTGGCAGTTGTCACATCAAGCGGTACGATGGATAAACAGAATCCGGAAGTCCGACAGTATTTTGCAAACCGGGCAGAGTTATTAGGGGTGATCCGCCTTCCAAATAATGCGTTCCAGAGAAATGCCAATACCAGTGTGGTTGCGGATCTTCTGTTTTTCCAGAAAAGGGACAGGGCTGCGATCACAGAACCAGACTGGGTACAGTTAAAAACCACACCAGAAGGTTATACAGTCAATTCCTATTTTGCTAATCATCCGGAAATGGTGCTTGGAGATTTCACAACAGAAAGTACCCAGTACGGAAAACAGGAAGTGACGGTAAAGGCAAAAGAGGGAGCAGATCTGGCAGAGCAGTTAAAAAAAGCAGTAAAGCATATCCAGGGAACTATTACAGAGCAGGAGATTTCGGATACGGAACTGGAAGAACAGGTAGTATCCATACCGGCAAATCCGGATATTAAGAATTTCAGCTTTGCACTTGTCGGAGAGGACATTTATTACAGGGAAAATTCTGTTATGAATAAGATGGAACTTCCCGTTATGACAGGCGAGCGTGTCAGAGGCATGGTTGCCATCCGGGATGCAACAAACAGGCTTCTGGAACGGCAGTTGGAAGAATGCAGTGATGAAGAGGTTGCCAGCTTACAGGCTGAATTGAATCAGGTTTATGACAGCTTTACTGCCAAGTATGGACTACTCAGCAGCAATGCAAATAAAAGGGCGTTCAGCATGGACAGCAGCTATTGCCTTTTGACTTCCCTTGAATTTCTGGACGAAAAGGGAGAGTTGAAGCGGAAAGCAGACATATTCACGAAGAGGACGATCCGCAGGGCAGAGCCGGTAACATCGGTAGATACTGCAAGTGAGGCACTGGCGGTATCTATCGGGGAAAAGGCAAAAGTGGATATTCCTTATATGATGGAGCTTACCGGGAAAACAGAGGAAGAGGTCACAGAGGAGCTTACGGGGGTTATTTTCAAGAATCCGCTTACGGATAAATGGGAGCCATCCGACGAGTATCTTTCCGGGAATGTCAGGGAGAAGCTGAACATTGCAAGGCAGTTTGCAGAAAACCATCCGGAATATATGGTCAATGTGCAGGCGCTGGAACGGGTACAGCCGAAAGACCTGGATGCTTCCGAGATTGAAGCAAGGCTTGGTGCAACATGGATTTCCCCGGACTATATTACAGAGTTCATGGCAGAAACATTCCATACACCACGACAGCATATCAATTATGAGCGTATCAAAGTACAGTATGCGGAAGTGACCGGGCAGTGGAACGTAAAAGGAAAGAACGTGGACAGCAGCAATAACCCGCTTTCCACCGCAACTTACGGAACACAGAGGGCAAATGCTTACAGGCTGTTGGAGGATGCACTGAATCTGCGTGACACAAAAATCTATGACACAATACATGATGCGGATGGGGAACACCGGGTACTGAACCGGAAAGAAACCACCCTGGCACAGCAGAAGCAGGAACTGATCCGGGAAGAGTTTAAAGAGTGGATTTTTAAGGATATGAGCCGACGGGAAACACTCTGCAAAATTTATAATGAACGGTTTAACAGCATCCGGCCAAGGGAATATGATGGCAGTCACATTCAGTTTGTCGGAATGAATCCGGAAATTAAGCTGATGGATCATCAGAAAAATGCGGTGGCACATATCCTTTATGGAAATAATACCCTGCTTGCACACTGCGTAGGTGCAGGCAAGACGTTCCAGATGATCGCAGCCGGTATGGAGAGCAAGCGTCTGGGACTGGCACAAAAGAGTCTTTATGTGGTTCCGAACCATTTGCTGGAACAGTGGGGAAGCGATTTTTTACGCTTATATCCGGGAGCAAATATTCTGGTGGCAACGAAGAAAGACTTTGAACCGGCAAACAGAAAACGGTTCTGTTCCAGAATCGCAACAGGGGATTATGATGCGGTCATTATCGGACACAGCCAGTTTGAGAAAATCCCGCTTTCCAGGGAAAGGCAGATTTCATTGTTGGAAGATCAGATCGCAGATATTACCTATTCTATTGAAGCAGCAAAAGAGGAAGCGGGACAGCAGTATACGATCAAGCAGATGGAAAAGACAAAGAAAACCCTGAAAGCAAAACTGGAAAAACTGAATGACCAGACACGAAAGGATGATGTGGTGACTTTTGAGCAATTAGGCGTGGACAGGCTGTTTGTGGACGAGTCACATTTTTACAAGAACCTTTTTTTATACACAAAAATGCGGAATGTGGCAGGCATTTCACAGACCGATGCACAGAAAAGTTCAGATATGTTTATGAAATGCAGGTACATGGATGAGATTACCGGGGGAAAGGGAATCACGTTTGCAACGGGAACACCTGTATCAAACAGTATGACTGAATTATACACCATTATGAGATACCTCCAGTATGATACTTTAATGAATATGGGAATGGGACATTTTGATTCGTGGGCAGCAACTTTTGGAGAAACAGTTACGGCAATCGAATTGTCACCGGAAGGGACGGGCTATCGTGCAAAAACACGATTTGCCCGTTTCTTTAATCTTCCAGAACTGATTTCCATATTTAAGGAAACAGCAGATATTCAGACTGCAGATATGCTGAATCTTCCTGTACCGGAAGCAGAATATATCAATGAAGTATTAAAGCCGAGTGAGGAACAGAAAGAAATGGTGGAAGCCTTTTCGGAACGTGCAGAACAGGTCAGGGGCGGTGCAGTAGATCCAAGGGTAGATAACATGCTCAAGATTACCAATGACGGAAGAAAATGTGCATTAGACCAGAGGCTTTTGAATGATATGCTACCGGATGCAGGGGAAAGCAAGGTAAATGCCTGTGTGGAGAATGCTTTCCAGGTATGGGAGGACGGAAAAGATACACAGGCTACCCAGTTGATCTTTTGTGATCTTAGTACACCGAAAACTGACGGAACGTTCAATGTTTATGATGATGTGAGAAACAAGCTGGTGGAACGGGGAATCCCGAAAGAGCAGATCGCATTTATTCATGAGTACAATACGGAGGTAAAAAAAGCGGAGCTGTTTGCAAAGGTGCGGGCCGGGCAGGTAAGAATCCTGATGGGTTCCACTCCGAAACTCGGTGCTGGTACCAACGTCCAGGACAGATTACTTGCACTGCATCATCTGGACTGCCCCTGGAAACCGTCTGATCTGGAACAGCAGGAGGGACGTATTCTCAGACAGGGAAACCAGAATGATAAAGTAAAAATCTTCCGGTATGTAACGGAAAATACGTTTGATTCGTACATGTGGCAGATTCTGGAAAACAAGCAGAAGTTTATTTCACAGATCATGACCAGTAAATCCCCGGTGCGTGCCTGTGAAGATGTAGATGATACAGCTCTATCTTATGCAGAGATCAAGGCACTGGCAACAGGAAACGAATACATCAAAGAAAAGATGGATCTGGATGTGCAGGTAAGTAAACTGAAACTTCTGAAAGCAAACCACACCAGTCAGATCTATCGTCTGGAATCGGATATTGCAAAGCGGTATCCAGTACAGATTACCGCATTAAAAGAGAAGATTGCCGGTATGCGTGTAGATGCAGATGTGGTAAAAGGAATAGATTTACAGGATAATGACCACTTTGCAATGACAGTCGGTGGAAAGCTGTATACCGATAAAAAAGAAGCGGGAGTTGCACTACTTTCAGCAGCATCCGGCTTGAAGTCCGTGAAATCAGCAGGGCAGATCGGGGAATATCATGGTTTTGCACTTTCTTCAGAATATAATTTCCTGTCGAATACTTATACCATGACGATCAAGGGAAAATGTTCTTATAAGATTGAGTTCGGAAAGGATACCTTGGGCAATATCCAGAGGATTCACAATGCACTTTCTGCAATCGAGAAAAAGCTGGCAGATACTGAGCAGAATCTGGAAACGGTACAACAGCAGTTAAAGACCGCACAGGAAGAGGTGCAGAAGCCATTCCCGAAAGAAGCGGAACTGAGTGAAAAAATGGAACGTCTGGCAGAATTAAATGCCATGCTCAACATGGATGAGAAAGGGGGAGAAAATCTTCTGGCAGATGAAGGCATTGGGGAAAACCCGGAAGTAAATGTACCAGAGGAACGTCAGGACAGAATCGCTGACAGTGTTCATAAAACGTCTATTCTGGAAAGACTGAAAGAACAGAAACAGCAGGAGCAGACAAGAGAAACACAGCAGAAACCTAAAAAGAAACATGAACAGGAGTTATAAAGGGTATCCCGTCAGAGTGACCAGAGCTTTGGCGGGATTTTTCTATGGAGGATTTGATTATGGCAAACAGAGAAGAACAATTAAAGCAGATTACAGAGCAGTTGGAACAGGGTGTTGCAGAAATATTCACATCAGAAAAGTATACCGAATATCTGAATACAATGGCAAAGTTCCATAATTACAGTTTCAATAATACTCTGCTGATCGCCATGCAGAAACCGGAAGCGACACTGGTAGCGGGGTATCAGGCATGGCAGAAGAAATTTAACCGGCAGGTAAAAAGAGGGGAAAAAGGCATCCAGATCATTGCCCCGGCTCCGTATAAAGAGAAACAGGAGATTGAAAAAACTGATCCGGAAACAGGAGAGATTGTGATCGGGGAAGATGGACAGCCGGAAACAGAAGTAGTAGAGCGTGTCATTACAAGATTCCGGGTTACGACAGTATTTGATGTCAGTCAGACCACAGGAGAACCGATTCCAGAGTTTGAGGTATCAGAACTGGAGGGGGATGTTCTGATCTACCATGATTTTATGGAAGCATTAAAGATGGTTGCTCCGGTTCCTATCCGCTTTATTGAGATTGACGGCGAGGCGAAAGGCTTTTATCAGCTTGTCGATAAATATATCGCTGTCCAGCCTGGCATGAGTGAAGCACAGACCATGAAAACAGCGGTGCATGAAACGGCACATGCAGTATTGCATGATCGTGACCAGATGGAAGCAGAGGGCATCGTAAAAGACCAGCTTACAAGGGAAGTGGAAGCAGAAAGTGTTGCCTATGTGGTATGTAACCATTTTGGACTGGACACATCAGAGTATTCTTTTTCCTATATTGCAAGCTGGTCTTCCGGTAAAAATATGAAAGAGCTTCGTGCTTCTATGGACACCATCCGTAAGACTTCTGCTGATATGATCGGACAGATTGAGGAAAAGCTCAGAGAACTTCAGATAGAAAGACCAGAGCAGGAAGCAGCCGTTGTGGAGCAGACAGAAGAAATGAGTGCCATGCAGTATGCAGAACAGACCATTAACCGTCTGGAGCAGGAACGGACGATTTTCAACAATGACCAGAGAAATCTTATCGTGAATTTTGCTTATAAACTGGATGATAGGGAAGCGACGGAAAAACTGGCAGAGAATCTTTCAGAATCTATTCTGAATGGAAATAGAGAAACGGTACTAAAACTGATTGGAGAAGCTGAGGAACAGATTGACAGTCTGCCGGATTCGATGATCGGTTTATCAGAACTGCACGAAGCCGGATTTTATTCAGAAAGTATGCTTCCGCTTACCAGGGAACGGGCAGTGGAACTGCACCATGAGGGAGTAACGATTTACGGGCTGACCGGAGCAATTGGCGGTCAGGAGCAGTCGCAGAGGGTTATGAATCTGGAATTGGATATTTTAAAGCATGACGGGTTATTCGGAGTGACGAAATTTGAATGGGAAAATTATCGGAGAAGTCAGGAAACGGTTATGACACCGGAAGAAAAAGCAAAAATCAAAGAAACACTTCTTTTAGAGAGTGATGGAAACCGTTATGGTATTTATCAGATCAACAGCGGACAGGAAGAAAGAGGGTATCAGTTTTTAAGTCTGGAAGCGGCAAAAGAAATGGGATTTACCGTAGATGGTAAAGACTATCAGATGGTTTACAGTGAAAGACTGAGAGATGCTACGACACTGGATAACCTCTTTGAGCGTTTTAATATAGAACGACCAAACGATTTTACCGGACATTCCATGTCAGTCAGTGATGTGATCATTATGAACCGGGGCGGCAGATTAACCGCATACTATGTGGATTCCTTTGGATTTACAGAACTGCCGGACTTTGTGGCACAGAGAGCTGAAATGTTAAATGCCAATCCAGTAAAAGCATATCCGGAAGTTTATATGGGAACTTTGGAAAAGGCTATGCAGGAGAGAAATGTAGATGCTTACCTGGATTCCAGAAAACTGAATATCGACTGTAAAAATGCAATCGAACAGGCAATCGCAGAGGGCTTTGACGGTATGCGTTTAAATCCAGATACTGCAGTAAGCGTGGTTGAGAAATACGGGGAAGAACGGGTTGCCTTTGTTCTTGCAAATACATTGAAACAGCTTTCCCATGATGGAAGATTTTCTGATGGCAATAAACGATGGGCAGATGGCATTGATATTCCGGAAAATATCAGCAGGGGAATGGATCTGAACAGAGATTATATTGTGGAAAGCCATCCTGCAGTCCTGAATGGCTTCATTGATATGGCAAGAAAAGAAATCCGTACCCGGAAACTGGAAGAGGTGCTTGGCGTGAAAAATCAGCATATCACTGAAACTACAAGAGGATATGAAGCAGACGGACATACAGGTACATGGTATGCGATTGATATGAAAACTTATCATGGGGAGCGATTCTTCCAGATGCGGAGTGAAGAATACGGTCAGGATGTGGCAGATATTATCGTATCGGAAAATGGAACACTGGTGGCAGAAGACATCTGGCATGGATTTGATGAAGGAGCCAGGGAAGCTATTTCAGAATATCTGGAAGAAAATGGTGCAACAGTATATGACCTGATGAATCTTCCAGGACAGGCAACCGTTATCTTGGCAGACGGAACAGTTATGAAAATCATGGAACAGCAGCCAATCAGTACGGATACATGGGAGCCGACACTGATCGGACAGAATCTGCGGGGGGAAGAACAGAAATTCAGTTTTTTCGAGATACATAAAGTCAGAGAAAATAATGGCATTGACCTGAAAATGCCAGAAAATCATTATATTGACCAATATTATGTGATCGAAGATCTGGCAGCAAAAGGTGGGATGAAGATTGAGAGATATAAGGATCTTGGAGCTGCCCTTGGAGCATATTACTCTCTGCCTAACCATAAAATGAAAGCTCTTGGGATTGAGAATACAGCACCGCTGCGAGGCAGTCTTGATTTTATCCAGTGTAAGAATGGAATAGATACTCTGATCTATGATTGTCAGGGAGAAGAAGGCTGGCTGAATCCGCAAATATACAATACCTTTAAGGATATACGAAATAGTCTGGTAGGGCATGATACAGAGATAGCATACCAGATTGGAGAGCAGTATTTTACAATCCAGACAGTAGAAGATGGTTATGATTATACATTCTATGATAAGGACTATCTTGAACTGGATGGTGGTGTCTACGATAATCCGGATATTTCTATTTCAGAAGCAATGGAGAACATTTTAGAGGAAGAAGGATTGCTCCTAGAAGATGCAAATGTGATGGATTATGAAGAACTGTATGCAGAAATTGAATATGCAGAAGAAGAGAGAATGGAGAAGATACAGTTTGAACGTAATTGTCCAAAGGCTTTTTTTGATGGTTATGACAGGGAAGCGGCATTAAAAAATTATGAGGGAATAACCGTACAATTTAAAATGTCTGGTATGTATTTAACAGTGCAACCGACTGAGGAAGGCTATAAATACCTGGTGTATGATCAGAAACTTCATGAAATTTCAGGAGATGCCTGTGGAAATCCAGAAGATTCTATTCAGAAAGCAATGTATGCCAGCCTGAAAAATGAAGGTTTGGAAGATGTTGAATGTGTAAAAGTTGATGACAGGGAGTTTCGGGATAAGGTAATCAGTCATTCTAAAGAAGTGCTGGCTAGTGGAGATGTTCGATTCACTTCGGAACTTGGCAGATGTGAAACAGCATTGAATGGAATGGGCAGGGCAGAAATTGAATATGAAGTTTTATTTCATGCAAGAGCTGTGCTGGAAGAAATGGGACTGGAAAATGAAGTTACATTGATTGGGGCGAGAGTACATGGTTCCAGAAGTAGAGATGACCTGTATCGTGCAGATTCTGATCTTGATGTGGTGCTTTCTTATCGGGGAAATATTCGGGAGGATAGTTTTTTTAACGAATTGAATTCCTATGGTATGGCAATAGCAGGCATTAAAGTAGATATTACCCCAATCTTAGAAGAAAGAATTACTTTGGCAGAGTATATAAAGGAATCGGAAGCCTATCTTGATCAGCAGGAAATCAGGAAACTCGCAGTGGACTTGGATAATTTTAGTTATGAATATGATACTTATGAATATAAAGATACCGTTGAAAATAGGGAAGAACAGGTTGAGAAACTCACAGAGGATATTTTGAACAAGGAGACAGCAGGTTTAAAAGACTGGCTGACTGAGGTGGCAGAAGAATCGGATATAGACAGCGATGTAGTCACTGCCCAGTCATTACTTTCACGTCTGAAAAATGCAGAAACACTTTCTGTTTTTACCAGACAGCCAGAGCAGAAACAGCCGGAAGACACGATCACTTTTTATGTTGCGGAGTGTATGGAATTTCCTGTTATGGGTGAGTATCATGAGAACCTTACCCTGGAAGAAGCCTTACGCATTTATGAATCAATTCCTGCAGAACGCATAAATGGAATAAAAGGTGTTGGATTTGAACTGCATGATGGAAGTGATTATGACGGACCGTATGATCTTATGCGACTGGGAAAAGTTGACCGGGAAGGTGTGGAGATGATTCAGCATTATAAGGAAAGTCCATTAGTGCAGAAAGCAATGGATGATGTAGAAAAATATTTTGACTCAAAGCAGGAGATTACGAAAATAGAGGAAAAAGCAGTTGAAGATAAGTCTGTACCAAAAGAAAATCTTTCGCAGCCAAAGAGCAGAAAAGAATCTGTTCTTCAGGCACTCAGAGAGCGTCAGGCGAAAATAAAAGAGCAGGAGCAGAATATGTCGAAAGAAAAATCCAAGGCACATAAGAAGGGAGATGTAACATTATGATGGTAAGGTTTGAGGAAGATGAATATATAGCAGTGGCAATTTTTGATGCAGGAAACCGGGTACAGACAATGGAAGCAATGGATGAGATTTTTTCCTATCTGGACGAAGATATGAAGCTGCTGATTTTCACGACGATTCAGAAACTCTATTATCTTAGCGATGAGGGATATGAAGAATTGCAGAAAACGGTAGAAATTTATAAAGCAGATCTGGAGGTGGATGGAGAATGAGTAGAAGTCAGTTTGCAGTTTACCAGTTAAAAAAGAAACCGGAATTGAGAAATCTTCTTTTCCGTACCTATGAAGAACTTGCACAGGATCAGATTCCTGTGCAGGTGGCAAATTATGAACAGGTGTATCTGGGAACAATGAAGCTGGGAGAAACACCGGAGCAGATAAAAAAGGAGCTGGAGAAGAAACAGCCGCACAATTATAAAGGTCATGCAGTCAGTACCAGTGATGTGCTGATCCTGAATGATGAGGGTGTCATGACCACTTACTATGTAAACAAAGACACTTTTATAGAGATTTCTGATTTTATGAAAGTCATATCTTCAGAAAGCGGTGGACTTACCAAAGATACAGTTGGATATGAAATAGAGGGAAAAGACGGAACATGGGAAGTAATAGATTATCTGTTGATAGAGGGAAAAAATTATTTTCTTATGGAGCATGAACAATATGGGAAAGATGTTGCGTATGTAGTCTTAGATCAGAACGGGAATGTGCTTGTAGACGGTACTTACAATGGATTTGATGATGTAGTAAAACAGAAGATTCTTGATTCTCTGCATCCGCCAGTGCAGGAGCAGACAGAAGACTATAAACCGAAACTGGATAACTGGCAGAAGTATATGGAGAATGGAGAATACCTGCGAAGTGCGGAAATCACAGAGGAAGCAAATTATAATATGATTGACGGACTTAAGAATAATGCTGCACCAAAAGATAAAAAGAACCGTCAAAAAGAATCTGTCCTTACAAAACTGAATGAGAAAAAGGAAGAAGTTGCAAGACGAAGTGGGCAGAAAACTATGCGGGAAGTGATGGGACAAGACATAGAACATAGTAAAAAGTGAAAAAACCAAAAAGCAATAGTTAATTGCGGAAATGTAAAGTCTTATTGCTTGCTCTAATTGCGGAGCAACAGTATAATATAATCAAATAAAAGGAAGGAGGGGCGACTCATGAATAGATCAAAAGATAGTAATCAAAATATTGCAAAGACGATTCGTAAACGGTAGAATACGAGTACCTTGACAAATAGCAGACCGCTTTTGCGGTCTGTTTATTTTCCGCTGGCTTTTTGCGGCTTTCTAATGTTTTCGGGCAACATATCTGACCATGGCAGAAGTTCTGCAAGAAAATCTATGTTTTTGTCATCTACATGTTTGGGAATCTCCGTAAGCAGATATTCGAAATAATCGAAAGGTTTCAGGTTATTCGCCTTTGCAGTTTCTGCGATACTGTAGATGATCGCTGAACTATTGGCTCCATTGACCGTATCGATCATCTCCCAGTTTTTCTTCCCTATACAGAATCCACGGATCGCACGTTCGCTGGCATTGTTGTCTATTGGAACATCCCCATCTTCCAGAAAAACTTTCAGGTAGCTTTCCTGGTTCAGTGCATATGTAAATGCTTCCCGTATTTTACCGTTCTTTGGAATCTTAGGTTCATTCTGTTTCAGGTACGCAAAGAAAGCATCCACCAGTGGTTTTACCACAAGCTGACGCTGCATGAGCCTGTCTTCCGTAGAAAAATCAGACAGTTTTCCCTCTTCCCGGTAAATGGCCTGTATCTGTTTCATGATCAGATGCAGGATTGATTCCTTTCGGTGTGCTTTTGGTATCACTTCCAGTGCATCGTTAAACCTGCGCCTGCAGTGAACCCAGCAGCCTGCAATCTTCAGATTTTCACGCTCCTTTTCCAATGTATGATATACCTGGTACCCATCCGTAACACAGATCCCGGTGTAATCCCTCAGGAATTCCCGGGGATGGGATGCATTACGCGTTTTCTGGTATTCATAAAGGATGATCTGACGATCCCGGTACATAAAGCCGGACCGGTACACCCACATGTAACTCTGGCTGCCGGCAGGACGCCCGTCCTTATTTACAAGTACAGGAGTCTCATCTGCCTGTATCACATGATAATCATACAGAAGTTTATGCAGATAATCATACATGGTTCCCAGATATTCTTCCCCAAGACGGATCATCCAGTTCGCCATGTTCTGTCTGGTAATGGCAAGCCCGTACCTTTCGAATTCTTTTTCAAGACGGTAGAGAGGTACCGCATTTACATACTTACCATTTATGACTGCCGCAGCAAGGGACGGGGATACAAGGCTTCCATGAAGCAGATTTCTGGGATGGGGTGCCTTTATCATGTGTTCATCCAGTTTACTGGAATAAACGCCGATATGATGTTCCTCTATCACGACACTGGCCGGAATGAACTGATAACATCGGGAAATGGCATCCGGAAGCTGTTTCCATCCGTTTTCACCAAACTCAGCCGTCAGTTCTTCCTCTTTCAGATAGTGATCAATACGTTTTACTGTCAGCCCTGCTATATCAGCCGCTTTTTTCCCTGGCTGTTTTTTCTTTTTGGGTGCTTTCAATTCCAGGTCATCAGGTTCCGGTGCATCCAGGTCGCAGACTGCCTCTGCTTCATTAAAGAATACGATAGTCCCGTCTACTTCCATGAAACGTATCTGTTCAGAATCCGCCATTTTTTCGCTGGATCTGCCAAAACGGTTCTTCTGGAAAAGGACCATCTGTTCCATCATCAGCTGCATCCTGTCATTTAAGGCCTGCGTTTGCCTGGACAATTCTTCCATCTGTCCCTGCATCCCAAGAAAAAGCTCTATCAGCAGATCCTTATCAAACTTATTCAGTTGTTCTTTTGTGTACTTGATCGTCATAACCGGAACTCCTGTCTTTATACTGATTCCGATTATAACAGAATTTTTGTATTTCCGCCAATCCTTCAGATATGGGCTTTCGTCATAATGACGGTGGATAATACATCTGGAAAGCCGTTGTTTTACAGCTTTTCAGATGTATTATCCACAACAGTTTTTCTATTCACACGATAACAAATGGAATGAGAAAAGACTGTTTGTGGATAACCTTTTTCATCCGGTTGATACACATCATTTTTACAGTTTTGGTACTTTTTTATTTTCGGCATTTTGCACAGGCTACATAATGCGGGGTGTCTCTTTCAGCTCAGAGATCGGATGGCGTGCAACGATCTCCAGTCCCTGCATCAGCATACGGTACTGGTCGTCTGTGATCGCCATTGCCTCATCTGCCGAACGGGGCCACCGGAATGCACCATTATCGAGTCTCTTGTACATAAGGAGAAAACCATCACCTTCCCAGAGCAGTGCTTTGATCCGGTCACATCTTCTTCCACAGAAAAGAAACAGTGTATTTTTGTCGTAAGGATCAAGCTTAAACTGAAAGCGTACGATCGTTGCCAGTCCATCGATCCCACGACGGAGATCCGTAAATCCCATCGCCAGATACACCTTTTTAAACCCGGAAGCATCTGCATCATTCAGCATGGGTAAAAGCCTTTATGAAATGGCAGAGCATTTCCGGTGAAGTACCGGAAAATATCTCAGCTGACAGTCCCCTGGTATTTTTAATACGGATCATTGGCAGAGTTCCTGCCGAAATGCATGTACCGGATTCTTTTGGAGTATCTGTTTTCTTTGGATCTGGTGCAGGTGCGGGCAGTTCCACAAAAGCAGTGGTTTCTGTGTCCTGCATCTGATCCAGGCATATCTGCCTGACACGCCGGAGACGGTAATAATAGTTGGCTTTTGTAAGATTATTTTGGGTACACCAGGTTTCAACATCCATCCCTTTGGGACGATTCTGACAATTCCGAATCTGTTCTGCCCATTGTCGGATTCTGACCTGCTGAGCTACAAGGCTGGTTTGCGTAGCCATAATATTCCTCCTCTGAATCATAGTCAGTTAAAAAAGTTAAGTACTAAACTTTTTTGACTATGTTATTTTGTTGAGTATGATTATGGCATAACTTGAAGTGAATAAAAAGGTACTCAGGTTCTACCGTTTACAGATAATCTATAGATTACCTACCATATAAAAACAATCTGTATAAAATTTCTATTATTCTATTCGAACTCGTCTCACAGGAGTTTGATTTCTGTAATTTCAATAGCGTTTTCGCTACTTTTCATTGTTGTATTCGCCATATTAGCAGGCATAATTTTAACTGGCATAAAAATTGTACTCAAAATGTACTCATATATCAATCCAATAATTTATTCCGAAATACAGAAATTATCTCTCATTATTGCATTCGCTCCTGAATTCTTTTATCAGATTCTCAAATTCTGCTACAGACATTCTACTATACATTTTGCACCAATATTTCTTTTGAAAGAGCGTCACTTTATGCACTGAAAGTTTACATACTTTTATCACAAGCCAACGATGTCTTCTTTGAATTTTTTTATCTTTTGCTTCCTTAAATGACATCCTGACAAACAACACTTCATATTTTGAATAAAGTTCAAGTATGTATTCTAACGGTATAATTAGTATTAAATACACAATAGGAATCATAAAACTAATA
>OKSZ01000234.1_pt1 | contig 31346 bp, 29 predicted proteins | sample 1606081 | NCBI WGS metagenome assembly OKSZ01 (sample SAMEA3879504, study PRJEB24766) | human gut metagenome | biome: human-associated habitat; feature: feces | place: USA | collected 1985/1987 | reverse complement strand
TTCATAGCTACATAATTTATGATTCTATAAAATGCATAACAATTCATATACAAGAAGGGGGAGAAAAATTTATGCAAGAAAAACCATATTATTTAGGATTGGACATGGGTACAAACTCTGTCGGATGGGCTGTAACTGACCAACATTATAACTTGTTAAAAGCAAAAGGAAAAGATTTGTGGGGAATCCGCGAATTTATAGAAGCTGATACTTCTGTTGAGCGAAGGACTCATCGAATCAGCCGGAGAAGGAGACAACGAGAACAGGCACGGATTGGTTTATTAAATGACTATTTTCATGATGCAATCATTGCAATAGACCCTTCGTTTTTTCAGCGACTTGAAAACAGCAAATATCATTTAGAAGATAAAGACCAGAATGTACGTTATAAGTATAATATTTTTAACGATCCTGATTATACTGATGCCGATTACTACACACAATACCCAACTATATATCATTTAAGGAAAGAATTATTAGAAAATCCAAAGCCTCATGATGTTCGTTTGGTATACCTTGCATTACTTAATATGTTTAAACACCGGGGACATTTTTTAAATTCCGGAATCAGTGATGGAAATAACGAACGTTCACTCAAAGATGCATACATTAATTTTGCAATAAGCGTAAGCGAACTCACAGAAGATTATTTTAACCAGGATGTCGATTATTCCACCATTGAAGGAATTCTATCAAGTAGAGATTTAAATCGAACAAAAAAAGCAGAAGAATTATCGACTGTATTAGGAATCGACTTTAAAAACAAGAAATATAAGGAATATTTGCGTGCTATCTGCGGATTAAAAATAAATGCTTACACATTATTTTCTGACCAACTACCAGATGACACAACTAAAATCGATTTATGTGTATCCGACGCATCATTTGATGAAAAGAGTGAAGAATTAGTATCTTTAATCGGAGAAGATTTATTTCAGATTATCCTTAACATAAAAGAAATCTATGATATTGGTTCACTTGCAGGTATTCTAAAAGGATATACGTATTTATCACAGGCAAGAGTAGCTGCCTACGATAAACATAAACATGACCTAAAATTATTGAAATCCAGTATAAAAAAATATTGTACAAAAGAGGAATATAACAATTTTTTCAATAGTGATGCAGATGGTTCCTATGCTTCATACATAGGTTCGTTTAATTCTGGTAACAAAGAAAGAAGAGTTGGATCTAAAAGGACTTCTGAAGATTTATATAAAGAGATCAAAAAACTTTTAAAAGGCGCAAACAAAAGTGATCCTGCAATAAATGAAATTTTCACGTCCATTGAAACTGAAAGCTTTCTTCCAAAACAACTTACTGCATCAAATGGAATTATCCCAAATCAGGTTCATTCCAAAGAAATGGCTAGAATTCTGACAAATGCTGAAAATTATCTGCCATTCTTAAAAGAAACAGATGAAAATAATTTGTCTATATCCAATCGGATTTTACAACTTTATAAATTTCAGATTCCATATTATATTGGTCCAGTTACAGAAAAGAGCCAGCGCGATGGCGGAAATGGTTGGGTAATCCGCAAGGACAATGGTCGCGTATTTCCTTGGAATATAGAAGAAAAAATCGACGTTAAAGCAACCTCTGAGGCATTTATATCCCGAATGGTAAGACGCTGCACATATATGAACGGAAAACAAGTGCTTCCAAAAGCTTCTTTGGAATATGAAAGCTTCCGTGTATTAAACGAAATCAATAATTTAAGAATTGATGGTGAACGCATTCCAGTTACTCTGAAGCAGGATATCTATACAGATTTATTCCAAAAAGGGAAAAAAGTAACAAAGAAACAATTATGTAACTATCTTGCCACAAGAGGATTGATTGAATCCAGTGAACAAGTAACTGGAATAGATATTGCAATCAATAACTCCTTGTCCACTTACGGAAAATTCAAAGCAATATTTGGTGAGGATATAAAGCTGGATCATATTCAGCATATGATTGAAGATATTGTATTTTGGTGTACGGTTTACGGAGATTCCAAACAATTTCTTAAAGAACAGATAGAAGATAAATATAAAGGGAAGTTATCTCCGGAACAAATGAAAAGGATTCTTGGATTCAAATTCAAAGATTGGGGGAATCTTTCAAAAGAGTTCTTCGAATTAAAAGGTGCAGATAAATCGACCGGTGAAGCAGTCTCCATTATTCGTGCTTTATGGGAAAACAATCTGAATCTTATGGAACTAATCAACAGTCCTGAATTCGATTTTAAAGAACAATTAGCAGATTACGAAGCAAATTCTCTTAAAACTCTTTCTGATTTCGAGCCAGAAGACTTAAATGATTACTATTTTTCTGCACCAGTACGTAGAATGATCTGGCAGACAACTTTGATTATCAAAGAATTGGTTCATGTTCTTGGAAAAGAGCCTGCTCGAATATTCATAGAGATGACAAGAGAGAAAGACGCTTCCCGCGGACGTACACTTTCCCGAAAAAAGAAATTTGAAGACTTATACAAGAATGTCAAGGATGAAAATACCGATTGGGCAAAAGTAATTGAACATGCTGATGAATCTGGAACTATACGTAGCAAAAAAATGTACTTATATCTGACGCAGAAAGGTCGATGTATGTACACTGGAAACCATATAGAATTAAGTGATTTGTTCAATGATAACTTGTATGATATTGATCATATCTATCCTCGCCATTTTGTTAAAGACGACAATATTGACAACAACTTAGTTCTTGTAACAAAAGAGAAAAATGCACATAAAAGTGATAATTATCCTTTGGAAGCTGAAATCTTTAATAAGCAGAGAAATATGTGGACACAGCTTCGGAAAGAAGGATTTATATCCGAAGAGAAATACAACCGTCTGATGGGAAGAAATGCATTTACCGATGAACAAAAGGCCGGATTCATTGCACGTCAATTAGTTGAGACCAGCCAAGGAACAAAAGGTGTTGCAGAGCTTTTCCATCAATTATTACCAAACAGCAAGATTGTCTACGCAAAAGCAGGCAATGTTTCGGATTTTCGACGCAACAGAGAATTTCCGAAAAGCAGACTGGTTAACGATTTCCATCATGCGCATGACGCCTATCTAAATATTGTCGTAGGAAATGTGTATTATGTGAAATTTACTCAAAATCCTATCAACTATATCAAAAATTCATATAACAAGGATATGAATAAAAATAATTACAATCTATCTCGCATGTTTGATTGGGATGTAAAACGAGGAGATGAAGTTGCATGGATTGCACAGAAACAAGATGGTGCCGCTGGCACAATCTCAACTGTGAAAAAAATGTTGAGTAAAAATACACCACTTATGACAAGATTAAGCTATGAAGGAAAGGGTGCTTTGGCTAACGAAACCTTATATAGTGCAGAGAAAGCAAAAGGAGAAGGTTATATTCCTTTTAAGTCTTCCGATACAAAAATACAGGATGTTACAAAATATGGCGGATTTACAAGTGTTACAGGAGCTTACTTCTTCTTGGTTGAACATGATGAAAAGAAAAAACGTATCCGTACAATTGAGTCCGTTCCCTTGTATCTTGCAGATAAAATCGATAAAGATTCTTCAGAATTAGAGCGATACTGTGATAAACTTGGTCTTGTTAACTACGATGTAAGAGTGCGGAAAATCAAGATTGGATCATTAATAAAATATAATGGATATTTCTGCTATATTACTGGGAAAACAGGATATCGTTTAATTGTACGTAATGCAACTAATCTTTGTTTAGCATCAAATTGGAGGAAATATATAAAAAAAATTGAGAAATACAAGGAAACAACTATAATTGATAATGTTATAACAGCTGAAGAAAATATTAAATTATACAATGAATTGCTTAACAAATTTACTGTTGGAATCTTTGGAAGAAGACCTAATCCAATTGGAGAAAAAATGGATTCGGCTAGAGACAAATTTGCATCATTATCGATTGAAAATCAATGTTTAGCATTATACCAAATTTTACAATTAACTGCCATCTTAGGAAATGAATCTGATTTGCAGTTAATTGGTGCCTCTACACATGCTGGAAAGATGTTAATCAGTAAAAAAATAGGAACCGATGAAATATATCTTATCAATCAATCACCTACAGGTCTCTTTGAAACTAAAATAGACCTGCAAACCATATGAGTTGGCGTACCGTTGTCATCTCAAAAAATGCAAAGCTTGATTATCAGTTAGGCTATTTAGTTGTACGGAACCAGGATGTTGTCAAGATACATATCAACGAAATTGCTGTATTGATTATCGAGACAACATCCGTCTCCTTAACAGCTGCGCTTTTGTGTGAACTAACCAAAAAGAAAGTAAAAATCATTTTTTGTGATGAGAAAAGGAACCCATCTTCCGAACTGATTCCATATTATGGAAGCCATGATACAAGCATGAAAGTAAGAAAACAAATTGCATGGTCCGAAGATATAAAAACTGCTGTATGGACAGAAATTGTAACAGAAAAAATCCGGAAGCAGGCTGAAAATCTTGAACATTGGAATCAGGGCGAATCAGAATTGTTATATGAGTATATTTCCCAGATGGAATTTGGTGATGCCACCAACAGGGAGGGGCACGCCGCCAAAGTATATTTTAACGCATTATTTGGTATGGACTTTACACGGACTGCTGAAAATAGTATCAATGCTGCATTAAATTATGGATACAGCCTGCTTCTTTCAACATGTACAAGAGAGATTACCATTAATGGGTATATAACGCAATTAGGATTATTTCATGACAATATGTTTAATCCATTTAATCTGGCATCTGATCTCATGGAGCCATTTCGTCCTCTTGTCGATAATTTGATAAAGCAAATGGCTCCTGAAAAATTTGAGCACGATGAAAAAATGGAAGTAGTAAAACTTCTGCAAAAAGAAATAATACTTGCAGGAAGAAAGGAATATTTGAGTAACGCAATGAAATTATATTGTCGCAGTGTCTTTGATGCATTGAACGATGGTGATATTTCATTAATCAAATTTTACAAGAATGAGTTATAGATATATGAGAATGATCGTATTTTTTGATTTACCTGTATTAACATCCAAACAGAGACGGGACTATCGAGATTTCCGGAAATTTTTGTTGAAATCTGGCTTTTTGATGCTTCAGGAATCCGTCTATTGTAAACTTGTTCAAAATCCGGTTGTTGCAGATGTTCTCCAAACAAATATCCGAAATAACAAACCAGAGGAGGGCTTGGTTCAAGTATTGCGTGTCACAGAAAAACAATACTCAAAAATGGAATATATAGTTGGAGAAAATCATTCACAAGTATTGAATAACGATGAAAGGTTAGTGATTCTATGAAAACTCTTGTGAACACTTTTTATAATTTAGAACTTAGACTGATAGAAAACGCAATAACAGTATTATCTGTAGAAGCACCTTCTGCATATCAAAAAATCATGCATGATTTCTGGCAACAGTACAACGGAAACGAAGGTTCTTTTATTTTATCTGAAAATGGAAAAGAACTCAAAATACAAAAAAATGTTGAGTGTATCTATAATCCATTTTCTGTCAACCTAAATGATAAAAAAATACTTACAAAGCTTTATCATGAACTTTCTCTACAAAGCGATTCTTTATTGCAGGAAGATGGAATAGAATTAAGAGAATCCATAATCAGTTATTTTGACAAACTTTTAAACACAGTTCCTTATGCTATTACATACAATTTTGAATTTGAACTATCATCTATCATAAAAGCATTAGATGTACAGACAGATTCAACTGCTGACACACTTACAGAAAAATTATGTTCATATATGAATTTATTACAACAATTGTGTGGGATTTCAATATTTGTAATTTCAAATTTAAAATGTTTATTGCAAAATACTGATTTGCAACTTTTATACGAATATGCTAAATACAATAAAATAAATCTTATCATCATTGAACCAATTCATACACCACATATTATAGATGAAAAATGCTGGATAATTGATAAAGATTTGTGTATAATTGAAGCATAATTAACACCATATTCGCAAATATGGAAGCTCGGAGAGAACCTCAAATATTATAATTTGAGGTTTGAGAGCTTTGTTAATTCATAAAGGTACAAAACTAGTATCTTTGTCTATTCCTGTCAAATTACGTTTGAGAGCTTTGTTAATTCATAAAGGTACAAAACCCACGCTTACGCATTTAAAGCGTAAATATAGTTTGAGAGCTTTGTTAATTCATAAAGGTACAAAACAACTTATTACCGCATGGCAGTCTTTCGCTGGTTTGAGAGCTTTGTTAATTCATAAAGGTACAAAACGGATGATCTATGCTATTTCGTATGAATTGCGTTTGAGAGCTTTGTTAATTCATAAAGGTACAAAACTTAAGGGTCTTTTATGGTTGCTTTTTTGTAGTTTGAGAGCTTTGTTAATTCATAAAGGTACAAAACTATCTCGTCTCATGTTATACAAATAAGTCAGTTTGAGAGCTTTGTTAATTCATAAAGGTACAAAACTTTATGATTTAGGGTTGGACTTCATCGACAGTTTGAGAGCTTTGTTAATTCATAAAGGTACAAAACAAAAAGGGGGTATCTTTAAAATGACAATATGTTTGAGAGCTTTGTTAATTCATAAAGGTACAAAACATCCAATCAAACTTCTCTTCCATGTCTATCGTTTGAGAGCTTTGTTAATTCATAAAGGTACAAAACTTTGCCCCTATAATCGTAATCTTCACTACCGTTTGAGAGCTTTGTTAATTCATAAAGGTACAAAACGGTTCACATCTGTTACAAAAAGATTCTTAAGTTTGAGAGCTTTGTTAATTCATAAAGGTACAAAACAAAGAAAAAATAGGTATTCTTCACAATTTCGTTTGAGAGCTTTGTTAATTCATAAAGGTACAAAACTAGCGACGTTATCAGCCCTTGTCCTTCTTGGTTTGAGAGCTTTGTTAATTCATAAAGGTACAAAACAACGCAAAAAAACTTAGAGGAATCATAGCAGTTTGAGAGCTTTGTTAATTCATAAAGGTACAAAACAGGACAAACGATTGATTGTAAAAGTGACGGGTTTGAGAGCTTTGTTAATTCATAAAGGTACAAAACTTTTAACACGGATAAAAAGATATCGGGCATGTTTGAGAGCTTTGTTAATTCATAAAGGTACAAAACAGAAAATTTTAAAAAGGGTTCTAACATAGAGTTTGAGAGCTTTGTTAATTCATAAAGGTACAAAACTTTATCAAGCAACTCAGCAGCCTCATCCTGGTTTGAGAGCTTTGTTAATTCATAAAGGTACAAAACAAAGGAAGGCTTGGATGAACTTAGAGTGCTGTTTGAGAGCTTTGTTAATTCATAAAGGTACAAAACTGATAACCAAGTGTATCTTTACGATTCAGGAGTTTGAGAGCTTTGTTAATTCATAAAGGTACAAAACAGGAAATACGACGTATAATTATTATTACTAGTTTGAGAGCTTTGTTAATTCATAAAGGTACAAAACAAGTGCCATGCACCATCTGCATGCTGTTCGTTTGAGAGCTTTGTTAATTCATAAAGGTACAAAACTAAGCGCATCAAGGCAAAAGTACACATATAGTTTGAGAGCTTTGTTAATTCATAAAGGTACAAAACGAAAAGTGTCGGAAAATGTCAAATCATGCCGTTTGAGAGCTTTGTTAATTCATAAAGGTACAAAACACATCTTATAACTATGACGCTTGTATCACAGAAAAGCGGATTAAACCGAGGTATAAAAGGGAATTCTAAGACATATAGAAATATGGAAAAACAATGGTCTACTGCATTAAAGAATGGTCAAAAAGTAACGGATATTGATATAAACCTTTCATATAAAAATGGTTCGTCACGTTCGTCAGCATTTGATGTTTCGTACAAAATCGATGGAAAATTATTCAATCGACATTTTAAAAACTAATAATAAAAACAAATAATGAAAATCTAACAATAAGGAGATCTGTTATGTTAAAAGGTTTTGAAGATGCATTTGTTGATGCACAAGCTAATGTTATTTCGCTTTGCCTTGAATTACTTAAGAATTCTGAAAAGAGTGCAGACGTTATATATGTATACATATTACAAAATGATGACGAAGAGTATATTGACGCATTTTTTGAGAAAGATGGCAAGTTGTTCACAACCAATGATTGGTGTTCAGATGCTCAAATTAAGGAATTCTTTCATTGTGGAATAGAATATATAGAAAGCATTGTTGAGCTTTGTGATACCTATGATGCAAAGTGTCCACACGAATTCAAATTAGTATACAATGTTAACTCTAAGTCATTTGACTCAAATTACAATTATGAAAATGCAACCGATGTTTATGATAAGGATGTAATTGAGTTAGTCGAAGAATGGTTTAATGAATGCGAAAAAAATATAAGTCATTGATAAATTTTAGGAGATAAAATTATGATTGAAATCAATGAGCAATTAGCTGAAGTTATATCAAATTCTCGGGTCGCTTTTATTAATGGTCAGATGGCTGAAGCCTTTAAACTCGCTAAAGAAGCGATTAAACTTGATGAGAACTGTGCAGATGCTTATCAGTGTGCAGCAAATGTGTGTATGTCGCTCAGCAGGTATGAGGATGCAATTGAGTATTACCAAAAAGCTGTAAACTGCGATCCGAACAATGGAAACCGTTATTTCAGCCTTGGCTATGCACAGGCAAGTGTGAATAAGATTGCTGAGGCTATGCAGAATTTCGCTAAAGCTGATGAGCTTGGGCTGAACGAAGATGCTGCAGGACAGATGTATCATATCCTCGGAATTGTAAATCAGGAGTTCGGAAAACTTGATGATGCCCTCATCAATTTGAAAAAGTCGGAGCTTATCATTCCGGCAGACATGGATATACTGAAACGCAAGGCGGTTATCTATGGGCTTCTTGATGAGATTACAAATGGCTTGCAGACTGCTAATCAGATGAAGCTGCTTGCACCATCTGACTATTCCGGCTATCAAGCTGCTTACATTTTGCTCAAACAGGCTGGACGTATAGACGATGCGTTTAAGGAATTGCGTTATCAGTCTTAATGATGAACTCCGACGTACTCGCTTATATCACAGAAAGCAAAAAAGCCGATAACATCAAGGATTCTACAGGTTGGTACTCGTTACAGAAAGACGAGAAAACACCGATAAGCAAACGTCCTGACGATTTTAAGGATTTAAAAATCACAGTGTTCGCTCCTACAGATTCCAAAACCAATATCGTATTACGAGACCAAAATGGCAAAACAGATGATACCGGTTTAACAGCAGATAACAGCGAAGATATGTATGCGGTAGGTGTTTATAATTACACATTACCAGGTCAGTTCTTCATAGATAATTATCCTGAAGGAACGAATAAGGACATATATTTAAGAGCTGAGAACACGTATAATGGAGAAACTTCAAACATATCTCTTGCATGGATAAGGATAGATGCACTTGCTCCATCATGTAAATTACCGAGTGATCTGAAAAAAGGAGCGGCATTTATCAAGAATTCTAAGACATATACCATTACCGATATCAGTGAATCTCTTAATCCTGACGAGTGTAAAGTTTATGACAATGGAGTACTCATGACCGATTTCACTTATTCTGATGCGGATAAATCATTATCATACACATTAGATAAGGGAAGACATAATCTGAGTTTTGTTTTAGTTGATGAAGCGGGAAATCTTTATACAGTACAGGAAGTATCTTTCATTCAAGTAGGACTTCTCTATTGTCTGTGGTTTAGAATCCTATTGGGCTTCATTAACCTTAGAAATATCGGGAGTATGGGATATAGCAAATCCGAAGATATTATCGCAGAGCCATAGCACATCAAAAGCCGTCTGCGCCATATCATCGCTGAGATACTGGCTGTCGGTACGGGGATATGTGACGAGCTTACCCTCATAAAGCGACTGCGTATAGTCAAGCGTCTGCTGCGCTGTATACCCGTAAGCCTTGTTTGCTTCTCTTTGAAGTGTGGTCAGATCATAGAGCTTCGGAGCTTTTTCGGTCTTTACTTCACGCTTTACCGAGCAGATCGTGACCGTTTTGCTATCACAGGCAGATACAAGCGTATCAGCGTTAGCTTCATCATCAATTCTTGCAGAAGAAAGAATGAAATCACCGCAGTTAAGGTCAGCGGTAAAATACTTCTGCTTGACGAAATGCTCAACATCATGGTCACGCTGAACGATCATCGCAAGCGTGGGAGTTTGCACTCTGCCGATATTCAGCTTACCGCCGTAACGGACGGAGAACAGCCGAGAGCCGTTCATGCCCACAAGCCAGTCTGCTTTCGCCCTGGCATAGCCTGCATCGAACAGGCAGTCATAAGCGGACATAGGCTTCATATTGGTGAGCGCCTTGCGGATAGCCGACTCCTCAAGAGAGGATACCCATAAACGCTTCACAGGCTTGCGGCACCGAGCCATATTATAGACATAGCGGAAGATACATTCGCCCTCACGGTCAGCATCGGTAGCACAGATGATCTCCGTCACATCACCCCTGTTCATCAGGTCTTTGATGATATTGTATTGAGCCTTTGTGCTGTCAGTGACCTTAAACAGCCACTTTTCGGGAATCATCGGTAGCTGCGAAAAGCTCCACTTCTGTTCCCAGCCGTTGCCGTAGCCATTCGGATATTTCAGTCCGACCAAGTGACCGACACACCATGACACGATATAGCCGTTTCCCTCGGTGTAGCCTTTCTGAACCTTGTCCGCACCGACCACGGAACTGATTGCACGGGAAACGGAGGGCTTTTCGCCCACGATCAAAATTGACATTATTTTCATTCCTTTCGATTTCTATTTTCCAAATTCTTGATTTTTTCGATTTTGGGAAACAGAATTGATTTACCAAATATTTTCTCCTATTTTGTTCCTAAATTGTTGACATTTCTCCTAAATAGGAGTATAATATAGGAGAACAAAAATTTAGTAGTAGGAGAAAAACAATGCGAAAATTCGATTATTCAAAATTTGAAAATTGCTTGTGGGATAACGAAATACTCCGCTATCTCACCCAGATACATGAACACAAGGGCAGACAAGAGCTTTTTTCCCGTCAGAAGCCCGTTGAATTAGAAAAACTTACCGAAGTTGCAAAGGTTCAGTCCGTGGAATCATCTAACCGTATCGAGGGTATCATAACAACAAGCACCCGTATCGGTCAGATTGTCAAGGAGAAAACCACACCGAAGAACCGTGATGAAAAGGAGATCGCAGGATACCGTGATGTTCTGAATACCATTCACGAAAGCCACGATTATATTTCCATCACAAGCAACATCATTCTTCAGCTTCACCGTGACCTGACTAAATACTCCGAATCAGGCTTAGGCGGTACTTATAAGATCACGCAGAATTATCTGAAGGAGACTCGCCCCGACGGTTCTGAATTTATCCGCTTCACACCTGTTCTGCCCTATGAAACTGCACCTTGTATTGAAGCGATATGCGAGAATTATAAACAGGCTACCCAATCCGAGAAGATTGATCCGCTTCTCCTTATTCCTGTTTTTATCCATGATTTTCTCTGTATCCACCCGTTCAATGACGGAAACGGCAGAATGAGCCGACTTCTGACATTACTGCTTTTGTACCGAAACGGCTATGAAGTCGGAAAGTATATCAGTATCGAGAAGCATATCGAAAAAACAAAAGGTGCATATTATGACGCTCTGGAAGAAGCATCAAAGGGCTGGCATGAGGAAACTGACGATCCTACGCCATTCATCAAATATATGCTGGGCGTTGTTCTTGCCTGCTATCGTGAATTTGAGGAACGGGTGCAGATAATAGGCGAATCTACCGCCATTGAGATCAAAGGCGGCAAGCCGAAAAGCGTTGCTGTTAAAAGCAAAGCCTATGACATCGTTAAAGCAGCGGTAGACACAAAAGTCGGAAAGTTCACCAAGAAAGAAATTGCGAATATCTGCCCAAGTATCAGTGAAAAGTCGGTTGAAGCTGCTCTCAGAAAGCTCGTCGATGAGCAATACATTGAACGTCACGGAACCGGAAAGAACAGCTTTTATGCTAAAGTTTCCTCCTAAAGAGTTCGGTTCTCCTAAAAACGCCGTGCTTTTAGGAGAAAGAATTTGTTAGGAGAATAATTAGGAGTATCGTATCCAACCTACCAAGCACATTTCCCATCATGGGGAGTGTGCTTTTATTCTTCTAACAACAGCCAGTAAAAATCTTCTTTTGTGAGATTGCAGTATGTCTTTCGGCTTTTTTCTTCTTTGCGGATATACCCTGCTTTGAGAAACGCATCACAAATTTGGTCAATTTTCGTTGAGCCAGCATCAATCACATAGATCAGATCGGTCTTATAAAACGCTCCGTGGCGGAGCATCCAAATCAGCAGCGTTTCGATTTCATAACGGGAAATGCCACGAATTTTAATACTGCTCAAAGGAGCGTACTTCCTGACAGGAGGCGGTACGACTTCTTTCTTGACACACTCTTTGTTTTCCTTCTGCGGCAAAGGCTTCTCTTTTTCATGAGGTTCGTCAGGAACTTCGCACTTTTCAGCAGAAACTACCTCGCTGATAATATGCTCTTTGCCAATGTTATAAGGAGTTACGGCTACACTTGCCGGAGCAAGACAGCCATCGTCCGGCTCTACATACTTAGGCTCAAAGCAAGTGCCGTAGTAGTTGTCCGCTTCCTCCTCATCATCGTCAGAGCCGATGCCGTCCTCGTCCTCGTCCTCGTCGCCGTACTTCTCACGCATTCGCTCATTGACCTCGCCGTTGCACTCACCGAGCTTATACGCAGCATAGGCGATACCGCCCATAACACCGAGCTTCACGATACCCTTGATGATCTTCTTTGCGTTCATAATAATTGTTCCTCCATGATTTTTAGTATTCTACGGGATCGCCGTAGTTGATTTTCTTGATACTTGTGATATTAGAACTCAGGTCAAGCCCGTTCCAGTTATAGTAGCCCCAACTGCCGCTGAAAGCTACGCAGGACGGAAGTGAATTATCATCATAAATGAACTCTATAATGCACTTGCCGTTGCCCTTACCGCCGAACCAATGATAGCGCCCCTCACCGTCATCGGCATAACCTTTGCTGTCGCAAATCTTGACGGTAAACTGCTGTCCAGCCTCATTGGTCACGAGAAATCTGTCTCCGCAGTATCCGTACCACACGCCCATTGCACAGCAGTAGTCGCCGTACTCATCACGCATGATACCCGTGTTTGTAATGGTGTCCACGGTACAGCCTTGTATTGCACTCCATGACGGATTTCTGGTAAGCCCGTGGTAGGACTCCCCACAGTAGCACGAATCCCAGCCTTCTTCATCGGGGAACTCATAGATAACCTCTACCGTTTCAGTCCTGCCGTCAGCACTTGCAGATTTTACGGTATATCCGTCCTGTTCTTCCTCAGAAAGAACAGGCTCGACCGTCACCGTGTACTCAGTACCCTCACGCAGACCTGTTATGTAACAGAGGTCATTTGATTTGAACTCAAAGTACATATTATCAGCATAGGCGTAATTATCATCATGAGCCGTGCAGCTCACATAATAGTCACGGTCAGGCTCGGAGTCCCAAGTGACTTTCAGGCATGATACGGAAATAGTCGATACATTCAGGTTATCCGCTGTCAGCTCGACCGGTTCCAGTTCTGCCAGTGTACCCGAAAACTCCATGATGAAGCCCATAACAAGGCTCAGTGCTTTCCGCTGAAATTCAGGATCAAACATCTTCATCACGCTCCTTTTCCGATCTCAGGAGCGTTTTCGTCAGAAGATACGGCACTCCGAACAGCAGACCGAGTATCGCTGTCACCGCCAGTATCACAGGCAGATGTTCCGTTAAGGCTGAGTAGTCTATCACGTTTCTTTTCCTCTTTCTCCTTTGCTTTCATCTCCTTGACGAAAGCACGGTATTTCGCTGTATATTCATAGGATTTACCGAAGATATTGACCGCCGCCTTATACAACATCGGCTCATTCTGCTCAATGATCGCAAGCTCCTCATTGATATGTTTGCTGAACGGACAGCCTACACAGCCTGTTCTCCTCAGTCCGTATTCGGTATAGCACCGAGAGTGCGTAACGCCGAACATTTCTTCATAGTCACGCTTATCGCCGTCTGTATACCAAAAGACCGGGCGGAATGTATTGCACCCCTTTGACTTGCACTCGGAAAAACAAGTCTTGAAAGCCGCCGAACGGATACCGCCCTCGGACTGTCGGATACCCGTAATATCAAGGTCAGCTTCAAGCTCCTTGACAATACGCTTTGCCGGTTTCTTTTTTGAAAACTCACAGCACTTGTTGGAGATGGGGAAATCCGGCTGATTCGCCATGATAAACTGTTTCAGATAGCGGTTGCGTTCTATGCTGAATCTGCTGATTTTCTGATAGCCGTCCTTGTCGGAATATCGCTCTCCGCACCACCATTGCAGAGCAGTCTTGCACTGAGGATATTTCTGCAACAGCACTTCAAGCGGTTCATCTTCCCACTGAAAATTGTGTTTCTGCAAACGCATCATCTGTTCCGAGACATATTTCGACAGGAAAGGAACACCATACTCACGCACACAGGTCGGAATAGGCTTATCGGGCTTCAAGCGGATAATCTCGATACCGTATTTTTGTTCAAGGAAATCGAGATGCTCCTTTGTTGCGGAGTATTCAAGCCCGGTATCTATCCAAAAATACTTGACCTTGCCGTCCTCATCGACCTTGTGGATCATGTCAAGCACAATATCGCTGTCCGAACCGCTGCTGATACTGCAAACAGGAGTATAAGACCGCATCAAAATACGCTGTGCCTTGCAAAAGGCTGTATAGATAGTGTAATTATTGTTGTCGGTACAGGTTTTCAGGAGTTCTTCATTCATCACGAAGTCCTCCCAAAATGTGGGCGATCACATCGACCGTCCAGCCGTTGCCGATACATTTGTAACGCTGCGTGTTGGATATGCCTGCGGTGTAGTTGTCGGGAAGCGTCTGCAAACGCTCTGCTTCTATGGGTGTTAGCTTGCGGATAATATAGTCACCGTCAGGGAGATCAATCTTATACAGACCTGTCTTTGCACCCTGACCACCGCCGTTTGCGGAGAGTGTGACCGATTTTCCGCGCACGGAATAAATACGCTGTCCCTGTCCGCCCTTGCCGTAATGTCCGACACGGACGGGAGTGCAGATCAGCGAATCTTTCTGAACCGTTGTCAGGCAGTTGGATTTTCCGTCCTCACGCACTTCAATATGCTGTTCGGTATTTTTACCGTCAACATACCGTCCGCGCTGGGCGGCACCCATCGGCATAGCGACTGCTGTTGTACCGCCGTTGAAGCCCGAATTTTTTATAATTGTTGCTTCACCGTACTTGTGATAGCCTGCCATGACAGTACGGGACTTGTCCGTATCCTGATATGTATTGATCGGGATAGGCTCTGCAACCATAGTCCGCTGCTTGCGTTCCAGAGTGTTATACAGCACCGCACCGTTATAGGAGGAAGTCATACAGTAGGACTTGTCCTGCCACGGCAGACCGCTTTCAAGCACATCTTTCAGCAAAATGCCCTTATCTTCGGGAAAAGAAATAAACGGGATATTCGTCCAGTAACAGCGTTTGCGGTTCTGCGCCGAAACAAGCGCGGAGTTTATCATAATAGGCTCTACGCCGAGAGCCTTGCTGATCTCGTCCTTGATGTTCTGGTGAACGGAGTAGTTGTTCTCATATAAGAAGTATCTACACCCACTTTCATGGAGGGCCCTCACATATTCCTTAAAGAGCCTGAATCCCTCGCCGTTGCAGTCAACTTCTCTGTCCTTTTTGGCGATAGACCAATAGGTACAGGGCGAACCGCCAAGAAGCAGATCATAGCCCTTGAACTTCGTAAAGTCGCCGTCATATACATTCCCGTGATGAACGATTACGGGGAAATTACGTTTTGAGACCGTGACGGCATATTTGTCAATCTCAAAGGCATCATAGCACTCCACGGGTATGCCTGCCCTCAGCAGAGCAAGCATACCGCAGGAAATGCCGTCAAATAGGCTTAAAACTTTCATTAGACAAATTCTCTCTCTTTTCTCATTGTCTCACGTTGTTCTGTTGTCGGGAACTTTGAATCCATTGGGTTCAAAGTCGGTCAGTCGTTGTAGTAATCCTCACAAAGATCGTCGTAGTTCTCCTGAAGCTCCTCAAACTCCTCGCAGAGCTTTTCATACTTCTCACGGATAACCGTGCTGTTCTGATTGACCTTCTGAGCGAGGGTTGCAGTCTCCTCAGCAATGCTGACCATTGACTTTGCACCGTCAATGAAGCCTGCAAAGTGACCGGACTTATAGCCGTTATCGAACCACTTGCGTCTGTGATTATCAACGATCTTTGAACCTGCGCCCACCGCTGCGGCAGTACCTACCGCAGCCATAATACCGATACCGATCTTATTCATCATTCTCATTCTTTTGTCCTCTCTTTCTTATTCTTCATCGTCCTGATGATCGTAGAAATTCATCTCGTCCTCATCTTCTTCGGCAAGGCTCAGATGGTTAATGCAGCCAAGCTTTTAATCAAAAAGGATTTCTCGGACGAAGAGATTTCAACAATCACTCAACTTTCGATAGAGGAAATTAAAGCTTTGCATAATAGTTGATTCGATTGTTATTAAAATACATTTCATTTAAGGCAGGGACGTTATAAAACGTTCCTTTTTTAATGACCTGACAGAATCAGATTGACAATATTGGCAAAAAGATTTATTATATAGACAAAATGACAATGGCGATAAGTATATTAAACTATGAAACGAGGAGTTATGGGGTTTAAATGGAGGAAATAGAGATGGAAAAAAATATCACACTGGAAGATGCAGTAAAAAGAATTAAGAAGCTGGAAAAAGAGAATGCAGAGCTTAAGGAAGAACTGGAATATTATAAAAATCGGAAAATGAGTGGCCGGCAGAAACATAATGCAAAATGGATGGCAATATACAATGATTTTGTTGTTGGATATGAGAATGGTATGACAATGGTGGAGATTGCAAAACGAAATCACGTCAGTGAACGGACGATTTACAGGTATAAAGCGTATTATGAAAAAATGAGGGAAGAGAAGAAAGACGAAGAATAAAACAAGTGACAAATCCCGCCGAAGAGGTTATAATAAAACGAGCTGGCGTCCTACGCCAAATAGATTACGGAGGAAAGAAAAATGACAAATTGGAAAAATCTTGATACTTTGGATTCTTACAAGGCACTCAAAGCTTGTAAGGGCAGTGTAGATCTCACAACTGTTATGGCTGGTGAGAGCGGTGCAGACCGTGCGAAGAATTACAGCGTACCGATGGCAGAGAAGCTTACTTACAACTTCGCTGCAAAGGAAGTGGATGACACAGTTTTGGAGAAGCTTGCAGCCCTTGCCAAGGAAGCAGAGCTTGTTGACAAGTTCCAGGAGCTTTATAATGGTGCCGTTATCAATACAGGAGAGAACCGTCTGGTTCTTCATCAGATGACACGCGGTCAGCTTGGCGAGCCAGTCAAGGCGGATGGCGTGGATAAGAGAACATTTTACGTAGAGCAGCAGAACCGTATTGCAGAGTTTGCAAATAAGGTACACAATGGCGAGATCACAAATGCAGCTGGCGAGAAGTTCACAACGGTTGTACAGATCGGTATCGGTGGTAGTGACCTTGGTCCTCGTGCAATGTATCTTGCACTTGAGAACTGGGCAAAGAAGAACGGCACATTCAAGATGGATGCGAAGTTCATCAGCAACGTAGATCCGGATGATGCGGCAGCAGTTCTTGCATCTACCGATGTAGCACATGCAATCTTCGTACTTGTATCAAAGTCTGGTACAACATTGGAGACGCTTACAAATGAGTCCTTCGTGAAGGACGCGCTTGCAAAGGCAGGTCTGGATGCTTCTAAGCATATGATTGCAGTTACAAGTGAGACATCTCCACTTGCAAAGAGCGATGATTACCTTGCAGCTTTCTTTATGGATGATTATATCGGTGGTCGTTATTCTTCTACATCAGCCGTTGGTGGTGCTGTACTTTCACTGGCATTTGGCCCGGATGTATTTGCACGTTTCTTAAATGGTGCAGCCGCAGAAGATGAGACAGCAAAGAATACAGATATCAGGAAGAACCCGGCTATGCTTGATGCGTTGATTGGCGTTTACGAGCGTAACGTACTTGGTTACCCTGCAACAACTGTTCTTCCATACTCACAGGCACTGAGCCGTTTCCCTGCACACCTGCAGCAGCTTGATATGGAGTCCAATGGTAAGTCTGTGAACCGTTTTGGTGAGCCGGTTGATTACCCAACAGGTCCAGTTCTCTTCGGTGAGCCGGGAACAAACGGACAGCATTCCTTCTATCAGTTATTGCATCAGGGAACTGACATTGTTCCATTGCAGTTTATCGCATTCAAGAACAGCCAGATTGGCACGGATGTAGAGATTCAGGGAAGCACAAGCCAGAAGAAGCTCTGCGCAAATGTTGCTGCACAGATCGTAGCATTTGCATGTGGTAAGAAGGATGAGAACAGCAACAAGAACTTCAAGGGTGGTCGTCCATCTTCTATCATTATCGGTGAGCAGCTTGATCCAGAGACACTTGGTGCACTGCTTGCACATTTCGAGAACAAGGTTATGTTCCAGGGATTCCTGTGGAACATCAACAGCTTCGATCAGGAAGGTGTTCAGCTTGGTAAGGTACTTGCAAAGAAGGTACTTGCACACGAGACAGATGGTGCGTTGAAGGTATTCAGTGATCTGCTTAACATCTAATCGATAATAGATTATAAAGGACATGAGACTTTTATTGTATTCCTACAATAAAAGTCTCTTTTGTCTACCTAAATCAAATTAAAGAAACACAGGGGAATAAGAATGGAAGTGAAAGAGAAAAATCCAAATAGAATAATCAAATTATGCGTTATTATAGGACTCCTATTGATTACCTTGGTAATGGGTGTGTATATGATAAATGTGGCATATCACAAAATCGACAATCAAAACGGTGTGGATGCGTATTTTATATTACATTGTATTGCATATGGATTGTTGTTTGTATTGTTGGCGTTTGTCAGCATTCAGGCGATGTTTGGCACAAAGTGGAAGACTTCTTTTGAGAAACTTTTTCTGCCAATGATTATTGTACTTGGATTTTTGTATTTGCTTATTATTCCGATTATGGTAGTTCCAGATGAGTATGTACACATATATACAGCATATGACATGTCGGATGTTATGATGGGAACGCACGATGCGGAAACTGTCATGATGCGGCAGGCGGATAACGAACATATGTATAATGCACGTGGTATTACGAAGGAAGATTACAATAGTCAATATGAGGGGCTGTTTCAGCGACCGGAAAAAACGAATCTGATAAAGACAGCACATGTTTCGACGCAGTCTCCGCGTTATCTGTATATTTTATCCGGACTTGGAATTACAATTGGACGGTTGTTAGGGGCGAGCACAACTATGTTGTATTTGCTTGGACGATTGATGAATCTGCTTGCTTTTATAGCGGCAGCTTATTATGCGATAAAGCGGATTCCGTTTGGTAAAGGAATCGTTATGGTATGGGCGCTTTTGCCAATTACATTGCAACAGGTATGTTCTTTTTCCTATGATTCGCAGTTGTTTGCTTTATGTATTCTTGTAATAGCGACAACAATGTCAGCAGTTTACGGACAGGAAACAAATCGGAGATCGAAGCTTGTAAATAATATTGTTATGGTATTGAGCAGCTTATTATTGCTACCATGTAAAGGCTTTTCTCTGTTGCCATTGGTTGTATTGCCGTTGATGTTGATCCCTCGAATTCTGCAACAGCACAAAGATAAGGTGGATGCGGTCAAACAGAAAATTAAACCTTGGATGAAGGTGCTTATGATTGTCATTGCAGGTATATTTGTAGTGGCTTGTGTGATGGTTCTGGTTCTCGTGGTTCGGCGCTGGCTACAACCAGAAAATATTAACAGTACTTATATTGCATGGTCCGATTCCAAAGGGTATACAATGGGGTATTTCTTAAAAAATCCGATCCAATTTTTTGAAATATTACTCAATACGCTTTGGTATGAATCAGGAAAGCATATCCAGCAGATGTTGGGAAGCTATCTTGGATGGCTTGATATTGAAGTTCCACTGGTGTTTGTAATAGGATTTTTATTGTTGCTGTTATATGTTTCTATGCGGAAAGAAAACGAAGAACAGTTGATAACAGTGGGAGACCGGATTTGGATGCTTTTGGTGTTTGTCGGCGTCAGTGGGCTGGCAGTTGCAGCGATGCTTTTATATTGGACGCCATATCAATTTGTTGTGGTAGCGGGTGTACAGGGAAGATATTTCCTTCCGGCACTTGTGGTTGGTTTGCTTGCAGTTCGGACAAAACGGACATGTGTATCAGGAAATGCAGATCAATATGCTGCTATGTGGACGGTGTTTTTACAGATGTATGTGATAACAGCAATATTCCGGGCAGTGAACAACGTATAGTTCAATCTATGAGAGAAGAAGTAGGAGTATAAAAATATGGGTCAGATAAAAAGAGTGCTTTCTTTTTCAAAAAGAATGATGCGCTGTCTGGGTAAAGAAGGATGGCATGTATTTTGTTATAAGTTAAATCATCGTCTACACAAGAAAAATGAATATGACATGTGGATGCTGCAAAATGAACAGCAATATAAAGAGCCAGAACAGGAGTTGGAATATAAACCACTCATCTCGGTTGTTGTGCCAGTATATAATGTGGAACCACAGATGTTAACGGCATGCATTCAATCTGTGCAGAATCAGACATATGATAATTGGGAGTTGTGCCTTGTAGATGATTGTTCAACCGATGCGCGTGTCAGAGAGACTTTGCGGCAATTTGAAGGAGTGGAGCGCATTAAAATAAAATACCGCAGTGAGAATGGACATATATCCAGAACTACAAACGATGGAATTGCAATGGCAGAGGGCGAATTTGTTGCGCTTTTGGATTGTGATGATCTGTATGCAGAAAATGCACTGTATGAAATTGCGAAAAAGCTAAATGAAGATCATACACTGGATTTTATTTACAGCGATGAGGACAAATTATCTGAGGATGGGACAAAAAGAAGGAATCCGTTTTTTAAGCCGGATTGGTCTCCAGATACATTTATGTCTTTGATGTATACCTGCCATTTGGCGGTGTATCGCAAATCCTTGCTGGACGAAATGGGCGGTTTGCGTGTAGGCTTGGAAGGTTCGCAGGACTATGATCTTGTTTTGCGGGTGATGGAGAAGACGAATCGTATAGGGCATGTGCCAAAAATCCTTTATCATTGGCGGGAACGTGAAGAGTCTACGGCAAATGATATATCGGCAAAGCCATATATTATTGAAACGACAAAGAAGGCGAAGCTCGAAGCCCTGGAGCGAAGAGGCGTTAAAGGGCATCTGGAATATATTAAAGATATAGTGATGTTCCGCGTGGTTTATGAAGTTGTGGGAAATCCCAGAGTAAGCATTATTATTCCGTCTAAGGATAATTATGACATTTTAAAGCAATGTCTGACGTCCATCCGAAAGGAAACGAAATATCAAAATTATGAAATCATTGTTGTGGACAATGGCAGTGCAGAAGAAACACATGCGAAATATACACAAATGTGTAAAGAATTGGAGTGCAAATATCATTACGCGCCAATGGAGTTTAATTTTTCAAAGATGTGCAACATTGGGGCACATCTGGCAGATGGACAGTTCCTTCTGTTTTTAAATGACGATATTCGTGTTGAGGGAGCGGAATGGCTGGAACGGATGCTGGGACATGCACAGCAGCCACATACAGGTGCGGTTGGATGTAAATTAATTTACCCAAATACGAATTTGATACAGCATGTAGGTGTTGTCAGTTTTATGGTTGGACCAGGACATGCATTTCAACGGATTAACGACGATTTGAATTGTTATTGGGGACGAAATAAGCTGGAATATAATTACAGTGCGGTGACCGGTGCGTGTCTTATGATTGACCGGAATAAATATGATCAGGTGGGTGGTTTTTCGGAACAGTTACCGGTGGCATATAACGATATTGACTTATGTTTTAATTTAGTAGAAGCAGGATATTATAATGTTGTGCGAACAGATGTCCGTTTATACCATTATGAATCTGTCAGCCGTGGCTATGACGCTGTATCCCCAGAAAAAGCCGCCAGACAGCAACGGGAAATGAAAAAATTGTATGATCGTCATCCGGAATTTAAGGGGTATGATCCGTGTTATAACCCAAATCTGATTGGAAACAGTGATAACTTCTCATTACGGCTGTTGAAAGTAAAGGAAATCGAAACGCCTGAGCGAACCCAGCAGAGGCTTGTTGAAAATGGAAGTCTGCAATACAAGGTAGAAGAGTTTACAGATGAAGCAGTGGTTAAAATCAGTGGTTGGGCCTTGAATCGAAAAACATTGCGGGCAGGTGCTCTCAGTGTTGTGTTAACTGGACAGGATAAACAGCAGTACATTGTAAAATCCGAGCGCTTGTACAGGCCAGATGTCCGGGATGCGTTTGGTAAGCGAAGGTTAGCATTTGCCGGTTTTGAGGCTGCATTTATAAAGCAGAATCTGCCTAAACAGCATTATGAGGTATCTCTTGTGTCGGATGGAGATGCCTGTATGGTTGGGAGTATTGTAGTTGCATAAAAGTTATGGAAAATACACTTGCATTTTAAACCGGGTTAGTATATACTAACTTATAGTTAGGTCTGGCTAACCTAGCACGTGTAAATCATTTCGGAACTCCTGCTTCTGAACGAGGAGAGACCGTCAGAAGCAAGAGACTCCGTTAAAATGCAAATTGAAAGGAGTACATAACAATGGATTATTTAGAAATTGAAAAGGTTATTGGCCGTGAGATCTTGGATTCCAGAGGAAATCCAACGGTAGAGGCAGAGGTTTATCTGGCAGATGGAACCATCGGAAGAGGTACTGCACCAAGTGGTGCATCCACTGGAGAGTTCGAGGCACTGGAGCTTCGTGATGGCGATAAGAGCCGTTATCTTGGCAAGGGTGTAACAAAGGCAGTTGAAAATATCAATACAATTATCAATGATGCAATCGAGGGTATGGATGCATCAGATATCTATGCAGTGGATCAGGCTATGATTCAGGCAGATGGAACAAAGGACAAGTCTAAGCTTGGTGCGAATGCGATTCTTGCAGTATCTATCGCATGTTGCCGTGCAGCAGCAACATCCCTTGACATTCCTCTGTATCGTTTCCTCGGTGGTGTATCTGGAAATCGTATGCCAGTTCCAATGATGAACATCGTAAACGGTGGATGTCATGCACTTTCTTCTGGACTTGATGTACAGGAGTTCATGATCATGCCGGTTGGTGCTCCATCTTTCAAAGAGTGTCTGCGTTGGTGTGCAGAAGTTTTCCATGCATTGGCTGCAATTTTGAAAGAGCGCGGACTTGCTACATCCGTTGGTGATGAGGGTGGATTTGCCCCTGCTTTGAAGTCTGATGAGGAAGCAATCGAGACAATTCTCGAAGCTGTAAAGAGAGCAGGTTATGAGCCAGGCAAGGATTTCAAGATTGCTATGGATGCAGCTTCTTCTGAATGGAAGAGCGAAAAAGGAAAGGGCTACTACAAGCTTCCGAAGGCGGGTACAGAGTATACTGCTGAGCAGTTGATCGAGCATTGGGCAGCACTTTGCGAGAAGTATCCAATCATCTCAATCGAGGATGGTCTGGACGAAGAGGACTGGGAAGGCTGGCAGAAGCTGACTGCAAGACTTGGTGGCAAGGTTCAGCTTGTTGGCGATGACCTGTTCGTAACAAATACAGAGAGACTGGCAAAGGGAATTGAGCTTGGCGCCGGAAATGCAATCCTGATCAAGCTGAATCAGATTGGATCTGTTTCTGAGACATTGGAAGCAATCAAGATGGCACACAAGGCTGGATACACAGCAATCAGCTCACACAGATCTGGTGAGACGGCTGATACAACGATTGCAGACCTTGCAGTTGCACTTAATACATGCCAGATCAAGACAGGTGCACCTTCTCGTTCTGAGCGTGTTGCAAAGTACAACCAGCTGCTCCGTATTGAGGAAGAGCTTGGCGCAAGCGCTGTATATCCAGGAATGAAAGCATTTAATGTAAAGCAATAATGAAAATCTGCCGATATATAAGATAGAAGAAAGAAAAAAAGTCGTCGGACTGGGACCTGGATTCCCGGCTCGGCGGCTTTTCCGTTTTAAGAATTAAGATAATTAAAATACAACAACTAACAGCATCTTGAACTGTTCTGCACCATAGACGGCATGTGGATGCTTGGCTGGCATTACGATGGATTCACCTTCGTGCAGGATATATTCAACACCATCGATTGTGATTCTGCCGACACCATCTAAGCAGGTAACAAATGCATCGCCGCCGGACTCGTGTGTGCTGATCGCCTCGTCCTTGTCAAAGGCAAATAATGTGATAGATACGGCGTCATTCTGGGCGAGTGTCTTGCTGACAACCTGTCCCTCCTGATAAGTAACCTGATCCTTCAATACATGTACTTCTGATTTGGAAATATTCTTAATAAGATTCATAAAAATGTATTCCTTTCTTTTTTAAAATCCATATTTGGACATATAAAGTATATCATAAACTCTATTATACCCCGTATATTTAATATGAAAACAGTAAAAAACTTTATAAATTGAGGGAAAAATGTTGTCAAAAGCTGGAAAACTGTGTAATATAGAGAACATGTTGTTAAAATAAAATAAAGGAGAGTAGGAAACATGTGGGAAGCAATTAATAGCTTTTTGACAAAAGTAGATGATTTCGTCTGGGGTCCGCCGCTTATGATTTTGATCATTGCAGGTGGAATCCTTCTTACCATCCGTATGGGTGTGCTGCAGGTCCGTAAACTGCCGCTTGCCCTGAAATGGATGGTGAAAAATGAGGAAGAGGGTGAAGGAGAAGTAACTTCGTTCGGTGCACTCTGTACGGCGCTTTCAGCGACAATCGGAACCGGAAATATCGTCGGTGTCGCAACAGCAATCGGAGCCGGTGGCCCGGGTGCCCTGTTCTGGATGGTGCTTGCTGCATTCTTCGGAATGGCAACCAAGTATGCAGAGGGACTCCTTGCAGTTAAGTATCGTGTGGTAGATGAAGACAATCATGCACTCGGTGGACCATTCTACTATATCGAAAAAGGTATGGGTACAAAGTGGAAATGGCTTGCGAAGATCTTTGCATTCTTCGGTATCTGTGTAGGATTGTTCGGTATCGGAACATTCTCACAGGTGAATGGTATTGCATCGGCTGTCGAGGGATTCTTCGATCCGAATGAATCATGGAGCGTAGAGATTCCTGGAATCGGTACATATTCGTGGACGGTAGTTATTGCATCTTTGATCCTGAGTGTCTGCGTGGCACTTGTGTTGATCGGTGGTATCAAGCGTATTGCAAATGTATCCCAGATCGTCGTCCCATTTATGGCAGTGCTTTATGTTCTGCTTTGTCTGGTGCTTCTCATCTGCAATATCAAAGAGATTCCGGATGCGTTTGTAACAATCGTAAAGGGCGCATTCAATCCAAAGGCAGTGACCGGTGGTGTGGTTGGTACGATGATCGTTGCAATGCAGAAGGGTGTTGCAAGAGGTATCTTCTCAAATGAATCCGGTCTTGGTTCTGCACCAATCGCTGCAGCCGCAGCAAAGACAAAGGAGCCGGTACGTCAGGGTCTGGTTTCCATGACGGGTACATTTATTGATACAATCATCATCTGTACGATGACAGGACTTTCTATCGTATTGACAGGTGCTTGGCAGCAGGAAGGCTTAGAGGGTGTACAGGTAACAACCTACGCATTCCAGGAGGGACTTCCGATTTCCGAGCAGGTAGCTGCGTTCCTGTTGATGCTTTGTTTGGTATTCTTCGCATTTACAACGATCCTCGGATGGGATTACTATTCGGAGCGCTGTCTGGAATACCTGTCAGGCAAGAACAAGAAAGCAATCCTTGTATATCGCTGGTTGTATATCTTGGCAGTATTCATCGGACCATACATGACAGTAAAGGCAGTATGGACGATTGCCGATATCTTCAACGGATTGATGGCGATTCCAAACATGATCGCAATCTTCGCTTTGAGTGGTGTGGTTGTGAAGGAGACAAAGGACTTCTTCAAACGCCATGCAGAGCAGAATCAGTTTAAGTAAATAACATGATTTTGAAACAGGTGTGCTGTATTGTTGCGGCATACCTGTTTTTTGTATAATCAAGACTTCACACTTTTTTCACAATTTTTATTAGCACTCGCTATTGACGAGTGCTAATAAGTATGTTATAGTACACCTAGAACATGAGGGAAGACCTAGAGAAGGGAACCCGAGTGGGAAGGAAAGTTGATATTGTAATTGCAATTAAATAGTGAATGGATGCCGTCAAGAAACATAGATTGCAATTACTGAGTGAAGTATAAAAGGAGGTATGGCTTATGTTAATGCCAAGTTTATTTACAAATAGTTTTATGGATGATTTCTTTGATGCACCAAGTTTTGGTGTCTATAAGTATGATGCACCGGCACAGAATCTGATGAGTACTGATGTGTTTGAGAAAGAAGACGGTTACGAGATTGATATGAACCTTCCAGGATTTAAGAAGGAAGATGTAACCGGTGAAGTGAAGGATGGTTACCTGATCATCAAGGCTTCTACAAAGAACTCTAAGGATGAGAAGGATGCCAAGGGCAAATATATCCGTAAGGAACGTTATGAAGGTTCCTGCAACAGATCCTTCTATGTGGGCGATGCGATCACACAGGATGATATCAAGGCAAAATTCGAAGATGGTGTCTTGAAGATCTCTGTTCCAAAGAAGGAAGCAAAGCCACAGGTGGAAGAGAAGAAATTCATTGCCATCGAAGGATAATTTAAAATAGCTAGCCAGACGATTTTTCGTTTCCCCTCTCTTACTGGGCGGTCACAGGATGTGGCCGCCCTTTTAGCGTTCATAAATGTTAATTGTGCATGTGACCGCTAGGCGGATTGGCAGATCCTAGCTGCGGTGGGAGTCCTCCGTTCAGACAGGCATTGCCGTGCGACATTCATATCATTAAATGGAATCCGCTTATCCCGGCAAACAATAAATTCTTCGTGCCCTTTTCCAAGGATCAGAAGAATGTCGTCCGTATCTAACAGGGAGATTCCCTTTCGAATAGCGTCCTTCCGGTCATGCACGATTTCGTAGTTATCGTAAGAAAGCCCGGATGTCATATCATGGTAGATCTGTGCCTGATCTTCATAATGAGGATCGTCGTGCGTCATTATAACGTAATCAGCATGCTTGCAGGCAATCGCGGACATCTTCGCACGTTTATCCCGGTCTCTTTCACCAGTGCATCCAAACACGACATAGATGCTGCCGGAGGTAAGTGCACGTGCGGCAGTCAGAACCTTGCTCATGGCGTCTGGCGTATGTGCGTAGTCTACCATGATCAGATTATTTCCTGTGTGGATACATTCGGTTCTGCCCTTTGGAAGTGTAAGTGCTGCGGCTGCCTGTGCGATGGTGGCACTGTCAAACTGCTCCAGTGTCAGAATCACAACGGAAGCCATCAGATTGTAGATATTGTAAGTGCCGATCAGATTGGTCGAGAAGTTCTGGGTAAATGTAGGGCACTGTACCGAGAATTCTGTATGTTCCTTGTCTGCGGCATCCAAAGCTACATTGAAATCTCCGCCGGTAAAGCCGAAGGTTACATTCTCATTTTCTTCAAGCAGAAAATAGTGCTTGTAGGAATCGTCATAGTTGATGATCGCTTTGCCGGATGGCTTTAACATGCGGAATAATTCCTGCTTTGCAAGGGCATAGCGTTCCATCGTCTTGTGGAAATCCAGATGATCCTGTGTCAGGTTTGTGAAGACCGCATAGTCAAACTGCAACGTCTCGACACGGTGATTTGCAAGTCCCTGACTGCTTACTTCCATGACAACATACTCACAGCCGAGCGACAGGCATTGCAGCAGAATCGCGTACAGATCATAGATATCGGGGGTCGTGTTCGCGAGACTGCGGATCTTCTCGCCGACGTAGAAGCCGATTGTGCCAATATAGCCACATTTTCTGCCAAGCTTATTCAACATCTGGTGAAGCAGAAATGCTGATGTAGTTTTTCCGTTTGTACCGGTGATGCCGATCAGCTTGAGTTTGCTGATTTTGTCGTAGTAAGTATCTTTCAGATAATTGACCAGATATGCTCTGGTATCCTCGACGATACAGGTTTCCACCTCGTAGCTTCCTTCCTCGCAGATGATCTTCGCTGCGCCGTTTTCAATTGCCTGTCGGATATAGGCATGTCCGTCGTGGTCGATGCCGCGCAGTGCCACAAAAGTGTCGCCCTTTTCGATTTTTCTTGAGTCTATTTTTACGTTCATTTATCTCCCTGTCTTTCCTGAAAATATGTGTCCGGATTTCCTAAAATCCCCTGTTAACATAACATACCAAATAATTGCATCAAAGTTGCATCAAAAGTGTAACGAAGTTGCAAAATAAATATTTATAGTTTGTATAATTTTGTAAATGATTATATAAATAACGTACGAATCCGCTGGTTTTATGATGCTGTTTGAAATATTTATTATTTACAAAACATATGTTCTATACTAAAATAAAAACAGTATGTGAAATAAGACACGGATTTATCTATGTGGAGTGACGGTATGCGGCAGTATATAGCAATTGATCTGAAATCATTTTATGCATCCGTGGAATGCATGGACCGGGGACTTGATCCGCTGACCACCAATCTGGTGGTGGCAGACGCCTCCCGCACCGAAAAGACCATCTGCCTTGCGGTGTCGCCCTCCTTAAAAGCCTACAAGATACCCGGCAGAGCGCGGCTGTTTGAAGCCGTCCAGCGTGTCCGGGAAGTCAACGCCCAGCGGCTGCAAACTGCCATCCGGCAGAAAAAGGCAGTCCGGGGAGAGGACGGCAAGTACCACTTTGCCAGCACCTCTTTCGATGCCAATGCCCTGAACGCAGACCCGGCGCTGGGGCTGAGCTACATCGTTGCGCCACCCCGGATGCAGCGGTATCTGGATGTGTCCACCCAAATCTACAAGACCTATCTCAAATATGTGTCCCCGGCAGATATTTACCCCTACTCCATCGACGAGGTTTTCATTGATGTGACGGGCTATCTGCCCTATTACCACATGAGTGCCCATGAACTTGCCATGACCATGGTGCGGGAGGTGCTGTACAACACCGGCATCACCGCAACGGCAGGCATCGGCACCAACCTCTACCTTGCAAAGCTGGCCATGGACATTGTGGCAAAGCACATCCCGGCGGACAAAGATGGTGTCCGCATTGCGGAACTGGACGAGCAGTCCTACCGGTATCTGCTGTGGAACCACAGACCGCTGACGGATTTCTGGATGACCGGTCCCGGAACCGTCAAGCGGCTGGAAGCTCATGGCATCTACACCATGGGGGACTTGGCACGGTTCTCCATCCATGGAGAAGATCGTCTGTATGAGATTTTCGGCGTGGATGCAGAAATTCTCATCGACCACGCATGGGGCTATGAGCCCTGCGGTATGGAGCAGATCAAAAGCTACAAGCCCAGCACCAACAGCATCAGTGAGGGGCAGGTGCTATCCACTCCTTATCCGTATGATAAAGCAAAACTGATCGTCCGGGAGATGGCAGAGATTCTAATGTTTCGGCTTACCGAAAAGAAGTTGGTGACGGAATCCCTGACTTTAGAGGTGGGCTACGACCGGGAGAACGTGGACAAGGGCGGCTATCGTGGTCTGACCCAGACCGACCGCTACGGCAGAATCATCCCCAAAGCGGCACACGGCACTGTCCGGTTCGATGCCCCTACCAATCTAGGCAGCACCATCATCAACGAAAGCGCAAAGCTGTTTGAGCGCATTACTAACCCTGCGTTGACGGTGCGGCGCATTACCATCAATGCCAACAAGGTCACGCCGGACGAGGGCCTCTATCAGGTGGACTTTTTTACCGACACCAAGAAGCTGGAAAAGGAGAAAAAACTCCAGCAAGCCATGCTGGGCATCAAGAACAAGTACGGCAAAAACGCCGTGCTGAAAGCCAGCAGCTACGAGGAAGGTGCCACCATGCGCCAGCGCAACGCGCAGATCGGCGGGCACAGCGCGGGAGGTTCGGATGGAAAACTACAAAAATAGCAAGATCGGACAAGAGACTGCCCAAAAGTATGGGGACATCATAGAGATGGAACGCCCCCAGACCGAAGAATCCCTTCGCAAGCATCCCCGCATGACCTTGCAGAACCGGGCAAAGATTTTCTCTCCCTTTGCAGCCTTGCGTGGTTATGATGAGCAGCTTGCCGCAGAAAAGCAGCGCACCGAGCGTGTGCCCAAGCGCATTCTGACCGAGGAAGAAATGTCGGCTCTGTCCGATCGGCTGATGCAGGTCACCAAGGGCATGACCATCACGGTGCGGTACTTCAAGGAAGACACCGCCCACCCGGAGGTTCCAGCAGTGGGTAACTACATCACACTGACCGGAAAAGCAGACCGCATCGACCCGGTGTTCCGCACCTTGCAAGTGGGCGACACCGTGGTGCCCTTTGAAGATCTGGTGGAAATCAGCGGGGAGGGCATCATGGAGATTGACCAATATCTCGGCATTACAGAGGATTAAGCACAAAAAAGGCCACCAGTCGAAAAAACGGCTGGTGGTCTTGCTTACTTATGGCGTATCGTCGGCAACTGTTTGATTTTATTTCCGACTTTTTTGCGTTCCAGTGAGAACACCATGTCTGGAGTGCGCTCAAAAAATCCTATGTCACGCCGCCAGCTTGTGCCGCATTTGCAGTGGAACAGACCAATGAACTGCTGCTTCATTTTACGTCCGCAGTTCGGACAGATTCGCTTGCTGGCTCTCATAAAAGTTTACTGGAGCTTGGCAACAATTTCATCGGCGGACATACCGCTGGCAAGCAGCTTTTTCAATACGGATTCTGCTTCAGCCTTTTTGGATTCTTCTGCGGCCTTTTTTTCGGCAGCAACCTTTTTTGCCTCTGCTTTAGAAAGTTCCTTTGCTGCAACCTTCAAAGCAGATTTTTTACTTTTCAACTGTTCCTTCAGTGTGCTAATGTTGTCAGACAGTGCGGCAATCTCGGTTTCAATCGCAAATAGCTACGCTCAATGCAATTGCCGCAATATGCTTTTTCTTTAATTGCATAAAAATCTTCCAAGCTTCTATTCCCTAGGCCGAACGTATCAGTTACGCAGTGCTTTTTCACGCACTTCCGGTGTAACTGCTTTCAGAAGATTATAGAGGTCAATAATATCGGTGATTGCCTGCCGGTCCTGCACCGTCCATGT
>OKSZ01000215.1_pt1 | contig 32836 bp, 34 predicted proteins | sample 1606081 | NCBI WGS metagenome assembly OKSZ01 (sample SAMEA3879504, study PRJEB24766) | human gut metagenome | biome: human-associated habitat; feature: feces | place: USA | collected 1985/1987 | reverse complement strand
GAGTTGCCAGCCGGTATGTGGGCTATTACATCGCAGCCTTTCTTGTGCTGCTCGGCCTGTTCCCTGCCGTGGGACTGGTGTTTTCACTGATGCCCGAACCCGTATTGGGCGGTGCTACTCTGCTGATGTTCGGTACGGTGGCGGCGGCAGGCATCCGCATCATTGCAGCGCAGGAAATCAACCGGAAGGCTACTCTTGTCATGGCTGTCAGTTTCTCACTCGGCCTCAGTGTGGAGCTGGTTCCCGAGATACTGTGCCAACTGCCGGAAACGCTGCGGAACATCTTCGCATCCGGCATCACAACGGGCGGGATAACGGCTATTCTGGCAAATCTGCTGATTCATATCAAGGAGTAATATTATTCTATTTTAGGCACGGATTACACGGAATTCACGGATTTACTTTGTTCTTTGTTCTTTCGGACAACATTACCTTCTTTTACATTTCCATGAAATCCGTGTAATCCGTATTAAATCCGTAAATTCTGTATAATCCGTACTAATCCGCGTAATTCCTGAAATCCGCGTAATTCCTGAAATCCGTGTAATCCGTATTAATCCGTAAATTCTGTATAATCCGTACTAATCCGTGTAACTCCCTAAATCCGTGTAATTCCGCGTAATCCGTGCCTAAAAATCTCCCCGGAACAAACCACCTCACTTCTCCCTCTCCGGCAGCACCCAATTCAGCACCACATACCCCAGCACCCCGGCAAGCACCGTCCCTACAAGCACCCCGAATTTCGCCTGGTTCAGCAATTCCGGATATTCGTCCGCAAAGGAAAGGTTGGCTATGAACAACGATACGGTAAACCCGATACCGCCCAGCAGGGAGACGCCCGCTATATTCTTCCAATTCATCCCCGCCGGCATCAGCGCCACGCCGCTCTTCACCGCCAGCCACGTAAACAGGTATATCCCCAGGAACTTGCCCAGCAGCAAGCCAGCCGCCACAGCGATGCTCACATCTCCCACGATGCTGCCGCTACCGCTGAACACCACACCGGCATTGGCAAAGGCAAACAGCGGCAGTATCACGAAGCTCACCGCCCCGTGCAGGTTGTCTTCCAGCGACTGCAACGGGCTGATAACATAATCCGATGCCCGCTCCACCTGCTTCAACGTGGCAATCTGCGCATTGGTCAGCACGATATTATCCGACTTGGAAACCGGGAACTCCCCGATGATGTCGCGAATCCGCTCGATGTATTTGCCCGCATCCAAGCGCGGACGCGCCGGTATCACAAACGCCAGTATCACGCCCGAAATCGTACTGTGTATGCCCGATTGCAGGAACAGATACCAGATAATCACACCGAAGAAGAGGAAGAATATCTTCTGCGTTACGCCGAACTTACCCATATAGTAGAGGAACACGTACAGGACGGCCGCCGCAATCAGGTATCCGTATGCCACGTCAGCGCTATAGAACAGTGCGATGACCAGTATGCCGCCGATGTCGTCCACCACGGCAAATGCCGTCAGGAATATTTTCAGGCTCAACGGCACACGCTTGCCCAGCAAACTGAGCACGCCCAGTGAAAAAGCAATGTCCGTGGCCATCGGGATAGCCATCCCCCGGGTTTCGGGAGTGCCGGAGGCAACCGACAACGCATAGATGACAACCGGAATCACCATTCCCCCGCATGCCGCAATAAAAGGCAAAGCCGCTTTCCGCACAGAGGACAGTTCCCCCACCAGCAGTTCGCGCTTTATCTCCAGGCCCACTGCCAGAAAGAAAACAGTCATCAGGCAGTCGTTAATGAATTCTATCATCTTCAGCGGATGCCCGCCGTGCGAAAACAGATTGAAGTTGCCGATGCGCAGATGCAGCTCCTGAAGCAGGAAATCCTGATATACGGGCGACAGGGACGAGTTGGCAACCACAGCGGCCAGGATAGCCGCCAGAAACAAAAGCACGCTCGCTGCTATGTTCAGCGACGAAATGTTTTTTACGGTACGTAGGATAATCATAAGTATTTTAATTGAAGGATTCGTTCATTTTCGGAAAAAGACAAAAAAGGGGGCAGCCCTATCATGAAAGAACAACCCCCGAAAGATATGATTGGTTCGGCAGCAAACCGCTAATCCAGTTTCAGCACCGCCAGGAATGCTTTCTGCGGCACTTCCACATTACCGATTTGCTTCATTCTCTTCTTGCCCCGTTTCTGCTTCTCGAGCAACTTGCGCTTACGGCTCACGTCGCCGCCGTAGCACTTGGCCGTAACGTCCTTGCGTACAGCCTTGATTGTTTCGCGGGAGATAATCTTGGCGCCGATGGCCGCCTGGATGGCGATGTCGAACTGCTGTCTCGGAATCAGGTCCTTCAGCTTCTCGCACATGCGGCGTCCCAGCTCGTATGCGTTGTCAAAGTGCGTCAGGGTGGAAAGGGCATCCACCGGTTCGCCGTTCAGGAGAATATCCAGTTTCACCAGCTTGGACGGACGGAAGCCGTTGGCATGGTAGTCGAAAGAGGCATATCCCTTGGAGATGCTTTTCAGCTTGTCGTAGAAGTCGATGACGATTTCGCCCAGCGGCATGTCATAGTATATCTCCACGCGATTGCCGGAAATGTATTCCTGCTTCACCAGTTCGCCGCGCTTGCCCAGGCAGAGCGTCATGATGGGGCCGATATAGTCCGTGGCGGTAATCACCGAGGCGCGGATATAAGGCTCTTCGATGCGGTCTATCAGGGTGGGGTCGGGCATGCTGCCGGGGTTGTGTACCTCGGTCATGTGTCCCTGCTTGTCGTAGATGTTGTACGACACGTTCGGCACGGTGGTAATCACGTTCATATCGAATTCGCGGTCCAGGCGTTCCTGCACAATCTCCATGTGGAGCAGTCCTAAGAATCCGCAACGGAAACCGAAGCCCAGCGCCAGTGACGATTCGGGCTGGAACGTCAGCGAGGCGTCGTTCAACTGCAACTTCTCCAGCGAAGAGCGCAGATCCTCGAAGTCTTCCGCCTCAATGGGATATACGCCGGCAAAGACCATCGGCTTCACTTCCTCGAAGCCGGCAATCGCTTCCTTGCACGGACGGGCTATGTGCGTAATCGTGTCGCCCACCTTCACTTCCCTGGAAGTCTTGATACCCGAAATGATATACCCCACGTCGCCCGTACGCAGCTCCTGACGGGGAACCATGTCCATCTTCAGCACGCCGATTTCGTCCGCATCGTATTCCTTGCCCGTATTGAAGAACTTCACTTTGTCTCCTTTGCGAATCACGCCGTTCACAATCTTGAAGTAGGCGATGATGCCCCGGAACGAGTTGAATACGGAGTCGAAAATCAGTGCCTGCAAAGGCGCTTCCTCATCGCCTTCGGGATGCGGGATGCGCTCGACTACCGCCTCAAGGATTTCCTCCACGCCCATGCCCGTCTTGCCGGAAGCGCGGATAATCTCTTCGCGCTTGCAGCCGAGCAGTTCCACGATTTCATCCTCCACCTCTTCGGGCATGGCGCTTGCCATGTCGCATTTGTTGATAACGGGGATAATCTCCAAATCGTGCTCGATGGCCATGTAAAGGTTGGAGATGGTCTGCGCCTGTACGCCCTGCGAAGCATCCACAATGAGCAGTGCGCCCTCGCAGGCGGCGATGGAGCGCGACACCTCGTAGGAGAAGTCCACGTGTCCCGGAGTGTCAATCAGGTTCAGGATATACTTCTCGCCCTTGTACACATACTCCATCTGGATGGCATGGCTCTTGATGGTGATACCTCTCTCCTTTTCCAAATCCATATCATCCAGCATCTGTCCTTCGGTTACTTGGATGGTATTGGTGAACTCCAACAGGCGGTCGGCCAACGTAGATTTGCCATGATCGATATGGGCTATGATACAAAAGTTACGTATATTCTTTTTCATTCGTTTCTAAAGTTTTTGGAGTGCAAAGATAGTGTATCTTGGACAAAGATACGAAAAGGAGCGCACAAAAAAAATGCGTTGATAACATATCAAATGTATCAACGCATTTTTTATAACATTCCAATCACTTTCTTAGTTCAGCTTCACAAACAGTTCGCCTTCAACTTCTTGAGTAGAGATTTTGTCCTCTCTCAATAACCATCCAAGACCCAGGAACAAATCTTTATCCACCAATTTTGTAGCTTTTTTGATTTGTTTTGCGGTTAAACCTTCGGTTTCATTCAGTGCGTTCCAAATTTTTCCTGCGATTTCACCGGCTTTTTCTTTTAACATTTTCTCTTTGTTTTTAGTTAGACATGCTTGAAAATCCGTTTCCCCCCATGGAGAAGACCGATTTTATTTCGGCGGCAAAGATAGTTATTTTTATGTTATATAGCACGTTAACTCTTATTTTTTTCCATTTTCAGCCGGAGAAACGGCACGATTTGCCCTATTTCCGCTGTTTTTCCAGATACTCCGCCCATATTGCCGCCGCCTCTTCCACCATTTTGGCGCAGGGACGCTTGGCGTAATACTGCTCCGTGCGGGCTTCGGGGGTAGAAGAGCCTTCGGGCTTCTTCAGTCCCAACAGTTCGGCGCAAATCATCGAGCCGTTGCGTTTCCTGAATTCCTCGGCAAGCTGCTGCACCAGCGCATAATTGGCGGCTTTGCCCTCACGATCCTTGCCGTCTACGGCACCTTTCTCCAGTCCCGCCAGCAGGAACATGCCGCAGGCGGCGCCGCACGTCTGCCGCATCCGTCCGATGCCGCCGCCAAACGAGGCGGACATGCGCAACGCCTGTTCCTGTGTAAAACCATACATATCTGCAAAGGCAGCCACGACGGACTGCGAACAATTATAGCCGCTCTTGAACAGTTCAACGGCTTTTTCCACTCTGTCTTTCATCGTCATATCTTAATCTGTTAATTCCAACATCATGGGGCAATGATCCGAATGTACGGCATCGTTCAGGATACGCGCCTCTTTCAGCATCGGACGCACCGCCTCGCTTGCCATGCAATAGTCGATACGCCAGCCTTTGTTCTTCGCCCGCGAGTTGAATCGGTAGCTCCACCAGGTGTACTCCCGGCTGTCGGGGTGCAACAGGCGGAAGGTATCGATGAAGCCCTCGTTCAGGAAGCGGGTCATCCACTCCCTTTCTTCGGGCAGGAAGCCGCTGTTGGTGGCATTGCGCACCGGGTCGTGAATGTCTATCGCCTCGTGGCAGATGTTATAGTCCCCGCACAGCACCAGTTTGGGGCGGGTGCGCAACAGTTCCACTCGTCGCCGCTCGTTCCCGAAGGGTGATAGACGCTCACCACGGACAGGTCGCCGTAATCGGCACGGACAAACCGCCCTTCGCTATCGTACTCCTCCATGCCCATGCCGTATTCCACATAGTCCGGCTCGCGTTTCGTCAGGATGGCGACTCCGCTATACCCTTTCTTCCGGGCTGAATGCAGATAATGCCTGTATCCCAATGCATCCAACGCCTCCGCAGGATACTGCTCCGGCTGCAATTTGGTTTCCTGCAGGCACAGCACGTCCGGCTGTTCCTTTGCCAGCCATTCGGGAAGCCCTTTGGACACGGCGGCCCGCAAACCGTTTACGTTGTAGGTTATAATCTTCATATCCGTATATATATTTTTTTTAATTATCCGCCCGGCAGCAATCGTTTGTCAGGTTGCAATCGTTCGCCCGGTTGCAATCATTCGTCAGGTTGCAATCGTTCATCCGGCAAGCGGCATTCATTACAAACTCGATATCAGCAGCATAATATTCAATACCGTCACGATGGCAGCAATCGTATAGAGCACGAATGTACTCCATTTACTGTTCACATACTGCCCCATCACTTTGCGGGACGAGGTGAGGCTCACCTGCAGGAACACCGTAAACGGCAACTGGATGCTCAGTATCATCTGCGAAATCAGCAGTCCCTTGAACGGGTCGCCGATGAAACAAATCAACAGCAGCGCGATGCCCAACGAAAGGACTACTCCCACCTGCGAGTGGCTGTCCCTGATGTGGTACGACTCGCCGAAGATACCGGCAAAGATGGAACCTGCCGCCATGCCGCTCGTAATTGTCGAGGAGATGCCCGCCATCAGCAATGCCAGCGCAAACACCACGCCGGCGCTGCTGCCCAGCAACGGGTCCAACAGCGACTTCGCCTGCTGCAACTCCTCCACCTGAATCCCGCCCTTGAAGAAAGTGGCGGCGGCCAGCAGAATCATCGCACTGTTAATGGCCCATCCCACAATCATGGAGAAGAGCGTGTCGAACAATTCGTACTTCAGCACCCTGCGGATAGAGGCATCGTCCTGCTTGTTGTACTCGTGGCTCTGTATCACCTCCGAATGGAGAAACAGGTTATGGGGCATCACCACGGCTCCGAGCACACTCATGATAATGAGCATGCTCCCCTGAGGGAACGAAGGAGTCACCCACCCCTGCACCGCCACAGGCCAGTCTATCCTGACAAGGAAAAGTTCGTAGATGAACGAAAGCCCTATGACGGACACGAAGGCGATGATGGCCCTTTCAATCTTCTTGTAGGAGTTGGTGAAAAGCATTATGGACACGAAAACCGTAGTCAGCACCGAACCCCATATTATGGGGATGTCCAGCAACATTTGCAGTGCGATGGCCCCGCCCAATATTTCGGCAAGGGAAGTGGATATGGAAGCCAGCACCGCCGTACCCAATATAGGGCGCGACACCCATTTGGGAGTGTACTGCGTGGCGGCTTCCGACAGGCACAGTCCCGTCACGATGCCCAGGTGCGCCACGTTGTGCTGCAGGATTATCAGCATGACGGTAGAGAGCGTCACCACCCACAGCAGCGAGTAGCCGAACTCCGACCCCGCCGCAAAATTCGACGCCCAGTTTCCGGGGTCGATGAAACCTACCGTCACCAGCAGTCCCGGTCCGATATATCTGAACACGTCCAGACCACCCAAATAGCGTTTGTGGTCTTTCCGTTGCAAGTCTTTAAAAATATTCTTCATTATTATGTTGTTCTTGTTTTGAGGATGTAAAAGTACTCAAATAAAAAACAAATGCACCATAAGTTGGTTCAAAATGGCAGACACGTTGCCTTGCCAACCAAAAAAATCATCCCACGAGACGGATAAATTCATCCCGCAAGACAAATTTATCCACCTCGTGGGATGAATATACCCGTACGGAAAACACAGTTTTTCCTGATTTCCTTTCCGTGAAGTCCGTGAAGTTCACAAGGTCTCCGAAAGAGAGTGGGTTGAAATACACTTGACGATTTCTTTTAGGCACGGATTACGCGGATTACACGGATTTTGATAAAAAAAGAATTAAGAAAATCCGTGTAATCCGCGTAATCCGTGCCTAAAAAATCATCACGCCCTCTTACATCTTCAATCAGAGCAGCAGAATCAATACCCCATCTCGTGCAATGCCTTACACAACTGGTCGGGGCAGGAAGTGGGACGTCCGCCGCAGCGGATACCTTCCAGGCGTGAAATCACCTCTTTCACCGGCATCCCGGCAACCAGGCGCGACAACCCTTGCAGATTGCCGTTGCATCCGCCCCAGAACGCGATGTTCCGCACGATGCCGTCTTCCACCTCAAGCTCGATATTGGTACTGCACGTGCCTTTGGTCTTGTAAGTATACGTCATTACTCTTCGCTTTCTTCCGGCTTCATATTGGTGTACACCGTCTGCACGTCGTCAAACTCTTCCAGGCGTTCCACCATCTTGTCGATGGTCTCGCGGTGTGCAGGCTCCACATCTTTCAGGTCGTTGGCGATGTAGGTAAACTCGCCGCCCACATCCTCAAAGCCGCCCTCTTCCAGGTGCTTCTGGATGGCTGCGTAGCTCTTCGGGTCACCGTAGATGGTGATTGTGCCTTCTTCCTCATCCTCTTCGTAGTCTTCGTCGATGTCGAAATCGATCATGTCGAGGATGAATTCTTCCATATCCATGCCGTCTTTCTTCTTGAAAGTGAACACGCATTTGTGGTCGAACAGGAAAGCCAGTGAGCCCATTGTGCCCAGGTTTCCGCCAAACTTGTTGAACACGCTGCGCACATCGGCCACCGTGCGGGTGGGGTTATCGGTCAGTGTATCCACGAATACGGCCACACCGTGAGGTCCGTATCCCTCGTAGGTCATGCTCTTGTAGTCGCTCTGATCCTTGCCCATTGCATTCTTGATGGCACGCTCGATGTTGTCCTTCGGCATGTTCTCGCGCTTGCAGGTAGCGATAACCGAACGCAGTGTAGGGTTGTTTTCCGGTTCGGGTCCGCCGGCTTTCACCGCAATAGCAATTTGTTTACCCAGTCTTGTAAAGGTCTTAGCCATGTGACCCCATCTTTTCAATTTGGCAGCTTTTCTATATTCAAACGCTCTTCCCATTGGATTGTATATTTTAATTTGTTCTTTAATTGGTTTCTGTCTTTACTGCCGCGTCAGTTTCCGATACCTCCAATATGACACGCCGCACATCAGCAGACATATCAGACCGCTCACCCCTGCCAGGGCATTTCTCCAGCCCTCGTTCTCAGGGAAGTGCCAAAGCACCCTTACTGCCTGAAACAAGAGGAGCAGCCCTATGGTCAGGCCCGTCAGACACTCTCTTTTGGCTCTGATATGGTGGTCCGGTTTTATATCGTACTTCATAGCAAGTCAGCTTGTTTTTACCGCAGCACGGCTCCCAGTCGGTTCTGCAGGTTGGCAATCAGCTTCTGCATCACTTTGTCAATCTGCTTGTCGTTCAGTGTGGCATTCTCGTCCTGCAACAGGAAACTTACGGCATACGATTTCTTGCCGGCTTCCAGGTTCTTGCCTTCATAGACGTCGAAGAGGGAGACTTCTTTCAGCAGCTTCTTCTCCGTTTCGTAGGCAATCTTCTCGATTTCGGCAAACTGCACCTTCTTGTCAATCAGCAAAGCGAGGTCGCGCTTCACGGCCGGGAATTTGGAGATTTCGGTATAGTTTACCTTCACGTTCCTGATGGCCTTCATCAGCTCTTTCCAGTTCAGGTCGGCATAGTACACCTCGTTGTCGATGTCGAACGCTTTCAGGAGCTTCCTTGTCACCACGCCGAACGTGGCAAGGCGCTTGCCCCCTCTTGTCTGCACGGACAGGGCAGCGGCGTAAATATCGTCCGTAAGGTTGCCCACTACCAGGTCGTGCATCTGCAAGCCCAGACGGGCAAATATGTTTTCGACATACGCTTTCAGTTCGTACACCGAACTGTCCTCGTCCTGATGCGCCCATGAGTTGGACACTCTCTTGCCGGTAATCCACAGGCCCAGGTGATAGTCTTCGGAATAAGGAGCGAGCGCCTTTTCGGGGTTACGCTTCTCTTCGTTGAAGTAATAGCAATTGCCGAATTCAAAGAATTTCAAATCGGCATTCTTGCGGTTGGCATTGTGCGCGATGCTCTCCAGTCCGCCGAAAAGCAGCGTCTGGCGCATGGCGTTCAGGTCGGCGCTGAGCGGGTTCATCAGCATCACGAGGTTCTTGGCAGGATAAGATTCCAGTCCGTCGTAATAGGCGGCGCGCGTCAGCGAGTTGTTCAGGATTTCGTTGAAACCGCAGCCCACCAGTTGCTCGGCAACCAGGTTCTGCAGACGGTTGGACTTGTCGCACTCGCCCTTCGTTGTCAGGCTGGACTTCAAGGCTGTGGGAATCTCCACATTATTATATCCGTAAATACGGAGAATGTCCTCTATCACATCGCAGTCGCGCTGCACATCCACGCGGTATGGCGGCACGTCGAGCGTCAGGCCCTCTGCCGTTTCGCCTACAATCTTCATCTCCAGGCTCGTCACGATGCTTTTTATCGTCTCTGCCGGAATCTCCTTGCCTATCAGCGCGTGTACCTTCCCGTAAGAGAGTTCCACCCGGAAGTCGCGGGCGGGAGCGGCGCATACATCCTTGATGTCGGAAGAGATGGTGCCGCCGGCAAGTTCCTTCACCATCAGTGCCGCCAGTTTCAGGCAGTAAAGGGTGGCGTTGGGGTCAACGCCTCTTTCAAAGCGGAAGGAAGCATCCGTATTCAGGCCGTGGCGGCGGGCGGTCTTACGCACCCAGGTGGGGTGAAAATAAGCGCTTTCGAGGAAGACGTCCTTCGTGGTTTCGGTAGAGCCTGAATCCAGTCCGCCGAACACTCCGGCGATGCACATGGGCTCTTCCCGGTTGCAAATCATCAGGTCGCGTCCGTTGAGCTTGCGTTCCACGCCGTCCAGGGTAGTGAAGGGAGTGCCTTCGGGCAGGGTCTTTACAATGACCTCGCCGCCCTTAATCCTGTCCGCATCGAAGCAGTGGAGCGGCTGGCCGAATGCGTGGACGATGTAGTTCGTGATGTCCACCACATTATTAATAGGGCGCAGGCCGATGATGCGTAGCTTGTTCTGCAACCATTCGGGGCTTTCCTTTACGGTGACGCCTTTCACGGTGACGCCGGCATAGTGCGGGCAGGCTTCGCTGTTCTCTACCGTCACCCGGATGTCGAGGTCGTGGTTATCGACGGCAAAAGCCTCCACAGAGGGTTTCTTCAAGGCGGCGGGCTTGCCGTTCTGCACCAGGTAGGCGTACAGGTCGCGCGCCACACCGTAGTGCGAGCAGGCGTCGGCGCGGTTGGGCGTGATGTCCACCTCCAGCACGTAGTCGCTCTTAATGTTGTAATAGTCCTTGGCAAGCGTGCCCGGCACTGCCGTTTCGGGCAGTACGATGATGCCCGCATGGTCTGTGCCGATGCCTATTTCGTCTTCGGCACAAATCATGCCGTTGGACTCTACGCCGCGGAGTTTGGATTTCTTGATTGTGAAGCATTCATCACCGTCATAAAGTTTTGTACCCAAAGTGGCCACCACCACTTTCTGTCCGGCTGCCACGTTGGCTGCGCCGCATACTATCTGCACAGGTTCTCCCTGTCCCAGGTTTACGGTAGTGATGTGCATGTGGTCCGAGTTGGGATGGGGCTCGCACGTCAGCACTTCGCCGATGACCAGGCCTTCCAGTCCGCCTTTAACGGTTTGCACCTCTTCCACGCTTCCCGTTTCCAGTCCTATGGAAGTGAGCGCGGCGGCTACTTCATCCGGTGTCAGGTCGAAATCCACATACTCTTTCAACCAGTTATAAGAGATATTCATATCATTATTTTTTTTATTGTTTCCAAAAGTGACCCGCAAAGTTAATAAGATTTTCCTGTAGAAAGGGAAAAATTTCAGGAAATCTTCGAGAGTATATACGCTTTTACCTGTTGCCATGACTGATTTACAAACATATCCGGCATAGGGTCTGCCTCTGCATCGTCAAAATAGGCCAAGCTTTTCATTGCCATGAAAACAGAGGAGTCGTTGTATTTGGCTGCATAGAAATGCAGGATTTCCTCTAATGAAAAGTGATGCAGCAAGAAAGCGATATCTATAAAATCCTTCTTTGTACCCCTGCCTATGATTGCAGTAATCTTCATAGCTGCAATATCGCTTACACTCGCCAGGCGAAGCCCCTGCTCCAGGACAACATCATCAAGCCAAGGGTATTTATAATTTACAATATCAACCTTGATTCCATCTACTATATAGATGTGTATATGGGGAGATTCCTTCAAAATGGTCAGCGAAGCTATTCCCGCTATTGACTCCCGCAAATATTCAGCCTCACAATCTACCGTACCGAAAAAATCCAAATCAATAGATTTGCGATGCCCCAATTGCAAAGCGAGCGCAGTGCCCCCTACCAACCTTGTTTGCTCAAGCACCGGCAACCGTTGCAGTTTTTTCAGGAGTTCCAGGGTTGAGGATTCAACTGTTTCCAGGTATAGCATCTGAACTGTTCTTTAGGGGTTTTTGAAATAGCGGCAATGTATGCCAGCGCACGGGGTTCCAAGCTCCTCAATCCCTTTGCGGTCTCTACGATTTTGGGCAATCCGTAGTATGACTTAATGAGATTCCAGTCGCCCAGCAAGCCATATTCCAGCACTCTCTGTATCACATATTGCGCATGTGCGTCGAGGTCGATATCCTCTTTGCGCACATCCCAGAACAGATGCGGAGAGAATTGTTCCATATATTCATTTGCAGACATAGCCTTTACTTCTTTTATTTACAAAGGTAGCATTCTTTTCCGAAAATCAACCGATTAATCATTTATAAAAAGCCCGCGGGTCAAAGTTTATCCACTATCCGGTGCGCCCGTCTCCGCAGCAATTCGAACTCTTCATCGTCCAGGATGGCTTTCATCGCCTTATACCAGCGTATGAGCACGCTGATTTTCACATCCCCCCTTTTAAAAGGGTCTGAATGGTGGTATTACTCATGCCGGCATGGTCGGCAATCATTTTCAAAGACACGCCGGATGCCTTCAACAGATAGCGGAGCTCTTCACCTATCATAAGATAGGGATATTGCCCGTCCTCATTTTTTACACTCATTTTTAATATTAATTTTATTTAAAACGCAAGGGAAATATTTAGGTTTATTAAGTTTCGTACATACATGTGTGTACGGTCATCTGTTTTATAATCACGAACTTTGAAGGGTATCCCTGAAAGATTCGGGAATTGCGATGCAAAATTAACAAATTAATAATCAGCACCAAAAAAACAAGTAAACAAATGAATGAATTCAAAATGTCCCTGTTCCTCGCCCCCATTTCGCCGGTGAAGGACGGCGGCACAGGGCAAATCATCAAACCTGCCACCCTGAAACCCTACAAAACCATGACCCTGCAGGAAGTGTACCGGACGATAACCGCCAACACACGCCTGCAACTGCTCACCGACCGCGTGCGCCGGGCATTCGACAGCGGCGACCTATCCGCCTACCGCGCCCTCAAACAGGAGCTTCTGCCCTACGTCACCCCCTGCGGCACGTTCGCCCGCCGGCGCAGCGACAGCCTTCTCGAAGCATCGGGACTCGTAGTGGTGGACATCGACCACCTCGACTCCACTGACGAAGCCGCCCGGCTGCGCCGCCAACTGTTCGAAGACCCGTTTCTTAGGCCGGAGCTGGTCTTCATCAGCCCCTGCGGACAGGGCGTAAAAGCTTTCGTGCCCTACACCCCCGACCCCGCCCTGCCGGATGTGCGCCAGAATGCCGCCGAAAGTATCCGATGGGCCATGGACTACGTGCAGTGCGTGTATGCCGACGGCAACCGCAACTCCCCCAAAGGCGTGGATACTTCCGGCAAGGACCTCGTACGGGCCTGCTTTCTGAGTTACGACCCCGGTGCGCTCATAGCTACCCGGAATAATCTTTCGCCGGAAAATAATCCGCTACAAAACCAGTAATTCATAACTCATAATTCATAACAGATAACAGATAATTCATAGCACATAATTCATAACAGATAACTCATAATTTATAACCCCATGACCAATATCCTATCCGATTTGCGCCGCCTCACGGAAGCGGTTCACGCAGCGGGCGCCGACATCGCGCCCACCTACAGAGAGTATGTACAACTGGCATTCGCCATAGCCACCGACTGCGGCGAAGCCGGACGCAGCGACTTCCTGATGCTGTGCAGCCTCTCTGCCAAATACGATGTGCACGCGGCAAACAAGCTCTTCAGCAACGCCCTGAAAACAAACAACAACAGCGTCCACATAGGCACCGCCTTCCACCTGGCCGAACTGTGCAACGTGCGCCCCCGCCCCGCAGAGAAGCCGCGGCAGGACGCTCCCGCGGGTACACTTGGTACGCCGGGTGCACCGCATCCCGCCGCCTCACACACGCATGCGCACGGTTATTATAATAGGGCGGAGATGACTACGGAAGAATTTCCGGAAGCGCCCGCAGCCAGCCTTCCCGCCGAAGCAGCCAATGCCAGAACAGCTAACTCCGGAACAGCCTGCTCCGGAACAACCTACCCCGGAACAACCTACCCCGAAGCAGCAGACCCCGAAGCAGCCGACGAGGAGACCTGCCGGGGCAGCGAACCCCTCACCCCGCTGCCCTGCTTCGACAACCGGACGCTCTGGCCCGCACCGCTGAACGAAATTACCGCCCACGGCACCACCCGCGCCCAACAGGACATCATGCTGCTGGGCGCCGTCACCGTGCTGGGCGCCAGCATGAATAGCCACGTGCGCTGCGCCTACGGCGGCAAGATGATATCGCCCAGCCTGCAAACGTTCATCGTGGCCCTGCCTGCCTCGGGCAAGGGCGTGCTCTCCCTCGTCCGCCTGCTGGTGGAGCCTATCCACGACGAGATACGCCTGCACACGGCAGAAGCCATGAAGCAGTACCGCAAGGAGAAGGGCGCCTACGACTCGCTGGGCAAGGAGCGCTCGCAGGCCACCCCGCCCGCACTGCCGCCCGACCGCATGTTCCTCATCTCGGGCAACAACACCGGCACGGGCATCCTGCAGAACATCATGGACTCCGAAGGCATCGGCCTGATATGCGAGAGCGAAGCCGACACCATCTCCACCGCCATCGGCTCGGAACACGGCCATTGGAGCGACACCATGCGCAAAGCCTTCGACCACGACCGCCTCTCCTACAACCGCCGCACCGACCGCGAATACCGCGAAGTGAAGCGCAGCTACCTCTCCGTCCTGCTCTCAGGCACTCCCGCCCAGGTGAAACCGCTCATCCCCACCGCCGAAAACGGCCTGTTCTCGCGCCAGCTCTTCTACTACATGCCCGCCATCCACAAGTGGCAGAACCAGTTCGACCGGCAGGATACCGACCTCGAAACCGTATTCACCGGCCTGGGCATGCAGTGGCGCGAGCAACTGAAACGCATCACCGCCGGCGGCCTCTTCACCCTGCGCCTCACCCCCGAACAGAAGGAGCTGTTCAACAACCTCTTCGCCAACCTCTTCATCCGCTCCCACCTTGCCAACGGCAGCGAAATGGCGAGCAGCGTAGCCCGCCTTGCCATCAACATCTGCCGCATCATGCAGGTAGTGGCCATGCTCCGCGTACTCGAATCGGACGACATCGCCCGCTCGCCCCACCTCACCCCCGACAAGGACATCTCCGGCGACAACCTCAAGGACGGCATCATCACCCGCTGGGACATGACCATCCTCCCCGCCGACTTCAACTCCGTGCTGGAGCTTACCGAAAGCCTCTACCGCCACGCCACGCACATCCTCTCCTTCCTGCCCGGAACCGAAATCAGCCGCCGGAGCAACGCCGACCGCGACGCCCTGCTGCAAAGCATGGAAAGGGAGTTTACCCGCTCCGCCTTCCTGCTGCAGGCCGAAGCAACGGGCATTAAACCCGGAACGGCATCCACATGGCTCAAACGCCTGGTGAAGCATGGGATGATAGAGAGCGTGGACGGAAAGGGGACGTACCGGAAACCTCTCCCAAACGGGATGTGACAGGTTTTTGTGTGTGGTTGTTTTGACATGTTTTCTGTGTATATACTATACGTGCGTGTGTGCGAAGCCGGCGGCGGGGGTGATTGTTGTGTACCAATTGTGACACTTGGAACGGAGGGGAGGTAGAAGCAGAAGAATAAAAGAATAAAAGAATAAAAGAATAAAAGAACAGAAAGGAAAAGGGCAAAAGGACTCCGGGAAAAATGTTCGTGAACTTCTTCCTGATGTTTGGAAATTGGAGAAGTCTAATACGAATACAATTGGAGTTTAAATATTTATGTTGAAGAAACAAGGAGGGTGTGTCAAAACTAACATTCGCTTGCTATTTGTTTCTTTTTAGGCACGGATTACACGGAAAACACAGATTTTCTTTGTTTTTTTCCGTGAAATCCGCGAAATCCGTGCCTAAAAGAAATCATCAAATGTATTTTGACACACTCTCTTTTCTATTTATGAAAAAGACAATGTGTACTTTATCGGATGCTTACGATAAAAGAACAGAAGAATGGAAAAGGGAGGTGTTTCGGATAAGAGGGTCTTTGGGGCAAGAAAGGATTCCGGGTAAGAAAGGATTTCGGTCAAGAAAGGACTTCAGTCAAGAAAGATGGAAGGTAAGGTGGTGTTGCCGGAAACGGCCGGTAACATTACTGAAGATAAAAAAGAATGAAAGATTACTTCATGTTTTCCCGGGGGCTACTCCGGCAGCGTAGCGTAGAACTTTAGCGTTGCAGCGTAGAACTTTGGCAGCGTAAAGTAGAACTTTAGCAACGTGGAGTAGCCCTTTGGCAACGCAAAGCATCCTTGAGTGGACAGAGGAGGATTCAGGCTATGAAAGGCGTTTTTTTCTGTTGTAGATGCGGTTGGTATGTGTCGGGCTGCCGGGGTGTCAGTTCTCGCCCGGTTCTCCCAATGCCCCGACAATCAGCCCTACCTGTGCGGGCGTGTATGTCCTCGATTTTGGCGAAAGTCCTGAGGCAAGCAGTTCTTCCCGCAGGTTCGGATAGAGGTCTATCCATTGGTTCAGTTTACGGAAAGCCGCTTGCGGGCACAACTCCGGACAGTAAAGCTGTGCAAGTTCCGTGCGTCCGAATGTGCGTATTTTAAAATTCGTCATAATCCCTGATTCTTTGGTTCTTACAGAGCAAAGATACGGAAATATCTCCACACTTCCGCATCTATATCCGTATATAACAACCTACAACAGACCATAACGTACCGAAAGTGACAAACCCTCTTTCCGCGCATCGTATCTTCGTAACGTGATCACAAAGAGAGTTGAAAACAAGAATTAAAAACCCAAAAACTTAAAGATTATGATTCGTTACAAGAAGTATCAAATGACCGGTGAAAACCACCCCCTGAAAGGCTTATGGTATGCCCGTCCCCTGATTGAGGACACGTTCGACACCGAGAAGCTCGCCAAGCACATGTCAAACCACAACACGCCCTACTCGGCAGGCTTAATCAAAGGCGTGCTTACCGACATGATAGCCTGCACCAAAGAGCTTATCCTGGACGGGAAGAACGTGAAACTGGACGACCTCGCCATTTTCTCCGTAGGCATCGTCAGCCGTAAAGGCGCTGCCTCTGCCGACGCCTTCACCCTGGCGGACAACGTAAAGGGCCTGAAGCTCCGCGCCCGCGCCACGGGTGAGCTGAGCAATGCCCAAATCAACCTGGAAGGCCAGTTGAAAGAAGCGTCCAAGTACAGCCCGGACAACAGCGGCGCGGGTGGCAGCACCCCCGGCGGCGGCAACGGCGAAGAGGAGAATCCGTTAGGATAACAGAAGCAACAGATTATCAACATTAACACCAGAAGAACATGAGCACAAAATCAAAATCCGTATGGGGCATTGTCCTCAAAACCATCGTAGCAGTAGCCACTGCCCTGGCAGGGGTATTCGGTTTCAGTTCCTTCACAGGCCGATGAGAATCATCACGCTTGTCATCATTCACTGCTCGGCCACGCCCCAGGGCGTGCGCCTGAGCTTTGACGACTGCCGCCGCGAGCACATCCGCCGCGGCTTCAGCGACATCGGCTACCACTTCTACATCACGCGCAACGGAGAGATTCACCGCGGCCGCCCGCTGGAGAAAATCGGCGCCCATTGCCAAAACCACAACCGGCACTCCATAGGCATCTGCTACGAAGGCGGTCTGGACATCCGCGGCACACCCGCCGACACCCGCACACCGGCACAACGGGCATCGTTAGTGGCACTGCTGCGCGAACTGAAACGGATTTTTCCGAAAATTCTGGTAGTGGGGCATCATGACCTGAATCCGATGAAGGAATGCCCTTGCTTTAATGCGGTGGCGGAATATGGGGGGCTGCCCAAACTGAAATGAGTGCTCCGAAAAGATTGTAGCTATAACAAGATGAAAGGGTCGTATCAAACTCCGTTTGGGGAGTGATGATACGACCCTTTCTTGAATACTTTTTGAATCTATTTCAGCTCTCCTCAAAAACTACTTCCATCCCATTCTCCCGGCCAACAAACCATACACTTCCCCGTTCGGAATCATCTGCCCCTTTTCACGGGCCGTTTGCGTATATTTTATGGCGTCCACAAGAATATGTGTGTGTTTATATCTCACTCATTTTAGCCCTCTCTTCAAAAACAAAGAATAACTTATTATAAAACGAGGATAATACTTCAAGACTCTTTTCAATACATATCGTTCATGTATTAAACGGTAAAAAGTTCGCAAATTCCAAGTATCGACCCATTTCGGATAATAATTAATTTTTTCTGTTGTCTGATGAAAAAAGCCACCGCAAGTATATATGTTTCCTACAAACCCTTTTTTTCTCAAATATATAACAAATTCATCTTGTAAGGGAGCTCCCATACCGACTACTACGACTTCTGCTCCAGACTTTAAAATACAATCTATTACAGAATCTATTTCATTTTTTATATATCCATGATGCCAGCCTGCAATATTGAGTGTATTATAATTTGTCTTTATCACCTTTACAAATTTATCAATAGAGTCTTGACTTGATCCTAAAAAAAATATAGACTGCTTAGATTTTTGACAATAATCAAATACTCTCTTTGCTAATGAAGTCATATCAAAAGAAATTCGCACAGACTTAGATTTACCCCATATATTATTAAGCATAATAGGAACCATCCCATCCGAACAAATATAATCAAACTGTTCATATAAAAATACTTTATCTTTTAACAGCTCTATATAGTAAGGATTCAAAAAAGTAATGCTTTGTCCCTTTCGACTGGGTAAAAGTTCTTCTATACAAAGAGGTAGCTTCTCGTAAAAAACAGAATAGATAGACATATATCACACATTTATCTTGTTACTCATTTTTATATATAAAACAGCCTGCAATCCTTGAATTATATAAAAAAGATTAAAGACTCGAACTTGATCTGTTATAGGACTACTCATTCCTACAACAGGAATAGTTAATATCCATAAAAAATTTGCTTTCGAAAAATTTGCAATAGCAAAATTAGATGAATATGAACACTTAAACGATATTCTCAAAAATATAAAAATAAGAATGACATAAGACATAAATCCTAAAATTCCCCATGATGACAAATAATAACCTATCAGCATTTCGATAGGTTCATTACTACCTTTTAATGGACCTGCACCCAATAGCACATTTTGATTCAAATATGACAAAGCCATATCTAATTGCCCTTGCCGAGTATCTAAAGAACCATCACCACCGTCTCCAAATATAGCATCTATTAATCGCTCTACATATTGTATTATCATATCAACAAAAGGTACATTGATACTTTTTAGAAAAAGATATGCGAAAGCTATACCGACACAAAAAACAATGATATATCCTAATTTACGGTGAACCCCTTTTACATAGACAATACAATATACGAATAATAAAAAGAAAAAAGCAGCAATAATAGATCGTGAGCCTGTAAAAAGTATTAATAATGCTATTGATAAAGATTTTAAAAGCTTACTCCGCTTTGTACTTTTCTCCAACAAAGAGAAAGCAAAAAGAAAAAGCATGATAAAACCAAAATTGTAGCAAAAGCCAAACGAGCCGGAAAATCTGACATAATTTATTGAATTAAATTCAAAAGGGGAATAGAGACACAATAAAGGAAATGCAACTGGAAGAAATTTTATTATATCTAAAAAAACTGACAACAACATCAACTTGCGAAAAAAGAGGATTAGATCAGTTTTATCATAATCCAATAACAGAGGACAAGAAAAGAAAAAAGCATATATAACAGGTCTGAAGGGTTCAAAATAATCACGATATATCGGCACGCTATGAAAGCCATTAAATAATAAAGTCAATAAAAACAAAAAGGACTGTAAATAAAGCGTGATAAAAACTGGAGAAATAGCACTACTTATCTTTGTTCTCCTGTTCAATAAATAAATTATTAAAAGAAACAGAAGAACAAACATTAAATAGATAAGCTGTCCAGTTCCTAATGAAGTATATCCAAAAAAAGAGGGGAAAAAGACAATCAGGACTAATAAAGCCTTTATAGAGCAATTTTTTAATTTACAAATCTCCATTTATAAACCGCACGTAATTTTCATATTGCACACTTTTATCATTTCTTCGATGCCAATTGGCTATATTATCATTCCAAGTTTTTACAAAATTATCTTGAGACAAAATATTTTCCATCAATTTTGCCAATAAAATGTCATCTTCATAAAGATGTGAAGAATAATCTGGAAAAAATACTATATTGTTATATACATAATTTTTCCATGACTTTACATCATCAAATATCTCTTGTGGAATAGCTTTATTACTTCCAATAACAGGCAATCTTAAAATAGAAGCTTCACTCAAAACAATAGGAAATCCCTCATATAAGCTAGGCAATACCATAACGGTGGATAGTTTCATAAACTTATACGGATTATGTGAAAAAGGTAAGATTAATACATAATCCTTCAAACTCAAATCTTCAATCAATTTCTCCAGTTCCGCCTTCAATTCACCTTCTCCAATTAACAATAAACGCAATTTAGGATTACTTTTTATTAATATAGAAAAAGCTTTTACTAACTTCCATTGAGCCTTTTGTAAAGTAAACCTTCCAATATTTAATATATAAATACAATCAGGATCTACTGCAAATTCGGTTATAGCCTCTTGAGACTTGCTCATAATGTCCGCAGCATCAACTCCATTATTTACTACATATACTCGTTTTGAATCAATGTTAAAGTTATCAATTAAATCATCTTTTACCTGATTCGATACAGCAATGATAGTTGTTCTGCGACCTATATTATAGCTAAAATGTATAAATTTAAATACGAGCCATTTTAGCATATTATTTTTTATCTTATCATATTGCACAGACAATATATTATGTACAGTTAAAATTTTATATTTCCTCCCAATAGGTAAAAATTGAGTTATAATATTACTACGATCCAAATAGGAAAATACACAATCTGGATTTTCATGTTTTACAATAAATATAAGTTTCAACCATAAATAAATCTGTTGAAAGAGCTTAAAAAAAGCAATAGCAGAATTTTTCCTCAGACCACAATAAAAAGAGGAAATATCTCCATAAAGTACATAAACAGGAACCTCATATCCTTTGTCCAACAAGTAACGACGAAAATCTAACAAAATTTTCTCCGCACCTCCCGTTTTAATCAAATCGATTACAAATAATACTTTCTTACGCTTCATTTATAGCAAAGATTTAAGGTATAAGTAAGCCCAATATAAGTACGATAAGACATACACGCTCAAAGGGAAATTTATATATGTATTTAGTAGCCGATTGGGTAATGCCTTACTTTGTCGCATACAATCATATACATCCTTATTGTTTTCTTTCAATGCAAGCAACTTATCATTTAAAACAGCAATTATATTTTTTCTACTCATCCTATACGACAATAAATATGTACATAACATTGTAGTATTTACTTCCGCAAGTTGTTTAACTACTAGTTTCTCCTTATAAGATTCCAAGCTATTTTTAGAGTAAAAAGTAGTAAGCGCATCTATCACTTTTTCTAAATTATGGATATTTTTCTCCATACTCTTACGAGAAATGCTTTGATCTACTCTACCTATAAAATACCTATAAAGGTTACAATTTATAAAAGAAATAGATTGTACACACGCAATCGGATATGTTATATATTCCAAGTCAACATACAACGTTTTTTCTAATAATGTAAATCCACACTCTTTCAATACAGCTGTCTTATATGTTATTTCAGGTAAACATAATAAACGACTTAGCTTGACATTACTCAACAAATACGGAGTATTATATACAATATCCTCATCTAATGGTGACTTCATTTTCACTGATTTTCCATTTAGATACTCCTTGGAATAACTATTATACACCACATCTGTATCCAATTTACTTAACTGAAAAACAAAATCTCTGAATGCCTCGCTATCAAACCAATCATCCGAATCACAAATTTTAAGATATTTGCCACTGGCATTTAATAATCCTATATTAAGAACTGATCCATACCCGCCATTTTCTTTGTCAATTACTTTAACTGATTGAGGATAACGCTCCTGATAATTATGGGCAATAGCACTAGATTGATCCTTACTGCCATCATTTACAACTAATATTTCAATATATTCTATAATAGAAGAAACCAGTAATGAATCAAGACAACGTGACAAATAACGTTCCATATTATAAGTTGGAACAATTATGGATAATAATTTCTCTTCTTTCATTTATAAATTTTATTAGATAAATCCAATGCTTCCTTTATATTATCTTCAATAGAACAATAAGTCCAGCTACCATAACGTCCAATAGAATAGATGTTATAACCCGCTAATTCTTTTTTTATTCTTTCTACTTCTTTTATCGAAGAATCTGTTATATGCACATAAGCCGGATTCATTATGATAGCTTCATAATCCAAAAGAACCTGATCTGAAGATACAACTCCAGCTTCTTTCAAATCTGACATAACACGCCCTAACCATTCTGACGGTCGTATAGAATCATCTTTATGGAATCCTATTTCTACATATAAAGACATTCTATCTTGACACATGATATTATCATAAAACCCGACCCTATAGAAACAGTATTTATTCTCAGGATAGTAAACCCAATGCTCCTCTACATTTACCCCTTTTTTATCAAATCCTAAATTGAAAACTAATACCTGATTCCATGAGTATGAAGACAAATCATAATCCGATGATATTAATCTTAATAAATTTGGGAATGGAACAGTTGAAATCAAATTATCATAATGATATGATTCACCATTAGACAATGTCACTAATTTATCTTCCTTTGATACCGATATTACACGAGTTTCTGTATGAATCTTATCAGTATCAAGTTTATTTAAAATACTATTTACATACTCTATCGCTCCTCCTTTGGGATAAATAAACTTATCATTATAAGATATATTTGTTTTTGATTTAAAATTTCTTATAATATCCTCCTTTTCGGCATAAGGGAAAAAACGTCCCATAGCATCTTTATCCAAGCTATCCAAATTACATGCATACAATTTTGTATTATATGGGATCAGAAACTTATCTGCTATGGATTTCCCAAATTTAGCATAAAGCATTTCTTGAAAAGTAGTATACGCATCTGTGTTTGTTGTAAAAAGATCATATAAACACTCTAACAGTTCCTCTTTAGGCAACTGATGGATATTTTTTTGAAAAGGATAGTCTACATATCTATCCTTATATTTTATCTTAGTATTTTTTATACAAAATAATAAGTCTTCTTCTGTAATAGCAGACATTATTATCTCCTTTATATAAGGGTTTCTAAAATGAAAAAAATGCCCCGAATAATCCCATACAAATCCATTACGCTTTATTGTCCTACAATATCCGCCCACACTTTTTTCCGCTTCAATCAACATATACTCTGAATGTCCGCAAAAAAGAGCATAACTTAAACCTGTAATACCGGCACCTATTATTATATCCATTTTCTTTTTATTTTAATATTCTTATTTTATTCTGCATATACACTATATTTCCTCTTAGGATGAAGTAATCTATGTTGTATAAAGGATAGCCCATTCAAAACCGGAAGCATATTCATTTTAGCAAGTAACAATATTATGGTTCCAGCCCCTAAAGGATAAAATCTTAGAATGTCTATCATCTTTATATCTGAATACAATGAATTCCATTTTTTTTGTAATTGCCCTTTGCTATGCAACAAAAGAGGTATTTGGTTTTGCATTCTTAGCCTGTATACTACCGCACGTATATTATTATCTGTTGTTATAAATCTTGAATAAAAATCAACCAATATTTTTTCACCTGCCAACATATCACATAATGATTTTCTTGACATATTCCAACAATAAGAATTGGAATTATACCGCACATAATGAACAAAAGCCATTGGTAAATGTACCACTTTATGCACATAAAAGAATAAACGATGCATTAATACGGTGTCCTCTCCCATATCTATACCTTCAAAAAAGTTCAATTTATTTTCTATAAATACTTCACGACGAATCAGTTTATTCCAAACAGCTGGTACCATTGTTCCCCGTAAAAGAGCATTTGGATATTCACTTTTCTTCTGAGGTATTATTTGTTGCTTATATATTTCCTTATTCAAATAAGTTTCCCAATAATCAGCTATCACAATATCCGCATTTTCTACCACAGCCTTTGCATACATTTTTTCAAGCATATCCGGCTCACAATAATCATCACTATCAATATAAATAATATAATCTCCAGTAGAAACAGATAATCCTGTATTACGAGTGACAGTTATTCCCTGATTATTTTTATGATAATATAGCTTAAAACAAATGTTTCCTTTGTAATCTGACACTAATTCTTCTATAATACGCATACTACTATCCTGCGCACAATCATCTACTATAATACACTCTACGTTTTCTGTGTAAGTTTGATTCATTATAGAATGGATACAACGTCCCACATACTTTTCCACATTGTATACCGGTACAATAACCGAAATTGCTATTTTGTGTTTCATATTTTTTTATTTTTTTAAAATCATCACACACCTTACCAACCATCTACGAGAAGACTTGTCTACTAACATAAATAATAAGAGACTAAATATCGCATAGAGTAATGATATTTGTAAAGCATACGATAACCAAATTCTATATGAATTAATAGGTACAGTAAACCACTTATCGGCAAATAATGAAATACAAATATAAGCTATCACTATCAATGTGATATACTTTAAATAACGTACGACGTATTCTCTTACTCCCTCTTTAAAACCATATCTATATAGAAAGAATGGTTTCCAACCAAAAACAATTAGCAACATACTTATTAACACACCAAACAGAATGCCTGTTAACCCATAAAAATAGCCTAACAATATAGAAAGTCCTAAATTAATACATGCTTCTGTTATTGGTGCCCAAATATCTTGATATAACCCATAGGCAGCAAGAAACATATCATTAGTTCTCGTCATATTGATAAATGCAATCAATAATAATACAATAAAAGGAGATTGTTCCAATATAAAATCGCTATTTACCCAAAGTGCTACAAATGAATGAGCAAACTTGTAAAGACCAAAACACGCTGTAGACGCAAGCCATATTCTTAAAGAAGTCAATTCCCAAAAAACATTTTTTATTCGTTGTTTGTCACCTTCTGCAACTAAATTACCTACACCTGCATTCATCCCTCTCAAAAGAGCATCCATAAATAAAGAAATTCCAGTAACAAGAAGCATGTAGTTACCATAAATAGCGACCAAAGTCAAAGAAGCATAAGCATATATAATCAGAGGACTCGTCTGTGCAAGTACAATAGTAGCCACTTGATGATAAAACACTTGTTTTGTTTTGGTTATAATTTCAGGATATTTCTTTCGCAACCTTCCTCCTTCTGAAGATATAGTTTTCAGCCAGGGATACTCTTTTTTCAACAACTTATCCAACACAATAGCTGTAATAACAGACATCCCTAACTCCAATATCATCCAATACACATATCCATTACTCAAATAACTGATAGCAAGTATTTGTAGAAGTACTTTTATAACTTTAAAACCTTGTATATTTAGTGTTATTTTATACTCTTTTTGGTCTGCTGTCAGAACAATCTGACGATAATTGACAAAATAACCCAATAATGTACTCACTAACAAAACTATAAATGAACCATATGTATACCACAAGGGGACTTGCGCTTTTGCAAAGATGAGCGGAAAGAAAAACATCAATATACATGCACCGGCAATAACAATATAAGCAACACGACGATAAAGCCATCCTTGTACAGAAACTATTTCATTTATAACCTGAGTATTTTTCTCATGAAGAGGTTTATAAAGTGTAAATGCAATAGCACTGCCAATACCTAATTCTGCCAAATTCAAAAAGCCGATAAGGTTCTGCGCAGTAGTATTCAATCCCAACACCTCCGCCCCCAAATAGTCCAAAAAGACCTTGCGGGAGAAGAACTGCAGAACTAAATTAATGAAATAAAAGATAAGGGCTACCTTAGCATTCTTTATGCTCTTGGCAGTCCGAGAAGATTCAGACACAAATAAATCTATGTTTAATTTTACGTATACAAAATTCTTAGCACATGAAAATGCTATTTATCAATGCTTCATCATCGTAGCATAAATTGTTACAATATAAACTGTTGTTTTTGAAAAGCGATAGACAATGCGATATTTAGGATGAACCAAAATGCTGTAATACTTCGTCTTTACCGTACTGCGTCTCTTCTCCCAAACCCCTATACGGGGAGAATGAGACAGAAGCATAACCGTTCTTCTGACATCTTCAGAGAAATTCATGGCAGCTTTAGCACCCATATTACAAGAATACCACGTAGCAATTCTGTCAAACTGACTCTGAGAATGTTTGTGCCACTTTACTTTCAAATTCTCCATTTCGCAAACATGGCAGCTACTTCTTCGTCGGTAGCAAAGCCGCTTGCTTCAGACAATCTGATTTCTTCATCCAACTCTTCTTCGGTGAAACGGCAGGGCATTTCGTCCTCGCTCAGCAACTCCAAGCAACGCTGCAGTTTCTCTTCATCAACAGCAGTGTCAAGAGATTCTATAATCCTATTCTTCAATCCTTGAAGATTAGGAGTGTTATATGCTACCAACGGTTCCGACGCCTCTGTTCTCATGATGTATCTCTATTCTAACGTGTTAACGCAAAGAACGGGATTTTATTCGTAACAAACAAATCTTTTACTTCCTATCTCTCAAATAATCCCACCACAGATTCAATCCTACCCAAATCACAATATCGGCAATCAGCAGCACCGTATTGTTTATATAAGGAACCAACAGGATATTGGCCGCACTGAAAGCGCAGGACATGGAGAGCAGGCTCAGCATCGCCCTTCTCGGCGACAGCCCTATCGCCAGCAGTTTATGATGGATATGGTTCTTGTCCGGCTCGAAAGGACTGTGTCCCTCGCGGATGCGGACCAGGACGACACGCACCACATCGAACGCCGGAATAATCAGGGTGCTGAAAGCTATGAGAAAGGCGCCTTCGGTGTAAGGCATGATATCCGTGTTGTGCTGGCTGTACTTTATGGCAAGAAAACTGAGGGTATAGCCCAAGGTAAGGCTTCCCGTATCGCCCATGAAAATCTTGCGGGCACGCTCCACACTGCCGAACACGTTGTAATAGAAGAACGGCACAAGCACGCCGAAAGTACCGGCCGAAAGCATGGCATAACTCCACAGGCCCTTGCTGATGAACAGGAAGGTGAAAACCAGCAATGCCACACTGCTCAAGCCTGAGGCAAGACCGTCGATGCCGTCTATCAGGTTGATGGCGTTGGTGATGAAGACCACCGTAAGCACAGTGAAAGGTATGCCGACATAAGCCGAAAGCTCGTGTATGCCGAACAGGCCGTACAAATCGTTTATCCAAAGTCCCGACAAGGGGAAAAGGCAGGCACAGAAGATTTGGATGGCAAACTTCTGGCGGTAGCGCACACCGACAAGGTCGTCGGCAATGCCCGTCAGGTAGAGCAGCGTCATGCCGCAGGCAAACAGCAAAAGCTCCGGAAGCAGATAGCTGGCATAGAGCGTGGAAATGCTGTTGCCGTCCAGCAGGCGGAAAGCATAGACAAGGCAGAAAGCAAACAGGGTGGTGGGGAAAAATGATACGCCCCCCAACCGCGGAATAGCTCTCTTATGTATCTTACGGTCATCCGGTATGTCAAAAAGTTTTTTGCGCAGGGATATCAATAGGATACGCGGTATCAGGATACGGGCAATAACAGCCGATATCAGAAAGGTAAGAATAATAAAAATGAAGTTCACGACAATAACTGTTGTTTAGTAATTAGCGGTTGATAGCTGAAAAACATAAACGCTTACTGACAGGGAGAGAGAAAAAAATAGTCAGGCAGAATCAATCTATAATCTCGAAAGGGTATTGATTCTCTTCCATATTCTTCAACTCGCCGATGATTTCCTTCTGCTCCGGCGTCAAAGAAGCCATATCCCAGGTATTGATAATGGAATGGGCCTCAGCGGCAAGTTTTTCTTCGTATACCTCGCCGTAGCAGCAGGTTAGAAGACGCACTTTCAGAAGCGAATCCGGAAGCTTGTCGAGAACATTCAGGCAACGGTCGAGCAGGCGCTGGATATACTGCTGCTTGCGGCCATTGTCGTAGAATGTGGCATTCAGGGCTACGAGAATGGAGAGGCAAAGTTCGGCTTCCTCTTCCGGCGTGTTGCCTTCCAAGGTGTTGTACAAATCAAGCGCTTGCTCGTAAACTTCGCGATTCAGACGGGCAAAGTGATCGCTGTAAATGGGACTGCCGTCCATGCCCAGATTCAAGAGTTCATGGGCACGGACGTACAAAGATGAAACGTGTTCGTTCATTTTTATACTGATAAATAAATTATTGAATTACAAGTGTTTCAGATTACGCCTATCGGTTCTATAAGCGAAGAGTGAATAAATGTAGTGGCTACTGCCATGACGCCTTCTATGTTCACTACCACACGGCGGTCGTGGCGCAGACGGACAAACTCGCCCACGGCTCCTTCAAAAACTCCGCCTGTGATGCGTACTTTGGTTCCTTTCACCAGTTTCAGTTCTTCCGGCTCCACATAGATGACGGCCTCGTCGTACGTGCCTGCAACCAGTATGAAGCTGCGCATCTGCGCATCCGGAATAATAACCGGCTGATGGGTCTCACGGTTCATGATATAGCGTACCGGTATGTTCAGAACCGGATTGTTTTTGATTTCATCGATACGGGAACGGGTGGAACGGAGAAATACCAGATTGTGTATGGCGGGAACGAGCTTGCGGACGCGGCGTTCGTTCCTTATGACATACTCGTAGCGCATGGGGATGAAATTCTCTATATTTTCCTTGTCGAGATAGTCCTTCAAGGACAATTCGCGGCTGTATGTTACGCGGACGGCATACCAGTGCAACTGGCAATCTTTGTGGGACTGACACACAGGGGCGTGCTGCAAATCTGCTTGATTATTGTCTGACGGACCGGGCATTACAAAATACGGATTGTAAGAGTTTGAGGAAAATACCACCTTGTGAAAAGGACGTTCTTTGGGGACACCGGTTTAAGAGCACTCTTTCCGGTCAATTCATGTAATGCAATTATAGTCAATAGTTTAGTCTGCATCCATATTATCCCAAAGCTCCCCACTATCACAGAAAGAGAACGTTGAAACAGTTATGTGATCAATAAGCCTTCGGGAAGCCGCAAACGGATGAAACAGATACATTTCCGGACATTCCCGATTAATGAATGCAAAGATATGGCAGTTTTTTGTATTGGCAAAACATTTGGTGGAAATTCTTCGGTTTACCGCCTGCCTTCAAGCATGCCTTTCAGTTCAAGGCAAAGCCGCTGTTTCACTTCGTCTGCCGGCACTTCCCGTCCCAGCTCCTTTTGAAGCGAAGTCACCCCCTTGTCTATGAACCCGCAAGGATGGATGTAGCTGAAATAGCGTAAATCCGTATTGACATTGAGCGCCAGGCCATGCATCGTAACATAATGGCTGCTGCGCACACCGATAGCGCAGATTTTACGGGCACGCGGCGAATCTCCGTCCAGCCATACGCCGGTGGCTTTCTCCACACGTCCGGCGGTTATCCCGTAGGAAGCGCATACGCGGATTACGGCTTCTTCCAGCAGATGCACATATTCTTTCAAGCCCAGAGAGAACTCCTCCAGGTTCAGGATAGGATAGCACACAAGCTGCCCCGGCCCGTGATAAGTGATGTCGCCGCCCCGGTCTATGTGATAGAGCGAAGCGCCTATGGCACGCAACTGCTCTTCGCCCAGCAGCATATTGGTTTCCTTACCGCTGCGTCCCAATGTATATACATGCGGATGTTCGCAGAGTACGATACGGTTCACATACTCCTCTCCTGCCTGCTTGGCATGCACAAGCGCATCGAAACACGCCGTCTGCCTGTCCCACGCCTCGGCGTAGGGAACGGTTTTCCAATCAGATATTTCCAGTTTCATAAGACAAACATACTATTTTACCGCCCAACCGCACGTGGTATGATTGGAGCACATGCCCGGAGCTTCATCCGGTCTATGCAAAGATACGAAATCCCGGAATTATACAAGCATCCCGGGCGCAGGCTTTTTTCATAATCTGACAATCGTCAAGGCACGAAGATTATTTTTCGGACGAAAGCATGCATTACCTCCCCGTATTTTATAATTTTGTACCACATTATATATAATATACATTGAAGAGCATGAAGAAAATCGTTGTAGCACCGGACTCGTTCAAAGGCTCCCTGACTTCGGCCGAAGTGGCCGATGCCGTGGAAAGAGGAATCAAGGATGTTTTCCCGCAGTGCAATGTCGTCAAAGCCGGTGTGGCGGACGGGGGCGAGGGAACCGTAGAGGCCATTGTCAAAGCGGTGGGAGGAGATATGTACGCAGCCTCCGTTACAGCCCCCTTGGGCAGACCGGTAAAGGCAGCCTACGGCATTGTAAGGTCAGGCGGCGTGAAAACCGCCGTTATGGAAATGTCTGCCGCCAGCGGACTGCCGCTTCTGCTTCCCGACGAACTGAACCCGTGGATTACTTCTACGTACGGAACCGGCGAGATGATTTCTGACGCGCTGAACAGGGGATGCCGCAAATTCCTGATCGGAATAGGCGGCAGCGCCACCAACGATGCAGGCACGGGCATGCTCTCCGCATTGGGAGTGAGATTTCTCGACAGCCGCGGACAAAGGCTGAAAGGCTGCGGCAGGGATTTGGAATCCATTGCCCGGATAGACATGTCGTCTCTGATGCCCGCAGCACAGGAGTCCGAATTTATCGTGGCTTGCGATGTCAACACCCCCTTTTGCGGACCGGACGGAGCGGCCCGTGTCTTTGCTCCCCAGAAAGGAGCAGACCCTCAAACCGCGGAAGCCCTAGACCGTGGTATGCGTTCCTTCGCCCGGGTGATAGCCGGACAGTTCCAGACCGACATAGTACCCCTGAGCGGAGCCGGTGCAGCCGGCGGATTAGGCGGCGCCTTCAAAGCCTTTTTAAATGCCAGGCTGACCGCAGGGATTGAAATGGTGCTCGACGCCATTGCATTCGACTCGCTTCTCGAAGGAGCGTCCCTCGTCATCACGGGCGAGGGACGGATAGATGCCCAGACAGCAGCGGGAAAGACAGCCGCAGGAGTCCTGAGGCATGCCGCACGGAAAGGAATCCCCGTCATCGCCATAGGCGGGTCTGTAGCGATGTGCCGGGAGCTTAAGGAGATGGGATTTATCGGCATATATTCCATCATAAACGCTCCGGTGAGCCTTGAACAAGCCATGCGGCAGGATTGGGCCACAGCCCGCATCCGATGCACGGTAGAGCAAATCCTGACCACCATGAAACATTGCGCCGGGACATTGTTGTTTCAAAAAGGCGGAGATTGAAAAATAAAAGTGTAACTTTGCACAGACCAAAAACGACAACGCTTATGGAATTTCCACACGTCGACCTCCCCGTAGACCTGATTGCATGGACAGATGTCACGGAAGACATCCTGAACAACTACAAGCAATCGTGCCGGCTGAAAGCATGTATCTTCGCCTTGTGCACCGAAGGTTCCATCACGGTATCCATCAATCTTATGGATACCGAAATCAAGCAAGGCGACTTCATCATCCTGCTTCCGGGCACCATCATCCAGTTTCACGGGCAGAAGGAGAAAGTGCGCATCTGCTTTGCCGGATTTTCCGAACATTGCCTCAACGGAGTCAACATCATCCAGTCCACCATGAGCTCGTACTCCAAGATTATAGAAGCTCCCGTGATACCGCTCAACGAAACCGTCGCTTCCTATTTCCGGGATTACTTCGCATTGCTTGCCCGCATATCCACCGGGCCGTACATGCCCAAGACGCGAATGGCGCAGAACGTGCTGGACACCCTGCTTTATGGTGTCAACGAGCTATACAGCAGCCGTCCCGACTCCCAAAACAGGATTAAAAGCCGGAAAGAGGAAATCTGCCGTGAGTTCATACAACTGGTCATCGAGAACTACACCACCGAACGCCGCGCGCAGTTCTATGCCGCGAAACTGGGCATATCGCTGCAACACCTCAGCACCACCATCAAGCAGGTGACCGGGAAGAATGTGCTGGACCTCATTGCGCATGTCGTCATCATCGACATAAAAGCCAAGCTGAAATCCACGGACATGACCATCCAGGAGATAGCCTATTCGCTGAACTTCCCCAGCGCCTCGTTCTTCGGCAAGTATTTCAAGCGGCACTTGGGAATGAGCCCGCTGGAATACAGAAACAGCTAACCCCTACCCCCTCACCGGCATGATGCAGGAGAGCGCTATGACCGTTACAGCCAGCATGGGCGTCAACAGTATTCCGTACACCGGATAGAGAATGCCCGCAGCTACCAGCACGCCTGCCAGATGAAAAGCCATTGTCCGGAAAAAGTTACGGCGCATCAGCCGGAGCGTATGGCGGGACAGGCCGAAGAGCCGGGGGAGCGACTGCAAATCGGCGGATTTCATCACTATCATAGCCTTGTCCGCCAGCCCATCACCGGCACTTGCACCCGCGGCAATACTTACATCGGCGGCAGCCAGCGCCTGTGCGTCGTTGACGCCGTCGCCCACCATAACCACCTTCTTCCCCTGCAAGCGGAGTTCGCAGATAAAGGCCTCCTTATCCTCCGGCTGGGCGTCGGACATGTAACGGATGATGCCCAGCTTCCCCGCTATGGCCGAAGCGGTACGCTCACCGTCGCCCGTCAGCATACAGATGTCCAGCCCCTGCCCCCTCAGCTCTTTGACTACACCGGAAGCGGTCGCTTTCAGCCTGTCCTTGACGGCTATTATGGCAAGCAGCTCATCCTCACGCCCGAAGTAAACGATGCTGTTTCCCTCCGATTCATACTCCACCAGCATATCTCCCAGCACATCGGAAAGATAAGCCCGATAGTCTTTCAGCAGTTTATGGCTGCCCACCCAATATTCCGTACCGTTGCAGAGGGATTTCACCCCCTTGCCTTTCAACACCCCGCAGCCGTCCAGCGGTGCGGGAGTTATGCGTTCTTCGCGCAGGGCGGCGGTAATGGCTGCTGCCAGCGGGTCGGGCGAG
>OKSZ01000101.1_pt1 | contig 49209 bp, 46 predicted proteins | sample 1606081 | NCBI WGS metagenome assembly OKSZ01 (sample SAMEA3879504, study PRJEB24766) | human gut metagenome | biome: human-associated habitat; feature: feces | place: USA | collected 1985/1987 | reverse complement strand
AGAAAAATGGCGCGCTGTATCAGCAGTACAAGGAGCTTGGCGAGCAGGAGGAGCAAGTGATCTTCGGCGGACGTCTTGGCGAGTACAAGTATTATGATATGGATGCGGTAATTGCATCGGCACTTGATATGAGCGAGCAGGAACTTGGATAAAGTGTATAAAATACTAATTTAAGGATATTGTGAACTATGAATAGAAGAATCGTAATTTTTGCTTTGTTATGTGTATTAGCGCTGGGAGGTATTTCCGCAGTGGTTCATATGCATAATAAAACAGGAAATCAAGAGAAAATGAATACCGATGGATGCATAATCACACAATATTCAGATGCGACGGGAAGACAGGCGAATTGTTATACAATTACGAACAGTGGACATTTGATTATTATAGATGGAGGATGGGCTGAGAATGCCCCGGCATTAAGAAAGGTTATTGCCCAGAATGGGAATCATGTTGATGCATGGTTTATCTCTCATACACATAGTGATCACGTTGGTGCATTTAATGTGATTTATGCGGATCCACAGGGAGTGACTATAGATAAGATATATGATAATGGCTACGATTACGAATTTATTAAGGAAGCGGGGGAACCGTATGACAGTATGGGATTGGAACCTCTGGAGACATTTCATAATCTAACAAAGGATGCAGATAATATTATTCATTTGAGAAGAGATGAGGAGCTTGAAGTGTGCGGTCTGCGGATCCATGTGTATAATGCGTTTGATGATATTGTGAAGCAGAATGTTGGTCCGGATTTGGATTATCAGAATGATGGTTCTTTGTGCATGAAAATTACAAATCAGGAAGAAAGTTTTCTGTATACAGGTGATGTCAAAGCCGACATGAATAAATATTTGTTTGAGACATATGGAGACGAGCTGACGGGCGATTATGTTCAGTTGAGCCATCATGGAAATTGGGGATTTGGGACGGAAGATTATGACAGAATGAATGCAAAAGCTTACTTCGCAGATATCACTCCGGAATTTTATGAGTCTCACCCGATTGGAGAACTCCACCAGCATTTGGTTGATGAGGGAAAACAATATTATGATTATGGAACGGCACCGAATTCGGTGGAGTTGAAATAAGAAATGATGAACTTGCCAACCAAAAAAATGAGGCGGAGAAAAATTATGATGCAGAAGAATTCAAAGGATAATAAGATAGAAATACGAGATCTTGGTAAAATTGCTGTCAGTGAAATGTTGGATTAGCAGAGGATGTCTGAGAAGTATGAACGTGTTGGTTTGAGGTCGATTGCTGAAGGTAAGCTTGTATTGGTACTACTTGCTGGAGGGCAGGGAATCGCGGCCCCTGTGTTCCTTGGAGCGACGATAGAAAGTGGTTATGCATGTGGGTCGAAGGTAATCCGTAAGGCATATCCGGAGGAACGCGTCGGAGCGATATGTACATTGAAAGGAAGTCCATGCATTATTGAATATTATGAGCTGGATGATCTGAAGAGTGAATATATAGAATTGGATGATGCGATGTTTAATTATGGAGTAACGTTGAACTATTTGTTCCGGGTGTCAGAACTAGGGAAGACGTTGTCAGTTGACATGCCAATTCATAAGGTTAAAAAGAACGTGAAGCGTTATTATAAGGATGGCAGATATGTAGAATCTTCCGAGTTGAATGCGTATAAGTACGAGACGCTCGCGTTGGATTTGATACACATGATGGATTCATGCCTGGCTTTTGAGATTGAGCGCGAGAAGGAATTTGCACCGATCAAGAATAAGGAAGGTAAGGACTCGCTGGATACGGCGAGGGAGTTGCTGAAGATGAACGGGTGGGAGTTGTAAGAGATTTTAATATTAACGGTCGTTGCATTGGGATGATGTCTTGGGGCTGCGACCGTTATTTTTTCCAATTATTAAAATCTTTTCGCTATATTTTGGGAAATATAAGTTTTTGAATTGTCTTTGACGTCTTACTTATATTGTAACTAGAAATTCTGACAATAACATGGTTTAACTTCTTTGAATTTGGAAAAAATTCAAAATCTCAAATATGATTTTTAGACATCATATTATAAGGAACATCAAACGGCACTGCAACAGAAAATAAACAAATATGAACCGCCTTATGTGTAAATTATTCAGTTATAGTAATTTTGATACATTCTAATTTGTTTTTGATTAAATCGTGTTGATTGCGGAGATGCTTTTCTTCAGGATTATTTACACATATAAAATTTATATATTTTTTGATAAAATTGTTTATGTCGTCCATAATGAGGATTATATTTTCTACTCTATAAATATCAACACCTTGAGCGATATCCATTGTTTTTATGCATTGTTTTTTATTATCTACAAGGTCTTTGGTTTTTGAACATGCAGTATCCAGATAGTGCATTATTTCATAGAAGTAGAATGTCATTAAATTATGCGGGGATATATTACTATTGGCGTTAGAGACTGCGTATATGGATGAAAAAGCATCCATATAATTTTGCGCTGCGAAGATGCTATCACAAGCAATATTGTCGAAGTCTTTCTGGATTTGTATCATTTTTTCTGGGGAGGTATCAATTTTTTTGTGCCCCCAATTTTTAAAGAATTTGATTATTTTTAATATTAAGGAATTATATAATGTATAGGAAATTATATAAATAATACAGAATGATAATATCTGTAAAAGGATCACAACAAAATTACTTTTTGAAGACTCATTTTTAAAAGCCATTTCTGTAATGAAAGCGGAAAAAATGGTTGCAAATATGGTATTAGGAATCTGTTTTTTCTCATCAGAAATAGCGCCCTGTGTAGCGATTTGGCGCATATCGTTTGAAAGTCGATATCGTAATCTTTCAAAATTTTTAAATGAATCTGGCATAATAATCTCCTAAAATCTTTGGCTTAAAGAACAATTTCCAGCCCAAAGATCGTCAAGCAAACATGAATTTATTTCGGTATGGTTTTCAAGATCTTGATTGTACCATCTCTGGTATAAATCGCTCTGAATGTAGTAAAAGCTATTTCGTCGAATGGTATCTACAAGAATTTGTATATCATCTGGCATAGGATACTGCTTTTTGATTTCGTCAACCAGAGTGAAGATAGCCTTAAAAATACATTCCACCTTATATGGGATTTTTATATAATAGTGTTTGTTCCAATGCGAAAAACGTTCTAGCAAAGATTTTACCTCTTTTTTGGAAAAACGGATATTCTTTCTCCCACATATACTCCTTGCTTTTTTTCTTATTGCTTTATATGCGTTTCCATATGTATGTGTGCACCCCATGTTAATGTGGGAATCAATATATAAATATAGTTTTCTCAGATTGATTCCGATATTGGTTTCTTGACCTTCTAATAGATCAATTTTAACATATGGATATATGATTTTATTATATTTTACACGACTCATAATTATCCTCCTAAGTATACTTTATTTTTATGAATTGATATATCATAGTTAGGTTAAATTATTATATATTTATAAATGCCTTATCTTTTGGGGGTTAGCTACATAACAAAGTATAATGTTTTACATGGTTAGCTAAATTTGAAAAGCTAGTAGTAATATCTTACAAGATCTAGATCTAAAAATTGATAATGTTCCCAATTATGCTTTGTAATGTTATTTTAGCATATTTATGTTAAAATTCAAAGTGAATATGGAAATTACTTGTAAAAAACTATTATATTGTATAGAATAATACGTAGTGGAATTTAATGAGGTGGGAGAGTTATATTTTATAAATATTTCTATTGTTTGAGGATTTTTGAAATGATGTAATAGGAGAGATTATGGATTGTAGAAGTACAGAAAAAAGACAATGGATTGTTGAAAACTATACAGTTAAACCTATGGCGCACATTCAGTTGTTGGCAGGTCAAACAAAACATAGTGATGCTGGAGCAACTATTGAGCGGGATTACTATATTTTTGAGGCAGTAAATAATGAAAATGGGGAAAAAGAAATTATTCAGTGTGGAATGGGTGCTGCAAGAGATTTTCTTGAATTATTGAATCATGAAGCGTTACCATTGTTCAATCCGTTGCATGGAGACGGCGAAGAACATGGAGGCGGTGCTGGAGGTAGGAGAACTCAGAAAAAATGGAATCCCGTAGCTAAGCAGTTGTATAATGCAATAATGTGGTTGATTATTGCATGGGATGCAATGCCTGGAACACCATTGTTTGAATTTAGAAATGATATAGTAAAGTATAAACAGGTTATGCCGTTTAAGTGGAAAGTAAAGAGAGTAAATTCTGCAATTCAAAATGGAGGAAAAGGGAGAACACTTACAGAAATTATTGATGGTTTTAGACAGAACAATAATATAAGAGATGACTTGTGCCAATTTGATTTGTTGATAGAGATAATAAATAATTACACTGATCAAGAGGGGAATCCTGTACGTATACAGTCTTATTTCTAAGAAACGAATACGTTCGGGATATGATTTGTAAAGACAAGAATCGATAATATATTTGATTTCACATTGGTATATTAACTTTTGAAAAATGTATGATATTCTTTTTATGATATAGAAAACTGACCAACAAGATGCGTTCCATTGGGGCGATGAGTTGTAAATAGATCCATTAATTTTAGCGAACTCCGTTGAAATATGTATGCGACAGACATGATAGAGATATGAATGTTGCTGTGCATGTTGGCACAGCGTTTTGTACCCTCTTGTTGGATAGTTGACTATAAATCTATCTAACAAGAGGGTATTTTTATGTACAGATAACATTTCTTTAGTAACTAGAAACAATTAAATGATTTTTAAAAAGGAGACCAGCTATGAAGATTTATGAGACTAGAAATAATAAAATCACCGCTTTATCTGCACTTAAGAGACGCAGTTCGGCACCACAATTAGTTGTGGTAGCTCCTTCCGGTTCTGGTAAAAGTACATTAATTTATTTGTTACTCAATCACAAAATTATTCCATATATGAGAATAGGAATTGGGGAGAAAAGTCAGACAACTATTATTCCATGTGAATTCTGCTTTGATGAGAGGATTGAAGATGAGGAGACCTTTGCAATTCAGATAATAATGAAGGATTTCGCGGCAAAGGATATCCATATGTCAATTATTACTGTTCTTATGGATTTATTTGCTAAGAATGACTGTGACGTTGATGAAACAATAGAGGCTTTTGATGAAAAAGTATTTTCACAAGTGCTTGAGCCTGGAAAAGCGCATTATCACTTGGGGCAGATTAAGAATAAGATTAGTCTGGAAGAGATAAAAGATATTCTTGGAGGTGTTCTTCGATATATGGATGACAATGATTTTAATGTAAAAGTAATACAGCGTCGAGATAAACTTAAGAGCAAAAAGGTGAAATTGTCAGAAGTAAGGGAAATGATTTTTGAGGAAATGTTCGAAACAATGCCTGAGGATGGTATAAAGGCTGCCTATTTCGGATGGCTTGACAAAATTGGGAAGATTATAAAAGGCATGCTTTTGAACATTCTCGGGGAAACGTTGTGTTCGCAGGAAATGGTTCAATATAATTTACAAGGGGATAATAATGGAACAATGATTTTACAAACTTTATTTGATCCATTTACACCATATAGTTTGGTGATTGATTATATTTCTATTGCTTGCAAACCTAGACAGGAGTTAATCGACATAGCTCAAGAAGAATCACCGGAATTGCCGTTTAGATTTTGTATTAGGGATACAATGGGGCTTACACAGAAGGGCATTGATGCCACAAGTACAAAAGAGGGACTTGAAGCTGCATTGAATTGTAGGGCAGACACAATTCTTTTCCTTTTAAGTTTGGAAGAAAGGGATGATACCTTAACAGAATGTTGCCGAGCTTTGGTAGAGAAAAAAGAAGCTTTAAAGAAAAAAAATCTTGATACTTCTGTGTATGTATTGTTTACGAAAGCTGATCGCAAAGTTGAAAATCTCATTAATAAGCGCAACTCTGGTGATTTATATATTGATGAAGACACCTATAAAGATAACATTCAGGAAGTATTGGCGGATATGGAAAGTATGGTATCTATATATGCAGATGCATTGCCACAGGAAGACGTTAGCTGGTTATCAATGAGATATCTAAAAGAAAGCTATATTTTGAAGTCCTTGGATAATGATGAGCGTAAGCTTAATTTTCAACCGAAAGGACTATTTAGAAAAATAGTAGGGTATTCGATGAAGACTTTGAAAAGGACATTGCCGAAAGGAGTAAACAATCCATTGTTTGTTACTGCTATAGAGCCTGACAGACCAGTAGTTCAGGTGGTGGTGGATCCATATATGATGAAAGCAGAGATCAATAGTATTCAACAGCGCCTTAGTCGGGAAAAAGATATTGTGGAGGGCTATGTTATTAGTGATAAAACTCCGAGACTTCATGGACGTAGTGTGTATTCGTACTGGAACAAATTGATGATTGGGTTGGGTCATACAACCAAAGCGTCTGTATACGGAAATTTTTCAATTAATATGAAGGGTCTTGTTAAGCGAATGCTTACAAGTACATTTCCTTCGTTTGAGAAGTTTCATGAAAATAGAGCTGTAAAACTTACAGCTGACAATCTTGAGGAGAATGTTCTGGTAGAGGTATTAAGAAATCTAACCGCCAATGATGAGCTTGGAGTCGGATTAAATCCTGCACTTGGAGCAAGGAATATTGCCCTTCAGCGCTTGTATGAGTTTTGCGTTGATTATTTTACGGATGCGTCGAGATTTGCTACATTGATTGATCGTATTGCATATGACTTATCATATGGTAATCAGGATTTAAAACAGATTCTGACAGATATTTATAACAAAACTCCTGAATATGATGGAGCGATGAGAAAACTTCAGAGATATTTTAAGAAGTTTTTTGAAAGTGATGAGTTTGTTAATATACTTATTTCTGAGTTTAATCAGGTAATGACAGAGATGATAAATAAGTTATTTATTATCATTTAATTATGTATACATTCGGAAGTTGCCAGTCAATTTTTGGACAATCGGTAGCTCCCTATTTCACTGGGGCGAAATGCGTTTCATTTTGAATATGATATTAGAACTCGCGAGGAAGATTAATTATACTCCATTGTATGATATGGGAAAAGGAAGTCACTTGTCAAAACTAGCAGAAATGAGTAGAATAAATATGGGGATTCAGAAGGGGTATTCTATAATTTATAATAATTCGTTAAGTTATTAATCATAGTTCTTATTATTTCTTGATTCTTGTAGGCGAATGAATCCTGTGTATAAAGATAACCTAAGAGGATATTAAAAGAAAGGAAATATACATATGGAAATAAACGCAAAATTGTTTAAGATTGCTTATAAAAAGTTAAAGTCGAGTTTATATTATGATAAAACGCAAACGATATTACGAGATAAGTTAGTAAATTTTGAATCAATTTGTACCAATGTTGACCACTATCTTGAAGAATTATCAGAAATATTTTTATCTGAAGATACTAGAGGGGAGATGTTTGAGAAAATACTTTCAAGTATTTCTTTTCATGCATTTCCGAAGAAAATATTGCCTGAGCAATCAGTTATGATTAAGAATTATGCACAAAAAAATATTGGAATTGTAGATAATCAGTATTTTATAGATATGGATATTTGTGGACATATATTAGGTGTTTTATGGTTACTGTTGATTGGATATAAAGTAGATGAAAATATGTATGAGCATTCATATGGAAATCGAATTCGTAAGAATTTATATAATGAGTTTAGTGCGGATCCCACATATTCACCATATTTATTTGAACCATATTTCCAGCAGTATGAAGGGTGGAGAGATACTGCCATGAATGAGGCTATGCAGCATTTACATGCTGGACAAGACGTGGTTATTCTTACATTGGATTTTAAAAGATTTTATTATTCTGTTGATGTGACAGAGACTCTTTTTCAAGAAATGTATAATGATGTAATGGATGAATTTGATACAGAAAATTCTGTGTTAATAGAGTTGCATCAGTTTATGTTTCAAATTATAAAGAGGTATTCGGTGTGTTTTACAGAATTTGAAAATCGTAATATACTTCCAATTGGATTTTTGCCATCTAATGTTTTAGCAAATTACGCGCTTCGAAATTTTGATAAGGCTATAGCAGATGGATGGAATCCTATTTATTATGGAAGATATGTTGATGATGTAATAATTGTTGATAAAGTTGAATCCAATAGTGACTTATGCAAAAAGGCAAAGGCAAATGATTTGGATGCAAATGATATTATTGGCTATTTTTTACAGAGATGTTCGGGATGGAAAGGATTAAATGGAATACCTTGTCAAAATGGCATAAAATATGCATTGTTGCAACAAGAACAAGAAACGGATAATACTTTTAGATATGTATTAAATAAATTATATAACCCAACTGCGTATGACTTATCGAAAATAGTTATTCAAAATGATAAAGTTAAAATTTTTTATTTTAAAGAGGGAGAATCAGATGCATTAATTACCTGTTTTAGAGAGAATATTGCTAAGAATAAAAGTGAATTTCGACATATGCCAGAAGATGAAGCCATTTTTCAAAAGGATGATTATAGTAAAATTTATGATTTGAAAAATAATGAAACGCTTAATAAATTTAGAGGAATATCTGGAATTTCAATAGATAAGTATGAATTATCTAAATTATTAGGAAAACATCTTCGCATTGGAGGTTTGATTAAGGATGTGCGGGAAACTGGATTTGAAAGACATATTTCAAAAATATTTAATTCCAGGGTTATTATAGAAAATTATACAGTTTGGGAAAAAATAGTTGAAGTTTTAGTTATTAATGAATCATGGGAACCACTGAAGGTTGTTATAAAAAATATTGTAGAAGCAATCAATTCTTTAGACTATCAAAATGCCGATATGCTTGTTATAGTAAAGAATACGATGAAACTGTATTTATATGCTACACTTAGTAGGTGTTTGGCTCTGGTATGGGGGACGGAAATAAAGGAGATTATCGAAGCGGTATGCCGAGAGTGTATAAACTATGTTAATGATAGAGAAAAATGTATTTGCTATTTGTCAGAAGAACATCGGAAATCTTATTGTGAAACGAGGATGATTGACAAATCAGTAATGCCTATATTTCAGGATATGTTGGATATGGACACGATATATACAACAGAGGAGACACTTAATTTGTGTTGTTTTCAACAAACACTAAAATATAGTAAATATGATTGGGGAGAGAATACATATGTATACTATCCATATTTAGTTACAATGTATGATTTTTCAATGATTTCTTGTATAGAGCAGTTAAATGCAACACAGAATCAATTTGATGATATGAAGAGTATATATAAGAGCCAGATTGACAATTATGTAAAAAGCAATTATGCGATTTCAGATAATGCGAGAATAATTCGGCAGATCATATATGTTGAGAAATTTAAGGATAAAGATGCATATTTGGTACAGATTAATAATTCTAAGAAAAATCGTTTAAAATTAGCAATTGCAAATGTTAGATTGGATCATGATAATTTTAAGAAAGTTGTAATAGATAATCCAAATAGAAGCTATCAAAGATATAAAGATTTATCTAAAATAATTAATGCTGCAATAGATGAGAATGCGGATATGCTTATTATGCCAGAGGCTTATGTTCCGTTTGAGTGGTTAGCTACGGTTGCAAGAACCTGTGCCAGAAATAATCTTGCAGTTGTAACCGGAATTGAACATATTAAGCAGGGCAATCAGGTTTTTAATTTAACAGCAGTTATTTTGCCATATGAAGATTTAGAAAATAAAAGCGCATTGATTTCATTTCATTTAAAAAAGCATTATGCTCCAATAGAAAAGCAAGAAATAAATGGATATAGATTGAAAGAGGTAACTGGAAAACATTATGAATTATATCAATGGCACGATTGTTATTTCCCTGTTTATTGTTGCTATGAATTAACGTCTATTGTGGAAAGAGCGATGTTTCAATCATATGCGGATTTTCTGGTAGCTATTGAATGGAATAGAGATGTAAATTATTATAGTAATATATTAGAATCGTTAAGCAGAGATATTCATTGCTATTGTGTTCAGGTTAATTCGTCTAATTATGGGGATAGTAGAATAACCATGCCGTCTAAGACAGAAGAGAAAGATATTATGAGAACCAAAGGAGGAAAGAATAGTACTATATTGGTGGATGAAATTGATATCAAAAAGATTAGGGAATTTCAACTAAAAGACTATAATTTACAAATGAAAGATAAGGGATTCAAGACGACACCGCCTGGATTTGATCACAAAATTGTGTTGGATAAAATAAGGGGAGAGAAATTAAAATAAAGAATATTAAAGACATTTATTGACTTGCAATAATTATATATGTATGTACAATATAAATAGTAGTTATCACAAAGATTCAAATAAGTCGTAATATAAAATTATTGAGAAATAACAAGCTAACGGAAAGAGAGAAAAAATTATGAAGGGAATTATTTTAGCCGGAGGTTCCGGTACACGTTTATATCCATTGACCAGAGTAACATCGAAGCAGTTGCTCCCGATCTATGACAAGCCGATGATCTATTATCCGATGTCTGTACTTATGAATGCAGGCATCCGGGATATTCTGATTATTTCAACGCCGGCAGATACACCACGTTTTGAGGAACTGCTGGGAGATGGACACCAGTTTGGTGTGAATCTGACTTATGCAGTGCAGCCATCACCAGATGGACTGGCGCAGGCGTTTATCATTGGTGCGGATTTCATTGGTGATGATTCTGTGGCAATGGTATTGGGCGATAATATTTTTGCTGGACATGGTTTGAAGAAGCGCCTGAAAGCGGCTGTGGAGAATGCAGAGAGTGGAAAAGGAGCTACCGTATTTGGTTATTATGTAGATGATCCGGAGCGTTTTGGTATTGTAGAGTTTGATCGGGATGGAAAGGCAATCTCGATTGAAGAGAAGCCTGCACAGCCGAAGAGCAATTACTGTGTAACTGGTCTTTATTTCTATGATAATCATGTTGTAGAGTATGCGAAGAATCTGAAACCGTCTGCACGTGGAGAGCTGGAGATTACTGATTTGAACCGGATTTATCTGGAGAAGGGAAATCTGAATGTAGAATTGCTTGGACAGGGCTTTACATGGCTGGATACAGGTACACATGAGAGCCTGGTTGATGCAACGAACTTCGTAAAGACGATGGAGACGCATCAGCATCGTAAGATCGCGTGTCTGGAAGAGATCGCATATCTGAATGGTTGGATTAGCAAGGAAGAGGTACTGGAAGTGTACGAGCTTCTGAAGAAGAATCAGTATGGACAGTACTTGAAAGATGTTTTGGATGGAAAATATCTGGATGCGTTGAGATAAATATGAGTATTGAAAACGGGGTGTAGCGCATAAGTAAAGGAGAGGGTTGCATGAAAAGAGGAAAGAAACTATTTACGTATTTGCTTGTGCTCGTGATGCTGCTGGTAAATACTGTGACTGGAGTTGCCGCGGAATTGGACGAGCCGTTGCAGGAGGCAACGCAGATTGTTCATGAGGATGGAAGCGGACTGCTGTCGGAGGGTGGTTTGCTGGAAGCAGGCGATGCGGTTGCGGACAGTAGTTATGACCATTCGCATGATGCAGCGATTGTGGCTGCCATGGAGAACCTGCAGGATACCATAGATGTGACAGGCTATGGATTGACAACAACCAATGTGGAAGATGTTATACACGGTATTTTGAACATGAATCCACAGTTGTTTTATGTATCGGGTGGATTCAGATATTACAGTGACAGCCAAAATAATGTTACAGAATTGCTCATTACATATAATTATACGAAAACCCAGATTACTTCTATGAAAGCGGAGATCGATGCAGAAGTTGCGAAGATGGAAGCTGCGATTGATACAACTGGACTGAGTGATGTGGAGATTGCACTTGCATATCATGATTACCTTGCGACAGATGTAGCATATGATTATGAGAATTATTTATCGAGTTCTTTGTCGAGCGATGATTATACTATCTATGGCACACTTGTTAAGAAGAAAGCGGTTTGCCAGGGATATGCACTGACGTTCATGTATCTGATGAAACGCCAGAATGTTGTGTGTGGCTATGTTTCAAGCAATGCTGCAAATCATGCGTGGAATGTCGTATATTTGAACAACCAGTGGTATCACATGGATGCCACATGGGACGATCCGGTGTGGGATAATCTTGGAAGAGTGAAGCACACGTATTTTATGATTTCAGATGCAACCTTGCTATCCTTGGAGAGTAAACGGTCTGATTATGTAACGAGTGTTCCGTATGGTTATACCTATACCAAAGCAATTGACAGCCGCTATGAGAGTGGGTTCTGGAGTGGTGTGCAGACATATATGTATCCATGCAATGGGGACTGGTATTATCTGGATGGATCATATGTGGCAGCAGAAAAGAGCGCGAAATATCAGCTTTCTAAATATAATTATGCAAGCCAGATAACTACCTGTTTATATGGTCCGGAATATGTAAGGTGGTGGATTACAGACAATCGTGTGTGGGCATCTTATTGCGGACGTATGGCGGCACGAAATGGTGTGATTTATTTCTCAACACCGACGACGATTGAACAGTATAGCATTTCAACTGGAGCAAGAAAGACGATATATACACTGCCATCGGACACTGCAAAGGGAACTCACATATTTGGACTTGGATTTATAGATGATGATCTATATTATGTGATTGCGGATACGGCGAATTATGAAGGACAGGAAACCTATAATAAGGTAAATCTTTGCACTTCTCATGTATATGGAGCGGTGCAGACAATCAATCCAACGTATGAGCAGGCGGGAAAGAAATATCATGTTTGTAAAACATGTGGATATAGTGAAGACATAGAAAATCTCCCGAAACTGGTTAAGGTGTCGACAATTACGATTGTAGGTGGCAAGAAATCCATGACGGTGGGAGAGTCATATACGGTTGAGGATGTGCGAGTGGTACCGGATAACGCTACTAATAAGGAGGTCACTTGGTCTTCTTCCAATCCAAGTGTTGCATCCATAGATACGAATGGAACAGTGACAGCAAAGGCGGCAGGTACAGCGACAATCACAGCAACGGCAAAGGATGGGCAGGGAGCCAAGGATTCTTTTGTTATGACAGTGAAGAAGGCCGATTCTTCAGAAACACCGGATCCGGATCCAAATCCGAATCCAGATCCGACACCAAACCCAGATCCAACGCCAACGCCGAACCCAACACCAACACCAGATCCAACACCAACACCAGATCCAACACCAAGTCAGCCGGTTACACCAGCTGTAACCGTGCGGTATACAACCCATGTGCAGACGTTTGGCTGGCAGGGAAATGAGAATGATGCAAAGACATGGTTTACAAATGGTGCGATGGCGGGAACGAGCGGAAAAGCGAAGCGCTTGGAAGGTATCAAGATTCGTGTGACGGGCAATGATAATCTGGGAATCCAGTATACAACACATTGCCAGAGTTATGGCTGGTTGCCGTGGTCTGCCAATGGTGAGATGAACGGAACGGAGGGCGAGGCAAAACGTCTCGAAGCAATCAAGATTCAGCTGACAGGCTCGGATGCAGGTAAATACGATGTATATTATCGCGTGCATGCGCAAAGCTACGGTTGGCTCGGCTGGGTGAAGAATGGCGCACCATCAGGAACAGCCGGTTATGCAAAACGTCTGGAGGGAATCCAGATTGTGGTTGTAAAGAAAGGTGCTTCCTTCAATACGAGAATGGGAAATATCAATTCCGCATATGCGCTTGGCTATTATGCGAAGGCGGGTACGTCTCCGGTTGTAAATGCAAAGAATACATCCAATGCCGATCCGCAGATTGCAGGTGAAGCACAGACAAACGTGACCTACCGTACCCATGTGCAGAGCTACGGCTGGCAGGCATGGAAGTACAATGGTCAGATGAGTGGTACAAGTGGTCAGGCAAAGCGGCTGGAGGGTATCAATATCCGTCTTTCTAACCAGCAGTACAGCGGAGACATCGTGTATACAACACATGTACAGAGCTATGGCTGGCAAGGAAATGAGAATAATCAGTCAACGTGGCGGAAGAATGGCGTGATGAGTGGTACGAGTGGCGAGGCAAAACGTCTCGAAGCAATCCGGATCAATTTGACCGGTGAGATGGCAAAGCATTATGACATTTACTATCGTGTGCATGCACAGTCATTTGGCTGGCTTGATTGGGCGAAGAATGGTGCACCATCCGGTACAGCCGGTTATGCAAAGCGTCTGGAAGGCATTCAGATCATTTTAGTTCCAAAGGGACAGCCGGCGCCGGCGAAAAATTACGGTGGCATTACTTCGGTTCGCGCATCGTATATTGCAAAATAAACATACATAAGATCCCCTCAGCATACATTTTGCTGAGGGGATTTTTTGCGTTGGAGGAGCGATGGATAGCCTGTATGGTTCGGCGTGTGGCGCCTATATATATGATGAGGATGTGCTTGATTTCCTTGTGAAATACGACAACAATCTGGCGGGGGAGATGCAGATCCTACAGCCGGACTGCAGAACGATCATTAACAGTCAGTTCCTTGTGGCGTATCGTAGTGTCTATGATGCGGCTGGAGCAGCACTCTCGGCAGATACACTGTTTCGGTTAGGTTATGACCGGATACCGAAATGCTTTGGACTGATGGATACCTCGGCATTGCAGGGGATTGGTATTGGGGCAGTCCAGACGGTGCCGGGGTTGTCGCTTTCGGGAAAAGATGTGCTGGTCGGGTTTATTGATACAGGTATCGACTTTGCGAATCCACTGTTCCGCAGAGCCGACGGTACATGCCGGGTGACGGCAATCTGGGATCAGACACAGACGGCATATGAAGCGGGTGAACCCAATATGTCTGTACAGAGCGGGGAGATCGATACGCGTCCCATCTTTGGATATGGCAGGGAGTATCCGCAGGAGTTGTTGAATCTGGCGATACAGACGGAACAGCCGTATCAGATTGTACCAAGCCGGGATATGGACGGGCACGGTACGTTTCTGGCATCGGTGGCTGCCGGGAACACCTATCTGGATGGGGATGATATATTTTCCGGTGTGGCACCGAAGTCGGATATTATCATGGTGAAATTAAAGCAGGCAAAGCAGCGTCTGCGAGATTTCTTCCTGATTCCAGATGGCGTTCCATGTTATTCGGAGGCGGATATCATACTTGGCGTGAAATACCTGATTAACAAGGCGATGGAGCTGGGGAAACCGCTTGTAATCTGTCTGGGACTGGGGACGAATCAGGGTGATCACAATGGGAATCTGAATCTGGAGCTTTATCTGGATACGGTTGTGACACTGCCGGGAATCTGCGTGGTCGGAAGTGCTGGAAATGAGCTTGGCACAGGCGGGCATTTTGCAAGCCTGTCTACGATCAATCTGGGCAATCAGAACGGGATCTCACAGCCGCGGACACGGACGGTAAGAAATGAGATGGAGATCTATGTGGAAGATGAGAATCCGGGTTTTTGCACGGAGATCTGGGGGCGTGCGCCAAGTCTGTACCAGATAGCGGTATATTCCCCGACTGGGCAGCGGTTTGATCAGCTTTTTCCGAACCGTGACAGTTCTGGAATGATTACATATTTGTATGAGGGAACGACGTTGTATGCGGAAAGTGTAGTGGTCGAGAACAATTCGGGTGATCCGTTTATCCTGCTGCGGTTTGAGAAGCCTGCGCCCGGTATCTGGCGGATTGAAGTGACAGAGAATTACAGCAGCTTTCCGGCAGGGTACGATGCATGGCTGCCGATCCGTCAATTTTTGGGCGGCAATACGCGGTTTTCACGGCCAGATCCAGAGGTGATCCTGTGTGCGCCTGCGAATGCGCGTGGGACGATAACTGTAGCCGGGTACAATCATCTGGATAATTCGTTGTATGTGGAATCCAGCCGTGGCTATACCAGAAAAGGACGGATTCAGCCGGATTTTGCGGCGCCAGCCGTGCGTGTGGCGGGGCTGCTTGCGGGAGGCAGCGGGACGCGACCGTTGTTCGTGCGCCGGAGCGGTACGAGTGTCGGGGCTGCATTGACCGCCGGGGCGGCGGCACTTTTCTTCGAATGGGGCATCGTGCGTGGCAATTATTATGGGATGAATACCGAAGTGATCCGGCAGATTTTGATTCGCGGTGCGCGGACAGTTGTCGATATTGCATATCCAAACCCTGCGTGGGGATGGGGTGTGCTGGATATATCACGTGCTTTTGAGGCCCTGCGCGGTTAAGCAGACCGGATAACAGGATAGTTGGATGGATATCATGCTGATACTGGACAAATAGAGAAAAAAAGGGTATCATAAGGGAAATATGTCGTACGATTCAAATTTGAAAACAGGAGTTGTATAGATTATGATATGTAAACATTGTAAAGCGGAAAATGAAGATGGTGCATTGTTTTGCAGCAACTGTGGAAAACCGTTAGAAGATGAAGAATATGACCGCGAGAAAATGCGGGGGAATACGAAGCTGTATATCGGAATATCTATCGCGCTTATGATATTTCTGGCAAGTGGTCTGGTGTTTGGATTCTTCTATTTCAGTAACAAAGTACAGAAAGCCAACGATGAGCGAAATACAATTGCTTCAGAAAGCGATGTGGCAGCCAATTATTTCCGGTCACAGATCCGGGAGCAGGAGGATGCAATCACAGAGCTGCAGTCCCAGATTGATCTTCTGAAAGCATCAATCACAGATTATCAGAATAAGGAAGAAGACTATAAGAAGCAGATTACCGCGCTTGAGGATAAGGAAGAGGCGATGGATGGTCTGGCAAGCTTCACGGATGCGGTGCCATCCCAAGGCTATGAGGATATGTTTGTCAGTGATACATTCCTGAAGTTCACGACAAATGAGGCTGATACATCAGAGGAAGGTGCGGAAACGACAGAGGCACAGACGCCACAGGAAGCCGTACTGCGTGTATGTATTTCCGGTGATATCGAGGTAAGCGTGGAGTCCTCGGATGAGGATGTTGCGAGCTTCACATGGGATACTTCTCCAGTCGGACCATCGGTAGCGAGACTGCGTGTGATCCCGGGCAAGAAGGGAACGGCAATCTTGACATTCACAAACAACTTAAATGACGAGCAGATTAAGGTTTACGTCTACGTACAGTAACAAACATCCATATAGGAATTATAGAATAAATAAGAAAAGCACAGTTCAACTTTGAACTGTGCTTTTCTTATTTGTTCGATTCTTGCTTGCCAATTATACTGTTGGAGCTTTGTAGTTGTCGGAGATTGTTCCGAACTCTTTGTACTCCTGAATTCTTGACTGAATACGCTCAGACTGATCCAACAGGCTGCTGATAGAAGCGTTGTGGTTCAGGTGATCAATCAGAGTTGCGATATACTTGCTCAGGTCAGCAGACTCATACCAGTCATGGTTGAAGAGCTCTGGATCCTGATAAGTCAGGTTTGTTGTGATAACTTTCTCGATGGTACCCTCTGCCTTTGCCTGGTCGAAGATATCCAGACCAGCAGTAAACAGACCGAACGTTGCAAGACAGTACACACGTCTTGCCTTACGAGCCTTTAACTGACGGGCAACATCCAACATACTCTCACCGGAAGCAATCATATCGTCGATGATGATAACATCCTTGCCCTCGACACTGTCACCAAGGAACTCATGTGCAACGATTGGGTTCTTGCCATTTACGATCGTTGTGTAATCACGTCTCTTATAGAACATACCAACATCAACACCCAAGTGGTTTGCGAAGTAGATCGCACGGTTCATGGCACCTTCATCCGGGCTGATTACCATCATGTGATCGCTGTCCAAAGTCAGATCCGGTGTTGTGCGGAGCAGTGTCTTGATGAACTGATAGGTTGGCATGATATTTTCAAAACCGCTGTAAGGAATCGCGTTCTGGACACGAGGATCGTGAGCATCAAATGTAATGATATTGTCAACGCCAAGTCCGACTAACTCCTGCAATGCGATTGCACAGTCCAGAGACTCACGGCTGCTGCGCTTATGCTGACGGCTCTCGTACATGAAAGGCATGATAACGGTGATACGGTTTGCCTTGCCTGCCATGGCAGCGATAACACGCTTCATATCGGAATAGTGATCGTCTGGGGACATCATATTTGTCTTACCACAGATCTTGTACTCGATGCTATGGTTTACAACATCAACCATGATGTAAACATCAGTACCACGTACGGAATCCTGTAATGTACCCTTTGCTTCACCGGAACCAAAACGTGGACAAGAGGATTTCAGGATATAGGAATCTCTCTCATAGCCTGCAAATGTGATGTTGTCCTTGTGCTCGTTGTGACGTTCTGCTCTCCAGCGTGCAAGGTAGCTATCCACTTTTTCACCGAGGGCTTTGCAGCTCTCCAAAGGGATGATTCCGAGCTTTCCAACTGGAACTGTAATAAGATGACTTGAATCTGGCATGATTTTTTCCTCCATTGTGTGATTACAGCTTAGAACCCTGTATCATTTCTTTTTTTCTTTTTTGATACCTTATGTTTTCACCGTACAGTTGAAGTACAGTGTAACGTTCAATGATGCGGGACATGATACGTTCGGAATACCGCTCCTGTAATTCCTTCATGGAAAGATTGGTCGAGATGACCGTCGATTTTCCGGTAAGTCCCCTCTGGTTGATAACTTCAAAAAGCTTGGAGCAGACAAAGGCATTGGTTGTCTCTGTGCCCAGATCATCGATTACCAACAATTCGCTATTATAAATATATTTGTATAATTCTTCAAGTTCTAATTTTTTATTCATCAGATATTGTCCGAAAACCTGTTCAAACAGATCGTTTGCGGACAGATAGAGAACGGTGTGCCCTTCGTCCAGTAACGCTTTCGCGATACAGTTCGTGAGAAAAGTCTTTCCGAGACCGGTTTCTCCATATAATAACAGGTTTCCGCGTTCGGTATCCTGTGTCGCAAATGTATTCACGAAACGGTGGACAAGATGCAGCACATTTTTGGCATTGTCATATGGACTGACAGACCAGTTCCGGTTCTCCGGAATCGTGTGACTGTAATAATCCAGATCAAATGTATCGAAGTTCTCGGAATCCAGAACCTGTGTCATGTTGGACTGGCGATATAAGGCATCCACAATCCGGCGTTCAAAGCATGCGCAGACCTTGCCGTCCACATAGGCGAGATCCTTGCAGACCGGACAATCATAGATTGGTTCCAGATATGTAGCAGGGTAGCCGTGTGTCAGGAGCAGTTCCTGTATCCGCGCAGAATTGCTGCGGTTCTGATTGGAGATCTCCTGTGTGTCAGCTGCCTGTCCGAGTGCTTTTTTCTTCGCGAGCGCGATATAGGAAAGCTTGTTTTCGGATTGCAACTGTTTGATCTCTGGAATCTTCGCATAGATTTCTTCCTGCCGTTCCTGCAGGCGCCGTTTGTTGCGCAGGCGAACCTGTTCGTAATCATGCAGGATATTTTCTTTTTTCAGCAACTCAAAATTCATTGACCGTTTACCTCTTTGTGGAACAGCTGCTCCATCTCATCAAGCTCGGAGCTCATGCTGCTCTGTGTAAAGTTTGTAAATGCATTTCCGCTTTTCTTCGTGGTAGCAGAGGCTTTCTGGTTCTTGGCTGTCTCGGCGTGGGCGAGATCTTCCTGCTTGATGCCGGCAAAATCTGTCACCCCTGCGTTATGCCATGCGGTCAGAATCCCATTTACATATTTGATCGTAGGATTCTGTGTATGTAAAACTGCACGCTTGCAGGCTTCCTCTACGATATCCTCACCGAAGCCGTAGTCCTTTGTCCATGTCTTAAAGAATTCCTGCTCGATCGTTGTCGGTGCCCCGCGCTTAATGCCAAGCGTCTTGTAGAAGACACGGCAGACACCGCTCATAAGGGCGTATTGTTCCTTGGCCTGTGCCTTTGTCTGAATGCCGTCCTGATACCAGCCGATGGCGGTTGCTTCTAAGTAACGGCAGTTTTTCTTCTTCATTGTGGTACAATATTCGATCAGATACTCGAATAAGTCGACACTGAATCCAAGCGTATCATATATGTACATCAATGACTGCGTATCCGACTGTGAAATCGGCTTCTCAAATAAAGTCTCTACTTGATATAATATATCTTCCCAGTCCTGATCACGCAAGAGTTTATCGATATCTTTCTGTGTAAATTTCGGCTTTTGTGGTGCGGAAAGTTCCATCGCAGGTGTTGTGATCGGTACAATCTTGTTGGAAGCCTTCTCTGAGCGCTCCGCTGTGTCTGCTTTTTCCACATGTGCAGATGTATCATCGGAACGAAGCAGGGAAAATGCATCCGATTCTGTGGATAACTCCATTTCCGGTGCCTTCAGTGGCAGAACCACAATCCCGGTTGGCTGTCCCTTTCCGTCAAAGGTCAGACGCAGTGCATCCTTTGTCACCCAATACTTGATGGCACGGCAGATATCTTTTTCTGTGAGATTAAAATGATCCGCAATCTCGGCAACCGAGATCTGCTGTTTGCTGTTCAGCAACCGGATCAGATACAGATACACCTTTACAAACTCCCCGTTTGCATCTGTCATATAATAGTCGATAAAAAAGTTCGAGATGGAAGAATAAGTCTCGCTATTTTCAGTTGAAATCGTAATTGTCTTCATAGTTTTTTGAACCTTCCCTTCATCGCTTCGCTTAGAAGCATTTCAAATTATAGCATGAAGAAAATTAAATTCAAGCGAACATCTTTTCGGTCGGAGCGTTTACGAAAATTGTGGAAAATGTGGATAATGTGGACAATCAGTTACCATAAAAAATAAGGGTGTGGAATCAAGCCGTTTGCAGACGATTTATGTTACAATTATGTTAACTAAAAATGAAAAGACCTGTTTGGTAATTTTCCCCAAACAGGTCTGTGGATAATGTGGATAACTATTTTTTTAACAGTGTATTTCCGATAGAATCAACATTTCCGGCGCCCATAGTTATCAACAGGTCATTTTTTTTGCAATTTTTTTTCACATACTCGGTGATGCTGTCGAAGTCGCCAAGGTAGATGGCATGACCACCGTTGGCGTTGATCTTGTCACAGACATCCTTCGATGAAACAAGTCCGGTATCCTGCTCTCTTGCGGCGTAAATATCTGCCAGAAGCACGTGATCGCAGGTTGCAAGTGCCTGTCCAAATTCGTCCAGAAGCGCCTTGGTACGGGAGTATGTATGAGGCTGGAAGATGCACCACAGTTCGTTGTGTGGTGTGTTCTTGGCAGCCGCCAAGGTTGCAGCAATCTCGGTTGGGTGATGCGCATAATCGTCGACGATTTTGACACCATTTTCTGTGACGCCCTTGTGCTCGAACCGTCGGTGGGCGCTGGAACAGCGCGCCAGACCAGCAATCGTGTATTTGCGGTCAATGCCGAGGAAATCTGCGACTGCGATAACAGACAGAGAATTCATGACATTGTGGATACCGGTTGCATGCAGTTTGATCTGATCCTGCTTCTCGCCTTTGACAACGAGTGTGTAGGTTGGGTGACCTTCTTCGTCGAAGGTAATATCAGTTGCACTGTAATCATTTCCGGCATTCATACCGAAGGTAATGATGTTGCAGTGCAGATCTTTTATCACATGTTCGTAATATTTCATATCGCCATTGACGACGAGCAGTCCGTCGTCAGGAAGAATTTCTGCGAATGTCTTGAAGGAATCTGCGATCTCCTCGATGCCGCTGAAGAAATCGAGATGATCCGCGTCCACATTCAGGATGATACTGATATATGGATGGAATGCGTGATAGCTGTTTGTGTATTCACAGGCCTCTGTAACGAAATAATCGGAGTGCCCCACGCGGATATTGCCGCCGATCGCATCCAACATACCACCGATGGAGATGGTTGGATCGGTCTGCGCCTCCAGCAATACATAGGAGAGCATGGAGGTTGTTGTTGTCTTGCCGTGCGTTCCGCTGACTGCGACGCCGTATTTGTAGTTCAGCATGATCTGACCGAGGAGCTGTGCCCGTGTCAGCATCGGAATATTTCTGCGTTTCACTTCTACAAATTCCGGATTGTCCGCATGAATGGCTGCGGTATATACGACGAGATCAATATCATCGGAGATATTTTCTGCTTTCTGTCCGATGAAAATGCGGGCGCCCAGATTCTTCAGAATCTCTGTGATCTCGGATTCCTTCATATCGGAACCGGATACGGTAAAGCCCTCCTGCAATAAAATCTCGGCAAGTCCGCTCATGCTGATACCGCCGATACCCATGAAATACACATGGATCGGTTTTTCAAAATCTACTTTATACATGGTAATAATCTGCCTTCCTTAATCTCTGTTTGTGATGTATTTGGATCGCATGCGGGGCATGCGAAGCCATATTTATTCCATATTATAGCACGATTGATTGACATTACAACAAATTTACGAAATTTATATGCAATGCCAATTGACTTCATGCGGCATTTATGACATTATATATTTTAGTAGTTTTTTATTAAAATTACGACCTATAAGAGAGGATTTATATTAGGAGGAACAGCATGAAAGTATGTGAAATGTGTGGAGCACAGAATGATGATGTCTTCACAAAATGCTCAGTTTGTGGCGCAGATCTGCCATCTATGAACAGCCAGGATGGCGATGATGAGAAGACCGTTCTGATCGATCCGGATCAGGCACCAGCACAGCCGTCAGGTCTGTCATTAAAGACAGATACAAGTACGTATGGACAGGCAGATGCAGGACAGACAAACCCACAGCCAGCAGCACCACAGTTTGGCGGCATGGGACAGCCACAGATGAATGGTATGGGACAGCCACAGATGAACGGCATGGGACAGCCGGGCATGAACGGAATGCCACAGCAGGGTATGCCGGGACAGGCACCATATGGACAGCCAGGATTTGGTGGTCCGACACCAGCGCAGCCGGCAAAGCCAAAGAAAGGTCTGATCATTGGTATTATTGCAGCAGCCGTTGTTGTATTGGCAGTTGCATTTGTTCTGATCTTCAAGGGCGGATTCGGAGCAAAGGGAGGAGCATCTTCCCCAGAAGCAGTTGCACAGCAGTTTATCGAGGCGATGAATGATCAGGATGTAGATAAGATGTCTGCACTTTGTCCACCATTCCTTGATCCAGGACAGGAAGATATTGAGGATATGCTTGATTCTTATTCTGGATATGATGTAACTTTCAAGTATGAGGGCGTTGAGAGCAAAGAGATGTATGACAGCGATGATCTGGATGATCTTGAAGAGGATATCAGTGATTATGCAGACAAAACAATCAAGCTGCAGGACGCTTGTGATCTGGAGTTCTCTTTCAACGTAGCAGTGACAATGAGTGGCGAGACTTACGATCAGTCAAGCACATATCCGATCACATGTATCAAGTACAAGGGAAACTGGTATCTCTATGAGTAAGAAGACACAGACGATTCTGACAATCTGTGTAGATATAAGTATGCTGGCAGTCATTGTGACTGCCAGCTATTTGTTACTCACGGGGAAATTGCAGGGGAACTGGATTCATGTAGCGCAGATCGCAATTATCGCTGCGATTCCGACGCTCTTCTTTGTAAGCTTCTTGAATTTCGGTATGCAGAAATACGAGAAGATGCGCCCGGAGGATGCGTGGGAAGATGAGCAAGATGAAACAGAAGAACAGGATGAAAATAAAAATGCACCGCAATCATAATAACTGCGGTGCATTTTTTATTGCTGATCGAATGTAATGCTGTCTGCCCATTGCAACATGGACTTTTCTAAAGAGTCGTACGAACGGTGCTTGCACACGAATTCACAGATCCAGTAATTGTTCCCTTCCTTCAGCATGCAGTGCAGATAGGTGTATTTGGCACCGGATACGGTCTGCGTGTTGCTGAAATAATAGTAGTTGTTCCGCTGTACCAGCTTATCAGTGGAAATGCCGTTCAGGCTGCAGATTTCCTTTGCGTAATCCTTCAGTCCTGCAATTTCGTAGCCCTGATATTCAAGGTCGGACGCATTTTCGGTTTTTACGGAAAATGATACATCGTCGCTGACGAAGTAGGCGTCAAAACCGGACATCTTACTTTCTTTGAAAGTATCGGTCAGGGTAATGGTCATCGTGCCAACGGTGAAGTTTTTGGGATTGCCGCTGCATCCACATAGGAGACAAGCGGTAAGCACGATCAGGCACAACCCTAAAGTTATTTTTTTTGATTTCGAACGCATAGTTAAACTCCTTTCCTAGTTGCCGTCGTCTTGCTGATGCTGTTTGGAGAGTCCTTCCTGTATAAATGCATCGATGTTACGTTCGGTTGATTTTAAAATGGCTGCCAGCCGTTCCTGTTCGGCGGCTTTTTCTTTTGCAGCTTCGATTTCGCGTTGCTTTTTTTCTTCATCCTCTGCAGCTTCCCGGTTGAGCCGGGCCATGATCTCGTTGGCACGGGCTAACACATCGTCGTCGACACCTGCCGGAATCTCTTCCGGATCTAATGCAGAATTGGTGCTGCTTATGTCTGGTTCTGCATTGACAGCCGGTGCGGATGCCGTTGGTTCGGCAGACATATGTGCTGCCTCCGAAACCAGATCGTCGATATTATGCTGGCTCTGCCGGTTCGTGTCAAGCACGGCATCTGCAAGCGCCTGAGCATCGAGCGTTTCTGACTGCGATGGTTTCGTTGGTGCCGCATATTTGACGTCCGGCTCTTTTTCTTCTGGCCACTCGCCGCTATGGATGAGTTTATAGACCGGCTTATATACGATACACCACCATTTGTAGACGGTTCGTTTTGCCCGGAATAGAAAATTATCGTACATGTAAGCCTCCTATATATTTTGTGTATAAATGTATAATGCTATCACTATAATAGCATGATTTTATCTGGAATAAAAGTTAAAAATTTGTTAGTTTTTTATGATAAAAATACTTTTGAAATATGGTTGTAAATCTTGACATAAGCGATTATACTAGGGGTGTATGTCAAAATGGGAGAAGATTTGGCAAATAAATATAAAACGAGGTAATAAGTGATGAGAAAGACAAAGATTGTTTGTACGCTGGGACCTGCAACGGATAACGAGGATGTACTGCGGAAGCTTATGCTTGCCGGAATGAATGTGGCAAGACTGAATTTTTCGCACGGTACACACGAAGAACAGAAGAAACGTATGGACATGGTCAAGAAGCTGCGTGCGGAGCTTGGACTTCCAATCGCAATTTTGCTCGACACAAAAGGACCTGAGATTCGTACCCGCGATTTTGAGGGTGGAAAGGCAGAGCTTAAGGCGGGTGATTTCTTCACACTGACAACGAGAGATCTTGTTGGTGACAGCACCATTACCTCTATCACATATAAGGATTTGTATAAGGATGTACAGATTGGTACTCATATTCTGATCGACGATGGTCTGATCGAGCTTCAGGTAACATCGATCAGTGGAGAGGATATTTTATGTACCGTTATTACCGGAGGCCCGGTTTCTAACCACAAGGGCATCAATGTGCCGGATGTGCATCTGAATATGCCGTACTTAAGCGAAGTAGATCAGAGCGATATCCTGTTTGGTATTGAGCAGGACGTAGATTTTATAGCGGCTTCTTTCGTTCGTTCAGCTAAGGACGTATTGGAAATCCGTGAGCTGTTAAATGCGAACGGTGGAAATAACATCAATATCATTTCCAAGATCGAGAATTCTGAAGGCGTTAACCACATCGACGATATCATTTATGTGTCCGATGGTATTATGGTAGCCCGTGGAGATATGGGTGTGGAGATTCCTTGCGAGGAAGTCCCAGTTATCCAGAAGATGATTATCAATAAGGTATATATGGCTGGTAAGCAGGTTATCACAGCGACACAGATGCTGGATTCCATGATCAAGAATCCGCGTCCGACACGTGCGGAGACAACGGATGTAGCCAATGCAATCTATGATGGTACAAGTGCGGTTATGCTGTCTGGCGAGAGTGCTGCCGGTAAATATCCGGTAGAGGCAGTTGAGATGATGGCAAAGATTGCAGAGCGTGCAGAGGCAGCCATTGATTATAAGAAGAATTTCTTCCACTATGAGCGTGCAGCAAACCAGAACGTGACAGATGCGGTCTGCCATGCAGCTTGTACAACAGCCATTGACTTAAATGCGGCAGCGGTTATCATCGTGACAAAGTCTGGTGTATCTGCAAGAAATATTTCGAAGTACAGACCAAGCTGCAACATCATTGCCGGTACGACAAGTGACAAGGCATATCGTCAGCTCAATATGTCATGGGGCGTAACTCCGGTACATCTCGAAGAGCAGAATGAGGTATTCACACTGTTTGATCATGCAGTGGCAGCAGGTAAGAAGCAGGGCTTGTTACAGCCGGGCGATAAGGTTGTTATCGGCGCAGGTGTACCACTTGGTATTTCCGGAAATACAAATATGTTGAAGGTTCAGGTCGTAGAGTAAGAGAGGGTTTATGAAAACACTGGTGATAATTCCAGCCTACAATGAGGCACCGAATATTGTGCATACGGTAGAAAGCTTAAAAGCAGCATGCCCGGACGTGGATTACGTAGTTGTAAATGATTGTTCTGGCGATGATACAGCAAAAATCTGTGAGGAGCATGGATATACATATCTGAATCTTCCGATCAATCTGGGAATTGGCGGAGGTATGCAGACTGGATATCGGTATGCAGCAGAAAATGGATATGATATTGCAATTCAGATGGATGGAGATGGACAGCACAATGCGGAATATATTCCTGATTTGATTGCCCCGATTGAAAAAGGAGAGGCGGATCTGGTTATTGGATCACGTTTTATCAATAAAGAAGGATTTCAGACATCGGGTATGCGCCGTGCAGGTATCAATATTCTGAATACAGTTCTCCGGTTGTGCGGACATGTCCGGGTAACAGATGCGACAAGTGGATTTCGCGCAGCGTCGAGGGGAGTCATTACGTTTTTTGCTCATAATTATGCACAGGATTATCCAGAACCGGAGTCAATCATTGCAGTGAATGCAAGTGGATTTAAGGTAAAGGAGGTTCCCGTAATCATGAATGAACGAACCGCAGGTGTGTCTTCGATTAGCCCGTGGAAGTCGGTATATTATATGATAAAGGTAACTCTGGCAATTGTGATTTACCGGATTGCAGGAAAAAAATGGAGGTAAACAGATGATGACAACTATATTTCGTATAATTTTGTTGATCGGCGTGCTGTTATACCTCGCGATTATACTGGTATTGATGCGGAAGGGACGGATGAGTTTAAAATATTCATTGATCTGGTTCCTGTCCGGTGTGATTTTGCTGATTTGCGCGATATTTCCACAGGTCATTCGGTTCTTTACACAGTTGATGGGTGTGTATTCTGAAGCAAATGCAGTATTCTTTATTGGGGTTTGCTTCCTGATTCTGATTGGGCTGTCATTGACGTCGATTGCGTCCGGACAATCAGAGCGAATCCGGACATTAGTGCAGACACAGGCAATTTTGGAAAAACGTATGCGTGAATTGGAAAAGAAAGTGGAGCAGATGGAGCATGAAACAGAAAAATAATTTTACGGCAAAGGATCATACATTTGTGATCTGTGCGTACAAAGAAAGTAAATATCTGAAAAACTGTATCCGGTCCCTGGAGAACCAGACAGTGAAAAGTCAGATTCTTATTGCAACATCAACAGGGAATGCATATATTCGTGGTTTGGCAGAACAATACCATATTTCTTTATATGAAAATGATGCCCCATCCGGGATTGCAACGGATTGGAATTTTGCGTATCGGCAGGCACATACAAAATTAGTAACGATTGCACATCAGGATGATATTTATAATCCAAATTATCTGGAAGAGATGTTAGATGCATTGAATCGTGCAAACGATCCGATTCTTGCACATTCGGCATATTATGAGATTCGGGATGGAAAACCGGTGTATAAGAACCGGTTGTTGACGATTAAGAAGCTGTTGTTGCTTCCATTTACAACAAGGAAAACGTGGAATAGTATATTCCTGCGTCGACGATCTCTGTCGTTTGGATGTGGAATATGTTGTCCGTCCGTTACGTATGTGAAGGCAAGGTTGCCAGAAGAACCATTTACAGTTGGCTGTAAGGCAGATTTGGATTGGGAAGCGTGGGAAAGATATTCTAAGCTGCCAGGAGCTTTCTGCTATGTGAAGAAGCCGATTATGGGGCATCGTGTACATGAGGAATCAGAAACCTCGCATGTGATTGGAGAAAACAATGGACGAAGTCCAGAAGATTATGCTATGTATCGGAAATTCTGGCCGGAATGGATGGCGAAATTGCTGATGCATTTCTATCAAAAGGGACAGGATAGTAACCAGTTATAGGAAATTGTAAAAATTACTTGCTATCTGGGACAAAAAGGGGTACAATGTCAACAGTGATAATAATTATCAATAAAGAATGATATTATCAATACTGAATGAAGAGTAAGGAGGATATTACCATGGCATTTCAGATCAACGATGGATGCGTTATGTGTGGAGCATGTGCAGGCGCTTGTCCTGTAGGCGCAATCTCAGAAGGCGATGGCAAGTACGAAATCGACGCTTCTGCATGTATCTCATGTGGAGCATGTGCAGGAACTTGCCCAACAGGTGTTATCTCTGAGGAGTAATCGGTCAAATGATTACATATAGAAAAAGAGTCTTGATTGTCAATCAAGGCTCTTTTTCTTATGTCTTGATATTACAATATGGAAATTATTTTATGTGACCGATATCACCTTCCTTCGCTGCGCGCATATCATATCCGTATAGATATAAGAAGCTTCTGTGATAGTTTTATATTCCTTCGTATGATATGACACATCTGTAAATATAATTGGAATAAAGCTACAGGAAATACCTGTAAAGAAATAAGAATTGTAAATAACTATGCAAGATTTACCATACTATATTATTGGGAAAAATGCAAGTCTCTGGAATTGAATTTCCAGTAATATTTTGTGAAAATATTGAGAAATCGCTTTACATGTGGGAGTTTTGTGATAAACTAAGTAATACAAAAAATAATGTTTTTGTAAACACTTGCGAAGGAGTTGACGAGTATGAAGCTAGAACGATTAAGCGAGAATCAGATACGTTGCACACTTTATAAGTCAGACTTGGCAGATAAGGAACTTCATTTAACGGAATTAGCATATGGAACAGACAAAGCCAAAGAACTGTTCCGGGAACTGATGCAGCAGGCATCCAGTGAATTAGGATTTGAAGTGGATAATGTTCCGCTTATGATAGAAGCAATACCTGTATCGCCAGAGTGTTTGATTCTGGTTATTACAAAAGTAGATGACCCGGAGGAACTGGATACAAGATTCTCCAGATTTACACGTCCATCGGATGTGGATGATTCCTATGAGGACGATGAGGAGGATGAAGATTCGGATGGTGGTCTTGGCTTGGCAGATGAAGCCGATGGCGAATCCATTGTCGAGGACAATCCGGTGAATGGACTGCTGAAGGCAATCGGCGGATTGGCGGAAGACTTAAGTGGTCTGATGAGTGGTAAGGGCGTAAAGCCGGCACAGACGAATCCATCTGCATCGGATCGCAGAACAGAGATTCCGCAGGCGGTGGAACAGCCGGAAATCTTCCGTATCTATGCATTTAAGAATCTGGATCAAGTTATCTTGTCTGCAAAACTTGTAAAGGGTATCTATGACAGCGAGAATTCTTTGTATAAGAATCCGCGAGACAGTCGTTTTTATCTGTATATGACGAAGGATAAAAACACAGACAATGAGTTTGTGAAGACCTGTAACCTGTTGGGTGAATATAGTAACCGGGTACGTGCAACGTATGCTACACCAAGTCACATGCGTGAGCATTATAAACTGATTATTGATGCGAATGCATTGCAGACACTTGCGAAGCTGTAAAGAACAGTGAAATAGAATGTGAAATAAAAAAGACCATCGACGTTATTGTTGACGTCGATGATCTTTTTTTGTGTATTATGCAGATATTTCTATCTGCATGATGTATGGAATTTATAATAGGTTAGTTCAAAGTTTTCTTCACAGCTGCAACAACTGCATCCTTTGTGATGCCGAAGTGCTCAAAGAGCTGATTGCCTGGTGCAGAAGCACCGAAGGACTTCATTCCGACGAACTCGCCGTTGATACCGATGTATTTGCCCCATCCAAACTCGGAGAGTGCTTCGACACCAACTCTGGCTGTGACGTTCTTTGGAAGTACTGCATTCTTGTACTCATCTGGCTGATCCTCAAACAGATCCATACATGGCATGCTGACAACGCGGACATCAATATTCTCGGCTGCAAGCTCTTTCTTTGCCTCGACAGCAAGGGAAACTTCCGAACCGGTTGCGATGATGATGGCATCTGGTGTATCCTTCGTGGAATCCTCTAAGATGTAACCGCCCTTTAATGCTTCCTGGCTGCTGCCATCTAACTGTGGCAGATTCTGTCTGGAGAGAACCAGCGCAGTAGGCGCATCCTTCTTATTTGTTGCGAAGTACCATGCGGCTGCACATTCCGTTGCATCTGCTGGACGGTATACATAGAAGTTCGGCATAGCGCGGAGCATAGCGAGCTGCTCAATTGGCTCGTGAGTTGGACCATCTTCACCGACGCCGATACTGTCGTGTGTCAGTACATAAGTAAGAGGAACACCCATCAGAGCGGAAAGTCTTGCCATTGGCTTTACATAATCGCTGAATACGAAGAATGTAGAGACGAATGGACGTAAACCTCCGTGCAGGGCAATACCATTTCCGATGGCTGCCATTGCGATTTCACGGATACCAAAGTGAATGTTCTTGCCAAGCGGATTCTCCTTGGAGAAGTCCCCGGCATCCTTCATGTTTGTCTTGGTTGATGGAGCAAGGTCTGCTGCACCACCAAACATATTAGGAACAACATTGTTGATAATATTCAAAAGCTTTCCAGATACATTCCTGGTTGCTTCCGGTTTGTCGAAGGAATTCCAGAACTCGTCTAAGTCATACAGGCATTTTGCATTATCCGTATTGTGGTAGTTGTCCCACAGCTCCTTCATCTCCGGATATGTCTTGCAGTAGTCTGTAAATAATGCATTCCATGCATCTTCAACCGTAGCCTTCTCCTCAGCAAGCTTGGCGAAATGATCGTAGACATCCTGATCTAATACGAAAGGTCCGTTGTCTGCGATACCAAGGTTTGCACGAAGGGCTGCAACATTTTCAACACCGAGTGGCTCGCCGTGTGCACTTGCCTTGCCTTCCTTGGCAGGACAGCCTGCACCGATCTTCGTCTTGATCTCAATCATGGAAGGTCTGCCTTTTTCTGCCTTGGCTGCTTCAATTGCCTTGCCGATGGCATCTAAGTCATTTCCGTCCTCAACAAGCTGTGTGTGGAAACCGAAGGACTCGAAACGCTGTCTTACATTCTCGCGGAATGCGATGTTCGTGTCACCTTCGATTGAAATATTGTTGGAATCATATAATACGATCAGCTTCTCCAGACCAAGTGTGCCTGCGAGTGAGAATGCTTCGTAGCTGATACCTTCCATCATACAGCCATCGCCACCAAGTACATAAGTATAGTGGTCAACAACTGGGAAGTTTTCTTTGTTGAAAGTTGCGGCAAGATGCTTTTCTGCCATTGCCATACCAACTGCCATTGCCATACCGGCGCCAAGTGGACCAGTGGTGGCTTCTACGCCAACCGTGTGACCATATTCCGGATGTCCCGGTGTCTTGGAACCAAGCTGACGGAAGTTTTTCATATCCTCAATTGTGATACCGTAACCGAAGAAGTGAAGCAGGGAATATAACAGGGCGGAGCCATGTCCACCGGACAGAATGAAACGGTCGCGGTTTTCCCATTTTGGATCTTTCGGATTGTGGTTCATGTGGTTTGCCCACAGCTCATATGCCATAGGAGCAGAACCAAGTGGAAGTCCCGGATGACCGGAGTTTGCCTTCTGGATGGCGTCTGCGGCAAGCACACGAATGGAATTTACGGATTTTGTGTCAATTGCACTACTCATGTTCAATGCTCTCCTCTAAATAAGTTTCTTGTATGATTAATTTCTGTTCGCACGTGCTAAGATCTTCATGATACGCAGGAACAGGTTTACAATATCCAAATACAACTCAGAAGCGGAATCAATCGCGTTATCTACGGTCTTTTCAATTGCGTTCGCCTTTGCCCAGTCGTAGCCGACATACAGGCAGAAGATTGCGACAACGACATAGTCGATGATACCAAGGCTTGCACCTGCGATCAGCATGATTGCTTCAACCACAACGGTGATAAGCAACGTGATACCAAGTGTTCTTCCCATGCTTAAAAAGAAATTCGGGTAGATGGAAGAAATAATCATCATCACAAGTGTTACGGCAGCTGTAATACCGAATGCGGTTGCGACTATCATGTTGTATCCGATCGCACTATACAAGGTTACGGATACGGCAATAACCATACCGATTGGAACAACCATCAGATTGTATCCGATGAAGCTGACAACCGGATTGTCGGATTTACGAACCATAAATGTACCAGCGATGGCGAGAATGAAGTAACCGATATAAAAAGCAATCGGATTCGTTAATACAAAGCTGACGATGGAATCGCCGAAGACGGCAGTCATGATCGCATTGATAATGAAGCCGTACAGCAGTACACCGCCGATGATCAGATTGTACATCTCGCTGGAAATGATCTTTGCGGATGAGCCATAGCCGGCATTGTAGCCATTGTTGTAATCATATCCTGCATTGTTGTACTGATACTGGTTATTGTATTGATAGTTATACTGGTTGTTGTCCTGATAATTGTACTGGTTATTGTAATTATTATAACCGTTGTTGGAGCCATTATTATAACCATTGTTATAGCCGTTGTTATAATCATTGTTGTAGGACATAAGATTACCTCCTTTAAAATATGCTGCGGCAGGCGGTTTCCCACTTGCCGCGCATGTTATTTATGCATTTGCCTCTTTCTTAGCAAGGTATGCGTTGATGTCAGCGATGACTTCATCACAATTCATGCCATGAACCATGCATGCTTCTTCAAGGCTTTCCATAGCTGCGGAAGGACATCCGACACAGTGCATGCCGGCTGCCATAAGGATAGCGGCATTGCCTGGATCAACCTCGATAATCTCGTGAATTAACATAGATTTATCAATCTGTTTTGCCATAATATAAGACCTCCTTATTCTTCTGTTTCGCTCTTTTCGCAAAACACAACTAAGTATAACATATAATAAAGAAAAAATCTATGGTAAAATCCTTCTAATAATGGTATAGTATAAATAGCTATGCGAAGGAAAAGGTAGGACAAATGAAGGGAATTTTTCTGACGATGGAGGGACCGGATGGTTCCGGCAAGACAACGCAGATTTTGAAATTGAAAGAGCATTTGATGCAGCACGGCTATGACGAAGTTGTTGTGACGAGAGAGCCGGGTGGAACGGTGATCAGTGAAGCAGTTCGCGGGATTCTTCTGAACCGGGAATATGCGGAGATGGATGACCATACGGAGGCATTGCTTTATGCAGCGGCACGTGCACAGCTTGTGGCGCAGGTGATCAAACCGGCGCTGGACGCAGGAAAAGCGGTGATTAGTGACCGTTTCGTGGATTCCTCTGCCGTCTATCAGGGGATGGCACGCGGACTTGGCGTCGAGAAGATTTATGAGCTAAATGGATTCGCAATGCAGGGAATCTGGCCGGATCTGACGATTCATCTGGATCTACCGGCGGAAGTTGGACTTGCCCGTGCAAAATCCCGCGCAGAGTTAGACCGGATGGAGGCACAATCCACCGCTTTTCATGAGAAGGTGGCGCAGGGCTACCGTGATCTGGCGGCACTTGCCCCGGAGCGAATCGTGACGATTGACGCGACACAGGACATCGACACGATACATGCGGCAATCGTGGACAAAGTTGAGAAACTGCTTGCCGCGAGGTAAGCTGCAACAAAGATACCGAAAGGAGGAGAGTACGTGGACAACAATGTGAAGATCAGTCAATTACAGCAATTGACGCAGATGGAAGCCCCCAAGAGCCAGAAGGCGACGGACGAAGAGTTCAAGTTTACTCTCATCCGCAACATAGATAAAGCCGATCTGAAGGAAAAACTGACCGGACTGATGAAGGATATCGAGGAGCAGGGCGAGAAGATTGCCAAGCACATGGATATCAAGGATATGAAGAAATACCGCACCTCTATCAAAGAATTTATGAATGAGGTTGCGGCAAATGCACATGAATTTTCAAGAGAAAATTTCTTGGATCGCCGCGGCAGACACCGGGTGTACGGTATCATCCGGCAGGTGGATAAAAACCTTGACGATCTGGCACAGGAACTGATGAAGGAAGAGAAAGATCATCTCGCGATCCTCGGCAAGATCGATGATATCCGCGGATTGCTGATCGATATATCAACATAAACGAATAAAAAGAAAGTGAGGGAACGCTATGGGATTTAAAGGAATAGTGGGCCACGAGGACATAATTGCACATTTTAAGAGCAGCATCGAAACGGGAAATGTTGCGCATGCGTATATTATAAGCGGAGATGCCGGCAGCGGAAAAAAAGCGCTTGCCTATGCATTTGCAGAGACACTGGAGTGTGAGGCAGGCGGTACAGAAGCCTGTGGAACCTGTCAGTCCTGCTTACAGGTTTCAACCGGAAACTATCCGGATATCATCACGGTAACGCATGAGAAGCCGAATCTGATTTCAGTGGATGAGGTTCGTGACCAGCTCATAAATACAATTGACATCAAACCGTATAAAGGAAAGTATAAGATTTACATTATCCCGGATGCGGAGCTTTTGAATGTACAGGCACAAAATGCCATGTTGAAGACGATTGAGGAGCCACCGGCGTATGCGGTGATCCTGTTGCTTACGACAAATCTTGATAAGCTGTTGGAAACAGTGAAATCCCGTTGCCTGAAGCTGCAGACGAAGCCAATCCGTGAGCGCGATGTGCTGGCATATCTGACGAATGTAATGGGACTGACAAAGGAAAAGGCATATTTCTGTCTCGATTTTGCACAGGGTAATCTTGGAAAGGCAATCAAGCTCGCAGGCAATGACGAGTATGCGGCGATCGTGGATTCGGTTGTTGGCGTGCTGGCGCATATCGACGAGATGGATGTGGAGACGCTTGGAAAAGCGGTCAAGGATATCGAGCAGTTTAAGATGTCTATGAATGATTATATGGATTTGATGATGATGTGGTACCGGGATGCCATGATGCTGAAGGTAACCGGAAATGTCGATAAAATCCTGTTTAAAAACGAGTTTTCTACCTTGAAGAAACAGGCTGGAAAGCTAACATTTAAGAGCATCGAGGACAAGATCGATGCGATCGCAAAGGCAGAGCAGCGACTGCTTGCCAATGCGAATTTTGAAGTGACAATCGAACTGTTGCTTCTGACTTTAAAAGAGGAGGCATCGGCTGAAGAATGAAAGAAGTAATCGGAGTTCGTTTCCGTGAGAATGGAAAGATATATTTTTTCAATCCGCTCAATTATAAGATTGATCCGGGCAGATATGTCATTGTGGAGACACAGCATGGCGTAGAGTTTGGAAAGGTTGTGCTCGGACGCAGGGAAGTGGATGAGACGAAGCTGCAGGGCGAGTTAAAGCCGATCATTCGGATCGCAACCGAGGCGGATGAGAAGAAGCATGCGGAGAATTTAGAGAAAAATAAAAAAGCAATGGTCATCTGCAAGGAGAAGATCGAAAAGCGCGGTCTGGAAATGAAGCTGATCGGAGCGGAGTATTCATTTGATAACAGCAAGGTATTGTTTTATTTCACGGCGGATGGCAGAGTGGATTTTCGTGAGCTGGTCAAAGATCTGGCAGCGGTATTCAAGACACGTATTGAGCTGCGTCAGGTAGGTGTGCGGGATGAGACAAAGATTCTCGGCGGCATTGGCATCTGTGGCAGACGGCTTTGCTGTAATGCACATCTGTCGGAGTTTGGACCAGTTTCTATCAAGATGGCAAAAGAGCAGAATCTGTCGTTGAATCCGGGGAAGATTTCCGGTGTGTGTGGCAGACTGATGTGTTGTCTGGCTCATGAGCAGGAGACTTATGAATATTTGAATAAAAAACTTCCAAATGTTGGAGATGTCGTGAAGACATTTGATGGCAAAACCGGCGAGGTAACGGCAGTTAGTGTCCTGCGCCAGAAGGTAAAACTGAAGGTGGCACAGGAAGATGATACATTTGAAATAGAAGAGTACAAGGTCGATGAGCTTCGTTTCAGACCGAAGAAAAAAGGCGGTCAAAAAGGTGGCGGCCATGGTAAGAAGGGCGGCAATGATGGCTCGTCCGACAAAGAGTTGAAGGAACTGGAGAATCTGGAGCGCAAGGAAGGAAAGTCAAAGCTCGATGAGGACTAAGGATGAGAAAGAGAAGTGGCTGAAACCGGGTGAGCGGATCGATGATCTGCAATGCCGTGGCTACGATATCATTCAGAACAAGGACGTATTCTGCTTTGGCATGGATGCAGTGCTGCTTGCAGATTTTGCGACAGGTGCGCCGAATGGTTCCGTGATCGATCTTGGGACCGGGACAGGCGTGATCCCGATGCTGATGCAGGCGCGCGGCAAGGGCAGACATTTTACCGGACTTGAGGTGCAGGCGTACAGCGCGGATATGGCGAGGCGTAGTGTGCAGATGAATGGATTGGAGACAGAGATCTCTGTTGTGGAAGGCGATATGCGGCAGGTGCGGGAGCTTTTCAAACCGGGAAGTTTTTCTGCGGTTACAAGTAATCCGCCCTATATCAAGGGGAATCATGGGCTGGAAAATGAGAATTCCCCAAAGAACATTGCGCGGCATGAGATATTGATGGAGCTTTTGGACGTGATAAAGGCAGCGGCGTATCTGCTTTGTGAGGGCGGTACATTTGCGATGGTACATAAACCATTCCGACTGGCAGAGATCATACGTCTGATGTCAGAGTACCGGATCGAACCGAAGCGTATGTGTATGGTGCAGCCGTATGCAGACAAGGAACCGAATATGGTTTTGATTGAAGGAAATAAAGGCGGTCGGACGATGCTCAAGGTAGAGCCGGCACTTGTTGTATATAACAGGGACGGTTCGTACACCGAGGATCTGCTGACACGATATGGAGACAGATAAATGGCGGGAACATTGTATTTGATTGCAACGCCAATCGGCAATCTGGAGGATATGACCTACCGGGCGGTGCGGCTGCTTGGAGAGGTAGATCTGATCGCAGCGGAGGACACGAGAAACAGTATCAAGCTGCTCAATCATTTCGACATCAAGACGCCGATGACTAGCTATCATGAACATAACAAATATGAAAAAGCACAGGTGCTTGTAGGCAAGCTTCTGGAAGGCATGAATATTGCAGTGATTACGGATGCCGGAACGCCGGGAATTTCCGATCCGGGAGAGGAAATCACGAAGCAGTGCTATGAGGCAGGAATCAAAGTGGTTCCGGTGCCGGGGGCGTGTGCGGCGGTCAATGCACTGATCGCGTCCGGGCAGGCAACCAGACGATTTGCATTTGAAGCGTTTTTGCCGATGGATAAAAAAGAACGGCAGGCGGTACTTGCGGAGCTGGCGCGGGAGACGCGTACGATGGTGGTCTATGAAGCACCACATCGTTTGAAGAAGACATTGCAGGAGCTGCTTGGCGTGCTTGGAAACCGTTCGGTTACGGTCTGCCGGGAAATCACAAAGAAGCATGAGACATTCTGGAAAACGACGTTGCAGGAAGCGAGCGATTTCTATGCGGAGGAAGAGCCGAAGGGCGAATGTATTTTGGTGATTGAAGGCTTGTCGCGGGAAGCAATCGAGAAGGAAGCACAGCAAAAATGGGAAGCGATGAGCATTGAGGAACATCTGCAGATGTATCTCGATCAGGGAATCGAAAAAAAAGAAGCGATGAAGCTGGTCGCGAAAGATCGCGGCATTTCCAAGCGGGATGTGTATGCGGCAAGTATATAATCCGGACGACGGATGAAGATAAATGAGGGTTACAAAGAGAAGGGAAAAGGGAGGAAATGCAATGAAACAAACGAAGAGAAGGATTCTCGCATGGTTGATGACAGTCGTACTGGTGCTCAGTGTGGTGACAGTGCTTACGCCGACGAAGGAGGCAGAGGCGGCTGCGGCAACAGCAGTTTCGACACATGGAAAGCTGGCAGTCAAGGGTACACAGCTGGTAGATAAGAATGGACAGCCATTCCAGATTCATGGTGTGAGTACACATGGACTGCAGTGGTTTGGGCAGTACAATAACAAGGCAGCCTATCAGACGCTGCGCGATGACTGGGGCGCAAATGCGATCCGTCTTGCGATGTATGTCGATGAGGGCGGTTATTACAGCGACCGGAACGGTATGAAGAAAAAAGTAACAGATGGCGTGCAGTATGCAACAGAGCTTGGCATGTATGCGATTATTGACTGGCATCTGTTAAACGTGAATCCGAAGAATTATACGAGCGAGGCGAGGAGCTTCTTCAAGGAGATGGCACAGAAGTATAAAAATTACGACAATGTCATCTATGAGATCTGCAACGAGCCGAGCAACTGTCCTTGGTCTGATATCAAGAGCTATGCGACAGAAGTTATTCAGACAATCCGTGCATATGACAAGGACGCAATCATTATCGTAGGAACACCGACATGGTCACAGCTTGGAAATCAGGGACATACGTATGAGCCGGCGGATGATCCAATCCGTGGCTACAGCAATTTAATGTATGCATTTCATTTCTATGCTTCTGAGTCCAGCCATAATCAGTGGCTGACGGCGAAGATCGGTACTGCAATCGACAAGGGACTTCCGGTATTTGTATCCGAGTTTGGACTGTCCGAGGCGAGTGGAAATGGAAATGTCGATCTGAACAAGGCGGCAGAGTGGATGAAGCGGTGTGATGACCGCAATGTCAGTTATTGTGTCTGGAGTTTGTGTAATAAAAATGAGAGTTCTGCTCTGATTAAGAGCAGCTGTGGAAAGACAAGCGGCTGGACCGTTGATGATCTGACGAAGGCTGGACAGTTTATCCGGAATCATTATAGAAGCCGGATGGAAAATACGGCAGAGAACAATCCGGAGATAAAGAATCTGGCGCCGAACATTACGGTATCTTACAAGACACATGTGCAGACATTTGGTTGGGAAAATGAAGTATCCAATGGTAAAATGGCAGGAACTGTCGGAAGTGCAAAGCGTCTGGAAGGTATCACAATCCGTGTATCCGGGGACAGTAATCTGGGTATCCGTTATAAGACACATGTGCAAAGCTACGGCTGGCAGGGCTGGAAAGAAAATGGCGTGATGAGCGGAACGACGGGAGAGGCAAAACGTCTGGAAGCTATCTGCATTGAATTGACCGGCGCCAACAAGGATAAATACGATGTATATTATCGTGTGCATGCGCAGACGTATGGCTGGTTAGATTGGTCCAAGAATGGAGAGATGGCAGGAACCGAAGGTCTGGCAAAACGTCTGGAGGCAATCAATATCGTGATCGTACCAAAGGGTGCAAATCCGGGCGTTGCAACGTCGAAGACGTTTGTATCCGCGTATCCGGGTAGCATCAATTACAAAACGCATGTGCAGACGTTTGGCTGGGAGAATAACTGGCGCGCTGATGGCACGATGAGTGGAACAAGTGGAAAGGCAAAGCGTCTGGAGGCAATCCAGATTCGCCTTGGAAGAAATATAAACGGTGGTGTCCGTTACAAGACACACGTACAGACATTTGGCTGGCAGAATTGGGTATCCAATGGAACAACGAGTGGAACGAGCGGGCTTGGCAAGCGTCTCGAGGCAATTCAGATTGAACTGACTGGACAGGCAGCACAGCAGTATGATATTTACTATCGTGTACATGTGCAGTCATACGGTTGGTTGGATTGGGCAAAGAATGGTCAGATGAGTGGTACAAGCGGTCTGGCGAAACGTCTGGAGGGAATCCAGATTGTGCTCGTACCGAAGGGAGCTGCGGCACCGGGAAAGACAGCGAGAGCCTGCATCAACCGGTAGAATAGAAGGAGGCTTGCTGTATGACTGATACAGCAGATTAGAATGAAAGACAAAAAACATCTGGTACAATTGATACTTGCGATTATTACTTTTACGGTACTTCTGATATTTGTAGTCAATCATCTGCATATTATAAGTGGATTTTTCGGTATGGTTTTTTCTGTGCTGCTTCCATTTTTGATTGGATGCGGGATTGCGTTTGTGTTGAATATTCCGATGCGCGGAATCGAACAGGGAATCTTCAAGAATGAAAAAAACCGCCTGTACCGGTTCCGGCGCCCGATCAGCATGGTGCTTACGTATATCGCGGCACTGCTTTTTATAGCGCTTGTGCTGTTTGTAGTTGTACCGGAGGTTGCGGATACGGTTGGAAAGGTGAAAGAGCTTCTGCCCGGATTTGTAAACCGGGCGAAGGAGCTTGCACTTGCATATACGAAGAATGTTCCGGCAATATCGGAGAAGATTGCCGGCATTGAACCGGATTTTGACCAGATATTTTCGTTCTTCAATGATAACGGCGGAGAGATCATGTCGGCGACGGTTTCTATCTTCTCATCTATCATTGGAACCGTCATAAATATATTTATCGGGATTATTTTTTCCGCATATATTCTGGCACAGAAAGAGAAGCTCGGCAGGCAGACGAAGCTTGTCATCTATGCGTTGTTCAAGGAAAAGACGGCAGATGAGCTGATGGTGTTCGGTAAGATAGCAAGTACGACATTCTCCAAGTTTTTTACCGGACAGTTCCGGGAGGGTATCATCCTCGGAATCATGTTCATGATTGCGATGGCAATCGCGGGCATACAATATCCGCTTACGATTGGCGTTCTGATTGCATTTACGGCATTGATACCGGTGTTTGGTGCATTTATCGGACTTTTTATCGGATGCTTTCTGCTTCTGGTTGTTGACCCGAAGCAGGTGCTGTGGTTTGTGTTATTGTTCTTTATTTTACAGTTTATAGAGAATTATTTTATCTATCCGAAGCTTGTCGGCGGAGACATTAATCTGCCCGCGATCTGGGTGCTTCTGGCTGTGATTGCCGGCGGAGACCTGATGGGTGTGGTCGGAATGTTTATCTTCATTCCGCTTGTGTCTGTGCTTTATGCATATTTCCGGTCAATCGTGTACCGGAGAATAAAAAAACGGGAGATTAATGTTGATGACAAACAGGTGCCGGACGATGTAGTCCCACTTGAATCGGCAGGCAGGCGGCTGTTTGCAATGAAATCAAAAGTCGAAAAAACGGACAGTAAAAAACAAAACAAGGAGATGTAACAACATGTACAAAGAAGTACCGGGACTCGTTTTATATCGTGATTTAGGGCAAGACAGTATCTTATATTGCATGGCGGATATTTTTGAGGCATGGGAGAAGAAGACGAGTACCAAGGAGGAATTGGTCACACGGATTTACCAGCAGATCAAGCGGATTCTGGATGTGGCAACAAGCTATGGCTTCAACCGGAATCTGTGGCAGGATTATCTGGCGTTTTTGCTGATCACAAATGAGAATTCATTTACGCTTACCTGCGAGAAGGTTGGCGCAGGAGATGGCTCAGTCAATGCATTTGCAAAAAATGATTATGCAATCTTCAAGCGGTTGTTCCATTTTGATTTTGCACCGATCGAGAAGGATCTTGGCATTGACTGTTTCACAACAATCACGAATTACAAGTCACTGCCGAAGAAGGAACAGATGTATAACCAGAATGTCAGTGAGAAGGTGCGTGATATCAGCGACCGTGTCAGCGAGGCGGAAAGTGTCGATGAGATCTTTGCTATCATGACCGCTTTTTACAAGCAGTATGGTGTTGGCATGTTTGGTCTGAACAAGGCATTTCGTATCCGCCATGATGAGGGTAAGGAACTGGAATTTATCCCAATCACGAATACAGATAAGGTAATGCTGGATGATCTGATTGGTTATGAGATCCAGAAGAAAAAGCTTGTAGATAATACAGAGGCGTTTGTGCTTGGAAAGAAAGCGAATAACTGTCTGTTGTTTGGCGACAGTGGTACCGGTAAATCCACAAGTATCAAGGCAATCATTAACCAGTATTATGAGCAGGGACTGCGTATGATTGAGATTTACAAGCATCAGTTTAAGGACTTATCTGCTGTGATCTCGCATGTGAAGAACCGGAATTATAAGTTTATCATTTATATGGATGATCTTTCCTTTGAGGAATTTGAGATTGAGTATAAATATCTGAAAGCGGTCATTGAGGGTGGACTTGAGACAAAGCCGGATAATGTACTGATCTATGCAACCTCAAATCGTAGACATTTGATTAAAGAGACATGGAATGACCGTGATGATGTGGAGACAGATAACGGTATGCATCGTTCCGATACGATGCAGGAGAAGCTTTCTCTCGTCAATCGTTTTGGCGTGACGATCAGTTACTCCCGTCCATCGAGAAATGAGTTTAACGATATCGTGCTTGGACTGGCAAAGAAGCATCCGGAGATCGGACTGACCGAGCAGGAGCTCTTAGCAGAAGCAAACAAATGGGAACTTTCCCATGGCGGTGTATCCGGTCGTACGGCACAGCAGTTCATGAATTATCTGTTAGGAAAAGCATGATTGCTATTTTAGCCCGGATTTGATAGAATGAAGCTTAATTTGAATTGTCTTGCCGGACAGAGAGGTGATGGACTCTGCTTTACGGATTAGTTCATCCAGATGGTCTGTGTCGTGTTTGTCCGCATAGATGGTTGCAAGCATCGTGTAGCTGGCGGTAATGTCAGAGCCGATAGAGACTGCATAAGATAGAAACTGCTCGGCGCTGGAAACGTCATTTGCTTCGAGTAATGTTTTGCCGATCTTGTTCAGAAGCAGGATCAGATCGGCGTAGGCGTCATCGCAGGCAGACAACGTATCTAAGTTGGCAGGACCATACATCATCTTTAAATCCGTATTCGTATACATAGAGAGATTTAAGATTTTTTTGCCCGCCAGTGCATACAGTTCGTCCGCAAGCCCGGAATGACCGCATGCGGAGAGTGTATCAACTGGAAGCGTATCCAGAGGGATTTCGATATAGGGAAGGGTGGAGATATCCGCCTTCCGTACGGAATTTGCTTCAGATTCGCGTTCGAGAAGACTCTCGCGGCTCTGCACGTGTGTTTTCTTAAACCGGGAGACATTTCGCGAGACAACAAAGCATAAAGCTAGAAAAGAACAACAAATGATAATCGTAATATAATGCATAAAAATAATCCTTTCGGGAGGTAAAAATTCATGTTATTTGATTTCAGTAACAAAAAGAAGACAAAGAGAATCGCAGCAATCATCTGCGGCGTACTGGTATTTGCCATGGTCGTTGGATTGCTTGTTTCTGCAATCTAAATGCATCTTTTCATCAATGTATCATGGACGGGATGTAAATTCAAGGTTGCGACTAAATATTAGGAGGTAGATGTGATGAGAAATGAAATTTTGAAGCTGCTCGAAACCGACAGCAGACTGACAGTGAAGGATATTGCCGCGATGATCGGCGCGGATGAAGCCGCGGTGGAAGCGGATATCAAGGCAATGGAAGACGAGAGCATCATCTGTGGATACCATACTATGATCGACTGGGATAAGGTTGGCGAGGAGATGGTAACAGCCATGATCGAGGTCAAGGTTACACCACAGAGAGAAGCGGGATTTGACCAGATCGCGGATCGTGTCAGAAATTTCGATGAAGTACATTCCGTCTACCTGATTGCAGGTGCGTATGACTTTATGGTTGTTATTCAGGGAAAGACATTGCGGGAAATCTCTCATTTTGTATCCGAGAAGCTGGCAATCATCGAGGATGTCATTGCAACATCCACGAATTTTGTACTGAAAAAATATAAAGACCATGGTGTTATTTTCCAGACACCAAGTCAGGACGAAAGGTTGGTAATCGCACCGTGAGAAATCCATTGTCAAAAACGATAGAACAGATTAAGCCATCTGGAATCCGGAAGTTTTTTGACATTGTAAGTGAGATGCCACATGCAATCTCACTTGGTGTTGGTGAGCCGGATTTTGATACACCATGGCATGTTCGATCAGAGGGTATCCGTTCGCTGGAAAAAGGACGGACATTTTATACATCGAATTCCGGATTGATCGAACTGCGTCAGGAAATCTGTAAATGGTATCAGAGAAAATATAACGTATTGTATGATTATAAGACCGAAGCACTGCTGACCGTCGGTGGCAGTGAGGGTATCGATGTGGCACTCCGTGCCATGCTTGATCCGGGCGATGAGGTTATTATCCCGGAGCCTTGCTATGTATCGTATGTACCTTGTGTACAGTTGATCGGTGCTGTGCCGGTTACAATCGAGTTGAAAAATGAGAATCAGTTCCGTCTGACACCGGAGGAGCTGCTTGCAGCGATCACGGATAAGACGAAGATTCTGATCCTTGCATTCCCAAGCAATCCGACCGGTGCAGTCATGACGAAGGAGGATTTGGAGCCAATCGCGAAGATCTGCCAGGAGAAGGATATTTATGTGATCTCCGATGAGATTTATTCCGAGCTTACATATGGCGGTCAGAAGCATTGCTCGATTTCATCTCTGCCGGGTATGAAGGATCGGACGATTGTCATCAATGGTTTCTCCAAAGCATATGCGATGACCGGATGGAGACTTGGCTATGCGCTTGCACCGGAGGTAATCGCACATCAGATGACGAAGATCCATCAGTTTGCAATTATGTGTGCACCAACGACCAGTCAGTACGCAGCTATCGAGGCAATCAAGAATGGCGATGCAGATATCGAGAAGATGTGCAAGTCGTATGACCAGAGACGCCGATTCCTGCTGAAGAAATTCGAGGAGGTCGGACTTCCGTGCTTTGAGCCGCATGGCGCATTTTATGTGTTCCCATGCATCAAGGAGTTTGGCATCACGAGTGACGAATTCGCAACGAGACTGCTTCGTGAAGAGGAACTTGCAGTTGTGCCGGGTACGGCATTTGGTGACTGCGGCGAAGGATTCCTGCGTATCTCGTATGCATACTCAATCGAGCAGCTCAAAGAGGCGATGGGAAGATTAGAGAGATTTATTGGACGATTAAGAGAGCAAAAGACATGTTAAACATCGTATTACATGAGCCGGAAATGCCGGCAAATACAGGAAATATCGGACGTACCTGCGTGGCAACGGGGGTGCGTCTGCATCTGATCGAGCCACTTGGATTTTTATTAAATGACAAGATGGTGAAGCGCGCGGGACTGGATTACTGGGATCGTCTGGATGTGACACGCTATGACGATTACAACGATTTTCTGGCGAAGAATCCGGGCGCGAAGGTTTATATGGCAACGACAAAATCAAAGCAGAAGTACACCGATGTGAAATATGAGGATGACTGCTTTATTATGTTTGGTGCCGAGAGCAGAGGGATTCCAGAGGAGATTCTGCTTCAGAATAAGGAAACCTGTGTGCGCATCCCGATGATGCCGGGCGAACGTTCCCTGAACTTATCGAACTCGGTTGGTATCGTGCTGTACGAGGCGTTAAGACAGTTGGATTTCCCGGGATTAGAGACAGAAGGGCAGTTGCATCATTATCAGTGGTAGAGATTATGAGACAGGAAAAATGGCTGGATAAGCCGTATTATTCATTGGATGCATATATGAAATACACCTATGGACAGAAGGTGTACAAGATTGCGGTCGACGCAGGGCTTACCTGCCCGAACCGTGATGGTACACTTGGCGAACGTGGGTGTATTTTTTGTAGTGCCGGCGGAAGCGGCGATTTCGCAGTGCCAATCGCAGGTGGTGGCAGGCAGGATGGACAGAGCGTGGTTGGTGCTTCGGCGAATGGCCGTGTGTACGAGCATCGGTCGAAACGGGATTCGCGCGGGGCATCGACAGAGGTTTATCATAAGGAATATGAGCGCCGGGGAAGCTGCGTCGATGTGGAGCGGAAAACGCTTGATATCAAACGGCAGATTGAGCGGGGCATGGCGAAGTTCCATAAGAAGGTCGGAGAGAAGTTCGTCATTTATTTTCAGGCATACACGAACACCTATGGAGATCCGGCATACTTGGAACGCATCTGGCGGGAAGCATTAGAAGAGGAGTCGGTCGTTGGAATCAGTATTGCGACAAGACCGGATTGTCTGGGGATTCCGGGAGTATCGGTAGCTGTAAAAAAAGCGGAGATGGCTGCAGTGGAGAACCAGTCCGGAAATGCAGAGACAGTTATTTCGATACTCGGAAGATTGCAAAAGGAGTATGCCGAGAGTGGCAAATTCATCTGGATTGAACTTGGACTGCAGACGATGCATGAAGCAACAGCAGAATATATCCGCCGGGGATATCTGCTCTCTACTTATGAAACAGCGATTCAGGCACTTGCAGACAACCATATCCCATATATCACGCATGTGATCTTAGGGCTGCCGGGCGAGACGGAAGATGATATGCTTGCGACGGTGCGGTATGTGTGTGGACAGCAGGCAAAACCTTTTGGAATCAAGCTGCAGCTGCTGCATGTGCTGCGAGGCACGGATCTGTGCGGGGATTATGAGGCAGGCAGCTTTGAAGTGCTGTCACAGGATGAATATATTGAGCTTGTTATCAAATGTCTGGAAGTGATTCCGGAGGATATTGTGATTCATCGTGTCACTGGCGATGGACCGAAAAATATTTTAGTCGCGCCGCTCTGGTCGGGGAACAAACGACAGGTGTTAAACACCCTTCACCAGAAGATGAAAATCGAAAAAAGAGAACAGGGTACATGGGCAAAATAAAAAAAATTTTGCCCATTTTTTCTAGTATTTATGCGGGCTCCCGCAAATGTTCCAAACTTACGCTTTACAAAATCTATCCAGCCGTGGTATAGTCAGCTCGTGGTCGAGAATCGTTGTTCTGGCGTAGTTCGGTCACAGTCGAAAAAGTAACAATCATAACGTTTTCCAATTATTTGTTTTACGAATTTCAATGGAATTACCCAACAAAGAATTTGCAGAGTTTGTGAATAACTATGCGTGTGTTAAGCTCTGCCTTTTTTAGGAATTTTATAAGCTATGTGAACGAATAATTTGGAAAACTGCATGATTGGAACCGTGTTTTTGCACAGAAAAGGAGGTGCGCAATCTGGAACATTATACTTGGTATATGGTTATTGGGTGCGGTCGTAGTGGACCTTAGAACGTATAAAATTCCGAACCGGTTTTGCCTATGTATGATTGGCTGCGGTTTCCTGCTGCAGGGGTATGCACATGGCGTGGAAGGACTTTTGGCAGGTGGACAAGGCATGCTGATTGGGTTTGCAACCCTGTATGGGCTGTTCTGGATTCGGGTATTGGGTGCCGGGGACGTAAAGTTGTTTTGCGCGATCGGCGCATTTATGGGAAAAGAAGTGTGGAATGTGCTTCTATATACCTGCATATTTGCAGGTGGACTGGCAGTTGGAAAGCTGGCGGTTATACTGGCGAAACGAAGAAAAATGCCGTTTTTGTCAGAAGCAGAACGGACGGAGGGTGTGCGGATGCACATGTCGGTACCAATTCTGCTTGGCTATATTGCGTATGTGACAGGGGGTGTGTCGATTGGCATATAAGGTGTGTCTGCTGGATTCTGATCCAGCATATCAAAGGGCGTTAATGGAATATCTGAATTTGCGGGCAACAATCCCGATCCAGCTTTATGTATTTTCGAATCCTGCGGTGTATGCCGCTTTTCGGGAGCGGGAGAAACCGGAGCTGATACTGGTTGGAGACTGCTATGCGGACTGGAAGGACGCGGAGGACTGCCCGGTTCTGGTGCTCACGATAAACCGCGAATATATCGGGCGGACGCAGTATTTTTTTCGGTACCAGAGTGTGGAACATCTGGTTGAAACGATGCTTCAGATGATTGGAGCGAATCAGCCCTGTGTGACAGAAACAGGCATGTTTTATGCCGTGTATTCCCCGCTGGGGCGATGCGGAAAAACGACGTTTGCCAAAAAACTGTGTGAGCGGATTGGGAACAGCCTATATGTGAATTGGGAAGGCATTTCGGAATGCTTAGATGAAAAAGGGATTGGAAGCTGGATGCTCTATTGCATGAAAAGCAGAAATGAGGAATGTCTGGAGTATTTGCAGGCAAATGCGGTTGCGAGTCTGCCGCCACCGGAATGTTTCCGGGATATCCGGCAGATCGAGATTGAGGATCTTCGATGGTTCCGGGAAGCGATTCAAAGACGCGGACAGTATGCGGGTGTAGTGTTTGATATTGGAGGTATGGCATTGGCAAGTTATGCAGTATTTGGCGCATTTGACCGGATCTTGATACCGACGCTTCGAGATACAGTTTCTCAGAAAAAACAGAAGGTATTCGAGCAAATGTTGCGTCAGGAATATGAAAAAACAGAGAATCTGCAATATGTCCAGTTAGAAGGACAGGATGTGGATCAGATAGCAGACATGTATGTGAGGTAATGGAATGGAACTACGATCTTTGCGGGAACGACTGAAAATGCGTGTGGCGGCAGAACTGGATCTGACAAGGGATGTGGAGGATGCAGAGATTGCGCGGATGATCGACCGGTGCATCCTCGAAGAGACAAAGGATCAATATGTCCCTTTGAAGGAAAAGGTCGGTCTGCGGGTGGAGTTGTTTAACAGCCTTCGGCGGCTGGATGTGCTGACGGAGCTTCTGGAAGATGAGACGGTAACGGAGATCATGGTCAATGGACAGTCGGATATTTTTGTAGAGCGGGATGGTGTGATCCGGCGCTATGAGAAGGGATTTTCGTCGGAGGAACGACTGGAGACAGTGATTCAGCATATTGTCGGGGATTGTAACCGGCGGATCAATGCGGCGTCTCCAATCGTAGATGCGCGGCTGATGGATGGCTCGCGTGTATGTATCGTGACAAGACCGGTGTCGCTTGGTGGACCGGTGATCACGATCCGGCGGTTTCCGAAACAACGGATTGATATGAAAGCATTGATTGCGATGGGAAGTGTGGATGCAGGCGTTGCATCGGTGCTGCGGATATTGGTGCAGGCGGGGTACAACATATTTATCTCCGGCGGTACCGGTTCCGGCAAGACGACAATGCTGAATGCACTCAGTGATTTTGTGCCAAAGGATGCGCGGATCGTGACGATTGAGGATTCGGCAGAATTACAGATCCGCGGTGTGGAAAATCTGGTTCGGCTGGAGGCACGCACGGCGAATCTGGAGGGCGAAAACGAGATCACAATTCGGGATTTGATTAAGGCGAGTCTCCGGCTCCGCCCAGATCGGATCATTGTGGGTGAGGTGCGGGACGCGGCGGCAAT
>OKSZ01000013.1_pt1 | contig 105103 bp, 79 predicted proteins | sample 1606081 | NCBI WGS metagenome assembly OKSZ01 (sample SAMEA3879504, study PRJEB24766) | human gut metagenome | biome: human-associated habitat; feature: feces | place: USA | collected 1985/1987 | reverse complement strand
AACATATCAAGTAACTCTTCTTTGACAGCGATTGCGCGAAAGCGGTGCAAAATTACTAGATTTTTGTCATACAGCCAAATTAAATTCAACTATTTTTCATCTGATATCGTTGGTTGCAACTTCTTTTTTAACTACATTTGGGCAATAAACAACTAATAAACATGAAACCAAACCGAATTATGTGTATCATTCCGGCAGGAATAGTAGCCGGGATTTTTATGTTTTCAAGCTGTCATTCAGGCTATTCTCTGGCGTCAGTTGAGGGAAGCAGGATAGAAGTGACAGCAGCTTTGGATGCTAATCCGGATTCCGCTGCAATCGCTGTTTTGGCTCCGTATCAAAAAACGGTTGATAGTATTATGTCACCGGTCATAGGACAAAGCGCTCGTTTTATGGATCGCTTTCGTCCTGAAAGTGAGTTATCCAACTTGGTAGCGGATATTTTACGTTATTCTGCTTCTGCATATATAGGTCGCATGGCCGACGTGGGAGTGACGAATATGGGCGGACTACGTACGGCTTTGCCCGAGGGGGATATAACTTATGGTAATATTTATGAAATAACTCCCTTTGAAAATACATTGTGCATTGTTACTATGAATGGTTCTTTGCTGCGCGAACTTTTTGAAAATATAGCAGCTGTGCATGGTGAGGGATTAAGTGGTGCTTGTCTTGAAATTTCTGGAGATGGAAAATTATTGGATGCTACAGTGGCCGGAAAAGAAATTGAAGACTCCAAAGAGTATAAAGTGGCCACCTTGGATTATTTGGCTGAGGGAAATGACCATATGACTGCTTTTGCCAAAGTGGGCGATGCGGATAAATTGCTGCCTGAAAAGGCCACAGTGCGTCAGTTGTTTCTGAACTATGTGAATGAGCAGACTAAAGCAGGGAAGAAAATAGACTCAAAGATAGAAGGAAGAATTACCGTTAAAGAATAAACAGAACCGTCATGAAACGAATATATGTATTATTTACTGCTTTGTGTGTATGTTGTGCGCTGGCAGCACAGGATATCAAAGAACTTTTGATACTTCATACTAATGATACCCACAGCCGTGTGGAACCTATCCCCATTACTGACCCGAATCCGGAGTTTGCAGGAAAAGCGGGTTTTGTACGTCGTGTTACCTTAATCAAAGAAATGCGGAAACAGGATAAGGATTTGTTATTGTTTGATTGTGGTGACTTTTCACAAGGCTCTCCTTTTTATAATATGTTTGGTGGTGAAGTTGAAGTGAAGCTGATGAATGAAATGGGATATGATGCCGGGATTATTGGAAATCATGAGTTTGATTTGGGCTTGGATAATATGGCACGTCTTTTTAAAATGGCGGATTTTCCTGTTGTTTGTGCTAATTATGGTGTACAGGGAACTGTTTTGGAGGGGCTTGTCAAACCGTATGTTATTTTGGAACGTAAGGGGATAAAGGTAGGTGTGTTCGGACTGAGTCCTGCATTGGAGGGGTTAGTACAGGCAAAAAATTGTGAAGGAGTGGTTTTTGAAAATCCAATAGAGGCTGCTCAGCGTGTGGCGGATATATTGAAGAATCGGGAAAAATGTGATTTAGTGGTTTGTTTGTCTCATTTAGGGTGGCAAGGAAAACCTTATTCTGATGAAACTTTGATTCTTAATACTCGTAATATTGATATTGTCTTGGGAGGTCATTCGCATTCTTATTTTGATAAGACTTTGTTTTATAAGAATTTGGATGGCAAGGAGATTCCATTGCAACAAATGGGAAAAAATGCTGTTTATGTGGGAAAAATGAAAGTAAGGATGGAAAAGAACTGATAGTTGCTGTTGTATAAGGAAATCTGATATAATTGAAGAAATTAGATGAAGAGAAACGTATTGTTATTTATAAGTTTATGTGTCGTCGGATGTGTGATGACGTATGCACAGCAGATGTCTGGGCTGTTACAAAAGGGGAAGGCGGATACTCAGGATTGTAAGGCATGGGTGGATGAACAGCTTTCTGAAATGAGTTTGAAGGAAAAGATAGGACAACTGTTTATACACACAGTAGCTCCTCTTCAGACACAACGAAATAAAAACAATATATATGCAGCTATAAAAGAATATAAAGTAGGAGGATTACTTTTTTCGGGCGGCCAGTTGTCTGATCAGGTTTTATTGACTAATTATGCGCAGAGTCTGGCGGAAGTGCCTTTGCTCATAACTTTTGATGGTGAATGGGGGCTGGCTATGCGCTTGAAGGGAACCCCTCGTTTTCCAAGAAACAGAGTCTTGGGATGTATACAGGATAATGAACTGCTTTATGAATATGGTAAGGAAGTAGCCCGGCAATGTAAGGAGATAGGTGTGCAGATCAATTTTGCTCCGGTGGCCGATGTAGATGTTAATCCTCGGAATCCGGTTATTAATACCCGTTCTTTTGGTGGTGATCCTCGGAATGTGGCTCAAAAAGTGGTAGCTTATGCTCGTGGTTTGGAGGATGGAGGGGTATTGTCTGTCTGTAAACATTTTCCGGGACATGGAGATACGGAAGTGGATTCTCATAAGGCGTTACCGGTTTTGAATTTTGATCGTGCGCGTTTGGACAGCATTGAGCTTTTTCCGTTTAAAGAGGCTGTTAAAGCAGGATTGGGAGGTATGATGGTAGGACATTTGGAGGTACCTGAATTGGGTAAAAATCCGGCTTCGATTTCTTCACATATTATTTATAATCTGCTTTGTCGGGAATTGGGCTTTCAAGGCTTGGCTTTTACAGATGCTTTGGAGATGAAAGGTATTTCGCAAAATGAGAATATATGCGCTCAAGCCTTGATAGCAGGTAATGATTTATTATTGGCTCCCCGTAATTTGAAGAGAGAATTGGATGGTGTTTTAAATGCTGTAAAAAGTGGAAAACTATCAGAAGAACTGATTACGGAAAAATGTCGTAAGGTATTGACTTATAAATATGTTTTAGGGTTGAAGAATAAACCTCACATCCAACTTTCCGGGCTGGAGAAACGATTGAACCGTCCGGAAACGAAGGAGTTGATTCTCCGCTTGCAGAAAGCTGCTATAACGGTTCCTGCCAATGTAAATGGAATCTTGCCCTTGGATTCAAAATTGAGGGGAACGGTGGTTCTGAATATTGGGAAAACTCCCGGTGCTGGGCTTGCTTTTTATAATCGTTTGCAAAATACACTTTCTCTCACACGTGTTGTTGCTCGTCCGGATTCGATGGAAGCTATCAGAAAACGATTGTTGGGTAGTCAGCGTGTAATTGTGGTGGTTACTTCGGATGATTACAAAAAGTATAAAACAATGCTTGATTCGCTTCCGGCTGATTTGCCTGTTATTTATGTGTTTCTGATGCCATTAAAGTCTATGTTGGATATGGAGGGCTATTGGAAGAAAGCAGCGGCTGTAGTATTGGGGCATACTGATGAATCTGTTATTCAGGAGTATGTGGCTGATGTCTTGGTAGGAAAGGCAGTGGCAGACGGGCGTTTGTCGGTGGCTGTCGCCGATTTGTTCAAACCGGGTGATGGAGTGACTATAACTCCTAAAGTGTCTCGTATTTATAGACCTGAGGATTATGGTATGGATTCCAAAATACTGGAAAAGATAGACAGGATAGCCATGGAAGGAATCAAGGCGAAGGCTTATCCTGGTTGTCAGATTCTAATTTTAAAAGATGGGAAACCAGTATATGATAAGTCTTTCGGCACTTTCACTTATGAAAGTGACCGAAAGGTGGAAAAGGATGATTTGTATGATTTGGCTTCGTTAACCAAGACCACGGCGACGCTGTTGGCTGTTATGAAACTTTACGATGAAGGAAAATTTGGTTTGACCGATCGCATATCTCAATACATTCCAGCTTTAAAAGGTACGGACAAGGAACGCGTCACTATTGAGGAGTTACTTTTACATCAGTCGGGCATTCCTGCTTTTTGGCCTTTTTATAAGGAGACTATAGATAAAGACAGTTATAAGGGGAGTTTTTACAGAGCAAGACCGGACGCTAGTCATCATACGCAAATAGATACACGGCTGTATGTCATTGATAAGTTTGATTATAGAAAAGAGTTGATGGCAAAAACTTTCTCTGCTGATTATCCTTTACAGGTAGCTGACAGTATGTTTCTTCATCGTTCTTTTCGTGATTCCATTATGGTACAAATAGGACGTATTCCATTAAAAGACAGGAGATATCGTTACAGTTGCCTGAACTTTATGTTATTGAAGGAAATGGTAGAGAATATCAGTAAAATGCCTATGAATCTTTTTTTAGATAAGGAATTCTATAAACCGATGGAGATGAACCGTACGGCTTATTTGCCGCTTCGGCAGTTCAAAAAGGAGGAAATTGTTCCTACAGTGAAAGCGGATTATTTGCGTAAAGGAAAAGTGTTGCAGGGTTATGTACACGATGAATCAGCTGCTTTCATGGGAGGGGTATCAGGAAATGCCGGTTTATTTTCCACGGCTCGTGATGTGGCAAAAGTGTATCAGTTATTGATTGATGGAGGGGTTTATAATGGAAAGCGTTATCTGAGTAGGGAAACTTGTGATTTATTTTTAACCCATACCTCAAAAATCAGTAGGAGAGGATTGGGATTTGACAAACCGGATGTGAATAATAGTGTGAAAAGTCCGTGTGCGGAGGAAGCGCCCGAAGAGGTGGTAGGACATACTGGTTTTACCGGAACTTGCGCTTGGGCAGATCCGAAAAATCATTTGGTTTTTGTTTTTCTGAGTAATCGGATTTATCCGCGTCCTTTTGACCATAAACAGTTGATGCGGTTAAATATCCGTCCTCGTATGCAACAGGTTATGTATCAGGCTTTGATGAAATGATCATATTTAGATTAAATACAAATTAGTGCATTTTTGTAATCTCTATGTGACAACTAATAGAGAAAAGCTGTATATTTGTTCCATCAATTAGTACTAATAATTTAATAATTAACGAAAATGGCTTACGTAATTAGTGACGATTGTATCGCTTGCGGTACTTGTATCGATGAATGCCCGGTAGAAGCAATTTCTGAAGGTGATAAGTATTCTATCAATCCGGATCTGTGTACAGAGTGCGGAACTTGTGCTGATGCTTGTCCTTCTGAAGCTATTCACCTTGGCTAAGCAGTACAATTTTGTTCTTTAAAGTTAATAACGATCGTTTCCGTTGATGGAAACGGTCGTTTTTTTGTTTATCTAAATTTTGTTTTGATTGGAAGCTCGTATGTCTGCTTTATGAATAAAAAAACAGGCATCACAGAAAAAAACGGATGCCTGTTCTTTTTATAGAGAAAGAATATTTTATTTTAATAGGGCTAATGCTTCTTTGATGCGGCGCATAGCTTCTATAATATTCTCATCGGAAGTTGCATAACTCATACGGATGCATTCGGGGGAACCGAATGAAGTACCACCTACACATGCCACATGACCTACTTCAAGCAGATACATTGCTAAATCGTCAGCGTTATTGATGTTGCGGTCACCTGCTGATTTGCCAAAAAAGGAATCACATTTCGGGAATAAATAGAATGCTCCTTGAGGATTGTTTACTTCAAATCCTGGAATTTCTTTTGCTAATTTTACAATAAGGTCACGGCGGCGCTGGAATGCTTGGCGCATTTCCTCTACGGGAGCCTGAGTACCTGTATAGGCAGCTTCGGCAGCTTTCTGAGAAACAGAGCACGGACCTGAGGTATATTGTCCTTGCAGCTTATTTACAGCTTTTACAATCCATTCCGGACCGGCAATGAACCCGATTCTCCATCCTGTCATAGCATATGCTTTTGAAACTCCGTTTACAATAATTACATTGTCATGAATCTCAGGGAACTGGGCAATGCTTTCATGTTTGCCACTGTATGTGATATGTTCGTAAATCTCATCGGCTATAACATATACTTGCGGGTGCTTTGCCAAAACAGCGGCCAAGCCGGCCAACTCTTCTTTGGTATAAACGGAACCGGTGGGATTTGACGGTGAGCAAAGAATCAATGCTTTGGTTTTAGGAGTAATCGCTGCTTCTAGTTGTGCAGGGGTGATTTTGAAATCCTGATCAATACCCGCAGTGATAATAACAGGAGTTCCGTCTGCTAGTTTTACCATTTCAGGATAGCTTACCCAATAGGGAGCAGGAACTATTACTTCGTCACCGTCGTTAACTAGAGCCATAATCGTATTACAAACAGATTGCTTGGCACCGTTTGCACAGGAGATTTGTGCAGCTGTATAGTCTAATCCGTTTTCATTCTTCAGTTTGGCTACGATTGCATTGCGAAGTACAGGATATCCCGGAACTGGAGAATATCTGGAAAAGTTATCATCTACTGCCTTTTTTGCTGCTTCTTTGATGTGGTCCGGGGTATTGAAGTCCGGTTCACCTACGCTTAAATTAATGACATCAACTCCTTGGGCTTTTAACTCATTACTTTTTTGGGACATGGCCAATGTTGCTGAAGGAGACAAACGATTCAGACGATCTGATAATTGATTCATTGCTATTATTTTTTAATGTGTTTAAGTTTACTTGCTGCAAAATAAAGGATAATATCTTAATTATGAAAGTAAAACAGACGAAATCGCATAAAAAATGATGTGATTTCGTCTGAGTTATAGCTTTTTTATTTGTTAAAGTGCAATGTGTGTCCCATTCTGTCTTTTTTGGTTTTTAAATAACGCTCGTTATATTTGTTAGGCGTGATTTCAATGGGAACGTTTTCAACTATGGACAAACCGTATGATTCCAATCCTACACGTTTGACAGGATTATTTGTCAGCAAACGCATTTGGGTGACGCCTATACTGCGTAGTATCTGTGCTCCGACTCCGTAATCACGTTCATCTGCCTGATGCCCTAAAAGGATATTTGCTTCTACAGTATCCACACCATTTTCTTGCAATTTGTAGGCTTTCATCTTTTCCATTAGTCCTATGCCTCTTCCTTCTTGGTTTAAGTAAACAACAGCACCTTTTCCTTCTTTTTCGATCATTTGCAATGCTTTGTGCAGTTGTTCTCCACAGTCACAACGCATGGATCCGAAAATATCACCGGTGGCGCAAGAAGAATGTACACGTACCAAAACGGGTTCTCCTTCTTTTATGTCACCTTTTATAATAGCGATATGTTCTAAACCATTGCTTTTCTGGCGGAAAGGTATCAGACGGAAATGGCCGTATTCAGTCGGCATGTCCACTTCCACCCCTTTTTCTACTAATGACTCTTGCTTCAGACGATAGGCGATCAAGTCACGGATTGAAATTAGTTTCAGCCCCCATTCATCGGCCATTTTTCTTAGTTCGGGCAGACGTGCCATGGTTCCGTCCTCACTCATGATTTCCATCAGTGCGGCGGCAGGGTATAGTCCTGCCAGACGCGCCATGTCGATACAGGCTTCTGTATGGCCTGCACGTCTCAGCACCCCTTTGTCTTGTGCATATAATGGATTGACATGCCCTGGACGTCCGAATGTTTCGGGAGTGGAGGTGGGATCGGCAAGAGCACGGATGGTAGCGGCCCGGTCGTGGATAGAAACTCCGGTACTGCAACCTTCCAGCTTATCTACAGTTACAGTGAAAGGAGTACCTAGAACTGACGTGTTTGTATCTACTTGATGAGGTAATTCCAATTCTTTGCAACGAGAAATGGTAATAGGTGCACAAAGCACGCCACGTGCATGTTTCAACATGAAATTGACTTGTTCGGGAGTAATTTTTTCCGCAGCAACAATTAAATCGCCTTCATTTTCACGATCTTCGTCGTCCACTACAATGACAAACTTACCTTCACGGAAGTCAGCTATCGCTTCTTCGATGGTATTTAGTTTTAATTCTTCCATAGTCAAATTATAAATGATTTATTGTTTATTCTTTCTTGAATTTCACGGTTGGTCTTGATTATGTTTTTTAAATCTTTATCCAGCCGGATACTGAACCGCCAAATGCGGAAATAGAAGAACAGGCCTATTGGTACAATGATTCCTGCAAGTAAATTAAGCCATTGGTTGTCAAACGGACTTTTGTGAGCTTTGGTGGACAAAATGGGATATTTATTTAAGTATTCCAGTAATACTCCATCTTTGCTGTTGGATAATTCTTCTATGAGTAGTTCCATTTTGGCACTGATATCGGCTATGACGTCGTCATGTCCTTTATTGGTGAAGATGCGGATATAATTAGGTGCATCGGCCAGTCTATGCTTGATGGCATATTCGTTACAGATGTTGCATAGTTTCTCCAATTCCGTTTGTATACGTGGATAGTCCGGATCTTCTATAATAACTTCTTTTTTGAATACATGGCGCGAGGGGCGCAGACCTAGCAGCATACGGAAGAAATTGATGTATACTTCGGCATTGAATACCACAGAGTCATTATTTGACTTATAAGTAAAGAAGGCTCCGATAGGTGCCAATACAATGGTACTCATCCACACGCCCAATACCATATTCATTTCACCGCTTTTTGCTACTCGGGTAGCTCCGGAATCAATGATATAATAAATTACGAAAATTAAGACGGATACCACTACGGGCATTCCTAAACCTCCTTTGCGGATGATGGCTCCCAAAGGCGCACCGATGAAAAAGAAAATCAAACAACTGAGAGAGAGGGTGATTTTTTTGTGCCAGTCGGCTTCGTGTTTCCGGATATTGTTGTCCGCATCTGTAGTTTGATAGCTTTTCATGCTCCATTCGCTGGCCAGTGCCTCGGTACGATCCGCCGCACTACCCAGTGTCTTATCTTTTTCAGCTAAAGTATAGGAATTGAACAGGCTGTCCACATTGATTTTGTTGTTTGTTTCAACTATTTTTGCGGAGTCTGTTTTCGATAATATGATATTGCGATAAGTCGAGGCTTTTATTTCATTATACATACTTCTTCCCAAGCTGTCGGCACGGTGGTTCAGTGAGTCGATGGACTGGCTGATTTCAATCATGTTTTTGCTGTCCGAACGGTCACTTAAAAAGCTTCCATCTACCATATTGAATCCACCGTCAAATTCGATAATGGTATGTTTCTCTCTGAAGGTTTCACGTCGATAGGGGACATTATTGGATGAAATGGTCTGCGATTTCAGATTTTCGAACTGTTCTCCGTTATACAGATGTAGATAAAGATGTTGTTTGTCTGCTGTCATCTCCATTTTTCCTTCGGAAGCCCATATAATGTGAGCGTTTTCAAACCCATCTGAAAAGTTGTAGATCAGTACATCTTTTAGCATTCCTGTTTCACGGTCTTTCTGTTTTACATATATATTATACCCCTCAATTTCGTCGTAAAATACACCTTCCGGAATATCCAGTTCTGGTGAAGTTTGCTTCATGGATACAAGTAAAGTAAGCAGTTTGATCTGCGCTTTGGGAGCTATGACATTTTGAAAATAAAACGAGGTACAACACAGGAAAGTACAAAAAATAATCAGTGGACGTATGATCCTCAATAAGGGAATACCCGCTGCTTTCATTGACAGCAATTCATATCTTTCACCAAAGTTACCGAATGTCATTAAGGCAGCTAATAAAATTGCCAAAGGTAGGGACAAAGGTATTAAGGTCAGAGCAGAATAAAAGAAGAATTGTGCTAAAACACTCATTTCCAATCCTTTTCCAACCAACTCGTCTACATATCTCCATAAAAATTGCATCATGAAGATGAAGAGACAGATGAAAAAAGTACCTATAAAGAGCATCAAAAAGCTCTTTAGGATAAATATATCTAATTTTTTTATGCGTAGCATTATTTCATTTTGTGCAACTATCAAGGCACAAAAATAGCATAAAAAACGGAGAGCAAAGACAAGTTTTGCATATTTTTATAGAATTACAGTCCACTTACCCTTTTTAGCTTCTCTATTTCGGAATCCCAAAGTTCTTTCGTATCTTCTACTTCATCGGGGGCTGCCCAGTCAATCACTTCCAGCATATAGTCAGAGGTTAGTTCGTTATAGACCATTTTCAATTCAAAATAGGCTTTAGGATCTTCATCATCCAGCCATCGAAAGCGTATAAAACTGTTAACCCGGAAGTTTGTAACTTCAGCTTGCCGTGTTTCTGTTTTTCCCCAATAAAAGGTGAATACTTTGTCTTTGAATGTCACCTTGTCTGCAAACCATGTTTCCAGGCCGGATGGAGTACTGATAATAGACCATACGATGTTACCGGATCCGGCTTTCAACATGTACTCCAAGCGAATTTTTTCTTTTCTCATAGGTTAGCTTTTTAAAGTTTCGGTGGCAAATTAAGCCAAATTTTCTTATTTGCCATAATAAATGCTATGTTTTTTGAAATATTTATTTGCCATATACTAAGCTGTTTTTCTCTTTAAAAACGAATTTTACAAGAAAAAGTTCTCTGAAATGTTGCAAAGTTCAAAATAACTTTCTATCTTTGCACCCGCAATTGAGAAATGATGGCGGGATAGCTCAGCTGGTTAGAGCGCATGATTCATAATCATGAGGTCCCCAGTTCAATCCTGGGTCCCGCTACAATGAACAATTTTAGACTGTTGAGAGGCTTCCACTCTTGGCGGTCTTTTTAAAAAAAAACGATGGCGGGATAGCTCAGCTGGTTAGAGCGCATGATTCATAATCATGAGGTCCCCGGTTCAATCCCGGGTCCCGCTACACAAAACAAGGTATTTATGAATTTGTTTCATGGATATCTTGTTTCTCTTTTATTTATATTGGACTTATTTTTCTTTTCATATAGAATCACATTTGAATAATTTTATGTAGATTTGTAGATACAAATCAATCAAAGTTGTAGTTTTTGCTGAATTATGAAAAACGCATCCTATATGGAAGGGAATTTGTGGTTATATAGATTATATTTTGGGGTGGCAATTTTATTATGGCTACCTGTATCCTTATCGGCCGTTGACCTTCCGAATTTAACTTTTCGTACTATTACTATTTCAGACGGCCTGTCTAACAATATTATTAATACTATTTATAAAGATAAAAGAGGCTTTATTTGGTTGGGTACCCAGACCGGATTAGATCGTTTTGACGGTATCAATGTGAAAAGTTTTCTTCAGTTTTCAGGACGTACCATTTTTTCCATAGCCGAAACAGATTCTGTTTATTTGTGGGTGGGTACAGATAAAGGATTATGGAAACTCGATAGGAAAACAGACCAAGTGGAATCGGTCACTTTAGATACAAAATCGTTGGAAGTTAGATCAGTCTTTGTAAGCCAGACAGGTCGATTGCTGGTTGGAACCACTCATGGACTTTTTATCTATCAAGAGAGTGCTTTCAGGAAGGTGCTTTTCGGGTCAAATGCTTTGTCTTCTATCAATTTTATCACTGGCATTGTTGAAGGATATAAAGATACTTTTTGGCTGACTTCACAAGGTGGTTTGATTGAATATAATATTGAAACCGGTCAATCGAAAGTCTATACATATCAGGATGATGAGAAATTTGTTAGTTATTTTTCCTGTCTGGCTCTTTTAAAAGAAAAGCTATATTTAGGAACGGCCGGCAGTGGTATGCTTGTTTTTGATATCGGTAAGGCGGCTTTTTCTATTTGTCCTGAAGTGGAAAATGGATATATAAAAAGTATCATTACTGTTAATGATGAGATATGGGTGGGAACAAATGGAAGCGGTATTAGAATAATCAGTGCGTCTACAGGAAAAGAGTTATCGGCTATAGAGCATACTTCGAATGCGGATGCTATTTGTTCTAATGCAGTTTATTCTTTATTGAAAGAGGATGATATGCTTTGGGTAGGTACTTACATGGGCGGATTAAGTTATACTCCAGCTCATGGAAGTTTCTTTTCTGTTTATTCTTATCCAGAGCTTTTTAATTCTTATAATATGAATGTACGTGCTTTTTGGGTGGATGCAGATGGGAAAAAAGTAATAGGCACTCGTGACGGACTTTATTATATTTCTGAAACGGAACAAAGGATAAGGCATTATACACATCGGAATTCCATTTTGCGTTCGGATATAATTTTGTCTGTAAAACCTTTCAATCGGGATTTTTTAATTGGAACGTATGGAGGGGGCTTGTACTTGCTTCACAGGAATACGGGTGAACTTTCCTTTTTTCAATCAGATCAATGTTTTATGCAAGGGTCATTTAATGGATATGAAAGGGATGGAAACAATAAATTATGGATCGGCAGTTCCAAAGGTGTGTATGTATATGATCATTTGACAGGGGAATATGAGGTTTATAACAGTCGTAATTCTTCTTTGTCAGTTAATTCTGTTTTTTCATTGAAGGCAGATTCGAAGGGCAGGATGTGGCTGGGCACAGGAGGGGCCGTTTTTATGTATGATAGGGCTGCTGGGGTATTTAAATCGGATGTTTTTCCGGAGCATGTTTTACCATATACTAAAAGTGTACGATTCATTTATGAGGATAAAAAGAAGAATTTGTGGTTTTGTGATGATAAGGAGGGGGTGGTTAAGGTAGATGAGTCTTTTACGACATTTGAACACATCACGATCGATGATTTCTTACCGAATAATTCTGTGATGAGCATAGTGGAAGATCCTAAGAACGGCGGATTATGGTTTGCTACTCAGAGGGGGTTACTATATATAAAGGAAGAGGAAAATTATCATAAGATTTTTTCGTTATACGATGGCATTCCCGGATATATTTTTAATTCTCCGGTACAGATAACGGATGATAATACAATTTGGTGGGGAAATGAATGCGGATTGGTCTGTTATGATGCGGCAAAGAGCTGGAGTGAGATAGGAACAAAAGAGGTCCAGCCTCCCGTGATTACTTCCATTTCAGTCGCAGGCAGACCTTTGTGCCCGGGAGAGACATTAATGCCCGTTTCTGCTCCATTTATAGATGAGGTGTTTCTGTCTGTAAATGATAATAATATTTCATTCACTTTCTCAGCCTTGAATTATGCAGTGGAGAATACGGATTTATACGAGTATTGTTTGGAAGAATATGATAAGGGATGGAAAACTTTGATGAAAGGAAATCAGGTTTCTTATACAGAACTTCCTGTTGGCGATTATATGTTTAGGGTCAGGGCGGCTTCCAATCCTGCAGCAATAAAAGCGGTAAGGGTGGTTGTTGCCGGAAATACGCCTTTTATAAGATGGATTGTGGTGTTAAGTGTAGTCGTTTGTTGTATTCTTATTTATTTTTACTCCGGGTTATTGGGGAAGTATCGCACAATGAAGGAATATATAAATAAAAAGACGGAATCATCCGAAGAAAATCGGAAAGAAAAATATCAAAAATCAAGGATGGAAGAGAAAACGGCCATGCTCATTATTGGGAAACTGAATGAGTGTATGGAGAAAGATCGGTTATATTTGAATCCTGATTTAAAGTTGCAGGATGTGGCAAAAGTGGTGAAATGTAATACTGGAGAGTTGTCCCAAGTGTTGAATATGTTTATGAATATTGGTTTCACGGATTATGTTAATAAATATAGGATAGACGAATTCATAAAAAGAATACAGGATAAGTCTGCTTCCAGATATACCTTGGTTTCTTTGTCGGAACAATGTGGTTTCAGTTCTCGTACTTCTTTTTTCCGTTCGTTTAAGAAGTTTAAGGGAATGTCACCTGCCGAATATATAAAGGAACATGGGATATTTATTGAGTAGCGTTTGGAATAGAGGCGTTACTCTAGTGATTGGATAGAAGAAGAGAGTTCCATATTTTTTTGGAACTCTCTTCTTCTATTATGCAATTTGTTGATTCATAGTGTTGTATGATCTTTTTTGTCTCATTTAGTAGGTTGGGATTAATCCTGCTTTACAGAATGGTTGAAAAGACATTTCAGTTTCTAATTTTGCTGATAGAAAAATATTTTTATCCATTAAAGAAACTGATATGATTATGAAAAGCAGAACTTTTTTTATTCTTGTTTTTATCTTTTTAGTTAGCCTAGGATGTTTTTCGTGTAAAACGACTGCTACTGATGATTTTTCTATTGATTCGGAAATTGCGTATTGCCGGTCTCAGGCTATGCGGACGCTGGTTTCTATTCCTTCGTTAGATAAAATTCCTAATTCCATGGATTTAGATAGTATTAAATGGCGTTATACACAGGTAGGCTCTTGGACTTGTGGATTTTGGCCCGGTATCCTTTGGTATTTATATGAGGATACTAAGGATAATATGTGGAGGGAAGCAGCAGGGAAAGTAACCGATATGATTGCTCCCTTGGCTTACAGGAAAGCAAAGAGTCATGATTCCGGTTTTATTATGATGTGTAGTTTGGGCAACGGTTATCGTTTGACAGGAAAACCGGAATATAAGGAAGGATTGCTGCATGCCGCAGATTCTTTGGCTATGCTTTATAATCCTGTTGTGGGTACTATTTTATCTTGGCCTGGAATGGTGAAAAAAGAAAACTGGCCGCACAATACTATTATTGACAATATGATGAATTTGGAACTTTTGTTTTGGGCTGCGCGGAATGGAGGGGGGCAGTATTTATATGATATTGCCTGTAAACATGCGGAAACGACTATGAAACATCAATTCCGCAAAGATTATTCATGTTATCATGTAGCGGTGTATGATACGCTGGATGGTCATTTTATAAAAGGAGTTACCCATCAAGGATTGAGTGATGATTCTATGTGGGCCCGTGGACAGGCATGGGCTATTTATGGATATACCATGGTATATCGTGAAACACATGATGTACGTTTTTTGGATTTTGCCCGGAAGGTATCGGATGTCTATTTGTCCCGTATTCCCGAAGACATGATTCCTTATTGGGATTTTAATGCTCCGGAATTATCCTCAGGTGAACCGAAAGATGCATCGGCTGCTGCCATAACGGCCTCTGCCTTATTGGAACTTTCCACCTATATAAATAATAGTGATTCTGCATCTTTCTATCGGAATAAGGCTGTGGAAATGCTTCAGATACTATCTTCTCCGGCATATCAGGCTCGCAATAAAAAAGATGCTTTTTTATTGCATTCGGTTGGGCACATGAACAAGGGATGGGAAGTTGATGCTTCTATTAGTTATGCAGATTACTATTATTTGGAAGCATTGGTACGATTGAAACGTTTGAAAGAGAAACAATCTGTTTTGGCTAATTTATAAAATCATTGTTAATCCGTTCATATTATGAATACACAATCTATTGATATTAGTCTTTATCAAAAAGGGGATATAGCCTTGGAAGATATTTATAAGAAATTTAAGAATTGTTTTATGCGGTATGCGGGCAAGGTGTTATCTAGTGAATTTTATGCTGAAGATGTAGTGCAGGATGTATTTATAGGGTTATTTCAGCAGACAAATTATTTTGTATCTGAGGCTGCAGCCTTAAAATATATTTATGCAGCAATATATAATCGTTGTATTGATTTGGTACGCCATAGGCAGATAGCGCAAAGATACGAGGAAATCTATAGTAACGAAAAAAATAGAGTGGTACATATAAATGGATATAACGATTTGTTGGCAAAAGAGTTTTTTGTGATTGTGGAGAAAAGGATTAATTCCCTTCCTCCTAAATGTAAACAGATATTTATCATGAAATTCCAAAAAGAGTTTTCTAATCCGGAGATAAGCAGAAACTTAGGCCTATCATTGAGAACAATAGAGAATCAGCTATATATAGCTAGGGGAGTTCTTCGTAAACAGACGGATAGATATTTATGTTCTTGAATATGTGAGTGATAGAAAATATTTTTTCTGTCTTTTGAGTGTATTTTATTTTAGATTCGTTTAATAAGTAAAAAAAGAAAATGAAAAATAGAATGATTTAATAAATTAAACTTTAAGTACATGCTATGAAACAGAAAGACAAATTTTTATTACTTATGGTATTGTCTTGTTTGCCGTTAGGAAATGCGGTTGCAGAGCAAACAGGTGCAGGGTTGTACTCTCCGATTAATCAAGAAGTATTGCAGAATACGGTGAAGATTACGGGACAAGTTATTGATCCAAATGGAGAACCGATAATAGGTGCTACAGTAATGGAGAAAGGAACTACCAACGGTATTGTAACGGATTTGGATGGTAATTTTAGTTTGACTGTTTTTCCTTCTCATAAGTTACAGATATCTTACGTTGGTTTTCAAACTCAAGAATTGAATATTGGTTCTAACCGTTCTTTCAAGATTGTTCTAAAAGAAGATACTGAGCTGTTGGACGAAGTTGTAGTGGTAGGTTATGGTTCGGTAAAGAAATCGGATTTGACAGGTGCTGTAGCTTCTGTTTCTACTCAGGATTTGATAAGAAGTGGTAGAACGGATGCAGTAGGAGCTATGCAAGGGGCTTTGCCAGGTGTGCAAATTCAACGTTCTAATAGTAAACCAGGAGGGGAATATAATAGGCATTAATATACGATCTTACACCAAATAAATTTTGATAACTTTTAGTTATAAATGCCATAATTATTTTGATGCTAAGGTAAGAATAAAATGCCATACTACATTAAATATTTAGTTATAAATTGTAAATACTCGGTTCTCTAAAATTATGAAAACCGAGTATATTTCATTAATGCTTTATACATTTAATCTTAAATTCTTCACTGCCAATTTTCATATTTAGTGTACATGAATTTGAATTAAGTTCGATAATATCATATCGTACATACTCTTCACCTTCAATATAGCAAATGATAGTGTTCCCAGAAATTTTATAAGTACCAGATCCGTTTCCAAAATACCCTCTTCCATTATAAGTACCGTCAGAATTAAATGTTGCATAAGTCCGTCTTGGTATAGATGTCCATCCTCCGCCAAATTCTATTTGGGTCAATTCCCATGTGCCAATAATAGCATCTTTGTATTCACTATCATCATCATCGGAACATCCAATAAATGATATCGTTAAGATAGTGATCAGTAAAAATAATGTTTTCTTCATTGTTCCTTATTTTAAAATATGTAACCTAATTTCATTTGAATACTTCCCATTGTATATCCAAATCCATATTCTGAATTTCGTTGCATATTATAACCTACTTGTAGTGTACAATGGCTTAATTTAACTCCAACGGAAGGCGTACAGATAAACCCAGCCATTCCATCTACTCCTTTTGTTAATCCTATCCCAACACCTAAATCTAAAGAAAAGAAAGGGCTGACCGTTTCAGTAGCTGGTAAATATCCCTTCATATTCAAAAACAGCGGCAATACAAGTTCACCTTTACCATTCTCGTAAAGTTCGTGATAATAATCCAATCCAATTCCTACACCTGTAGAGAAATATTTACTAATATCAACACCTTGTATCGTGTGTATATTTACGCGATTAGTAGCATATGTACCTATACCAACAGAATACCCAGCATTAACTTCACCGTGATATTTTACTAATGATTGCGCATTTAGTGTAAATGCAGTAACAATCATAATAACCAATAATGTAATTTTCTTCATAAATAATATATTTATATAATTTGATTACAAAAATATATATTATTTAAAGAAGCGAATTAAATCGAAGTTATTTTTACATAATGTTAACTATTTAGATGGGATAGTAGAAAGAAAAAGAGATGTTGCGACATCTCTTAATATCATTTGTAATATGCAATGTTATAGACCATTTTTTCTTACTTTTTTGCTCTTTTCCTTTGCTTCTTGGAAAATAAGATCAATCATATCCTCAAATTCCTTAGGCATATTTTGTGAAATGATGTTTCCTTCTCCATCTTTCACAACATATTTACCTTTCTTCTCTGTTTTTGGTTTTTCCTCTTTATTATCCATATTTTCCTATGCAGCATATATATATTGCAAATATAAATGAAATCTATCAGAATCTCTAAGTTTTCTAGTATTAAATCGGAAAACATATTCATCAACATACTTCTGCATATATTTTCTGCTTACATGATAGTATGTTCCGAAAATTGTTCTCTTCAAGTGGGACCAGGCATTTTCAATGCCATTATTGCATACCATTATCATGGCATCCGTTTCATCAAATTCAAAATATCCATATAGTCTTGCAGAATGGTTGACTGAACGTATTATGTAATCATCTGTTAGCCCTGAGTATTCTAATCCGTCAGTATATATAACACTCCCTTTCTTTATGTATTTCTTAATAATCGGAAGAAGATGTTCCATATCTGTCCTTTCTACTACCTTAGCTATTAATTTGCCGTTTCTTTGAAGAATACCAAATACTGGAACCTTATCTTTATAGCTCCTTCCTTGACATTTTTCTACTTTCTTATTCTTATGTCTGTTTTTGTTCTTTCCACCAATATAAGATTCATCTATTTCGCATCCCCATATTACTGCTGCAAAATCTTCTGGGGAAGATTCGTTTTGTCTTTTGGTCAATTCCCTTAGCTTATTCATCATGTACCATGCCGTTTTCTGTGTCACACCTAAATCTCTAGCAGCTTGATGAGAGGAAAGGCTTCTTTTATGTTTAGTATAGATGAAAATAAGATACAGCCACTTAATCAAAGGAATTTTTGATTTGGCAAAGATAGTGTTGGTTTTTACAGTAAAATACTTCCCTGTGTTTTTACAGCGATATTTATGGTTCTTACATTTATAAACCGTAGAAGTAGAGTCGAAAGGGGATATGATTCTGTCTTTCCATCTTTTCTTCTCAAGATACTGTATGCAAGAGTCTTCATTTGGAAAAACCTGCATAAACTCCAAAAAGCTGTTTATTGTTGCCATAATGCAGCGTTTTTATATCATACCGCAATATAGAAAAATAAATAGAATTATGCAAATAATTATAAATAAAAATCACACCTAATTGATGTTATACCTAATATTATATTGGCGCAATATAAAACTTTTTTGATTAATTTATGCTTTTACATTTACCTAGTACCAATATTATACTCCCTATTCAATTGTCATTTCAGTTCAATGATAATTGGTTTGGGGAGTGCATCAATTAAATTAATAGGTGGAAGAATAATGCTAGCAAGCTTAGAACCTGCTTGTTCGCATCGGGCATGTATCTCCCCTCGCGCTGCTCCTACATTGATAGTGGAAAGGTATTGAGAAAAGAATGGTTCGATGGTAAATGTGTTGCCCTGTAACATGGTTTGAAACTCTTTTGGTTTAACATCAAAAGTGCTTACAAGTGTAATTTGAAGAAGCTCTGCCTCTTCTTGAAGATAAGCATATGTTAGACGCGCCATAACCATATGATCCTCAGGTATTACACCAAACTCGTAATTAGTGCGTACCTCTACGGGGATATCTTCTTTAAGACAAATGTCTGTCAGATTAAACGACTCAACATAAAGACCTACAATGCGAAATGGAATCTGTCTGTTCATAAAACTATATTATGCCGCATAGGCAAATGATACTTCAAGCTGTGTTTGACGGAAGTTCCTACCTGTTTCAGCCGTTGTCCGAGCTGTAGATGAAGTCCAAGAGCAGACAGCACGCCGTGGTTGTACAGAAATAACTGTAGATGAAGGTAAAGGGTTACTAACGGTTACAAATGATGTGCATACACCTACAACCTCCGCATTATCTGATAGCTTAAAGAGTGCTTCTTCATCGGTGAATAGAGGTGCTTCGTTACCATAAATAGCGTTCATCTCGTCTGCAAACTGCATTGCTTCACGGTTAAACTCTTCGGAAAGTTCAATTTGGCTCACGGGAGAAAATGACACTAAAAATACTCCACGATCTTCTTTATATTCGAATTTTATTCGAAGCCAACTATACTTCATGATCATCCGAGAGAACCAAGTATGTAACTTATTTTTTATATTATCTCTATTCATAGGTTTCCGAAATATGTTTTTAGTTTCGCTATCAGACTTTCAGCTTGTGCTTTACAGTCTATGCTTTCTACATCTGTAAATATTCTTCCGCTGTAGTCTGCTTCTATGCGTTCTCTTTTGAGGAGGCGTACTGCTTCAGTAAAGTTGCGCTCGTTTCTATAACCAGTTTGCATCCGTTCCTTAACTTTGAGGAGAATGTTTTCATGCGATGATTCCCCTTCTGTTGCATTCTGATCTTCGAGTGTTATAGGACGACGATCTGTGTGTGCAAGCATGTATTTCATATATTGAAAAACGGCATAGTAAGAGCAATGTACACTATCAGTGTATTGTTTGCATGAGATTAAATTTTGTGCTGAAACAAGATTGCTTTGCGCCTTTGTTTTCATCATTTAGTATGAAATTTTTGTATTATGCCCATATTTTAATTTGCGCAAATATACATTCTTTTTTCTGATCCACCAAATACTCTATAAATGCAACTCGTATTTTTAATAAGTTTTAATTTATTAATCTAGATGATTCTCCAATAGGTAGCAATTTAATGCAGCTCAATTCGATAGAATTATCACGTCTATTATGACTTACCACCAGCAAAAAAAAGAGGGTATTGCGAATGATTTTCATAGTGTCTTTCCACACGGTGTCACATCCCTTTAAAGAATGAGGTTGTGCCAACGTTTTGACACAACCTCTTAATACATTTTTTCAAAGAACTACTTATTATAACTTTTAGTTATAATCTACAATTGATTTTATCTTTGGTGTCCGCTTGTATATCAGTGCCATATAATATTCTGATTCGTGGTTTGAATACAATTAGCGGAAGTACATCTCCCTTAATTGTTGTAGATGGTGTGCCAGGAGCTTCTTTATCTAACCTGAATCCGGATGATATAGAAAAAATTGATATTTTGAAAGATGCATCATCTACCGCAATCTATGGTTCCCGTGCTACTAATGGTGTAGTCATGGTTACTACTAAAAGAGGTAAGATAGGTAAAGTAAAAATAGATTATAGTGGATATGCCGGATATAGGAAATATACGAATATGCCCGATATGATGTCTGGTGAAGAATATGTGCAATTGGCACGAGAGGCTAAAAGAGCCGGAAATAATAATAAATATGTGGATGATAGTCAGATTTTCACAGCATCAGAGTTAAAGGCTATTCAAGATGGAAATTATTTTGATTGGGTGGATGCTGTTTCTAGTCCGGCCTTTATGACAAATCATACTATATCGGCTACCGGAGGTAATGAGATGGCTACTTATGCTTTATCTGCCGGATATTATTTTGAAGATGGTATGTTGGAGCCTCAAGAATATTCCCGTTATAATCTGCGTGCTGTTGTGGATGTAGAACCTAGCAAATACATGAAATTTGGAATTAATATGTATGGAACCCATTCAGTACGTGATACGGGTAACTCTGACTTGTTACAGGATGCTTTTCGTCTGCGTCCGACTTATCATCCGACTGATTTGGTGACAGGAGAAGAAATGTGGGCTTATTCTAATGGTCAGTATAATGCGTTAACTACCATGAAGAATGAACTGAATAAAACCAAAAAGTACAATTTGCTGAGTAACATTTATCTGGCAATAACTCCAATTAAAGGATTGACTTTGAAGACCACTTTCTCGCCGGATATAAATTTGGAAGAAATTGGCCAGTACAGAGGTAAATACACTAAAGCTAATAAAGGGCAAAATAAGGCAACCAGTAATTATGCGAAAAATAGCTATGTAGATTGGGTTTGGGATAATCTTGTAAATTATAACTTTGAATTGAAGGATCATCGCGTAGATTTGACCGGAGTGTTCTCTATGCAGCAATCACAAGATGAAAAGTTAAAAGGAATTGGTAATGGATTGTCATATAACTCTTTGTGGTATAATTTGGCAGGAGGATCGGCAAGTAATACTTCTTCTTCCGGTTTTACCAAAACGAATTTGATGTCTTATTTAGCACGTGCCAATTATGTGTATAAGGACAAGTATTTTGTAACAGCAAGTATTCGTTTTGATGGTTCGTCAAAATTAGCTGAAGGCAATAAGTGGGGAAGTTTTCCATCAGCAGCTGTAGCATGGAGAGTGTCAGGAGAAGAATTTATGAAGAGCTTGTCTTGGTTGAGTAATTTGAAGTTACGTTTAAGTTATGGTCAGACCGGTAATGATAATGTAAGTGCGTATCAGACGCAAGGATCTATTAGTGGTGCCAAATATTATACATTCGGTTCTAGTGAGTCTATTGGATATGTTCCCAATAATTTACGGAATTTGGATTTGGGATGGGAACGTACTACAGAATATAATGTAGGTCTTGACTTCGGATTTTTCAATAATCGGATTTCGGGTAGTGTGGAATATTATAATCGTTTGACAGAAGACTTGATTATGAATAAGACAGTACCTGTTACTACCGGTTATTCTTCTGTAAAAGCAAATGTAGGGTCTGTTAGAAATGAAGGGTTTGAGGTAAATATTAATTCGGATAATATCCGTACTAAAGATTTTTCATGGAGAACTAGTTTGAATTTTGCCTATAATAAGAATAAAATTGTAGATTTACAGTATAAGGAGAATTTGACTTCCCGTGGATTGTCTTTAGCTGGTATGAGTGGTGATTATAGTAATCTTTGGATTATTGGTCAGCCTATTGATATAAATTATAATTTGATGACATTGGGAGTATGGCAGCTGGATGAAGCTGAAGAAGCAGCTAAATATGGTTGTAAACCTGGTCAATATAAACCTTTGGATTTGAATGAGGATGGTGTGATTGACGATAAAGATCGTGTGATTGATGGTAAACGTACTCCGGATTGGACAGGTGGTATGACTAATACATTTACATATAAGGAATTTGATTTGTCATTTCAAGCAGCTTTCCAAGCAGGGGCAAGAGCTAGAAATCAGTTCTATGTTTCGTATGCATTGGAAAACAACAATCTCAATTTTAATAATTTAAGAAAAGATTATTGGACTCCGGAAAATCCTACCAATGCTTCTGCACAGCCTAGTAACATGGGTACTTATCGAAGCTCGGGAATGTCACATACGATGTTTTCCAGTAATTTCCTTAAGATTTCTTATATTACTTTGGGATATACTTTTAAACCATCGGTTCTTGAGAAAATGAAATTAGGCAATTTGCGTTTATATGCAACAGTTCAGAATCCATTTATTTTCTGTGCAAAGGATGTGGTTGATCCTGAACAGTTGAATGTCAGCATCAATACATCGGATGCAATGACTCGCAATGTAATATTTGGTATTAATTTATCATTCAAATAATTAGGATAGTATGAAAGCAAAAAATATATTTACTAAAGGTTTCCTGTTGGCATCTGTGTTTGCTCTTTCGGGATGTTCGTCTTTTCTGGATGAAAAAAATTGGTCTAGCCAGTCTGCTGAAGAATATTATGCTACGGCTGAAGGATATGAGTCTCTTATTAATGGAGCCTATTCCACATTAAAATCTGTTTATAATACAACCAACTATTTTCTGTTGACCCAACTTGGTACGGATTTGGGGACTCAGAATGACGGAACAGCAACCAATGCTTTAAATCAGTATACAGTAGATTATACCAATGATAATGGCACTGTCTATAATCAGTGGAAGGTATTATATGAGTCTTTGAAAAATGTAAATGCTGCTATTGGTCGTGCTGCTATGGTAGTTACAAAGGATCAAGATATTTTTGATGGTATTGATAAAGAAATCTTGGCCCAACGGGTTGCGGAAGCTAAGTTCTTGCGGGCGTTATATCTTTTTGAAATTGTAAAAAATTGGGGGCAAGCTCCATTGATCTTGGAAGAATCGACCTCACCTTCTACAACTTCGCAATTGGATAGTGGATCTGATTTTTACAGACAAATTCTGGCAGATTTGCAGGACGTTATGGATTCTTCTCTTCCCATGAAGCAGACTTCGGCGAATTATGGACGTGTATCAAAAGCGGCTGCTAAACATCTTCGTTCTCTTGTTTATTTGACTCGAGGATATCAGAGTTATGCAGAAGCTGATGATTTTAAAAAGGCTTACGATGATGCTGTAGATGTAATTAAGAATTCCGGACATACATTATTGGATGATTATGCAATGGTTCATCGTCAGGCAAATGAAGAGAATGATGAAATTATTTTCAGTCTTAACTTTTCTGCCGGAGCAGGATGGAATAATAATATTCAGACAGAATTCTATTTGTTTGTTTATCGTGAAGGTTGGACTGATTTGGGCTTTTCTTCAATTTATTGTAATGATTATGCTTCTGTTATGCCAACCAAATATAGTTATTTATTATTTGATTGGAAGAAAGATAGACGTACGGAAGTTACTTTTATGAGTCCATTGAATGGTGACCCGGCTACTTCTATAGACGGACGTGCTTATGGTAGAAATTGGTTTGAGAGTACAAATGGGGTAAATGTGGCAAAGGGTGATACCGTAATTTATTTCCCTGTTCCCGGAGAGAATGGTTATAAACAATATACAGATGCTGAAAAAGCGGCTGCTAATAATCGTGGACGTTTTTTCTATAATTATCCTGAGGGTTCTTATGCTGATGCTGGAAATGATGATTATTATAAAACCGGTTATCAAAGCTTTAATGCAAAATCACGTGTTTGGCTTCCTGTTTGGAAATTTAAAGATTGTAATACCCGTTATAACAGTTCGGGAACAGTAGAAAATGGAACTCGTGATATTTATTTGTTCCGATTGGCCGAAACTTACTTAATTGCTGCTGAGGCTGCTGTTAAAATGGGAGATAACTCTAATGCTTTATACTATATAAATCAGATACGTAAACGTGCCATGAATAATGCTCCGGAAGGTGGACTGCAAGAATATGTTGGTACTGTTACATTAGACAATGTATTGGATGAAAGAGCATTGGAACTTTATGGAGAAGCACCACGGTGGAATGACCTGCAGCGTACAGGAAAATTGGCAGAAAGAGTTTTGAAATACAATTGGGATGTCACTAATATTACAGGTGGATTGATTCAGACCCAATTAAGTGAAGCTACCTTTAAAAGTAAATATGGTCTTCGTCCTATTCCTGTTACATGGTTGAATACTTTATCCAACGGTCAGGAATTAGGAAATAATCCGGGTTGGGAGTAATTGAATTATCTTAATATTATAATAAGTTTATAGCGTATTCTTCCTTTTTTGTTGATCTATAGTAAAGACGGTTTTTTAATCTGTCAATGACATAAAAAATAGAGAGTACGCTATAAATGTATAACTTTGCAAGGTATAAATAGTTAGTATGATGAAAAGATTATATATAGGTGTATTATGGATGGTATTTTCTTTATCCATCCTTCAGGCAAAAGAGATAAAGATGTCCTCGCCGGATGAAAAGTATCAGTTTACTTTAAGTGATGAGGGTGGGAACTTGCATTATTCTTTGAATTGGAATGCTAAAGAAACGATAAAACCATCTTTATTGGGTATTAAGGCTAATACTATATGGCGTGATCATTTGTCATTAGGTGACATGACAACTGCCGAACAGGATACTGTCTGGCATCCTGTATATGGAGAACGTAGCACCATAAAAGATCAGTATAAAGCTTGGTCGGTAGTCATTAACCGTCAGAATTCTCGTGACAAGTTGGTTTTGGATATACGGGCGTATAATGAAGGGATTGCATTCCGTTATCGGTTTCCCGGCGGACAATATTTGAAGATCACAGATGAATTTACTGAATATACTTTACCGGAAGGAACAAAAGCTTACTTTACATCCAGGGCTCAGACTCCTTATGAATTTCTCCCATTGGAAGGATGGCCCGGTGAATCAGACCGTCCGTTGCTTTTGACATTACCTGAAGGTCCTTACGTATGTCTGGCTGAAGCGCAAGTGGTAGACTATGTGCGTACAAAATTCAAGTTATCGACAGAAAAAAAGAATACGATTCAATCTGCTATGTATGGTCCCGTAGAAGATATTGCTCCTTATCATACTCCTTGGAGGGTGATTATGTGTGCTGATAAACCGGGACAAATATTGGAACATAATGATTTGATTCTGAATTTGAACCCTTCTTGTAAAATAAAGGATACTTCATGGATAAAACCCGGAAAAGTGGTGCGTGAAGTGACATTGACTACAGAAGGAGGAAAAGCTTTGGTCGATTTTGCCGTGAAACGCAATCTGCAATATATTCATTTTGATGCGGGATGGTATGGATTTGAATATGACAAGGTTTCTGATGCTACTACAGTGACATTAGACCCTCGTAGAAATCCGGATATAAATGCTTTGAACCTGAAAGAGGTGGTAGCTTACGCTAAAGAACGGGGTATAGGAGTTATCCTGTATGTTAATCAACGTGCATTACAACAGCAATTGGATGAGATTCTTCCGTTGTATAAGTCTTGGGGGATAGCGGGTATTAAATTTGGTTTCGTACAGGTGGGATCACAAGTATGGACTAAATGGATGCATGAAGCGATCAAGAAATGTGCTGATTATGGCTTGATGGTTGATGTACATGATGAGTACCGTCCTACAGGGTTCAGTCGTACATATCCTAATCTGATGACTCAGGAAGGTATCCGAGGTAATGAGGAATTTCCTGATGCAACACATAATGCTACTCTTCCCTTTACCCGGTTTATAGCTGGAGCGGCGGATTATACCATTTGTTACTATCGTCAGGATTTCGGTCGCTTGAATGCAGACAAGGATAGTTATGGTGTTCCTCGTTCTAAATCTATCCAGACCACTCCTGCGCATCAATTGGCTTTGGCGGCAGTTTATTATAGTCCGTTGCAATATATGTATTGGTATGATAAACCATCAGATTCTCAAGACGAACCCGAGTTGAAATTCTTTGATGATGTATATACTACATGGGATGATACAAAAGTGTTGCAAGGGGAGGTCGGTGAATTTATTACTATAGCCCGTCGTAAAGGAGAGGAATGGTTTATCGGTTCGATAACAAATAATGAGAAGCGTGTTTTATCTGTAAGCTTGGATTTCTTGCCCGAAGGAAAGAACTACATAGCGGAAATTTATACGGATGGGGATAAATCAGTGAAAACACGTACTAAAGTCAGAGTTTCTACTTATCGTGTGAGCAACAAGACGAAATTAAACTTTTGTTTGAAAGCATCCGGGGGGGGGGCAGTTCGTTTAGTTCCTGACGATGGAAATATAAAATCTGTCAAAAACTATAAGCAGCAGCGGTTATGAGAAAGTTTAAAATATCAGTCCTGTTGAAATTGGGTTTCTATTGTCTGTTTTTGAGTATAGGACTTGAGATGCAGGCCCGAAAATTTGTGCATCCGGGAATATTACATACAACAAAAAGTATTGAGCGGATGCGTGCTCAAATCGCTGATAAGGAATATCCTGCCTATGGTTCTTTTGAATTATTGAAAAGTCATCATTGTTCTCAGGCGGATTATCAGCCTTTCGGACCTTTTGAAATCATTTCAAGAGATGGTGAGTTTCGTCATACAAAATCAAAAATGGAGCAAGACTTTAGTGCAGTCTATCAGAATGCATTGATGTGGGTTTTGACTGGTGAAAAGACTCATGCCGAGAAATCTTTGGAATTATTGTTAGGCTATGCCGGAACACTTAAAAGAATTCCGGAAACGAATGATGCCCCTTTGTTGGTGGGGTTGGAAGGATTAAAGATTATTTATGCTACTGAAATACTGCGTCATACTTATAAAAAGATGACAGTTGTTCAGTTTAATGAGATCAGTAGAATGATAAGGGAAGTGTTCTTGCCTGTAATGGAAAATTTTTACCATCGTAAGCCTTATACAAATGGGAATTGGGGGCCTATTGTGACTAAAGCTTATATGGCAGCTGCTATTTTATGGGATAATGAGGAAATGTATAATAAGGCGGTTGATTTTTATCTTCATGCCAATGATAACGGAACAATAGCTCATTATATCAGTGGGGATACCGGTCAGATACAGGAGAGTGGTCGTGATCAGGGGCATAGCATGTTGGGTATAGGTGCCCTGGCAACTGTTTGTGAAATAGCTTGGCAACAAGGTGATGATTTATATTCGGCTCTTGATAACCGGCTTATGAAAGGGTTTGAGTATGTCGCAAAATATAATTTGGGGTATAATGTTCCTTTTGCTGTGTGGAAGGATGTCACAGGAAAATATAGCAACTGGACTGAGATATCTAATAAAGGAAGGGGTAGATATATGCCGATTTTTGAAATGGCCTACAATCATTTTGTTATACGGAAAGGGATGCAGATGCCTTATACGGAACAGGTTCTTCGGCAGATTCGTCCTGAAGGATACGATCGTGATCAGCCTGCTTTTGGTTCTTTGTTGTTCAATGAAGCGGGGACTAAAAAGAATTATGTTGACTTGGTAAATCCTTTTGTTGACAGTCACCGTTCCCGATGGTTTTTTTTCAGTTCGGCATGTCGTCCGTTTGGTATGGTCAGCCTTAGCCCTGATACGGATACCGAGCACTCTTGGGGATCAGGATATCTGTATGACTCAAAACAAATACGCTGTTTTAGTCATGTTCATAATTGGCAGATGTCCGGTGTGGCGGTGATGCCTACCGTTGGCGAGTTTAAAGGGCATTTGGGTATGAATGCTTATCAATCGGCTTTTACTCATGATGGAGAGATAGCTAAACCGGGATATCATAAAGTGAAACTGACAGATTATGACATAACAGCAGAGTTGACTTCTACTATGCGCGTAGGCTTTCATTGTTATACTTTTCCGAAAAGTGATGCCAGTTATATTTTATTTGATACGGGAGCGTTTTTGGCACATGGACCTACAGCTTATTCGGAGGTTTGGAAAGTAAGTGATAAGGAAATAGCCGGATGGGAGATGATGGAACGTACAGGACGTCGTCCTAAAGATACTCCTGTTTATTTTTATGCACAATTGAGCAAGCCAATGGATAAGGTTGTATCTTGGCGCGAAGGCCGGATAGAATCTAATAGCAATCCGGAAAGAATATCAGGTAAGAATGCGGGTATGGCAGTCCGATTTAAAACAGAAAAAGACGAAAAGGTGATGCTGAAAGTGGCGATTTCATATGTCAGTGTAGAACAGGCACGTAAGAATATGTTAACGGAACTGTCAGGCTGGGATTTTGAGCAAGTAAAGCAGTCTTCTTTTTCCGAATGGAATGATTGGCTTGGAAGGATAGAAGTGGAAGGCGGTAGCAGAGAACAGCAAATAAAACTCTATACGGATTTGTGGCATGCCTTATTGGGACGCCATGTAGTCAGTGATGCCGATGGACATTATATGGATATGACTTCCGACTTTCCGCGCATACGGCAAATTCCTTTGGGAGAAGATGGAAAACCTTTGTATAATCATCATAACTTTGATGCATGGTGGGGAAGTCATTGGTCACTGAACATACTCTGGTCTATGGCATATCCTGAAGTTATGGATAATTTCTGTAATACAATGATAGATATGTATCAAAACGGAGGTCTGATTCCCCGTGGACCATCAGGAGGAAATTATACGTATGTGATGATTGGTGATCCGGCTGTTTCTTTTTTTGCTTCGGCTTATAATAAAGGAATTCGTAATTATGATGCGGAACTGGCTTATGAAGGTTTGCGGAAAAATGCTTTTGTGGGAGGTATTCGCGACCATGCCGGTTATGAACATAGCAAGACAGCTTATTCCGGTGGCATGAAATATTATGAGGAATGGGGGTATGTGCCTGACGGACGGAAAGATGTTGAAGGGATGCATACTACCGGAGCTTCCATGACATTGGAATATGCCTATCAGGATTGGTGCTTGGCACAGATGGCGAAAACAATGGGGAAATTACAGGATTATGAGTTTTTTATGAAGCGGTCAAAGAATTATCGTAATCTTTGGAATCCGGAAAGTGGTTATATGCAACCTCGTGGAGAGGATGGCAACTGGTTACCTTATTTTGATCCGTTGGAATTGACAGAAAAAGGAGGATTTTGCGAGAGTAACTCTGCTATTTATTCACACTATGTTCCACATGATATGGCAGGATTGATAGAACTTTATGGAGGTGCCGACCAGTATGTTAAGAGATTGAATGCTAATTTCGAAAAGAGTGAGTCGTATGGGTTTTTCCGTTCTAATAAAACAAAGGAAGGCAATTGGACAGATTATGGTAATCAGCCGGGGACTGGAATGGCTCATTTGTTTAGTTATGCAGGAGCACCTTGGCTTACTCAGAAGTGGGTGCGTAAAGTAAAAGCTGCTTATTGTGATGTGACTCCCTATGGAGGCTATCGGGATGATGAGGATCAGGGACAGATGGGGGCTTTAGGTGTTCTGATGGCAATCGGACTGTTTGAGGTGGATGGTGGTTGTGCGGAAAAGCCTTTTTATGAGATTACTTCTCCGCTTTTTGATAAGGTTACTATTCATTTGGACAATCGTTATTATTCCGGAAAGACTTTCCAAATCATAACGAAAGGAAATTCAACTGATAATATGTACATTCAAAATGCTTCCCTTAATGGGAAAAAGTGGAATAAATGTTGGTTTTATCATGAAGACTTTATTAAGGGGGGGACTTTGGAGTTGAAATTAGGGGCAAAGCCTAACAAAAAATGGGGTGTAGAAGAACTTCCTCCTTCATTTATATCTTCAAAATAGAGATTAAAAGATTCTTGTTCAAAACATCGGTAAAGGATCTGTGAACATAAATTAGATGTGAACTGATTATTTACCGATGTTTTAATGAAATACTGTATTTATAGGAATCTGAATATTCCTGTCATTCCATGCTGAGTTAAAATGGTGGGAGGTTTAGGGCGTTATTTCGAACTGACCATGTAATCTGATGTCTGTAGAAGAAGCTCCGAGCATTACTTTGAAACTACCCAGTTCCACACGGAAATTCATATTTTTGTCCCATAATCCTAAATCTTGTGGTCGCAATCTGAAATGAACAGTTTGTTCTTCTCCAGCTTTCAGACTGATACGTTCAAAGCCGCGTAATACTTTGGTATAAGTGGTAACGCTGCTGATTTCATCCCGTAAATAAAGTTGTACTACTTCATCTCCTTTTATTTTTCCTGTATTTTTGATTTTACAACTTACATGGATATCTCCTTGTACTCCTTGGTGTGATGGTGATATATGTAAATCACTGTAAGTAAAAGTAGTATAACTTAAGCCATGCCCGAAAGGATATAACGCTCCGTAAACGGAAGTAGAGGAACTTTCGTCTGACCCTGGTTTAAAGGGAAAAGCAAAAGGAATTTGCCCTACAGATTTAGGAAAAGTAACTGCCAGTCTTCCCCCCGGATTATAATCGCCGAACAAGGCTTCGGCCACAGCTTGTCCGCAAAATTCTCCGGGAAACCAAGCATGTAAAATGGCAGGTATATGAGCTGCTGCGTAATTTATAGAAGAAGCGCGTCCGTCGAGCATTACTAGAATGATCGGTTTCCCGGTTGCACAAACAGCTTTTAAAAGTTCTTCCTGCCGTCCGGGAAGGTTAAGGCTGGTTCGTGAACGATCTTCCCTGACGGTCAGTTCATTCCCTTCTAATACCATGACTACCACTTCGGCTTGTTTAGCTGCACGAATGGCTTCTTCCATTAATTGGACTTCTTCCGCAGTTTTCGGAAAATCAAGGATTTCACTTTCTGGGAAATGAGGATCTATGATGTCACATCCTTTTTTATAGATCACTTCTGTATGAGGCAACAGTTCTTTTATACCTTGGTAAACGGTTTTAATAGGAGCATTGGCCGGACCGTATCTGCAAATCAATTGAGTCTGTTCGTTGGCGTTGGGACCGATAACAGCAATGGAACGGATAGATTTGGATAAAGGAAGCAGGTTAGTTTCATTTTTTAGTAATACCAGCGACTGACGGGCAGCTTCCAATGATACAGCTTGGTGTTCCTTACTATGGACTATTTGTTCTGCTTGTTTACCATTGCCACGATAGGGATTGTCAAATAAGCCTAGCCGGAATTTGATACGAAGTATCTCGGCTACCCGTTTGTCGAGAGTCTCCTGAGAGATTTTGCCATTATCAACAGCTTTACGAAGAGGCAAGATAAAATCGGCAGGCGGAGTGAAATGGGTACGGATATTCAGTCCGGCATTGACCGCCTGTGCTATTCCGTCTTCGTATGTATCTGCTACTTTATGCTTGTTGGAGATAAATTCCACAGCTTCACTATCCGATACTACGTATCCTTTAAATCCCCATTCTTGACGTAATATTTCGGTCAGAAAATGGTAGCTTCCCGTAATGGGTTCCCCGTCATAGTCATTATAAGAGCTCATTACTCCCAGCGCTCCGGCTTCTTGAAATGCCATCCGGAAAGGTTCTATATATAAGGTACGCATTTCTCGTGGGGCTACGTGTGGGTCGGTTCGTGTCTTTCCGTCACGTCCGCCTATCGGGATACTATAAACTGCAAAATGTTTCGGAGTAGCTACCAGATTATATTTTTGCAAACTGGTAATCATTTGTTTTCCTAATTCTCCTACTAAATAAGGATCTTCTCCGTATGTTTCTACACATCTTCCCCAGCGAGGGTCTTGGGCGATATCAAGAATGGGAGAATAGATGTTGGTATATCCTAATGCCACTGCTTCTTTAGCTTCCACTTCTCCGATACGGGCTATTAATTTTTTGTTCCAGGTGGCACCCTGTCCGCACTGGGCGGGGAAGTAGGTTGCCCGGTCATGACATAATCCGCGAATACCTTCATTGGTGAAATCTACTGGGATACCTAAACGTGTTTTTTCTACAAACCAGCGTTGAATGGTGTGTTTGGCATTCACATGTTTGGCGTATGGAAAAGAATATTCGGACTTGAAAGCCCCTAATCCGTTATGTTCTTCATCTATGTTTCCTATTCCGTCTTTCCATACTTCTGTTTTCCAATTGTTTTGAGGCAACGCATCTTTTAGTACGCGTCCTGAACCGTAAAGTGTGGCCATTTGACAGGTTTTTTCTTCTAGTGTCATTTGTGAAAGCAGGTCTTGTACTCTGTCTTCCAGCGGGGCTTTAGGATTTTCATATAGATCCATTTTCCCGTTCTTGTTGAAGTCTATCCATCCTTTGTGGTAAATTCCGTCCGGTATGCCCCCTGATATTGGGGTACAGAATAGGAAAGTGATTGCTACAGATAAAGTGTGTTTATTCATGCTATTTAAGTTTTGTATATGTATCTAATACGTACAAAGATAGGTTTTTACTCATTTCTTTGGAAGATAATTTTAGAATAAAGTTGAGTGTTTCTTGATTCTGATTCGTTTTTATAATAAACAATGAAGATAGCTATGAAACATGTATTTTTATTTGGAATATTCGGTTGGCTTTTATCATTTACGCTTGTTGCACAAACAGGAATTTGGCAATGGTCTGTACCCGTCCATAATTTTAGTACTCATCCCAAAAATCCTGAGTCAAGGGCTTACTTGTGGATTCCCGGGCAGTGTGAACAAGTAAAAGCAATCTTGGTTGCCCAACACAATATGGAGGAAATTTCTATCCTTGAAGATGAGGCTTTCCGACAACGTATGGCTGAGCTTGATGTTGCTCAAATATGGGTATGTCCTTCTTTCAATCATGGATTTGATTTTACGGATGGGGCATGGGAAACTTTGGATGGCCTTTTGGCAGATCTTGCTGAAGAATCTGGATATAAAGAGTTGTCTACAGCTCCTTTAATAGCCATAGGACATTCGGCTGCTGCTAGTTGGCCTTATTATCTTGCTGCCTATAAACCGGAACGTACATTGGCATGCATTTCTGTCAGTGGTCAGTGGCCATATCATCGTGATCGCTGGCTATGTCCGGATATTTGGGGAGAACGTAACATCAATAAAATTCCTTGTCTGGAAACCATGGGAGAATATGAATCAGCACATACATGGAGCAATGAAGGTTTGAAAGAACGTAAGGAGCATCCATTGCTGCCTTTAAGCATGTTGGCCTGTCCTGCTGAAGGACACTTTGCCTATACTCCGGAAAAAGCACAATATATAGCTCTCTATATCAAGAAGGCAATGCATTATGGACACGTAGATCCGACAAAGGAGGGATGGTTGATGGAGCGATGGAAAAAAAATGAAAAGCCTTCATGTATTCCGGCACCGGTAAATCAATTTAAAGGGGATCCTGCACAAGCATTTTGGTTTTTTGATCGTGAGATGATAGAGGCTACTTTGGCGTATCAATCCCGATATTACGATATGAAGCCACAATTGGTAAGTGTGTCTCAAAACGGAAAAACAGTATCCCAACAGAATACTCATTTACAAGTTCACCCGGCTTTTATACCACAGGAAGATGGTATCACATTTCAATTGACCCCTGTTTTTTTGGATACTGTTCCAGGAGAAAGTCCCCGACTTTCCAATTGGACTGATTTGCCTGTTGGGGCATCTATTGGTCATGCTGGAAAAGCTCCGGTCCTGCAGATGATTACCGGCCCAGTTGTTTTAGTTGATTCTGTGACATTTCGAATACAATGGAATCGGGGAACTTTATGGACGGACAAGAAATCGGATATTGTTTTTTCAATAACTCATCCGGGAGATGAAGAATATAAACCGGCTGTTCAGCAAGCTCAGATGATAATTCCGGTTAAAAATACGGAAGGACAGCAGCAATATATTAAGTTTGCAACGTTACCGGACATAAAGCGTGGTACTAAGTACGTTTCTTTATCTGCTGTTTCCAGTTGTGGCTTGCCGGTAGATTTTTATGTGGAATCGGGACCGGCTTATGTGGATGGTAATCGATTGATATTAACTGCTATTCCTCCTAAAACCACCTATCCGGTAAAAGTAACTGTAATAGCATGGCAATACGGAAAAAACTCTGATCCTAAGATAAAGACTGCAGAGCCGGTAAAGCAAACATTTTATATTCGGTAACTTTAAATTTGAATGGAAGAGGCGGATGATAAAATAATTCATTTGGATTGAGTGGAATAGCTTTATGATACGTATTTTTGTGAAAGAGAATGAATAGAATTATGAGAAAGATCGTTTTATGGATATGCTTGCTTGTAACAAGTGTATTATATGCACAGGAAACTTCCTTATCGGTGAAACTGTCACAAGGTCATCCCCGTTATCTGACGGATAGTAATGGCAAAGTTGAAACGCAGAAGTTGATAAAGGAAGAACCGTGGGCACAGGAAGTGTTTGAAAAGTTAAAGCAACGGACTGACCGGTATGCTGACCGAGGGCCTGAATGGCTTACTTCCCGTTTGCAAATGTATTGGAAAACTCATGCAACGGAGGTATATATTAAAGGAGAATATTATGATCATGCAGGAGGAGAGAAGGCGCCGGCTCCTACGGTGATGTATACCGGTGCACGCAGTCATGCAACTAACTATGTACGTCCCAAGCTGGAAGATTTGAAGCCTTATCAGGAAGATGCTCGGGGAATGTATCTGGCAAATGGGACGTTGGAAGGCAGACCGTACGAATGGGTGAATATCAGTAAAACCGGAAATATCATCCAAAGTATTAATGTAGAGATACTGGGTATCGCCCGTGATGCCGCTTTTCTTTGGTGGATGACCGGGGAGAAGAAATATGCTGATTTGGCAGCTTCGGTATTTGACACTTATATGACGGGGATTTATTACCGGAATGTTCCCAAGGATTTGAATCATGGACATCAGCAGACTTTGGTGGGTATGAGCAGTTTTGAAGTCATTCACGAGGATGCTGTGAATGCTTTGGTTCCATTGTATGATTTTTTATATGATTATTTGAAAACCGATAAGGCTGATAAGATGGACATCTATGCCGGAGCATTCAAGAAATGGGCGGATAATATCATTGATAATGGAGTGCCGCATAATAACTGGAATCTGATGCAGGCACGTTATATCATGAGCATCGGCATGATTTTGGAATCTGATGCTTCTTATCCGGATAAAAAGGGAGGCGAGTATTATATTGATTATGTGTTGAATCGTTCTTCCATCCGTCAATGGTCACTGAAACAGCTTGCTGATTATGGTTATGATGCTGAAACCGGTATTTGGGCTGAATGTCCGGGTTATAGTCAGGTAGTTGTCGGGGATTATACGGATATGGTCACTATCTTTGACCGTAATTTGGGTATGGACCTGACCGAGGAGATTCCTGTCATAAAAAAAGCGGTGGCCGCCGACCCGCAATATTTGTTTCCGGATTGTATGACAATGGGTTTTGGCGATACACATCCCGGTAAATTGAATCCTGCTATCTTTGCCCGTATGGTAGCTAATGCCCAGAAACATGGTAAAAAATATCAAGAAAGACAATTTACTGCTATGTTGAAGTTATTTGATCCCGATGCCTCCAAACCGGCGACTGAAAAGAAAAATGTGAGGGTGGCGGTAACTTCTTTTTTCAGTGACAAGCCTTTGGTAATTGATGATAAGATACCTGCCGGTGATATCAATGATTATGTAACTCCTACTTTTTATGCTCCCAATGCCAGTTGGTTGGTGCAACGCAATGGCATGGACAAACGTCATAGTTTGATGATTGCCCAAAATGCCAGTGAAGGGAATCACATGCATGCCAATGGCATCAGCATGGAACTTTATGGAAAAGGATATCGTCTGGCACCGGATGGAGGTATTGGCTTGACCCTTTATTCCGGTTTGGATTATTTGGAGTATTATAGTCAGTTCCCTGCACACAATACGGTTTGTGTAGATGGAATCTCTTCTTATCCGGTTATGAAAAGCAATCATGCTTTCAAATTATTGAACTGCTACCCCGAAGCAGGGATGAAAGTAGATTATCAGCCTGTGAGTTATAGTGAAGTCTTTTTCCGTGAACCTGAATCACAAGCTGATCAAAACCGTATGATGAGTATTGTGACTACAGGAGAAAAGAACGGATATTATGTCGATATTTTCCGTAGCAGGAAAGTGGAGGGAGGAGATAAAATGCATGATTATTTTTATCATAATATGGGACAAACCATGAACTTGACTGCTGCTGATGGGAGTAGCTTGTTTCTTCAACCAACGGAGGAACTGGCTTTTGCTGGGGCACATATATATGCCTATTCTTATTTGTTTGACAAGAAAAGTGCCGAGACCTCCAAAGATATTAAAACAATGTTTACTATACAGATGCCGGATGAGGATAATATCAGTATGAATATGTGGATGAAAGGTGCTCCTGAACGTAAAGTCTTCTCGGCTTTGAGCCCGATGACTGAAGGATTGAGCCGGATTCCGGATATGCCTTATGCTATCAAAGAGCAACCTACGTTGACTTTTGTAGCCCGCCAACAAGGTGAAGCTTGGAATCGTCCGTTTGTAGCTGTTTATGAACCTTCTTCGGTAAAGGAGCCGGGATGTATTTCCTCCGTTACTTTTCCAGAAGTGGAAAGTGGTGTGGCTGGAAGTCATGTCGGAATTTGTATTCAACAAAAAGAGGGGCGTGTGGACCGGATTATTTCTTCGGATGATGCAGGTCATTTGTGTAAAAGTGGAGAAATGACTGTACAAGCTGCTTATGCATTGTGGGGAAATAAACAAGGCGATGATTGTATTTTCTTTTTGGGAGGAGGTACACTATTGAAAACTCCACATGTTGAAATAAGTTCATTGACAGTAACAGATGTGATGTTGGTGTATAAAGAGGGCGTTTGGAAATATGCAGCTTCTGCACCTTGTAAAGTCAGGATGAATGGAAAAGAATATAATTTGTTGCCCGGACATGATTTACGCAAACTTTGATATAAACTTTCTTTTATAAAGTAATCTTTTTAAATCATCATCCTTTCTTTTTCATACAGCAAATAAGAAGTGGATGATGATTTTTTCTTTTTTTGATAGGGAAAATATATTCCCTTTTCACTATATTTGCATTATTTGATAAACACGAGGTTCCAAATATGCACAATGTAATGAAAAACATTTTAAGATTTATATTTATATTGTTTCTTATATTCTTGTCTTTACCCATTTTCTCTCGTTCCTACGCTTTTCGTGGCTTGTCTGTAACTGAGGGATTATCAGATTTAGTGGTAAATGCCATCTATAAAGATTCTTTAGGTTATGTGTGGTTGGGGACCGGCAATTCGTTGGAATGTTTTGATGGAATTCATTTCAAGCATTATCTTATTCCGGGTTCAGATGAAAAATTGAAACGGGTAAATGCCATTGCTGAGATGCCTGGCAATGAATTGTGGATGGGGAATGGTAGTGGATTATGGCGTGTTAGCAAGCAGAAAAATAGTTTGGAGCCCATTGCCCGTGAAACGATAGGATATGCTGTGCGCTCTCTTTTACATGATGGGAAAGGAATACTTTATATCGGAACAGAAAGGGGGCTTTTCATTTATAAAGGAGGTAGCTTGAACCAAATTATGATAGATCCTAATATGTTGTCGGCGGCGAACTCTATTGGTGGCTTGAATTTGGGAGAAGATGGAATACTTTGGATGGCTACGGAGAATGGTCTTTATTCTCTGCGACTTTCAGATAGAAAAATAGAGGCTTATCATAATGTGATGGAAGAGAAGCATGTTTGTTCTTTTAAGAATATAGCTAGGATTGGGAGTATGCTTTATTTAGGAACGATGGGGCAGGGAATCATCAGTTTCGATACACAAACTAAAGAATTTGCTCGTTTTGTTGATGTAGGTTGTAATGTAATTTCTTCTTTATCCGGTGATGGGAAAAGCCTTTTGTATGTGGGAACCGATGGTAACGGAGTTCATTTTGTATCAACGGATAAAAAGAAAGTTGTTCGTTCCATGCGTCATGAAACAGGGAAGGATGAAACTTTGCGTTCTAATTCCGTTTATTCTGTTTTGGTTGATAAAGAAGGTTTGATTTGGGTAGGATTCTATCAGCTGGGGTTGGATTACACATTATATCAGAGTGGGCTGTTCTCCACTTATACGTATGCTCCTTTTTTTGATTCCAGAGATATGCCAGTACGTGCACTTGCTATCAAAGAGAAAGAGAAACTGATTGGATCTCGTGACGGACTTTTTTATATTGACGAAGAAAATCATCGTTATAAAAGTTTCAAGGTTCCACAGTTACGCTCAAATATGATTTTCAGTTGTCTGTATTATCAGAATGAGTATTATATAGGTACATACGGTGGTGGAATGTATGTTTTAAATCCTGCGACTTTGACACTCAGAGATTTTGAACCGGATGGAGGAATGCCTTTTAGTAAGGGACATATTTTTTGTATCAAGCAGGATCGTGAAAAGAATTTGTGGATAGGAACATCTTTAGGAATATTCTGCTATAAAGACGGCAGACAGATAGCTCATTATACCAGTGCCAATTCTAAGTTGCCAGAAGGGAACGTATATGAAATCTATTTTGATTCCACTCATAAAGGATGGATATGTACAGAGAATGGAATGTGCATTTGGGACCCCTCTGCCCGGACATTGAAAACCGATGTGTTTCCTGAGGGATTTATTCATAAGGAAAAAATAAGAGTGATCTACGAAGATTCCAACCATGATCTTTATTTTTTTCCGGACAAAGGCTCTCTTTTTATCTCTGATTTGTCTATGACTATTTTTAGGCGTTTGCAGCCGGGGACTCCTTTGGATGGGAATGATGGTATGTTTATTGTAGAGGATCGTGAAAAGTGGTTATGGCTGGGAACTAACAATGGTTTGTTCCGGTATGATAAGAAAGACCATTTTATTCCTTATAATTTTGTTGATGGTATTCCCAGTTCCATTTTTACTCTTTGTCCGCCGGTACGTGATGAGAACGGCATTTGGTTTGGAAACTCCAAAGGGCTTCTGTATTTGGATACAGTGCGGATGAATCAGAGGAAATCCGTTCCCTATTCGGTTGCCATAACAGATATATGTGTAAATGGAAAATCTGTAGTGCAATCTGTTGTGGGAGATGGCGGCAAGAGTGAAATTTCATTGGAAGCTTCTCAGAAGAATGTTACCTTTTACTTTTCTGATTTCAGTTATACGGCACCTGCTTTTATGTCATACGAATATCAATTAGAGGGTGAGGATACCGGATGGATGGCTTTGACAGGTCGTTCGGATATTACTTATTATGATTTACCGTCCGGTAATTATACTTTTAAAGTAAGACAGATGGGGAATCCAGAGTCAGAAACTCAGCTAACGGTTAAAATAGCGTCTTCTATTAGTATATGGAGCATAGTGTTCATCGTGATAGCTGTGGTGACCGGAAGCATTGCTGTCCTTTATCAAAAAAAGAAAGAGGTGGAGAACGAAAGGGAAGAACTGATGCCTGACTCTGCTAAAGTTATAGAAAAGGAGATTCAGCCAGTTGAGGAATCCCATATTGTAGCGGAAGAGAAATACAGGACAAATAAGATAAGTGTGGAGGAATGTAAACGGTTGGCTGAGAAATTGGAGATTGTTATGCATAGAGAAAAACCTTATACTAATCCTAATTTGAAGATTGCCGATTTGGCTGTGTCCATTGGCACATCATCTCATACTTTGTCCTATTTATTTAATCAGTATCTAAACCGTAATTATTATGATTATATCAATGATTATCGCATAGCTGAATTCAAGCGCTTGGTGGAGAAAGATGAATATGCTAAATACACTTTGAGTGCTTTGGCTGAGTTGTGTGGGTTCAGTTCAAGAGCTTCTTTCTTTCGATATTTTAAAAAAGCGACTAATATCACTCCCAATGAGTACATCCGAAGTATTGGGAAAAACAATGAATAACCTCTCTATTTTTTGTTGAGAGTCTCAAATTATTATATGATACTGAGTGTGTCAAATTCTTAATCTGTTATAAACTAGCGGATTAGTCTGTCTTTGGTCTAGGGTAATGATATGAGATTTATTAGAATAGAAAAAGTGTTTTTCTTGTCCTTCTACCTTCTATATTTGCATTCGTAAATGTAACCCAAAAAGCTGAAGACATGAAAAACATATCCATGAAATCTACTCAATTAATAGAGGATTCTTATACGAATTATCATCATTCGGTCTATCTGTATATCTATTATAGGATAGCTCATAAAGAAGAGGCGGAAGACTTGGCTCAAGATGTGTATGTACGGCTGATGGACTACGATCGGATGCTCTGTGCAGAGACTATTAAGTATTTTATTTTTACTATTGCTCGTAATTTGGTAACTGACTATTTACGTCGTTATTATAAGAGGCAAGAAGTTACTTCTTATTTATATGAGCATACGGTTGCTTATACAAATGAAACAGAACTTCGTGTGGTGGCCAATGATTTGGAAGCGTGTGAGAAATATAGATTGTCTTTGCTTCCTCCACGGCGTCGTACTATTTATGCAATGAGTCGTTTTGAAGACAAATCTATTTCAGATATTTCAGCGGAATTAAATCTTTCGCACCGTACCGTTGAAAACCATTTAAGGATAGGGCGGCATGAGGTGCGCGAGTTTATCAAACAGTGTATATAATAAGAAAACAACAATAAAACTGTTAATATTAAATTTTAAGTTTATGAAAAACGAATTCTTTAAATTTTCATCGAGAAGAATCTTGTTTTCTACGGTGATGGCTTCTGCCTTGTTGGCAGGTAGCCCGCAGACTGTATTTGCAGAGGTGAATGGGGTGCAGACTGTTATGCAGACTGGAACGGTAAAAGGGCAAGTGGTGGATGCTACAGGAGAACCGGTAATTGGTGCTACGGTACAAGTAAAAGGCACGACTAATGGTACAATTACCGATTTTGATGGTAATTTTACATTGAATAATGTTCCGGAAAAAGGCATATTGGTCATTTCTTATATCGGATACAAGACTCAGGAAGTTAATATATCAGGGAAAACAAACGTTAAGGTCGTTTTGAAAGAGGATACTGAGGTGCTGGATGAAGTAGTAGTAGTTGGTTATGGTGCCCAAAAGAAAGCTTCTTTAACTAGTTCTATTAGTCAGATCAAGGGGGATGAGGCTTTTAAAAATAAGGGTATTGCTAATGCTACAGTAGCTTTGCAAGGTGAAGTTCCGGGATTGACTATTACACGCACTTCTACTCGTCCGGGTAGTGAGGGAGCAGAGATGAAAATACGTGGTGATATTTCTGTTAATGGAAAATCTTCTCCATTAGTTATCATTGATGGTATAACAGGTTCATTGGATGAGTTAAATGCTATGGATGCAAGTGATATTGAAAATATTTCAGTTTTGAAGGATGCTTCGGCTGCGATATACGGTGCCCGTTCGGCTTCAGGTGTTGTACTGGTAACAACAAAGCGTGGTAAAAAAGGAAAGGCTCAAATATCATATAGTGGCTCTGTTAGTCGCACAATTAACGGTATTCAGCCTCCTATTACAAATAATCGGGAATGGTTGGATATGTTTTATGAAGCTCAATATAATGATGCTGCCGCTTTAAATCCTAGTTTAACTACTGCTGATGAAATTCATAAAGCTGTAAATTGGTGGATATTTAATTCTTTTGGTGGTCCTACTTTGGATCAATCGGATATTGATCCGGCTACTGGTGCACCAACAGTATATAAGGGGGAAACTCTTTTTAATGCTCTTCGTGCAGGTAAAGTCTTGACATTACAAAATGGTGATAAAGTGGAACGTTGGGACCCAAATGTGTATATGATGGATTATCTTTATGGTCAGGCAACTTCTCAAAAGCATTCGATTAGTATTTCTGGAGCAGATGAAAAGTTTAGTTATCGAGCGTCTTTGGGGTATGCGGATAATAATTCACAGTTGAAAGTTGCTAATGATGGAGAAAAAAAATATAGTGGTCGTTTAAATGCTGATTATCAAGCGACAGATGCTTTGAAATTTGAAACAAGTATGTCGTATGACAAACGTGATATTATAACCCCAACTACTGATGTGGGAGCTGGATATTTTGATCCTTGGTTTTGGACTGTGTATAATAAAAATGGTCAGGCTTATGATACATTTAGTGGTAACCGGAATCCTATTGGTGGGTTGACCCAAGGAGGGGAGAAGAAAAATTCATTGACAACTTTTAGAGGAAGTGCTAAAGCAACTTATGATTTTTCTAAATGGGTAAAAGGACTTTCTATTTCAGCTTCGGGGGCTTATAAGACTGTACAGAGAAATATGCAGGAAGTGAAGAATAAAGTACAATATTATGATTGGGTAGGTACACAGACTGGTAATAAGCAAGGTCCCGGACAATTGAAAGAAGAAATAGCGAAATGGGAAAACATTACTTTAGGTGCTTTTGCTAATTATAATCGTACTTTTGCTGATGTGCATAGCGTTTCTGCCATGTTGGGTATGACTGCCGAACAAGAAACATATAAAAGGGTAGGTGCGGTTCGTAAATCCGGTGCTGTTTATCCGGGGTCTGGATTAGCAGATTTGGATGTATGGGTGAATGGAAATAATAATGAGGCATATGGTGGACAGAATTCTTGGGGATTGGTTTCTTATTTAGGGCGTTTGAATTATACTTATGCTGATAAATATTCAATAGAGGTATTGGGTCGTCGGGATGGGTCTTCTAAGTTGGCGAAAGAACAACGTTGGAAAAATTTTTATTCTATTTCTGGTTTTTGGAGACTTTCAAATGAAGACTTTTTAAAAGATGTTTCATGGTTGAGTGATTTGAAGCTGCGTTACAATTATGGTAGAACAGGTAGTGTGGAAGGTATTGACAATTACGAGAGATTTGCTACTATCAAAACTGGTACGACTATTTTTGGTGTAAATCCCGGTACGCATACTTCATTGTGGGTAGACGGTATGAGATCTGCGGAACGTACATGGGAAACTATTGACAGCCACGATGTGGGAGTGGATTTTGCTTTTCTTAGCAATCGTTTGAGAGGTTCATTTGATTATTTTATCAAGACCAATAACGGTATGTTTATTGATGTACAATATCCTTCTATTTTAGGTGCGGCTGCTCCTAAAACCAACAATGGTAAGTTTCGTGCCCGTGGTTGGGAGTTGGCTTTGAATTGGAATGATCAAATAGGTCAGGTAAAGTATAACATTGGAGGATCTCTTTCGGATGCATGGTCAAAAGTGCTTGAATTAGCTAATAATGAAAATGTACCTAATGAGGGTAAGAATGAAAATCGCTTAATCGGTATGCCAAGACAAGCATTGTATGTATACCAAACTGATGGTATTTTCCAAAGTGCAGATGAAGTGGCTGCATATTATGAGAAGTATTATTGGAATGCGGATCATTCAGGACCGAAAGCTAATAATATTCTTCCTGCACCTCAGGAGGCATCTACTAATACACTTCGTCCGGGGGCTCGTAAAGTAGTCGATTTGAATGGTGACGGTGCTATAACAAAAGATGATCTTTACTATGCAGGAGATATGGCCCCTCGTTTGACATTTGGCTTTAAATTGGGATTGGAATGGAAAGGAATCGATTTCTCGGCTTTCTTCCAAGGAGTAGGTAAACAAGTATTGTTAAGAGGTGGATATTTGGCTGCTCCATGGACTACAAATTATGTTCTGCAAAATAAAAACTTCGCAGGGAAAATGTGGAGTGAGAATAATCGGGATGCAGAATATACTATTGCTTCACGTGACCAGAATTTTAATAAGTGGAATTATAATAATAAAGATGTCAGTGTTCAGAATAATCGGTATGTCCGTTTGAAATCTTTGGTAGTGGGGTATTCATTGCCTCAAAAGTGGATTTCAAAAGCCGGACTCAGTAAATTGAGAGTTTACTTCTCCGGTGATGATCTTTGGGAATGGACAAAAGTAAAGGATGGATATGATCCGGAATATGGTGAAAATTCAAATAACACATTCCCGTTCAGCAGATTGCTGACATTCGGAGTAGATGTTACATTCTAATAACCTGTTAAAATATAAACATATGAAAACCATAATAAATAAATTTTTTCTTGCATCGGCTGTGGTGATGTCATTGACTGCATGCAGTGACTTTCTTGATAAAGAACCGTTGTCTCAGGGAACAGAGGCTATTGTGTTTAAGACTCCTGAACATTTTGAACAGGCAGCCAATGCTTTATATAATGTAATTGGATGGAAAAATCTGGATAATAAGCCGTCATACGGTGATATAATGGACCGAGGGACGGATATCAGTGGATTAGGAAGCAATGGAGGTGGTTCGGCATCGGAAGGAAATTGGAGTTGGGATAAGCCTTATTCGCATATCCGTACTTGCAATATATTGTTGGAAAAGGCAGAAGCTTATGATGGTAGCCAAAGTGATATTGCCCAGTCTGTGGGGACTGCTTATTTTTTTCGCGCATGGCAGCATTTTTATTTGTTGCAACATTTTGGTGGTGTGCCTATTTCAGACCATGTGTTGACTGTTAGTGATGGAGTGTTACAGGCCCCGCGAAACAGTCGGTATGAGGTGGCAGCCTTTATTATGTCCGATTTAAGAGAGGCTGTAAAGCGTTTGCCTAAAGAAACGGAAATTCCGGAAGGAAGCAAAGGAAAAGTAAGCAAGGAAGCTGCCAAATCTTTTTTGGCCAGAGTATTGCTTTATGAGGCTACGTGGGAAAAGTATGTTCCTGCTATCAATTATGATTTAGATGGTGATGGGAGTTCGCAGGGGGCAGGAACTGTTAAACCGGAAGGATATCCTTCTATAACCGATATGTTGACAGAAGCAAAGCAGATGTCAAAAGAGGTGATAGAAGAAGCTGAAAGTGGAACTTATAAGTTGTGGGCAGAATGTGATTCTTTGAGTTATTACTATTTGTTTAATATTGATGATAAGGGTGGAAATATTCCTAATTTCAAAAGTGCTGGAAAAAGTACGAATAAAGAATTTATTTTCTCAAAAAAATATGACTACGATCTGAGTCGTGGTGGTATTAATTTATCGCATTCGGTCATGGTAGGTGCAGCAACGGGTATGAGTGCTCAGTTTGGTGAATCTTTCCTTTGTCGTAATGGACTTCCTATTCGTATCAGTTATACAGGTAGTATGTCTGATGCGCAGAATAATCCAGAATTCGAGGGATATGCAACATTTATAGGTGAATATCGTAATCGTGATTATCGTTTTGTTGGTTGTACTTTCTTACCTGACCGTGTATCTTATAGTAGCCGTACTGAAGATGGACGTCAACGTATGGATGCTAGTCAACCTTATCCTACTCCTGTGTTTCCTAAGGACAATGATCATTATGATCCTACTGATCCCGTATATAGTAGTTCTTGTGCAGTCTTCCATCCCACAATTAGAAATAATAGTACAATGGGGGGATACAGCAGCCGTAAGTATTTGATTGAAGGGGCAAATCGTCCGGATAATACAGAATCTGCAGATTTTCCATTGATTCGTTTGGCAGAGGTGCATTGTATTTATGCCGAGGCGACTTGTGAATTGAATAATGGAAACATTTCAGATGAAGATCTTAATTTCTCTATTAATAAAAATCGTGCTCGTGCTGGAGTGGCTCCTTTGACCAATGCGTTAATTGCTAATGTTTGGGATGCTGGTTATTGGGATCATGCTACAGGAAAAACTATTTGTAAAAAAATGAATATGTTGGATGAAATACGTAGAGAGCGTGCATGTGAACTTTTTGGTGAAGGTTTTCGTATGGACGATTTAAAACGTTGGGGTATTGCGCATATTAACTTGACTGGTCGTAAATTGGGTCGACATGTTTTGGGGACGGCATACGAAACAGAGAAAGCCAATGATGCCACTTACTTCGGTGAACCCTGTTATTATCCAGAAAAATATCCTTTGCTTTATGGGCTTTATGAGGGCTCTGATCCTAACGACCCTGACTATGGACGTTCTATAGCAACTTTGGCTGGTAATTTGCTTTATACACAAAGGGATTATTTAGATCCTATTCCTCGTCAGCAGATACGTTTGAATCCGCAATTAACGCAGAATCCTGGTTGGTAATAAAAACTGAAGGATAAATCGAAAATCAATAGACTGATTTATAGTAGTTAGGGTGTGAAATAAGAATATTCTTTAGGTAAAGGATTATTTCATGCCCTAATTGATAATGAAATTGTGGTATATTAGAATTGCTGGTAGGCGCTTTGAGTGATTGATAGTTATTGAACGTATATTCTAAAATAAATAGCAGACTTTACAAATGAAAAGAATGAGAACATTATGCTTGACAGGTCTTTTATGGATGATGACCTGTATTCTTTATGCACAAAACCAGTTGATAACTTATACGGTTCCTAGTGACGGGGTGGAGTTGAAAGACGATTTTACAGTTCGGGTGAGGCAATCTGGCAGTGGATGGAAAGAAGTAGTTACTTATCCGATGAAAGTAGATGAAGTACGCCAGACGAAGCATCATGTTGAACTAGCCTCAATGGGATATTTTGACTTTTCCGGTCAGGTGGAAGTTTCCGTTACCTATAATAAAGGAGAAGTAAAGAGTGGCAGGGTGCGTCCGTTGTCGTATGGTATCACTCCGCAGATTAGCGGCAGTACGATGACTTTTACGCTAGACCGTCCGCGTAATCTGTCCATTGAGGTAAATGGAGACATATTCCATAATCTTCATCTTTTTGCGAATCCGATAGATGAAAATCGCCCGAAGAAATTGAAAGATAAGAATCTGATTTATTTTGCTCCGGGAATACATCAGTTACCCGGCGATACACTTAATGTTCCTTCGGGAAAGACGGTCTATGTGGCAGGTGGGGCCATTGTGCGTGGATGTATCCGTGCGGTCAATGCCCGTGATGTGAAAATTCTGGGACGGGGTGAGGTGCATCCCGAAGGTCGTGGGGCAGGCATCAGCATTATTAATTCACGAAATATATATGTGGAAGGTCTCATCACAACCCAATGCCCCACTGGAGGTTCGGACAGTGTGACAATCCGCAATGTAAAGGCTGTCAGTTCATATGGGTGGGGGGACGGTATGAATGTATTTGCCAGCAACAACGTCTTGTTTGATGGAGTATTTTGCCGTAACTCCGATGATTGCACTACCGTGTATGCTACACGTATGGGGTTTCATGGCGGATGCCGTAATGTGACAATGCAGAATTCTACCTTGTGGGCAGATGTGGCGCACCCTATTTTTATCGGGTTACACGGAGATGTGGATAGGAATGAAGTGATGGAGAATCTGACTTACCGGAACATTGATATTTTGGATCATCGGGAAATGCAAGTGGATTATCAAGGCTGTCTGGCTATCAATGCAGGTGATAATAATCTGGTCCGGAATGTACGGTTCGAGAATATCCGCATCGAGAATTTCCGGCAAGGACAATTGGTGAATCTGCGTATATTTTACAATAAGAAGTATTGCAAGGCTCCGGGCAGGGGCATTGAGAATGTGCTTTTTAAAGATATTACCTATAATGGCGATCATGCCGAATTCTCACATATCGTTGGCTACGACGAGGAACGGATGGTGAAGAATATTCGTTTTGAGAATCTGAAGATAAACGGTAAAGTTATATCGGATGATATGACCGGTAAGCCTGCATGGTATAAAACGTCGGACATGGCGCGTTTCTTTGTTGGGGAACATGTAGGTGATATTGTATTTGTAAAATGAAAAAAGGTAGTTTCAAGCAAGAGCTTCAAGAAGATTTAAAACTCTGTGGTCGGTGTTTTTTAGAGAGAGCATATAAAAGAAATCATCTTTGCGAAATAAAAAGAAAAGGTAATTATTTAGGTAGGATAATTTTTAAAGAATGATCCTTTTTGCTATCTTTGTCCATTGAAAATGAATAAATTATATTCTTATGGAATTACAAGATAAATATATCCGCTTTGATTGGGCTGTTAAGCGTCTGCTGCGTCATAAAGCTAATTTTGGTGTGCTCGAAGGATTCCTTACGGTACTGATAGGTGATGAAATTCATATAGTGGAGATTTTGGAAAGCGAGGGTAACCAGCAAACGGAGAATGATAAGTTCAATCGGGTTGATATCAAAGCTCTCAATAGTAAAAATGAGATTGTTATCATCGAGATTCAAAATACGCGTGAGCTGTATTATTTGGAGCGTATCCTGTATGGAGTGGCTAAAGCCATTACAGAACATATCTCATTGGGCGAGACTTATTATAAAGTTAAAAAGATATATTCTATCAGCATTCTTTATTTCGATATTGGTCATGGAACTGATTATCTTTATCATGGGCAGAATATATTTAAAGGAGTGCATACAGGAGACTTTCTTCAAGTGAGTACTCGGGAAAAGGATGCCATTGTGCCCCGTATGCCTTCCGAAATTTATCCGGAGTATTTTCTGATCCGTGTGAATGAGTTTAACAAGGTGGCGGTGACCCCTTTAGAGGAATGGATAGAATATTTGAAGACGGGTATTATCCGTCCTGACACGACTGCTCCCGGATTGGGTGAGGCACGTGAAAAATTGAAATATTATTCAATGACGCCTCAGGAACGCCATGCCTATGATGAACATCTTAGCGCTTTGATGATCCAGAATGATGTTCTTGATTCTGCTAAGTTAGAGGGAAAGATAGAGGGACGATTAGAAGGACGTGCAGAGGGGCGTGCAGAGGGGCGTGCGGAAGGTCGTGCGGAGGGTCGTGAAGAGGGCATTAAAGAAGGTGTTCTTCGAAATGCCCGGAGAATGAAAGAAAAAGGATTCTCTACAGAAGATATTATGGAAATTACAGGATTGACATTCGAAGAGGTTAGTCAGTTGTAATTCCATGTTTGGTTAAATAAATCCACAGGTGGCTTCTTAAGGGGTATCTGTGGATTTTTTATTTTACGCAAAGGTTTACGTGCTTTTTGTTAAGCTGACTTATATTTAGGTCAGCTTAATCTTTTTATTTTTGAGCACATAAATAAACGATTTGTTAACGTGTAATGAATGACACAATGAAAAAACTCTTCTTTTTAATAGCGGCAAGCTTCTTTTTAACTTCAGTAGATGCGCAGATAACCGAGCGTGAACGTCCTGCCGAATGGCAGCATTTAGTAAAAGGCGCACGTTTTATGGACCGTTTCCTTCCTATGCCGGACGGCATTCAGATTAAGGGGATTTGGGGTACGGACAGTGTACTGAATCGTTATGTGGATAATGGAATAGAACTTCCCGGAGTTTCTTTTTGGGGAGGAAATATATTGCAGGATACGGATGGTAAATACCATTTGTTTGTGTGTGGCTGGCCCGAGGATTCTCCGAAAGGGCACATGTTTTGGTCGAATTCTACTGTTTTCCATGCAGTAAGTGATCGGTTGGAAGGACCTTTTAAAATTCAAAATTCTGTGGGAAAAGGACATAATCCGGAAGCGTTCCGGTTAAAGGATGGCCGTGTCGTGGTCTATGTGATTGACGGTTACTATATAGCAGATGGGGTGGACAGCAAGGTGTGGACGTATGGTAAATTCAGTTTTGATTCTCGTGACCGAAAAATTATAGAGGGGCTTTCCAATTTGACTTTTGCCCGCCGTCAGGATGATTCTTACCTGATGGTATGTCGGGGTGGAGGTGTCTGGATCAGTAAAGACGGACTTTCACCTTATATGCAGTTGACTGACAAACGGGTTTATCCGGATGTGGAAGGCAGATTCGAAGATCCCGTGGTATGGCGGGATGAGTTGCAATATCACTTGATCGTGAATGACTGGTTGGGCAGAATTGCTTTCTATCAGCGTTCCAAGGACGGAGTGCATTGGGTGACAGAACAAGGGGAAGCATACGTGCCGGGTGTATCATTCCATAAGGATGGAGCGGTGGAACATTGGTTTAAATATGAGCGCCCTAAAGTTTTTCAGGATGAGAAGGGGCGTGCTGTCCAAATGAATTTTGCCGTGATTGATACCATTAAATGGAACGATCTGCCTAACGATAAACATAGTTCCAAAAATATAAGTATTCCTCTGAATAAAGGAATGCTATTGTCTGTTTTGAATGAAGAAGAGATCACTCCGTCTACTCGTACCATTGAGGTAAAGATTGCTGCCGAATCAGGTTTTAATCCGCAGACAGATGTGGATGTAAAGTCGTTGCGATTCGGTTCATTTACCGAAGTGAATTTTGGACGTGGTTGCAAGCCTGTGAAGACCAAGGTTTCGGGCAAAGATTTGATTGTGGTCTTTAAAGCGAAGGGCAGTGGCATCACTTCGGATGAATTTGCTCCTAAAATGATAGGTAAAGATAAAAAAGGGAATATGTTGTATGGTTATGCCCGTTTGCCATACGTGAATTATCGGCCGGCTCTGCTCTCCGCCCGTCGCCCTCTGTTTGATAAAGAAAAAGGTGGGTTGAAGGTAGAGATACAGAACTTTGGTTTGTCTGCATCGGAACCGACGGAAGTTGAGGTGATATGCAACGGTTCCAGCCAGGGAAGGATTGCTTTGAAAACATTGCAACCTTATGAGATTGAGTGTCTGATGTTTGATTCGGATATGTTACTATCAGATGATAACGCATCGTATGAAGTGGTATTCTTTCAGGAAGGAAAAGAGGTGGAACGGAATAAATTCTAGAAGATAAGATCATTGTTGATGAGAAAATGGTTAATAGGCTTTTATTTTTGAGTGGAAAATGCTTATCAAACGTATTTAAAAAGAAAAGCATAAAAATGAAAAAGTTATTAGCCTTTTGTCTTATGGTGTGTTGTGCGGTTGCACAGGCTCAGTTGGTGACTTATCCCGAAGGATTGAAAACAGGTATGCCTCATAATGATGATTATACAGTCCGTGTCCGTGTTCCGGGGGGTGAATGGAAAGACCTGTTTGAATATAATGTGCAGGTGGATATGGATAGGGTACAAGATGCTTCGATGGTACAGTTTGATATGGGCAGTCCTGTGGAGGTAATGGTAAAAAAGAATAATGGAACGATTCATGAGGTAGATATTCGTCCGCAGGTAAATGATATACGCTATGTACAATATAAGAATGTGATTACATTTATGCTTGATAAACCCCGATATCTTTCTGTGGAGTTTAATGGGGATAGGTTGCATAACCTTCATGTGTTTGCCAATCCGATGGAAACGGAGACTTACTCGAAAGAAGAGAAAGGAGTGATGTATTTTGGGCCGGGAGTGCATCGACCTAAAGATTTGCCAAACAATCAGATAAGGATACCAAGTAATACGACGGTTTATTTGGCTCCGGGAGCAGTTGTGAAAGCAAAACTATGGGTGGATAAAGCCGAAAATGTACGTATTGTGGGTAGAGGTATCTTGGATCATCCTATTCGTGGCATTGAAATAACAGATTCTAAAAATGTAGTGGTGGATGGCATAACGGTGATCAATCCGGATCATTACACGGTATTCGGAGGAGGTGCTGTAGGGGTGACAATCAGAAATTTGAAATCTTTTAGTTGCAAAGGTTGGAGTGATGGCATTGACATGATGTGCTGTCACGATGTATTGATAGACAATGTGTTTATGCGTAATAGTGATGACTGCATTGCTTTATATAATCATCGTTGGAACTGGTGGGGCGGTTCGGATAATATCACTGTACAGAATTCCATTCTTTGGGCGGATATTGCTCATCCTATCAATGTAGGTGATCATGGTGATCCGGAGTCCTTGACAGGTGAGACCATTGAAAATTTGATTTTTCGGAATATTGATATTTTGGAACATGATGAAGATGATGTGCCTTATCAGGGATGTATGGCTATAGATGCCGGTGATAGAAACAGGGTGAAGAATATTTTATTTGAGGATATTCGGGTAGAAAGTATTCAAGAAGGAAAATTGTTCCATATCAACATTCGTTTCAATCCTAAATATGACAAACAGCCCGGACAGAGCATTGATGGAGTAACTTTCCGTAATATTACTTATAACGGAGTAGGCGAGAATCCTTCGTTGATAAAAGGGCTGGATAAAGAAAGGATGGTGCGGAATATTACGTTTGAAAATGTGGTGGTTAATGGAGAGAAGATAAAGGATTTAAAGGGTTTTATCACGAATGAATATATCGAAGGAATAAAGATAAAGTAGATAAAAAACTGTTTTATAGTTGGACCTATTTATGAAAAGAGAGAAAAGCATTGAGTGTTTTTCTCTCTTTTATCGTATTATGTAGTAAGTTTGAATGTCGATTGAGGAACTAATTAGAAAAAGACAATGAAGAAGAAAATTTTAGTTGTAGCCGGGTTATTGGCTATGTCGGGTGCTTTGACGGCCCAGTCTGTTTATCCCGGCCAACATGCCGGAAAGTTGAAGAGAGAAACCGTGGCTCCGATGAAAGTCAAGAGTTTTGATTTGAAAGATGTTCGTTTGCTTCCAAGCCGTTTTCGTGAAAATATGATGCGTGACTCTGTATGGATGGCTTCTATAGAGGTGGACAGGCTGTTACATAGTTTCCGTACCAATGCTGGCGTGTTTGCAGGTCGTGAAGGTGGTTATATGACAGTAAAGAAGTTAGGTGGATGGGAGTCCTTGGACTGTGAATTGCGTGGACACACCACAGGGCACTTGCTTTCTGCCTACGGCTTGATGTATGCGGCAACCGGCAGTGAACAGTTCAAACAAAAAGGGGATAGTCTGGTGAATGGCCTGGCGGAGGTACAAACCGCATTGGGTAACGGCTATCTGAGCGCTTATCCTGAAGAATTGATCAATCGGAATATCCGTGGCACCAGTGTATGGGCACCGTGGTACACGCTTCATAAGCTTTTCTCTGGATTGATAGACCAGTATCTTTACAGTGACAATCAGAAAGCTTTGGAGGTTGTTGTTCGTATGGCCGACTGGGCATATCATAAACTCAAACCTTTGGATGAGACTACACGTCAAAAAATGATACGGAATGAATTTGGTGGAGTGAATGAGTCCTTTTATAATTTGTATGCGATAACCGGGGACGAACGTCATCGGTGGCTGGCTCAATTCTTTTACCATAATGAAGTGATTGATCCGTTAAAGGAACTACGTGATGATTTGGGTACTAAACATACCAATACATTCATTCCGAAAGTGATAGCCGAAGCTCGCAATTATGAATTGACAGAGGATGAGAACAGCAGAAAGTTATCCGATTTCTTTTGGCATACTATGATAGACCATCATACATTTGCCCCTGGATGCAGTAGTGACAAGGAACATTATTTTGACCCGGCCCGGTTCTCCAAGCATGTGTCAGGTTATACTGGGGAAACGTGTTGTACCTATAATATGTTGGAACTGTCCCGTCATTTGTTCTGCTGGACAGCCGATGCTGCCATTGCGGATTATTATGAACGGGCCCTTTACAACCATATTTTGGGACAGCAAGATCCTCAGACCGGTATGGTAACATATTTCCTGCCCTTGCTTTCAGGCTCGCATAAGGTGTATAGTACGAAAGAAAATTCTTTCTGGTGTTGTGTGGGAAGCGGTTTTGAGAACCATGCTAAATATGGAGAAGCTATTTATTATCACAATGACAAAGGCATTTATGTGAATCTTTTTATCCCCTCGGTGGTTAATTGGCGCGAGAAAGGATTGACTCTCCGGCAGGAAACGGATTTTCCGGCAGAGGAGACCACTGTTCTGACCATAAGAGCCCAAAATCCTGTAGAGACTACGGTTTATCTTCGTTATCCTTCATGGAGCAAGGGAGTGAAAGTGTTTGTGAATGGCAAAAAGATAGCGGTGAAACAGAAGCCAGGTTCATATATTGCCATTACTCGTCTATGGAAAGACGGTGACCGTATTACGGCTGATTATCCTATGTGTCTCCGTGTGGAAACGACCCCGGATAATCCTCAAAAAGGAGCGTTGGTTTATGGTCCGGTAGTGTTGGCCGGTAAGCGGGGAACAGAAGGAATGCAGGCACCTGCGCCCGATTCCAATCCTGCTTTGTACAATGATTATTATACGTATGATTATCATATCCCTGCAGGACTTCGCACTACGTTAAAACTCGATGTCAAGCATCCTGAACGCAGTGTACAGCGTGTCGGTACGGAATTAAAGTTTACGACTTCGCAAGGAGATGTGATAGAACCGTTGTACAATATTCATCGGCAGCGTTATGTGGTATATTGGGATTTGGAGAAAGAATAAATTTCATTATTAGATGAGTAAATGAATCCTTTGATTCGTATTTATATATGGTTTGACTAATCAAATGATATAGGAATATGAATAGAGGATTCGTTTTTATTTTGATATTGGCTGTTGGCTTGGTTGTGACTTCTTGTTTACGGCAAGGTAAACAGAATGTAACTTATGATTTTACCCCTTTGGATTCCATAATCAGTACCTGGATGGATAAGGGATACTATCCGGGGGGAGCAATATGTGTGATAAAGAATGATTCAGTGTTGTTTGAAAAGACGTATGGCTCTTTCACCGGAGATACAAAAGTGTATGTCGCTTCTGCCGGCAAGTGGGTGGCTGCTGCCGTAATTGGTGCGGTAGTGGACCGGACGGATTTGAGTTGGGATGATCCTGTAGAGAAGTGGTTACCGCAGTTCAGGGGCGATGCGAAAGGCGATATCCTTTTGCGTCAATTACTCTCTCATACTTCCGGTGTACGTCCTTACCTGCCTGCTCCCCGGGTGGACAATTACAATCATTTGGATTCGGCTGTCACAGAGATATTGCCTTTGGATACTGTTTTTGCACCGGGAATTCGATTTGAATATGGAGGATTGGCCATGCAAATAGCCGGACGTATGGCCGAAGTAGCTATGGGGGAAGAGTTTGAATTTTTATTTCAGAAATTAATTGCCGTTCCTTTGGAAATGACTGGCTCTCATTTTACTCCGGTTAATACTGACGGGGGACATGCTCCTATGTTGGGAGGTGGATTGTGTACCACGCTGAATGATTATATCCGTTTCTTGAAAATGATTTATCATAACGGACGTTTCGGGAACAAAGAGATATTGAAACCGGAAACAGTTCAAACTATGCAGGCAGATCAGGTACGGAATGCTGTTGTTGCTCCTGGTGAGTATGTTGAGAAAGCGTTAGGACAGCACCACACTGGTATCTATGGATTAGGTGAATGGCGTGAACTGGTTGATGAGACTACAGGAGAAGCTTATCAGATTAGTTCTCCCGGATGGGCTGGTGCTTACCCGTGGATAAATAAACGTGATAGCGTGTATGGTTTCTTTATAGCTCACGTACAGGGAGGAGCTAATAAAAAAGACGGCTTCTCTTCTTTTTATGGCAGTCCTGTCCTGTCTGAAACGGTAACCAAGATAGTAAATCAATAAATGAGTATGAAAAATATTTTAGTAACCTTTATTTTATGGATAGGGTGTATGTCGGCTGTTCAGGCGCAGCAACACCCTTGTGTATATGTTTCTCCGGCGGATAGAGCGTCTGTTCTGCAAAAAGTGAAAAATGAGCCTTGGGCTGGGGAAGCCTTTGCAGCTATCCGCTCCAAAGTGGAAAAATATGTGGATCGTCATCAGACTGATCCCGAATGGATAACTTCCCGGCTGGCCATGTATTGGAAAGATGGAGAGCGTTATACCCAATGCTATTTGAAAAAACAGAATTGGGACTATGGAGAGGGGAATGCTCCTGTTCCCACTGTAAGAATGCCGGGAATGCGTACTTGGAATAAGTATGTCAATGTTCCGCTGGAGGACCGCACTCCTTATAATGAAACAGGTGATATGTGGGGAATTAATAAATTAAATCCTTCGGAGCCTTCGGTCAAAGTGCCTTATAAGGAAAGCGGGCACATGATACGGGGGAATAATGTCGAGATCTTGACATTAGCAGAAAATGCCGCTTTTGTTTATTGGGTGACAGGAGAAGAGAAGTTTGCCCGTTTTGCCACAGATATATTTAATGTGTGGTTGGTAGGGACGTATTATATGAATCCTATTTTGGACCCTGAAAAGTCGTGTGGCAGTGTCGGTGGTTGGGAACCGGGAGGTATTTGCGGCTATTATGATTACGAACAGATACATGATGATTTGGTAATGCATGCGGCAATGGCGTATGATTTTGCTTTCGATTATTTGATACGGCATCCTCATGCTCATCTGAAAGCAATTGGGAAAGATACAAAAACGGTAGCTGCCGAAGTCTTTAAGCGTTTTATCAATATAGGGCTGGTACGCGGTGGCAAATCGGGTAACTGGAATGTGAACGGGTGGAATATAATGCTGCGTCCTATGTTGGTGCTCGATCATAATGAGGCTTATGCTGACGGTAAAGGAAAAGAGTATTATTTGAATCTGCTGGTGAACGGATCTACTCCCTATCATGATGCCATTCCCGATATATTGAAAACTTACGATCGGGTGACAGGGCTGTGGCCGGAATCTCCCGGTTATTCATTCGGTACAGTGCAGTCATTGCTTGATTGGGCGGCTCCCTTGAAACGTGCCGGGATAGATATCATAGCCGGTAACCCCATTTTGCAGAAAGCTGCAATGGCTGTATTTCCTTGGATGGACGATGCAGCCAATATGGTGGTGTTCGGTGATTCACGTGGGGGAAGTGCTAATTTTCAGACGTTTGAAAATCTGCTGACTTATTATACCGGAACAGATAATAAGGAGGGGGTGGAAAAAGTGGCAAGTGCCTTGAACAAAGGGATTTCTCAAAAGAAATACTCCAGAAATAATGCCGGTTGGACAGGGCTTTGTACCTATACAGCTACCATCCCGTCTGTACGTGCAGAGAGTAATGAGCGTGCGTCTTATTCTCCCCATCATCGTTTTATTACAATGAAGAACTGGGAGGGAGATTATAAAATGATGTTCACTCTGTATGGTGGTAAAAAAGGATACCATCTCACTCCGAACGGGTTGGCTTTACAATTCTATGCGTATGGTTATGCGTTGGCTCCGGATGCAGCGGCTTATGAGTCCTATTGGAGCAAAGATCATGGATATCATCAGTCTCCTACAGGTTCTAATACGGTTTTACCCGGATATACGGAAGGAGATATCACTATTCATGCTATGGAACCTATGGTGAAGGAGGGAGAATTCGTAAATGATAGAGAATTAACTCCTTACCTCAACTTTGCCGATGTGTCTGCCGGTGAGAAAAGAAGAATGGTCGCTATGGTCCGTACTTCGGGGAATAGTGGTTATTATGTGGATATTTTCCGGTCGGACAGGGCGGATAATGATTATTTGTTCCATCATGTAGGTACTTCGATGGAAATCACTGATTCGGAAGGGAACAAGCTTCCCGGTGAGGCTTTGGAGAAGTTTGACAAAACGTGGCATGAAGGATATCATTGGTTTTCCAATCTGCATAAATCCGATTATAACCAGAATTTCATCGCTTCATGGAGTATGCCCGAAGATATAACGGCGCGTTTATGGATGACAGGAGGTGAGGGACGTGAAATTTATCAGGTGGATGCTCCCCCGACTACAATGAATAAAGGGTTGACTCCCGGCGATATTTGTATGCCTCCTATGCCGACTCCTGCTTTGATTGTCCGTCAGGAAGGTAATAATGCTCATACTCATCCTTTTGTTTCTGTTTATGAAGCGTATAAAAAGAGTGGTCCGAATGTGCTCGGTGTAGAAGCCTTGCAGGGAGATGATGGCTGTACCGGGGTGAAGGTGAATACGGCGGACGGATATGCGGATTATCTGTTCAGTGCGACGGACATGCAGGCTCATCATCCTTCCAAACGTGTTTCATTCTGTGGCGGGTTAGGATTGATAAGAGAAAAAGAAGGTCAGATTCAACTGATGTATCTTGGCTGTGGCCGTTCACTAAAGAAAGGTAACTTTGTTTTAGAATCGGATCATGACGTATATGCTGCAATCTATATGCAGCATGGTGTTTGGTACTATTCAGCAACCGGTCCTGTACGGGTGAAAATAGGAAAAGAAACCAAAGAACTGAATGAAGGTTACAATCAAAAATTATAATTTTTTTGTGCATCCTTATTCACCGCAGGGACTAATGCTGAATGTCTCTGCGGTGAATTGTTTTATCCTATAGATTTTATTTTTCTTTTCGTTGAGTGAGTTTTCCGATTCATCCGTACTACTAATTAAAAAGTAATCATTATGAAAAAAATAATACTCATAGCATATGCGTTGACCTGTACGGCTTCGCTTTATGCAGGTCATTCTAAAGAATTGAAGTTGACGTCCCCGGAGGGAGTTCATGAAGTAATGTTCAGGCAGGAGAAAATTTCTTCTTCGGTAAATGAAATAGTATATCAGGTGAAGTATAGAGGCAGAGAGGTTATCGGAAGCTCCCGTGCCGGTCTTCAGCTGGATAACCGTACTTGGGAACTGGCGCTTGCCCGTAAAATAAATCAGGTAAAATGTTGGATGGATAATTTGGAGGTGGATAGTGTGATCTATCAGCCTGCTGTCAACAAGTCTTGGCATCCTCTGTATGGAGAACGTAGTACGGTTCGCGAGGCGTATAATGAGGCAATCATGTATCTTTCCAAAAAAGACGGTTCCAATTATCGTTTGAATATTGAAGTGCGCGCGTACGATGAAGGCATCGCTTTCCGTTATTTTTTCCCTGAACATCCACAGGCCATTTTTCATAAAGTGGTGGGGGATCTGACTGAATATACATTTTCCCCCGGTGCGATGGCGTGGGCGGAGCAATGGGCGCAAGCGCCTTTTGAGCACCTTGCCATTAACGATATTAAACAGCCGGTGGAACGGGCTTTGACTGTGGAACTTTCCAACGGGCTGTGGGTGGCTTTGACTGATGCCGATGTAGATGACTGGTGTCTTACTAAATTGGTAGCTTCTCCGACTAAACAGAATACACTGACTTCGGTCATGTACAGTCCTGTGGATATTGTCACTTATTACGCCACCCCATGGAAAGTTATCATGGCAGCCGATAAACCGGGAGAATTGCTGGAACACAATGATATCATCCAGAATCTGAATCCTCCTTGTGAGATAACCGATACGGACTGGATCAGGCCCGGAAAGATTATGCGTGAAACGACTATTACCACCGAAGGGGCCATAGCCACAATTGATTTCTGTGCCGCCCATCATATTCCTTATATGTTGTTCGACTGGCAATGGTATATGCCTTGTACTTCTCATGACGGAGATGCCACAAAGGTGGTTTCCAAACTGGACATGCCGCGTGTCATCGCATACGGTAAAGAAAAAGGGGTAGGTGTATGGGTGTATGTCAATCAGCATGCCCTGATGAAACAGATGCGTGAGCTTTTTCCATTGCTGCATAAGTGGGGAGTTGTAGGTGTGAAATCCGGTTTCGTACAGTATGCCAGTCATCGTTGGGCTACTTGGCTGCATGATATGGTTCGTCTGGCTGCCGAAAACAAATTGTTGATTAATATTCATGATGAGTTCCGTCCATCCGGTTTCAGCCGTACTTATCCTAACTTGCTCACTCAGGAAGGGATACGGGGGAATGAGGAATTTCCCGACGCTACGCATAATACGATTCTGCCTTTTACCCGTATGATTAATGGAGCGGCGGATTATACCATCTGTTATTTCGACAAACGTCTGAAGAACACCCATGCTCATCAGTTGGCGGCTTCATTGATTTTTTACAGTCCTTTACAAACTATTTTCTGGTATGACCGCCCCTCATTTTATCAAGGGGAGCCCGAAATAGAATGGTTCGAGAATCTGCAAACCGTATTTGATGATACAAAAGTATTGGAAGGTGCTCCGGGTAAGCATATAACTATGGCGCGTCGCAAGGGTAATGAGTGGTTTGTAGGAGCTTTGACTAATAATGAAGGTTCTGCTCAATCGGTAAATCTTTCATTTTTAGATAAGGGAAAGACCTATCTGGCCCGTATTTATACGGATGGGGGAGATAAAATAAAGACTCGTACTCAGGTGAAATGTACCCGTCTGTTGGTGGATTCCTCTCAAATCATGCAGTTTGCATTGAAGCCAGGAGGCGGTGCGGCCATACAACTCGTGCCAGTGACGGATCAGGAAATAAAAGAATATAAAAAGTATAAAGGACAAGTATTATAAAAATAACCACTTTCGTTGAGTGTATTGGTTTTCTTGTCCGTATTATAGACAGATTAGGTTAACAAATGAAGGTTAGGTGATTTTTTAAGTTTAAAGGGGTATGTTTTTTAAGGTAAGAATGATTGTTTCAGGGCATTTTTATAATAGGTAAGAATGAAAAAAATAGTGATTATAGTAGCTTTAGTATGCGGTGCATGGCAACAGGCAGATGCTCAGTATGTATCGAAGGTATGGGTGTCCGATCAGAAGGACGGTACGTATATTAATCCGATTATTCATGCGGATTACTCTGACCCGGATGTTTGTGCCGTAGGTGATGATTTTTATATGACCGCTTCCAGTTTTGGCTGTACCCCGGGATTGCCCATTCTTCATTCAAAGGATTTGGTGAACTGGCGTTTGGCAAACTATGCCTTGAAGGAGATAGAGCCGACCATTTTCTTTAACGCTCCTCAACATGGAAAAGGGGTATGGGCTCCTTCTATCCGTTACCACAACGGTGAGTTTTTTATCTATTGGGGAGATCCCGACTGGGGTATTTTCATGGTAAAGACCAAAGATCCGCTGGGTGAATGGGAAAAACCGGTCTTGGTAAAGGCTGGGAAAGGAATGATAGATCCTACTCCGTTGTGGGATGAGGATGGAAAAGTGTATTTGGTACATGCGTGGGCGGGCAGTCGCGCCGCATTCAATAGTGTGATTACGGTTTGTGAGATGAATGCGGAAGGTACAAAAGTTATTAGTGAACCTGTATTGGTTTTTGATGGCAATGATGGTGTAAATCATACTATAGAGGGACCTAAGTTTTATAAACGCAACGGATATTATTACATCCTGGCACCAGCCGGAGGGGTGGTGACGGGTTGGCAATTGGCACTTCGCTCTCGCAATGTGTATGGCCCATACGAGTCAAAAATTGTTATGGCCCAAGGAGATACGGACATAAATGGCCCTCATCAGGGGGGATGGGTGGAAACCTGTACAGGCGAGTCTTGGTTTATCAATTTTCAAGATAAAGCCATGTATGGCAGAGTCTTGCACTTGAATCCTGTGAAGTGGGAAAATGATTGGCCCGTAATTGGGGAGGACAAGGACGGTGATGGATGCGGCGAACCTGTAAAACGCTATAAAAAACCGGATGTAGGCAGGATTTATCCTATAGAGACACCGATTGAGAGTGATGAATTCAACACAAGGCAATTGGGCTTGCAATGGGAATGGCATGCCAATTATCAGGATACGTTTGGCTTTACCTCTGATTTGGGTTACATTCGTATATATGGACATATTTTGTCCAAGGATTTTGTAATTTTTTGGGAGGTGCCGAATCTCTTGTTACAAAAATTCCCTGCCGAAGAATTTACGGCGACTGCCAAACTGAAAGTTTCTGCGAAAGCGGACGGACAGCAGTCCGGACTGATAGTGATGGGGTGGGATTATGGCTATCTGGGTGTAGTAAAAGAAGGTGATAAGTTTATATTGAATCAAGTGGTCTGCAAGGATGCGGAGCAACGGTCTCCTGAAACAGTGACCCATCTTGCGGAATTACCTGTAAGCCGCCGGTTCGGAGCCGGGCTCTATTCCAATTATGAGCGTGATATTTATTTGCAGGTGAAAGTAACTGGGGGAGGTATCTGTTATTTCAGCTACAGTCTGGACGGCAGGAAATATACATTGGCCGGTGTGCCTTTTACTGCTCGTCAAGGTAAGTGGATAGGAGCGAAAGTAGGATTATTCAGCACAGCTCCTTATGGCAAGGAAAGAGGTTGGGTAGATGCCGACTGGTTTCGTATCGATAAGTAAAAAAAGAAAGGATAATTATGAATACAAAAAATCTATTAGTAGGTATAGGGTTATGTCTGCTTTCAGCCTGTACTGAAGTAGACAACAAACTGGAGGTGAACAGGGCTTTGGAATATTGTGATCGCCAGGTACATCGTACTTTGGAGGTTATGCATGGAAAAGGGCGGGAGGTAGATTACACTATGATGCCTCGTAACATAATGGATGGCCAGTATGACTGGAACTATCGTAAAGTGAGTAAGGAAGAATGGTGCGGAGGTTTTTGGCCGGGCATCTTGTGGTATGATTATGAATATACACAAGATCCGAAAATAAAGGAAGAGGCCGAAAAGTTTACTGCTTCTTTGAAATTTCTCTCGGAGATTCCTGCATACGATCATGATTTGGGTTTTTTGGTTTTTTGTAGCTATGGTAATGGTTATCGTCTGACCGGTAATCCGGAATATAAGCAAGTTATAATCAATACGGCTGATTCGTTATCAGCATTGTTCAATCCCCGTGTAGGTACTATGCTTTCATGGCCTCGCAATGTGAAAATGTTTGGCGGTCATAATACCATCATGGACAATATGATCAATCTGGAAATGCTTTTCTGGGCAGCCAAGAATGGAGGTAATCCTTATTTGTTTGACATTGCCGTGGCTCATGCGGATAAGACGATGAAATATCATTTTCGTCCGGATTATACCTCTTATCATGTAACAGTGTATGATACCCTGACAGGTGAATTTATCAAGGGAGTGACCCATCAAGGTTATTCGGATGACAGTATGTGGGCTCGTGGTCAGGCATGGGCTATCTATGGTTATACAGTCGTTTATCGGGAAACAAAAGATGTCCGTTACCTCGATTTTGTACAAAAGGTAACGGATGTATATCTGAAAAATCTGCCCGAAGACTATGTTCCTTATTGGGATTTTAATGATCCGTCCATTCCTGATGCTCCCCGGGATGCTTCTGCTGCTTGTGTGGTAGCTTCTGCTTTATTAGAATTGTCCGGTTATCTGCCGGCTGAAAAAGCATTGGAATATAAACAGGCGGCTGTAAAAATGCTGACCAGCCTGAGTTCCGACAAATACCAGTGTGGTAAAAGTAAACCTGCTTTCCTGCTTCATTCCACAGGACACTTGCCTGCCGGATCAGAGATTGATGCATCCATCATTTATGCTGATTATTATTATATGGAGGCACTTCTCCGTTTGAAAAGGCTGACGGAAAATAAACCGGTCATTGACGAATAATAGATTGTTCAGGGAAGTATAAGTATATAGAGATCTGTAGTCTCCTTATAGGTGGATTATTTATGATAAGTATATCCCGTTTTCATCAGCAGGTGAAAACGGGATATACTGTTTTACAGCAGGTAACTAAAGCGTTTAGTTTACTTTAACTATGAAAATTAGTTTTATAACTAAAAGTTTTAGTTCTTTGTGATAATCAAAAGAAAGATTATGAAAATGTTGACAGCAAAGGAAGAAGAAATTATGGGTTATTTTTGGGAAAAAGGCCCGTTGTTTGTAAAACAGTTACTTGATTTTTATGATGAACCGCGTCCGCATTTCAATACTCTGTCTACCATTGTGAGAGGATTGGAGGAAAAGGGGTTTCTCAGTCATGAGGTATTTGGAAATACCTATCAGTATTATGCGGTGGTAAGCTGTGATGATTTTAAGAAGAAGACGTTGAAAGGGGTTATCAGTAAATATTTCAATAACTCTTATTTAGGAGCGGTTTCTTCACTGGTGAAGGAGGAGGAGATTTCTTTGGATGAATTGAAGCAGCTTATCCGGGATGTGGAAAAGGCGCATGAATAATCCGGATAAAGAGAATAATTAAAGATACATACTATGGGAGCATTTTTTGTATATATTGTAAAGTCGGCAGTTTGTCTGGCGGTATTTTATTTATTTTACCGCCTGTTGCTGAGCCGTGAAACATTCCATCGTTTTAACCGTATTGCTTTGTTGGGAATACTGATATTGTCCTGTGCCATTCCCTTTGTGGAAGTGACTATGAAAGAACCGATGGAAGTCAGTCAACAATTGCTGACTTGGGAAGAACTTCTGCTTATGGCTGATCTTAATCGGACTGCTACTGTAGAAGCTGCTCCCGTATCTGCCATTACATGGCGTGAAGTGTTGCTGATGGTTTATTTGTTGGGTATTGTATTCTTCTTTTTACGTAATGTATGGTCGCTGACCCGTATGCTGAGGCTGATAAAGGGTAGCACCCTTGTCCGTCAGGAAAATGGCATCACGCTGATTACCCATCAGAAAAAAATCGCACCTTTCAGTTGGATGAAGTTTGTAATGATCTCTGAGAAAGACCTGAAGGAAAACGGTGAGGAAATACTGACGCATGAATATGCCCATATACGGAAGAGACATTCCATAGATTTACTTATAGCGGATATCTGCATCTTTTTCCAATGGTTCAATCCTGCCTCCTGGTTATTGAAACAGGAACTACAGAACATACACGAGTTCGAAGCGGACGAAAGCGTGATTGCACAAGGTATTGATGCAAAGAAATATCAGTTGTTATTAATAAAAAAAGCTGTCGGCACAAGGCTCTACTCTATGGCCAACAGCTTCAATCACAGTTCACTTAAAAAACGTATTACTATGATGTTAAAAAAGAAATCCAATCCGTGGGCACGACTCAAGTACCTGTATGTGCTTCCATTGGCAGCCATTGCCGTGGCAGCCTTTGCCCGCCCCGAAATCTCTAGTGAGTTAGATGAGATTTCAGCCGTCAAAGTTAATGATTTAACGGCAATTATGAAAACCGAAGAGGTTAAAAGTCCCGAAAAACATCCTGCAAAGGAAATAAAAGTGCAAGGGCAGGTATTAGAAAAAAGTACAAACGCTCCGGTTGTAGGTGCTAGTGTGATTATCAAAGGTACCACTTCGGGTACGATCACTGATTTAGATGGAAATTTTGTTATATCAATGCCTGTTGGGGCTACTTTGAGTGTTTCATATATAAATATGAAAACAAAGGAATTGACTATTACAGAGAAACTTATTGGAAAAATTAAATCTTTAAAAGTGTATTTGGAGGGAGAAATCACAACTAAGACACAGGAAGTGGTTGTAGTAGGTTATGGAGGTGGTGAAGAAGCTTCTGATGAAATTCCGGTTTTTCAGGTTGTTGAAGAGATGCCTGAGTTTCCGGGTGGTATGGGAGAATGTTTGAAATTCTTGGGGAAGAATATCAAATATCCAGTGGAGGCTCAGAAAGCTGGAGTACAGGGAAAGGTTATTGTACAATTTGTAGTTGAGAAAGATGGTAATATAGCCAATCCCAAAGTTGTCAGGAGCATTGATCCGGATTTGGACGGTGAGGCCATCCGAGTCATTTCCATTATGCCGAAATGGAAACCAGGTATGCAGAAAGGTCAGCCTGTGCGTGTGAAATATACGGTTCCCGTCACTTTCAGACTAGACGGTAAAGATATCAAATCAAATGAAGCACGTCATTTGGAGTTGAAGACAGACACTGTTTTTCAAGAAAATCCATTGCGGATAGGTAAGGAAACTTTTTCGTTGAAAGATTGGAAGGAGAAACCATTGCTTATAGTTGATGGGATAGAAAAGCCTTATAGTCAAATGGAAAAAATGAATGCTTCGGACATTGAATCTATTTCGGTGTTGAAGGATGCGGCAGGTACTGCCATTTATGGAGCCAAAGCCAAGAATGGCGTGATATTGATTACCACAAAGAAACAATAAGAATAAAGATATGAAAAAATTTGTAACACTGCTGCTATGTATGCTCCCCGTTTCGTTGTTTGCCCAGGTGAATGATGGAATTCGTCAGGCAATGGATAATTATGATTATGAGACAGTAGTTACGCTGATTGAACCCGATTGTCAGGATTCTTTGTTGCTGATTACCAAAGCTCAGGCGCTGAAAGCGATGAACCGTTATCCGGAAGCCATAGGGGTATTGAACTCTCTTATCTTGAAAGACAGCACAAACACAAAAGTTTTGATCGACCTTGCCGAGTGTTACAAATTGACGGGTAACTCCCGTCGGGCGGCCAACTGTTATCAGAAGGCAATGAATTTGCAACCGGAAAATAAATTTTTCCGGTTGCAGTTCATACGCTCTTTATTAGCTTCCGAAGATTATGAAGAAGCGCGTACGGCTTGTCATGGCTGGTTGGAACGCGATTCCTTGTCGGCCACCGGATACAAATATCTGGGACAGGCATACGAGGGATTGCAGGATGCCGCCAGTGCCTTCCTCAGTTATAACATAGCCTATCGGCGTGATTCGTTGGATGCCCAGACGGTGGCACGCATTGCCGGTATTTTTAATAACAATCAGCAGTTTAAAGATGCTGTTGATGTGACGGAAGTTTATCGTTTGTCCGATACCACCAATATAGATGTGAACCGCCAGAATGCGAAGGCTTATTGTATGCTGAAAGAGTACGGAACGGCGGTAAAACGCTATGAGTCATTAAAAGAACTGGGTGATCGTAGTTTTCTCACTCTTTACTATTTAGGTGTATCCCATTATGGGGATAACTGGTTTTACGGTGCATACGATAATCTGAAAGAAGCTTATCAAAAAAATCCGATGGATGTGAATGTGCTCTATTATCTGGCAAAAGCTTCGGCACGCACTTCCTGGAAAAAGGAGGGTGTGGAATATATGGAAGAAGCCTTCCGCATAGCCGTTCCTTCTGATAGTATGATGGTACGTCTTTATGACGGGTTGGTAGAATGTTACGATTATGCGGGGGATACAAAGAAAGAGGTGGAAGCCTTGGAGAAGTTATATATTTATACAAAGAAAAACTCCATTCTTTATAAAATAGCCTGTCTCTATGATTGGAAAGAAGATGAGAAGAATGCCATTCGCTATTATAGGAAATACATGGCTACAGTTCCCGAAGATCAGCGTTATGCCTTGGACGAAAACGGGAACCCGGTGGAAGACCGCATAACACTTTACCAGCAGGCATGGAAACGTGTCAAAAAAATAAAGGAGGAAGGTTTCTTTAGAGGTGATATTCCGACAAAGTCATTTCCTGTAGAGAAAAAAGATACGTTGGCACTTCGTCATGCAAAATAACGGAAGTCATTTATATAAAAGTAAGAATATATGAAGAAAATTTTAGCTTTGGCACTCTTTGCAGTGGCTCTAGTGTCATGCCGGCAAACTATGCAGACCAATGGCTTTAAACTATCCGGTCATTTGGAAGGGCTTCAGGTTGGAGATACTCTTTTTCTTAAAACTTTTTTATTACCCGATTGGAAAGAAGACGGGACAGATACCATATTGGTGGAAAAGGAGGGGATTTTCTCGGCTTTTATTCCTATGGAACATACTACTTTTTATTTATTGACGCATCAGCCTAAAGTGGGTGAACCGTTACGGAGTTGTATTCGCGGAGCTGAGATTATAGCTCGTGTAGGTGATGATATAAAACTGGAAGGGTCTTTGGATTACTTGGGTGCGGTTCGTCATTCGGGTGGTTTTTATGACAATTCGTTGGTGGCTAGGTATGATAGCCTGACTGCGTCTTCCAATACTGAAATGATTGATATCTTCAGTCAGATACTGAAATATCAGGATACAAAGCAAAATGATAGTGTGGCAAAATACGGGCAAATGTATAATGAATATCATCGTCCGCTAATGCTGAAGACTGTTCGTGATAGTCTGGCATTGAAAGTGAACGATATGGAATATGCCGCTTTTATGTATGCATCCGCTTTTGTTTTTGATGCTACTTATAAGGATGTGAAAGAGCGTTTGGCACAATTTACTCCAGAGGTTCAAAATTCATATTTTGGACAAATACTTGACAAGCAATTGCTTGTATTGAAGAATATTGAAGTAGGCTTTGCGCCAGCGAAGTTTACAGTGACAGATAAAGACGGCCGGAAGGTGTCTTTGTCTGATTATAAAGGCAAATATGTGTTGATTTATCATTGGGGATTATGTCCTGGTACTTTTTGGGTAAATCCTAAAATAACGGATCTCTATCAAAAATATCATGAAAAAGGTTTGGAGGTATTGGGATTTACCCGTGATGATTTGTTGAAATCGTTGCAGGGAGGTTCTGAAGAGTTTAAGAAAGATGAACGGGTACAGGGATTGCTAAGCCATCCGTGGACTACAGTTTACACAGAGGATGAGGGCAATGGCTTTATAGTGAAAGACCTTTATTTTTCAGGAGTTCCCATTCTTATGTTAATCTCTCCGGATGGTATTACTTTGGCCCGTGGATATACAAAGGCATACGAAGAAGTAAAGAATCTTTTGGATAGGAACTTGGGAAATAAGTAAGTATGTTTAAAAAAAAGATACAATGAAAAACTTTGGTATTTTACTGCTTGCTATGGTGAGTTGCTGCCTTTTGCAGGCAAAAGACAGGGTGGTTAAACAGCCGCCTTTCATCGCTCGTAGCTCTTCTACTATCGAGATAGACAGAGTGGTGGTTTCGGATACGGCAACCGTATTGGATGTAAAAGCCTTTTTCCGTCCTCATAATTGGATTCAGATAAGTAATGAAAGTTATTTGTTGGCTGATAATGGAGAGAAGTATCCGATTCGTTCCGGTAATGGAATTACCTTGGGCGAAAAATTTTGGATGCCCGATAGCGGTGAAGCTTCTTTTAGTCTTATTTTTCCGTTATTGCCCCCTACAGTGAAAGTGATTGATTTCATTGAGAGCGATTGTGAGGACTGTTTCAAGGTATGGGGAATCCATTTGGATGGTAAATTACCGGAATTGGATTTATCGGATGATGTGAAGAAACAGAAATTGAATTACGCTGAACCGTTGCCTAAGGCTGAATTGAAAGATGGCAAATCAGTGATAACCGGTCGTTTGTTAGACTATGAGAAGCACTATGCACTTCCGTTTTCTTGTAGGATTTGTGATTTGTTGACGGCAAAATTTGAGGATACTGAAATAAAGGTGAATGAAGACGGAACATTTCGGACAGAGATTGAACTTTGTGCTCCGACTACGGTCAGTTTTTCTGTGGGACGTGATATTTATTTTGACGTCTTTTTGGTTCCCGGTGGTGAATTGGATATGGCTGTCAACTTGCGTGAGTTGAGTCGTTCTGAAAGCAAATTGTTGAAAGGCAAGCGTGCTGGTGGAAAGAAAGTCTATTTTTCAGGTACCATGGCGGCTTTGAATGATGAAATGATAACCGATGATGAACATTTGATGGATGTATGGGGAATGGTTCATTGGAATATGAATGATTTATATAATATGACTGCCGGTCAGTATAAAGCTTATTGGTTGAAAAAATATGAAGAAACCAAATCCGCTATCTGTTCCGATAAGAAAAGAAGTCAGGCATACCGGGAGCTTTTATTGGCTCAGAATGATTTGCTTTGTACTTTGACATTGACCCGTGTAAGTTCTAATTTAGCCTATGCTTATGTGCAGTGCAGTGGATTACCGGTTCGTGAAGCTTATCAAAAGTTTAAACAACCGGAATTGAGTGATGATTTCTATGACTATATCCGGCAGTTGAATATACTGAACTCGCCTGTCATGCTTTATGCCAATGGTTATGCTGATTTGGTAAGGGGAATGGGCTATCTGAGGGTGAAGATGGATGATGAGTTGAGTGATATATTTGCGTTTATTCTCTCTTCCGATAAAGTTTCTGCTGAAGATGCTAAGATAATACGTGAGTTCAAGGCTGATACAGATACCGGAAAAACATCTGTCTATCAGGAAAAAATGGGCGAATTGCGAATAAAATACGATGAATTGTTTAAAGAATTCAGTTCTATGCAGCAAGACTATATTTTGAAAAAGATTATAGCCGGATATTTGGGCACAGACCAAGGACTTTTTTTCGACTTGCAGAAAATGATGAAATATGCTCAGAAAATCAGTGACTTCACTCCATTGACTGTACATGATTTTGAGGAGATACGGAAGATGAGTGACCCTTATTATCTCGGCAGACTGACAAAGATGAACAACCGTCTTTTGGAAACGATTGAAGCTAATAAGAAAAAGAAAGGTTATACCGTTAATGAATCCGGAGAAGTAAAAGATGAAGATTTATTTTATTCCATCATTTCTAAATTTAAGGGTAAGGTGATTTTGGTTGATTTCTGGGCAACTTGGTGCGGTCCTTGCAAAATGGCTATGAAACAGATGAAACCGATGAAGAAAGATCTTGAAGGTAAAGATATTGTATATGTTTTTATTGCCGGAGAGAACTCGCCCAAGGAAACGTGGGATAACATAATTCCGGATATTCATGGAGAGCATTACCGGGTAACGGCGGCTCAATGGAAATACTTGAGCAAGCAGTTCAGCATACAGGGCGTTCCGACTTATATTATTGTTGATAAGGAGGGGGCTGTTATTCAAAAACACACCGGTTTTCCGGGGGTGGATACCGTAAAAAAAGAATTAATGAAAGCATTGGAGAAATAAAGAACGTGTTCGTTCTGCAAGAATAAAATGAATAAGAATCTGTAGATGCTGTTGGGAAGTAAGCATTTACAGATTCTTTTTTTTGATTGCATCTTTTCTTTGGCTATATTGATTACAGATTTTCTCCGCTGATTTATTGGGTGGCTTTTCATAATGTAGAAATCTGACTTTCTATGATGTTTTTTTTCTTTGTTTAAAAAATAAAATAATATTGCTTCTTTTCTTAACTATTAATAATATATTTGTGCAGATTTTGTATGCGATGTCGGAAAAAGAACTGATTATATTATTAAAAAATGGAGATGAAAAGGCATTTACAACTTTGTATAGATTGTATTGGTCTAAAGTTTATAATTTCTCTCGTCTGTATTTGTCTTCCATAACAGAAGTTGAGGAAGTGGTGCAGGAAGTGTTTGTGAAAGTGTGGGAGACACGTGATTTTTTACGTGCGGATGATAATTTTAAGGGATATCTTTTTATTATTACACGCAATCTTATTTTTAATCAGTTTCGTAAAAGTTTCAATGAGAATGCCTATAAACTTACGGTGTTGAGTGCTGCAATGGATTATTATGATATGGAAGATGAGCTAAGTGCAGCTGATTTAAAAGAATTTATTAAAAGGATGGTGGGTGGGTTGCCACCTCGTCAACAAGAAGTTTTTAAGATGAGTCGTGATGAACATCTGACCTACAAAGAAATTGCTACTCGGTTGAATATCAGTGAGAAAACAGTAGAACGACATATTAATGAAGCAATCAAGTTCTTAAAGAAGAACATTATGCTTTATCTGATTTTTATCTTTTAAATAATCATAGTTTATTTTTTTTTAGCAAAAATGTATCCTTGCATTGGGGGTATGTCTTTTTTGGCGTGTATTTATAGTAAGTACAGGGGAAATTTATGGATGAATTTCCGTAGGGTATCAAATAAAGGATGAAAACAAAGAACGAAGATATTATAAAAAAGCTGTTTGAAAGCAAATGCTCTTTAAGCCCGGAGGAGCGTGCGGCATTGAATAACTATGAATATGTAAATGATACTTTTCATAGACAATGGGAAGAAATGTCCGAAGAGGCAGTGGATTTGGTGAGGGAAGAAAAGATACTGAATGGTATTATGAAGAAAGTAAGAGGGCGGAGGTTTCCTTTTATAAAGAAATCCTTTTATAAATATGGAATGGCTGCGATGATTGCAGTATGTATGGTGCTTTCAGCTTTGTTGTTGATGAAAAATAGTGGTGAAGAAATTATATATGTAGTGAATACCGGATACCAATCAATGGATTCCGTGAGATTGGCTGATGGTACAAAGGTTATGTTGAATGCAGGCAGCCGGCTTACTTATCCAAAAGAGTTTTCTGGGGAGAAAAGGGAAGTACAGCTTTCGGGACAAGCCTTTTTTGAAGTGACGCCTGATAAAACACACCCTTTTGTTGTAAAAACCCAGAAAATGGACGTGACTGTGTTGGGTACTTCTTTTGAAGTGTTTAGTTATGATGGTGATGAGGAGGGCGAAACTGTATTGTTGACTGGAAAAGTAAAAGTGGAAGTACTTGAAAGTAATCAACAGAAAGGCGGAAGTTATGTTTTGAAACCGAACGAAAAGTTGACATATAGCAAGACTGATGGCATTAGTCTCACTACTATTGACGCGGATGCTTATTCATCTTGGCGGCAAGGAAAAAGAATGAGCTTTAAAAATGAGACATTAGAGATGATTTTGGAACGGTTGGAAAAATGGTATGGACAAAAGATTGAATGTGCCCCCCATATTGCCAGACATTATCACTTTACTTTTACGATGCACAGCGAATCATTGGATTTGATTTTGAATTATATTTCACACAGTGCGCCATTAAATTATAGATTAATAAGTAATGATCATTATATCATAGAAGAAATGAAATAGTAATTATAAAAATGATAGTATGAAAAACAATTGTGAAAACTACTGTAGACAGGCTTGACTATCCATAGCCTCTATCACTGTATTTTGAAAATCATGTTGATTTTAGTCTAATAAAGAATTATGTATTTATGAAAAAAACGAACCAGCGGTTATTTTATCCGCAAAAAGTAAAAAGGCAACTTTTTTGTGCCTTAGTGGCGTGTGCTGTTTGTGCAATACCTGTTAATGCCCAATCTGGTACCATCTCATTGAATAAGTCAAATGTTTCCATGCATACGATTATGCAGGAAGTGGAAGGACAAAGTGACTATACTTTTTTCTATAATGACAATCAGATCAAACTGGACAAAAAGGTTTCAGTAAAGGCTCAGAATGCTACTATTGAACAAGTCTTGGCCCAGATGTTTAAAAATTCTGGTTATACTTATAAGATAGTAAATAATCAGATCATTGTGTCAAAGGCGAATGCCGTGGCTGCTGTAGAAAAACAACAACAGCAGCAGGCAAAGAAAGTGACCGGTTGTGTGAAAGATGCTTTGGGAGAGCCTATCATCGGTGCTTCTGTAGTAGAGAAAGGGGCTCCGACCAATGGTACGATTACCGATTTCGATGGTAACTTTACATTGACAGTCTCGGGTAATGAATTGCAGATTAGCTATATCGGCTATCTTCCTCAAGTGGTAAAAGTGCAATCTGGAGTTACTTCTTATAATGTAACGTTGAAAGAAGACACGAAAACACTGGATGAAGTGGTAGTGATTGGTTACGGTACTCAAAAGAAAGTAAACTTGACCGGTGCTGTTGCTTCTGTCAGTACAGATGATATCAAAGACCGTGTGCAGACTAATGTTTTGTCTGCCGTACAAGGAACCGTTCCCGGTGTAACTATTATTTCTCGTCCGGGTTCAACACCTTCTATTAATTTCCGTGGTCGTGGTAATTTGGGAACTTCTGCTCCATTATATGTGATCGATGGTGCTATTGCAGATGCTACGGTATTTTCCAATCTTGATCCGAACACGATTGAGTCAATTTCATTCTTGAAAGATGCTGCTTCCTCGGCCATTTACGGTTCTCGTGCAGCCTATGGAGTTGTATTGGTTACGACTAAAGGAGGAAAGGCAGAGAAAATGAATGTGGCTTATAGTGGATATGTCGGAGTCAAAACTCCGACTTATTTACCGGATGTCCTTGATTCATGGGATTATGCGACCTTATTAAATGAAGCTAAATATAACGCCAATCCTTCAGGAGGAAAAAATCAGGCTTATACGAATGAAGAAATCGGATGGTTTAGAGATGGCAGCAATCCCGATTACTATCCAAATACGAATTGGGCTGATCTGGTATTGGACAAACATGTGCTGACTACCCAACATTCTTTGAACTTTAGCGGAGGCAGTGAGAAAGTACGTTTCTTTAGCAGTGTGGGCTATGTATTTAATGATAATTTCATGCCGGGGGTTACTGACGATCGTTATAATCTGAATCTTAACCTTCAAAGTGATGTCACCAAATGGCTGACTTTGAAAACCGGAGTGAAGTATATTCGTAATAGTTCCGATACAAAAAACGGCACTCCATGGATTGCCAATTTTGTTTTGGTTCCTTCTATTATGGTGGCTCAGCAGTCTAATGGCGAATGGGGTAGTATAGCCGGAGGTAAGGATGCAACACAAACCTTTATGAATAGTAATCCACTCCGTACGCTTAGTTTTGACAACTGGAGCAAAAGTACTACGGAAAATACCATGTATGATTTGGGTTTTGATTTGAAACCTATTGAGAACTTGGTCATTTCGGGACAATTGGATTATAAGCGTTATGAATATAAAAGCAAGAGTTATTCGGCTGAGTATCCTGAAGTAGTACATTTTGAAACAGGAAAGGAAATTCCCGGTACGGGCAACAGTAGTCCGAACTCAATGAGTATGTATTGGATCAGCAACAGCAATATGATGACTACTCTTACTGCCAAGTATGATTTGAAACTGGGACAACATGCGGTGAATTTTCTGGTTGGTACATCCTACGAGCATTATAAGTATGAACGGTTATATAGTAAACGAACAGATTTTGTAAGCGATGGTCTGGAAGATATAGAACAAGGTAATAATATTTCAAAAGATTTACCTGATGGACGTGGTATTGTGGAGAGCAAAATGCTTTCTTACTTTGGTCGTATAAACTATTCATATAAAGACCGTTACTTGTTTGAAGCCAATCTTCGTGCTGATGCTTCCTCGCGTTTCCATAAGGACAACCGTTGGGGATGGTTCCCTTCTTTCTCCGCCGGATGGCGTATCAGCGAAGAATCGTTCATGAAACCGATAGCTTGGCTGAATAACTTGAAACTGAGAGCTTCGTATGGTACGTTGGGTAATATCAACAATGTAGGATATTATGACTATTTTGAATTGCTGAGCAGCAATGCAAATTATAATTTTAATGATGAGCCGGTGAAGGGGGTGCTTGAAGCACAGATTACTAACAAGACTTTGGGTTGGGAGACTGTAGCTTTGGCGGACTTCGGTTTGGATGTAGATTTGTTCGATAATAAACTAAGTGTGACTGCCGATTATTATATCAAAAATACTAAAGATATCTTGTTGGGCTATAACGTTCCGGCAGAAACGGGTATTTGGACAAAACCGGTTATGAATTTGGCCAAAGTCCGTAATACAGGTTTTGAATTGGCAGCAACCTACCGCAATAAGATTGGTGACCTGTCTTATTCTGTAAGTGGTAACATTGCTACTAATAACAATGAAATCGTAACCTTGGCCGGATCAGACAATATGATACAGAATGGTGGAGATGTAGTCAGATATATTCTGAAAGAAGGAGAAGCCATCGGTTCTTATTATGGCCTGGAAACGGATGGACTGTATACCCAGGAAGAGATTGATGCGGGACATTATTATAAATACGGACGCAAGCCTAATGCCGGTGACATTAAGTATGTACCCCAGCGTGAAAATGTGGAATGGGGAGATGACATTACCGATGATGACCGCACTATTATTGGCAAAGATGTACCCGATTTTACTTATGGTATAAATATCAATTTGCAATGGAAGAATTTTGAATTGTCGGCATTTGGCCAAGGCGTTTCCGGTACCAGTGTGGCTTTTGAGTCAGAACAGGTGTTTGCCTTTATGTTGAATTCTAATCCGAGAAAGTATCATTTAAGTCGTTGGAATGAAGATAATCCGAATCCAAATGCAGCATGTCCCCGTTTGTATGGAGGTAATTACTATGATGAATATAATAAGCATTTCTCTGATTACCAGTTGTTTGATGCCGATTACTTCCGTATTAAGACCATCAGCTTGGGATATATGGTTCCGAAGGATGCGGTAACTCGTTGGGGATTGTCTTCTCTTAAATTCTTCCTTACCGGCGAGAACTTGTTTACCTTCCGTGCCGACAAAGACATGAAGGACTTTGATCCCGAATCCTCTACCGGACGTGGTATCAGTGCTTTTGGTGCTAAATCTGTAGCCTTTGGTGTTAACGTATCATTCTAATTCAAAAAAATAAAATTATGAAATTCAACATTAAATATATCACATTTTCTGCACTGCTGTGTGCATCTATGGTTTCATGTGATTTGGACGTTGTTCCACCTTCTGATATATCTACCGAGACTTTCTGGAAAAACGAGAAAGATGCTTGGAATGGATTGAACGCGTTGTATGCAGAACTCCCGGGCATGGATATCTGGGATGAAATGTATACCGATAACGCGCATAGCCATAAACCGTGGGAAGGTCCCTATGAGTTGGTACAAACCAATGGTATCACGGCAGGGAATGATTTTGGTTATGGTTATAGTACAGTCCGCATAGCCAATAATTTTATCATCAATGTAGATAAATGTGATATCAGTGAAGGACTGAAGGAACGTATGAAGGCAGAAGCCCGTTTCTTCCGTGCCTGGCAGTATTTACAACTGACTACGAAGTTTGGCAAGGCCTATCTTTTTACTGATGTGCCCGAATATAATGCACCTTATGCAAAACGCGATCCGGCAGAAAAAGTACAGGCTTTTATTTTGAGCGAGCTGAATGAAATAGCCGAAATACTTCCTGATGAATATGATGGCAGTTATTTGTATGAGTCAAGCCGTATTACCCGTGCCGCTGCTTTGGCTTTGCGTGCCCGCGCTGCCCTTTATTTCGGTAACTATATAGAGGCTGAGGCTTCTGCCGGCAAAGTGATATCGGAAGGACATCATTCCTTGTTCCGTGTAACTTCTTTGAATGCGGCACAACAGCAGGAAGCTGATGAAATGGAGAAATATATTGATTTTGCTGAAGTGGGTATTGACAAAGACAAGTTTGTAAAAGGATTGTTCAGTTATGAAACCTTGTGGCACAAAGAGAATGCCAATCCGGGTAATCCTGAATATATCCTGACACGTGAATACATGGCAGATGATAATAACTGTGATTGGACTCGTTATACATATATTCGTCCCAGTCAGATGGGATCTGGATACTCTTCTTTTGAGCCCATGCAGGATCTGGTGGATGCCTATTGGAGCATTGATGGAAAAACTCTTCCTGAAATTCCTTCCGAAGAAACCAGACGTGCACGTTTTGCCGATATGTGGATGAAGTATTTTGCAGAGCCGGTGGGAGAAACTTATAAATCGGTTGCTCCGGCAGTGTTCCGTGAAAAGGTGCCTACATTGGACATCAAGTCAATCCCTTATATGCAGGAGTTCCGTAATCGTGACAGCCGTTTGTATGCTTCTATTTTATTTCCATTGAAAGGATGGCAGGAAACGGACTTCTCCGGTGATTTCTATTATATGTGGGATCCTTTGAAAGCCGGATCAGATGGAAATGAATCTTGGACCGGATATAATTACCGTAAGTTGGTTTCTCTTACTCCTTATCAAGGTTGGCAGAGTGTGGAGGATTATCCGATCATTCGCTATGCTGAGGTTTTGTTGACTTATGCTGAAGCTCGTGTACAAAATAATGGTTGGGATGAAAAAGTTCAGCATGCTTTGAATGATTTGCGCGACCGTTGCGGTATGCCCAATGTTCCGAACAGTCTGTCAAAAGATGCGGCTCTTGAGTTGGTACGCAATGAGCGTCGTATTGAGCTGGCAGCCGAAGGTCATCGTTACGATGATATACGTCGTTACGGATTGGAATATTGTCGTGAGGCGATGAATGGCGAAAGTACAGCACCTTGTGGAGGATTTGATCCGGTGAAAAAAGAATGGCAAAAATATGTTGTAATAGATAAAGTATGGGGAGATCGTTTGCTCCTGATGCCTATTCCGACTTCTGCCATGGACGTGAATCCGCTGTTGAAAGATGACCAAAACCCTGGATACTAATGTTTTCTGTTTTCTTCAACTTTTTTGAATAAACAATGAAAAAGGCTTGTTTTTCCATGTCCAATGGACAGCAAGCCTTTGTTTATCCTTCTGAATGACAATGAATGGAAATACATGGATTCTAAAAAAATCACTTCCACTAGGGGGGGAAGGTCCTTTATAGGCGTATTTATTATGTGTTCTTGCATAAACCGATTCATTTATTATTTATTTATAAAACAATTATCATGAAAAAAATCAAACTATTACTCGTAGCCGGCGCATGTGTTGTGCTGAGTGCATGTTCACCTCAGGCTCCTACTGTTCATACGACCGATAAAGGTACGCAATGGGAGTGGAACGAGGGAACTATTGTTGTAAAAAGCCCCGAACGTCCTGCCGGACAAAAAAGCGTGATCGGACTTACTGCTCCTAAAATGGAGGTGGTGCGTGTAGGCTTTGTTGGCTTGGGAATGCGTGGTCCCGGAGCTGTATCGCGTTTCACCCATATTCCCGGCACCCAAATCGTGGCGCTTTGTGATTATGACCCTAAACGTGCGGAAGCATGCCAGAACATTTTAAAGAAAGCTTCTATGCCGAAAGCGGCAATCTACTCGGGTGAGACAGGTTACGAGGAACTTTGTAAACGTGATGATATTGATTTGGTATATATCGCCGCAGACTGGTTGCACCACTTCCCCATTGCCAAATGTGCATTGGAGAACGGCAAGCACGTAGCCATCGAGGTACCTTCTGCCATGAACCTGCAGGAATGCTGGGATCTTGTCAACTTGAGCGAGACAACACGCAAGCACTGCTTCATTCTGGAAAACTGCTGCTATGACTGGTTTGAGATGAATACGCTGAACATGGCGCAGAACGGTGTGTTCGGTGAGGTAATCCGCGCACAAGGAGCTTACATCCACAACCTCAGCGATTTCTGGGATTATTACTGGAAAAACGGTGAAAACGATAAACTGGGCTGGCGTCTGGAATTCAATATGCGTCATCGTGGTGATGTGTATGCTACACACGGCCTTGGCCCTGTGGCACAAGTTTTGGATATTCACCGTGGCGACCGTATGAAGACACTGACTGCCATGGATACCAAATCAGTAGTAGGAAAAGGATTGGTAGAAGCCAAAACAGGTTCAGAATGCACTAATTTCCGTAATGGAGATCACACTACGACTATGATTCGTACCGAAAACGGTAAAGTGATCGAAATACAACACAATGTAATGACTCCGCAACCCTATAACCGTTTGTATCAATTGACAGGTGTGAAAGGGTTCGCCAACAAATATCCTACAGAAGGCTACGCATTGGGAGCTGATCAGCTGAGTGCTTCAGGAGTACAACCCAAGGTGGACAATCTCAGCTCACACGGATTCCTGCCACAAGCTGAAATGGATGCTTTGGTTGAGAAATACCAGCACCCTATTCTGAAGAAGTATGGTGAAATAGCCAAAGAGGTAGGCGGACACGGGGGTATGGACTTTATCATGGACAGCCGTCTGGTATATTGTTTGCAGAATGGTCTGCCTCTGGATATGGATGTGTATGACCTTGCCGAGTGGTGTGCACTGGCCGAACTGGGTGAGATATCTATGGACAATAACTGCGCTGCCGTAGAGTTCCCCGACTTCACTCGTGGAGAATGGAACGTGGTGAAAGGCTACAAGCACGCTTATGCAAGCCCGGAAGAAGAGCAGGCAAGTATGGAAAAAGCCAAAGCATTCACCGCTAAACTGAAAGAACAGGGAGCCAAAGAGTGGACGACGGAAGCTGACAAATAATGTAGCATTTAAGTGAAGTGTATCGAGTTTATGTTGTTCTTAAGCATCTGCTCCAGACTGGAGGACGGGTGGTGTGGATGCTTGGAACAAGGTGAAAGGATATCATGACACTTTCTAAAATAATTTTATAACATTCTATTTAAAAATAGTAACAAGGATAAGGAAAGGGGGAGTGCAGCTGGGGCTGCATTTCCTCTTTGCTATTATTAGAAAGACGTTGCTTTCAAGCCTTTTTCATGCTTGTGTTTTGTTTCAAGTCTATGTTAAAAGAATTTAAACAAATCTGATTAATAGATTGGGCTATTTCCTTTCACTGTATCTTTAAACTTCAATACGATTAATTCTTAATTCTAACTGAAAATGAAATTATTATCTGTTTTATCATTGAGTCTGGTGTTATCGTGCACCACTCTTTCTGCTCAGAAAGTCTATGAAATCTCTGCTTTCGGTCTGAAAGCCAATAGCAGTAAAAATGCCTCTCCGGTTCTTCAAAAAGCGCTTGCCAAGATAAAGGCGGAATATAAGGAAGGTGAGAAGGTAATCCTCCGTTTTCCCGAAGGGCGTTATGAATTTCATGAAAAAGGAGCCGCTGTGCGCGAGTATTATATTTCCAATCACGACCAAACGAATCCCAAGAAAGTAGGTATCGCATTAGAGGACATGAAGAATCTGACATTAGACGGGCAAGGTTCCGAATTTGTATTTCACGGCAGGATGTTGCCTGTTTCCTTGTTGCGTTCCGAAAACTGTCTGTTAAAGAACTTCAGCATCGATTTCGAGAACCCCCATATTGCCCAGGTGAAGATCGTAGAAAACGATCCGCAGGATGGAATTGTTTTTGAACCGGCTCCGTGGGTCGATTATCGCATTGCTAAAGATTCCATATTCGAGGCTTATGGTGAAGGATGGACCATGAGACACTCGTGGGGAATTGCTTTTGACGGGGATACCAAACATCTGGTTTACAATACCAGTGACATAGGTTGTCCGACGAAAGGAGCCAGTGAGGTGGCTCCGCGCCGTATCCATGCTCCGGGGTGGAAAGATGCCCGCCTGGTGCCGGGGACAGTGGTGGCCATGCGTGGCTGGGGACGTCCTACACCCGGTATATTCCTTTCCCATGATGTCAATACAACGATTGAGAATGTGAAGGTACATTATGCGGAAGGCATGGGATTGTTGGCACAGCTTTGTGAAAATATTACACTTGAGAAATTTGGCGTATGTTTGAAAGGGGATGCCGATCCGCGTTATTTTACCACGCAGGCAGATGCGACCCATTTTTCCGGTTGTAAGGGTAAGATTGTGTCTTGCAACGGGTTGTATGAGGGGATGATGGATGATGCCATCAATGTACATGGCACTTATTTGAAAGTGGTGAAACGGGTGGACGACCGTACCTTGGTGGGCCGCTATATGCATGGTCAGTCGTGGGGATTCGAGTGGGGATGCCCGGGTGATGAGGTGCAGTTTATCCGTTCGAATACGATGGAACTGGTCGGAAAACAGAATAAGATCATTTCTATCCGTCCTTATGACAAAGAACAGACCGAAGGCGCGCGAGAGTTCCTGATTACGTTTCAGGAACCGGTAGACCAGGTAATTAATGAACAAAGTGGTTTCGGAATAGAGAACCTCACATGGACTCCTGAAGTTTTGTTTTCCGGCAATGTGATCCGTAATAACCGTGCACGCGGTTCTTTGTTCAGTACCCCGCGCAAGACTATCGTCGAGAATAACTTGTTTGACCATACTTCGGGGGCTGCTATTCTGCTTTGCGGCGATTGCAACGGTTGGTTTGAGACCGGTGCCTGCCGTCATGTCATTATCCGTAAGAACCGTTTTGTAAACGCGCTGACTAATCTGTTCCAGTTTACCAATGCGGTTATCTCCATCTATCCGGAGATTCCCGACCTGAAGGGACAGCAGCAATATTTCCACGGCGGACCCGAGGGTGGCATTGTGATTGAAGACAATGAGTTTGAAACCTTCGACGCTCCTATTCTTTATGCCAAGTCTGTCGATGGGTTGGTCTTCCGCAATAACACCATTAAGTTGAATACGGAATACAAACCGTTCCATCCTAACCGGAACCGCTTCTGGCTGGAAAGGGTGACGAATGTGACGATTGCCGAATAAATATTTTCCCCTTGTTTGCAGAGATGTAGTTACAGGCGGAAGAAAGTCTGAATAGTAAGATTAGATAAAGTTATCAGCTGTAAGGGTGGAAATTTCCTCCTTTACAGCTGATTTTTTTATCGGTCTTATCTTATTGTTTTTTCCCTGTCAGTTTCATGAATCCTAGCCTTGTTGTATAGATAAAATATTTACTAATTTGATTTAGACAACAAGAATTATATTGCTATCTTTGGCAGGATAAAACTAATATTGAATATGAAAAATTGGGTTGTAAAGCTGTTACTGTTACTTTTCATTCCTTCTTTTGTGGGAATTTTGTTCACCGTTATCCTGGGTTTTAATCCGGGTGGTTGGTTACAAATTACGACGTATGCTTTACCTCCGTTACTCACTCTCGCCGGAGGGGCTTTTATCGTTGCTTCAAGATGGAAAATTCCTTTTCTTATATTGATGGCAGCTGCAAGTATGGCCTTTAATATTCCTTTACAGAACTGGCTTTTTCATTCGGCAGATGAAGTGGTGCGTTATCATGCTGTTACCGATTTATATAATTTGGAGAATAATGCTCTGTATTTTACTTTCGATACTCTGGAGGTGGATTATGCCCGAAGGAGCAGTGTGACTGTCACTCGTGAGGTGACACGAAGTATGGGCAGACACCGCTATCGTAAGGAACAGAAGCAATATCATTTCTCTGTAGCTCCTGCATTTACCGATTCATTGCCCCATCATAAGTATGAGGAGCGGGAAGTTAAGGCATGGGTTATTCCGGTGAGGCATGAGAAAGGACAAGCCGTTGTATGTTATGAGCGTTGTATTTTTGATTTAGATGATTATCAGAAAGCCATTGATCGGTCCCGCTGTAAACTCCACCATCCTCAAGCTCCGATTATACGACCTTTGTATTCACAGTTCATTACCCGGCAGGAATGGAAAGGAATCTTTTTGAATGTTGCATGGATTGTACTTTCTGTACTGATAGTACTGGGGGTAATTCTGAATTATCAGGCAGACAGGAGGAAAGCATAATATCGGAACAGACTGTATGAAGGGTACTTTATGAATATTATGATCTTCATGCATGAGGCCTGTCAGTACTATTGGTAAATTCTAGAATGATGTTTTCTTTATATAAAACTTTCCCCGGACATTTCATGACAGAAACATCCGGGGAGAGGTTTTTCATTTTTTATTTATTGAAAAGTTTTATTTTGCCTCTACCTTCAGATTGGATAATTCTGTGTCCTTATGGATGGATGGCAGATTATTCTGTTTTACAACAACAGTATGAACTTTTCCTTTTGCCACTTGCGGCAAAGTGAATTTCTGCTTGTAGATAACCTGTTCCGCTGATGGGCGCAGCAGATAGCCTGTTTCTTTTTCAAAGCGGTTGTATATTCTTACCACAATTTGGTTACTGCCTTTTTGAAGCGGTAGCAGCACCTTTTCCTCGCGGAACTTGCAGCGGTAAGGGTTGAGGTGTTTCATTACCGACTTGCCGTTCAGATAGATTTCGATACCGTTTCCGGCACCTACATCTACTAGAATATCTTGTGCTTTGGGCGATTCTACCTGCTGCATCAGGAAGTAACTTTCCAGAATATTGCTGGGGAACATGGCTTTTTCCTCATTCACTTCTTTCCATTGTCCTTTTCTTACCGGTGCTTTGTCCGGATCAGTATGGATGGTGGCAGGAGCATCGAACAATCCGCTGCCCGGTCCGCAGAAGTAACGCTGACCCCATACGGTCTTGGAAGGCAGGTTTAATGCCTGTGCCTTGCCTGCGTCAAGGGTTACTGTGTAAGGTATTCCATCTACTTCAACCAGTAATTCCTTACCGTTCTCCTGCGGAGTATAGGTAAATTCCAATGCGTTGAGGTTGGATTTGTTGATGCTCCATTGATAGCTCACCGTACTGCGGTAGTTGCTGTAATAATCGAAACAGGAATAACTATAATTGGGAGTGCGCTGTGCAGCCATAGGTTGCGGTTTCACCGGTTGGTCGAACGTGGCGCAAATCACTTGGATGTCTTTTCCGTATGCGTCGGCGGGCAGTGTGAAGATCATCTCCTGTCCTTTCTGAATAGCTTTAATGTCTGCTTTTTGCAGTTTGCATCCCGGCACGTTCAAAGTGATTTTACCATCGGCAGGGCGGTTGCCTGATAAGATGAGGTAGAGGTTATTGCCTTTGCGGGTAATGGTTCCCCATTCGAATTGCTCACGGAAAGGAGAGGCTTCTGTGCCATAAATGGCTTCACCGTTTTTCTTCAACCAGATACCGATTTCTTTCAGCACCTCTCTTTCAAAGGGTACTACGGAACCGTCACCTTTGGGACCGATGTTCAGCAGGAAGTTTCCGCCATGGGAAACTACATTGATCAGGCTGCGTAGTTTTTCCATCGCTTTGGTGTGAACGTCCCCCCTTTTCTGCCAGGAACGGTAGCTCCAGGTTTCATCGAACATGGAAGCAGCTGTTTGCCATGCGGTCTGCAAGGAGCCTTCGGGGTATGTGTTGTCTGCCATGACACTGAAGTCATACTGATCGTTGCCCAACCGGCCGCTTACCATACAGTCTGGTTGCAATCTGTGCACCAGTTGATACAGTTCCTTGCTTTGTTCAGGAGTGTTGGAACCCATGTCAAACCAAAGTTCGGAGATGGGACCGTAGTTGGTCAACAGTTCGGTAACTTGGGCTTTGGTGAATTCATGATGCTGTGGGGTGATGAAATCACAGTTATGGCTGGAGATAGGATAGGCTTGTGGAAAATGCCAGTCTATCAGTGAGAAATAGATGCCGAAGTTGATTCCGCCACGTTTGCAAGCTTCCGCCATCTCTTTTATGAAGTCGCGCTTGCCGGGGGTGGCATCGTATGAATTATAGTCGGTGGTGGCTGTACGGAACATACAGAAACCGTCGTGATGCTTGGTGGTAATGATGATGGAGCGCATACCGGCTTCTTTGGCCAGTGACACGATAGCGTCTGCATCAAACAGGGTGGGATTGAAGCGCAGGGCGGTATCTCCATACCAGTCACTGAAGATTCCCGCAAACGATTGGATTTGTTCACTGTATCCTCGGGTGACGGGGTTGCCTTCCCATACGCCTCCCAGTTCGGAATAAAGACCGAAGTGGATGAACATGGAATACTTGTTCTGATGCCATTTCTCAAATGCTTTTTCCGAGATTTGGGCTGTTGCACCCAGGCTTATGACACAAGCCATGATGAAGGTTAGTAATTTTTTCATGATTGTAATTAGTGGTTAACTGAATGAATATATTGCATAATTTCTGTTTGTTGGTCGGGATGGAACCACACGATGTCTTTGTCCCGTTTGAACCAGGTCATCTGTTTACGAGAGTAAATGCGGGAATTTTGCTTGATTTTCCCGATAGCGAATTCCAATGTCCATTCTCCGTCCAGATACTTGAACATTTCTTTGTATCCTACGGTATTGAGCGAGTTCAGATGCCGGAAAGGATATACCTGCCGGGCTTCTTCCAGCAAGCCGTCCTGCATCATGATGTCCACGCGGCGGTTGATGCGGTCATACAATTCTTCGCGGTCGCGGGTTAATCCTATTTTGATGATGCGGAAAGGGCGTTCCTTGTGAGTACGGGTACGGAAAGAAGTATAAGTTTTTCCGGTCATGTAGCATATTTCCAATGCATGTATTACTCGTTTGGGATTTTTCAAATCCACTATTTTGTAATATTCGGGGTCCAGCAGCCTTAGTTCGGCGCACAGAGTGTCCAGCCCTTCCTGTTCGTAACGTCGTAGCATCAGCTGGCGTGTTTCATTGTCTACAGTGGGGATATCATCTATGCCTTTGCAAATGGCATCTATATACATCATGGAACCTCCGGTCAGTATTACAGTGTCATGGTTTTGGTATAGGATTTCCAGTTGTGCCAGTACGTCTGCTTCGTATTGTGCGGCGCTGTAATAATCTGTTAGCTGTAATGTTCCGACAAAATAATGAGGAACACGCGCCAGTTGCTCGGGGGTAGGGGCGGCAGTTCCTATCTTCAGGTCTGCATACAATTGGCGTGAGTCTGCCGAAACAATGGAAGTCCGGAAGTGTTCGGCAATGGAAAGGCTTAGTTCGGTCTTTCCTACACCGGTAGGGCCGATAAGGACGATAAGGGTGTCAGGCATGGTGTTTATAAAAAGAGAGGGGCGGACGTGTAACGTCCGCCCCCGTTAAGATTAATAGTTTTCTTGCTCATAAGGGTCCGGTGAGGAGGCACCGCCCATATCAAATCCTTCGGGATCAAAGTCTTCCATATCGAAGTCCTGGTCGCCGTAGAAATTCTCGTCTATATCCAGATTTCCGCTATTGCTTTTTGCCATCATTTCGTCAAAGTCGACGGTTTGTTTCGGGGCTTCTCCGGCTTTGCGCGAACACACTGCTTTGTCAAGGTCTTTGCCGGTGATGATTTCCGACAGTTCAATGAAAAACACTCGTTCTGCCAACGGGTCGAATACATACAGCAATTTTTGCTTTTCGTCTTCCACCAAATCACTCAAGCGGGTTTCTCTCATGATGTAGCTGTCTTCTTCCGAACTGCTTCCCATATCTTCCAGTGTGATTTCCTGGTCTTTCTCCCAGTCGTCATCACAAATGAAGAAAGAGGTCATCTGGTCATCTTTATATCCTGCCGCTTTCAATATTGCTTCGTGCAAATCAAAGAAAGTTGCTTCCGAGTCTATCTTTATTTCTCTTATAAAATCATCGACTTCATCAGAGATTAGTGTAAATCTGTAAATCATATATTTATACTGTATATACTATATAACTTTTTTTTCGTGCAGTAAAGTTATAAAAAACTTTGTTATCTGATGATACCTCTTTGAGAATTTTCTATGAAAGAAATAATATATTCTATTTCTTTGCTCATAGGTATTTCTTTGCGTACTTGTTCCAAGGCATCGGTAACGTTCATGCCATTTTGATAAATAATGCGATAGGTGTTGTGTATATTCTCTATTAGTTCATTAGAGAATCCGCGGCGGCGGAGTCCTACGATATTGATTCCTGCGTAGGCAATGGGTTCGCGCCCTGCTATAATATAAGGAGGAATGTCCTTGCTGAAACGTGAACCGCCCTGTACCATTACATAACCGCCTACCCGGCAGAATTGGTGCATCAATACGGCGCCGCTGATAATGGCGTTATCATCAATGATAATTTCACCTGCCATCTTGGTGGCATTGCCTATGATGCAACCGCTGCCTATGATGGCATCATGTGCTACGTGTACCCCTTCCATCAACAGGTTGTTACTGCCCACTATGGTTTTGCCTTTAGCCGCTGTACCACGATTGATGGTTACATTCTCGCGAATGGTGTTGTTATCACCTATTTCGGCAGTCGTTTCTTCACCGCGGAATTTCAAATCCTGGGGAATAGCGCCTATAACAGCTCCCGGAAAAATGGTGTTGCCGTTCCCTATGCGTGAGCCATACAGTATATTGGCGTTAGGCATGATTGTGTTGTTATCACCGATAACTACATTCTTGTCGATAAACACAAAAGGACCGATTTCTACATTCTCACCAATTTTTGCTTCGGGATGTATATATGCTAATGGACTAATCATGTTGTTTTTTTAGTGGTTATTTATTTTTTACTATTTGTGCCATAAACTCGGCTTCGCAGACTACTTTCTCGCCTACAAACACATATCCTTTCATTGTGGAGATGCCCCGGCGGATAGGAGCCAACAATTCAACACGGAACAATAAAGTGTCTCCCGGCACTACTTTCTGGCGGAATTTCACACCGTCTATTTTCATGAAGTAGGTGGAGTATCTTTCGGGTTCGTCCACTGAATTAAGAACAAGCAGACCACCGCATTGTGCCATGGCTTCTACTTGAAGCACACCCGGCATGACAGGTTCCTGTGGAAAGTGTCCCTGGAAGAAGGGTTCGTTGGCGGTTACGTTTTTCACACCGACAATGTGATTGGCGCCAATGGCAACGACTTTGTCCACTAGCTGGAAAGGATAACGGTGCGGAAGCAGTTCGCGGATGCGGTTGACATCCATGATGGGAGCTTCGTTGCAGTTATAGGACGGAGCCTGTATTTCGTGAAGTTTGATTTCTTTGCGTATCTGGCGGGCAAACTTGTTGTTGATGGTGTGCCCCGGACGGGTGGCGATGATACGTCCCTTGATGGGTTTGCCTATCAGTGCCAGGTCGCCGATGATATCCAACAGTTTGTGGCGGGCCGGTTCGTTGTCCCATACCAAGGGAACATGGTTGATGTAGCCCAGTTTGGTGGCGTCCATGTGGGGAACCCCCATGACGTCTGCCAGCTTGTCGTAGTTTTCCTGGCTCATCTCTTTTTCGTAGATTACGATGGCGTTGTCCAGATCGCCTCCCTTGATCAGTCCGGCGCCCAGCAATGGTTCTATTTCGCGGACGAATACAAAGGTACGCGCGGAAGCTACCTCGGTGGGGAATTTAGCCATGTCTTCCAGTGTGGCGAACTGATTGGACAGTATTTTAGACTGATAAGAGATCAGTGCATTCACACTGAAATTTTCGTCCGGAAGAACAATGATGGAAGATCCGGTTTCCTCGTCCCTGAATTCGATTTTTGATTTTATGATATAGTAATCCTTGACAGCATTCTGTTCTTCGATTCCTACACGCTGTATATTTTCTACATACGCTTTAGCACTGCCGTCCAGAATAGGGAATTCGGGACCGCTTACCTGAATCAGGCAGTTGTCTATACCAGCTGCATAAAGAGCTGCCAAAGCATGTTCTACTGTACTTACTTTTATTCCGTTTTTCATCAGCACAGTGCCGCGGGTAGTATCACCTACGTTTTCTGCTACGGCATCAATTATTGGTTGTCCTTCAAGATCAATTCGTTGGATTTTATACCCGTGGTTGTCCGGTGCAGGATTGAATGTCACCGTCAAGTTTACTCCGGTGTGAAGGCCTTTTCCATTTAAAGAAAAACTGCCTTTTAATGTCTTCTGTTTCAACATGGGGTTTATTTATTTAGTTGTTTTTTTAATTCTTCTATTTCTTTCTGCATGGCGTTCAGTGTGGTGTAAATTTCGGGCAGTTTTTTGTATACGGCCGATGATTTCATGAAATTCTTGGCATCGATGGCCGGAGTGCCTAGAATTTGCTCGTTGGATTTCACGTTACCGGGAACGCCTGCTTGTGCGCCGATACCTACCTTGTCACCTATCTTAATATGTCCGGCTAGTCCTACCTGTCCGCCAAACATGCACCATTCACCTACTTTGGTGGAACCGGCAATACCCACCTGTGATGCCATGACAGTGTGGCTTCCTACTTCCACATTGTGTGCTATCTGGATCAGGTTATCCAGTTTCACTCCTTTATGTACAATGGTGGCACCCATGGTGGCACGATCTACGCAGGTATTAGCACCAATCTCTACATTATCTTCTATGATGGCAATACCTATTTGTGGAATTTTTTCGTACCCTTCGGGAGAAGGTGCGAATCCGAATCCATCAGCACCGATTACGCAGCCTGCATGCAGGGTACAGTGGTTTCCTACCAAGCAGTCGTGATAGATGGTGGCATGTGGATAAAGTGTACAATTATTACCTACTTTGGCATGGCTTCCTACAGTAGCGTGCGGGTGGAGGGAAGTGTTGTCACCAATCTCAGCACCATCGCCTACGCAGGCAAACGGAGCGATATATACATCCTTCCCCAACTTCGCAGTGGGGGCAACGTATGCCAGCGGATCTATACCAGTCTTTTTAGGTTTGCTCATTTCATAGAGGGTTAGTAGTTTAGCCAGACTTTCGTAGGCGTTGTCTACCTTGATTAAGGTAGCTTTTACTTCTTGCTCGGGAACGAAATCTTTGTTTACCAACACAATGGTAGACTGAGTATCGTAAATGTAATGAGTATACTTAGGATTTGAAAGAAAAGAAATCGCTCCCGGCACGCCTTCCTCTATTTTAGCAAAAGTATGCACAGTTGCGTTTTCATCGCCAACAATAATTCCCTGGATGTATTCCGCAATTTGTTTAGCTGAGAACTCCATAATACTGTCTAATTCTTTATGTTCTAAATGTTTCAGTTTTGTTACTTGCGTGTTACATGTTAGTGTAAACACATCATTAATTATGCAAATTACGCATTTTTTTTTTATATATCCGTACAATTCGCTAATTATTTAATGTCCGTCGTTTTCGGAACGCAGGTAACATATATAATATTTTTTGACTTTTCGGGAGAGAAGAGAGATGTTGAGCATATCCGAAGCCTTGGCTATATCGCGGGTGCTTCCATCTTTATAGATGATTTCAATACTGTCATCCTCCTTTTTATACATATTGTTTTCTATACTGGATATGGATAGGAAGTATTTTGCTTCTTTCTTGTTGATATTCAGTCTCTTACTTATTCTTGAAAGAATTTCTTCTTTTCGTGCTTTTGTGATGGAAGAGGAGGTTACCTCTACTTTGAATAGTTTCCTGTTAATCATTCCACGACTCAGAGTGGACAATACCACATCGCTGTGATTGCTCCAAACTTTCAGTGCAGTCCATATGTCATTATCATCTAATTGAATAAAATTTTCAATACAATCCGGACTGTTATAAAATTCTTTTTTATCAATAGGATGGTATAAAAAGAATCTTAAAGCGGGTGAGGCGAACAGCTCTACGCCACGTAAGGCTAATTCCTTTGCTCGTGTCAGAGTGTTGACCAGCATTTTTTCACTGGCAACGGAGGTCTTGTGCAGATATACCTGCCAGTACATCAGGCGGCGGGACATCAGGAAGTTTTCGATGGAGTAAATGCCTTTGGATTCTACTACCAGGTGATCGTCTTTTACATCAAGCATTTTGATGATGCGGGCGGACCCGATATTGCCTTCGGATACACCGGTATAGAAACTGTCACGCCGCAGATAGTCCAAACGATCCATATCCAATTGACCGCTGACCAGTTGGTGCAGGAATTTCTTGGGATATTCATCTTTGAATATCTGTATGGCAAGATTGAGTTGACCTTTCATGTCCTTGTTCATTCGTTCCATCAGCATCAAGGAGATTTCTTCATGTGAAACGCCTCCTGCCAATGTGTTTTCCAGCACATGGGAGAAGGGACCGTGTCCGATGTCGTGTAACAGGATGGCAGCTTGTACGGCTTCCGCTTCGCTGTCAAAGATGAAGTTACCTTTGGCGGTAAGGTGCTTGATCGTTTCGCTCATTAAGTGGAAAGCGCCTAATGAGTGTTGGAAACGGGTATGTTGTGCTCCCGGATATACGGCAGAGGACAGGCCCAGTTGCTTGATGCGGGTAAGACGTTGCAGCAATGGGTGACATACAATGTCATATAGTAACCCCTTCGGGATGTTGATAAACCCGAAGACGGGGTCATTTATAATTTTTCGGTCACTCATGGGGAATAATTATTCAGTGTGCTGATATGCTTAAACCAATGTATTACGCTATGTATCTACCTGGTAATTTGCATATTAGCACATTGTTTTATTGGCACATTATTTTCTCCATCTGTGCCTGGACTTTCTGAGCTTCTTGTCCTGCTACAGTCGCAAAATTCTCAGTTTTATCCGCATAGATAATGGCACGGCTTGAATTAACAATAAGTCCACAGGTACTATTCATGCCATATTTGCAGACTTCCTCTAGAGAACCTCCTTGTGCGCCGATTCCAGGTACAAGCAGGAAGTGGTTGGGAACAATTTTACGGATGTCTTCGAAAGCGCGTCCTTGTGTGGCACCTACTACGTACATCATGTTTTCATCGTTGGCCCATTCTTGTGATTTGCGCAATACTTTTTCGAAAAGGCGTTCGCCGTTGGTGTCCTCGGTCAGCTGGAAGTCGTGGGAACCCTTGTTGCTGGTAAGCGCTAGCAGGATTACCCATTTGCCTTCGTAACTCAGGAAGGGAGTCACGCTGTCTTCACCCATGTAAGGAGCTACGGTGACTGAGTCAATGTCCAGCTCTTCAAAGAATGTGCGGGCATACATGGCCGAAGTGTTTCCGATATCGCCACGTTTTGCATCGGCAATGATGAATTGGTCGGGATAGTTTTCCTTGATGTAGGATACAGTCTTTTCGAAAGCGATCCATCCTTTTACGCCCATGCTTTCATAAAAGGCCAGATTGGGTTTATAGGCGATGCAATAAGGGGCGGTAGCGTCAATGATGGCTTTGTTGAAAGCGAAGATAGGATCTTCTTCTTTTAACAGATGTTCGGGGATCTTCTTTATGTCGGTGTCCAGTCCTACACAGAGGAATGATTTTTTCTTTTGGATATTTTCAAATAATTGTTGCTTGTTCATTGCTATGTTTACAGTTTATGGTTTACGATATTTAAATTATAATTCGCTCTCTTTCAAACGTTCGGCATTCTCGGCTACAGTCAAATGGTCAATGCAGTCTTGAATGTCGCCATCCATAAAGGCGGCCAAATTGTAAATGGTATAGTTGATGCGGTGGTCGGTGATACGTCCTTGCGGATAATTGTAGGTACGTATTTTTGCCGATCGGTCTCCGGTAGATACCATTGTTTTTCGTTTGCTGGCAATGTCGTCAATGTACTTTTGGTGTTCTTTATCATATATAAAGGTACGCAGGCGAGAAAGGGCTCGTTCTTTATTCTTCGGCTGGTCACGGGTTTCGGTACATTCTATCAGGATTTCCTCTACTATTCCGGTGTTGGGGTTCTTCCAGTTGTAGCGCAGGCGTACTCCGGATTCCACCTTATTTACGTTCTGTCCGCCGGCACCACCGCTTCGGAAAGTGTCCCATTTGATTTCCCCTTCGTTAATTTCCACATCAAAAGGCTCGGCTTCGGGTAAAACGGCGACTGATGCGGCTGAAGTATGTACACGTCCTTGGGTTTCGGTGGCTGGTACACGTTGCACACGATGTACGCCCGATTCATATTTCAGAGTGCCATATACTTTATCTCCGGTTACGGAGCAGATAATTTCCTTAAAACCTCCTGCTGCTCCTTCATTGGCGCTGGATACTTCCAGTCTCCAACCTTTTGTCTCGCAGTATTTGGAGTACATACGGAACAAGTCGCCTGCAAAAATGGCGGCTTCATCACCTCCCGTACCACCGCGTATCTCCAGAATGGCATTTCGGTCATCTTGCGGATCCGCAGGAACGAGTAACAGTTTGATTTCCTCTTCCAGTTCTGGGATGCGGACTTCGCAGAGATTTGCCTCTTCGCGTGCCATCTCTTTCATCTCCGGGTCGGATTCGTTAGTCATGATTTGTTTGGCCTCTTCCAGTCCATTCAGGCATTGTATATATTCTCTACGGGCTTTCATGATGTCATTCAAGTCCTTGTATTCCTTGGTGAGCTTGACATAACGTTTTTGGTCAGCTATGACATTAGGGTCTGTAATGAGGGTGGAAACTTCCTCAAAGCGAGCCACTAACCCGTCTAATTTCTCAAGTAATGTATTATTGTTTTCTGCCATTCTTTTCTAAACATTTATTTGCGACATACCAAGTGAGTAATATCCACCCAAGTATGGCAAGTACTTTTCTTACTGTATATAGTATGTCATGCCAAGTTGTTTCATGACCCCATGCGGTAGAGATGAAATACAACTCGCGTATTGTATCAATCGTAACTAATGAGCATATTATTGCTCCTATGCCATAAAAAAATCTTTTTTTCAATGTAGCAGGTTTGGAAGCGTTATTATAATATTGCTTGTCAGTATTTGAATTCTCCAAACTCACTTTTGATAATTAGCTCCTTCTTGTCACTTTCTTCTATACGTCCCACGATCTTCGCGTCAATATTGAATGACTTGCTGATGGCGATCACCTCTTCGGCATGTTCGGGTGAGAGGTAAACTTCCAGGCGGTGGCCCATATTAAATACTTTGTACATTTCTTCCCAATCGGTGCCGCTTTGTTCCTTGATGGTTTTGAACAGAGGGGGAACGGGGAACAGGTTGTCCTTTACTACACGGCAATTGTTTCCTACAAAGTGCAGGACTTTGGTTTGAGCACCGCCTGAGCAGTGAACCATTCCGTGAATTTCAGGTCGGAGCGCATCCAGTAATTTCTTCACTACCGGAGCATAGGTACGGGTAGGTGAGAGTACCAGCTTTCCTGCATCCAGCGGACTTCCTTCCACAGCATCGGTCAGCTTCAAATTGCCACTGTACACTAGTTCTTCGGGTACTGCCTTGTCATAGCTTTCGGGATACTTCTCGGCCAGGTATTTTGCGAACACGTCGTGGCGGGCGCTGGTGAGTCCGTTGCTGCCCATGCCTCCGTTGTATTCTTTTTCATAGGTAGCCTGTCCGTAAGATGCCAGACCTATGATGACGTCACCCGGGCGAATATTGGCATTGTTAATGACATCGGTACGTTTCATGCGGCATGTTACGGTAGAATCTACGATGATGGTACGAACCAAGTCACCTACATCAGCAGTCTCGCCTCCGGTAGCGTATACGCCTACACCCATTTCGCGAAGTTCGGCCAACAGTTCATCCGTTCCGTTGATGATAGCGGAAATGACTTCACCCGGAACGAGTAGCTTATTACGGCCGATAGTTGATGAAACCAGAATATTATCTACTGCACCTACACACAACAAGTCATCGATGTTCATAATCAGTGCATCTTGTGCAATGCCTTTCCATACGCTTAAATCGCCGGTTTCTTTCCAATACAAATAAGCCAGTGATGATTTGGTACCTGCACCGTCAGCGTGCATAATGTTGCAATATTCAGGATCTCCGCCTAGAATATCGGGGATGATTTTACAAAAAGCTTGCGGAAAAATACCTTTGTCAATGTTCTTAATGGCGTTGTGCACATCTTCCTTGGATGCTGACACACCGCGCTGCATGTATCGTTGATTGCTCATGAGTTATATATTTTATTCAATTGAATGTGCAAAAATAGTTATTATTTTGCTTATAGCCTTGAGTTTTATGAAAATAAAAGAGGAGAAGGGATTTATTCTGTTCCCATATTATTGCCGTTCCTGTTTTAGATTTATTGTTATGCTCTTATTTTTTAGACAAGTAAATTTAATATGTATATCGAACAGGCATTAATATCATACACTATTTATATGTTACAATGCCTTGTCAATATAGCGTTATAAAGAAAGACGCATAGTACAACCACCCCCCATCAATATCAAAGATCTTAAAGACTATAAAAGAAAACACGGCCTAATTTAACGTGAAATATAAAATTCCCCCGTCATCTCATCGTCTTCATTATCAGTATGTTCCGGTGTGAAAATATCTGTAAAGGCCCCGAAACGGTTGGTAATCGCCGGTCAATGTACCACATTGCGCCCACCATACCCATAGCGGCAAAACTCCAATAGATGTACCTTGCCGGCAGTATGTTACCATGAAAATAGCCTTATGGCTTTATTGCTTCACCTGTGTGAAGCGGCAGTTTCACACAGGTGACAACGGCTCTTCACCCGAATGATAGGGCCTGTTCATCTGGGTGATGGTACAGATGGTGCACTCTTCTTGCACGGATACTGCCGTAAATATACCAAGATTACGTATCCAATATGACAACCGGCATCTGACGAGCTGGCTTCCGCAAGGAAAAACGAAAAAAAACACTTTGTGGGGATACAGAAAATTCTGTCACTGCATATCGTTGTATATCAGTATAATGCGGTGGCGGAACAAAAACATTGCAGTGCGGAAATAAAAAATAACAGTACGTAAAGTTTTATCAGATTATAACTTAATGACAAAGATGGATATGCCCGGCAGACAAACTTTTTGAGAGCCGGGCATCTGCAACGACATAATGTGTCATGCCAAAGAAGCAGTTTGCATTTTATTTTAGATTTTCATCAGTTTGATACAACCGATTGAAGAATAAACTTTTAGCGTAGTATTTGAGAAACAGAGGTAACGATTTAGTAACCGTGCGAATATCAGCGATTTGCGGTGCTATGCTGTCAAACAACTCTTTGCATTTATAAAGTTAATAAAATTATTCGGGGAATAATGCTTACTATCAAAAAAACTGCATCCTATCTTTGTAGATAGTCCATATAAAAAGAATGCAACCTCACAAATTATAGCTATCTTTGTGATTGAAACTCAATGCATCAATTACAATGGCAAAAATTACCGTTCAAAATACAGATATTAGCGTTGTCAAATACAATGAAGAAGACTATATCAGCCTTACAGACATGGCAAGAAGCCAACTGCAAGATGAGCATGGAAACATTTTTGCTAAAATGAATACTTCTGCCTTTATCGTAGAAGATAAAATTCATGCAATATATGAAAATGGGAAATTGTACTTTCAAAGTTATACAATTGCAAATCAAATATTTTCGCTAATAGATTTTGTTACAGAAGCCACAAATACAGAAATTGAATCATTTGGCGAAATAAAAGGTATAGATGTAAATGCAGAGAATATAAAACATATCGCAAACATAAAAACTCGTCGACTCATAAAATTATTATCTAGCACAAACAACATTGCTACTTTTATGCGAAAGACGTCTCGAACGAAAACAAGTTTTTTAAAGAAATATGGAATCAATGCACAAATTAATGGGAACAATGAGTTAGTGTTACCGACCAATAATGTTGTTGAGCCAAATCGTACTTTAGAATTTCTTAATGAAGATATATTTAGAGGTTTCATCACTGATAGCCTTTATCGTTCAAATTCCAAGAAAAAAGACAATCGCTAATCATGAGTGAGAATAACAAAATAATACTCTATCAAGACGATAATGAGATAATACGTGTGTCTGTTCGCTTTTCCGATGAAGATTTGTGGCTGACACAGAATCAGTTGGCGGAAATATATTGTACTACACAACAGAATATCAGCCAACATGTAGATAACATCTATAAAGACGGAGAATTATTCACAGAAGCAACTAACAAGAAATTCTTGTTAGTTCGTCGGGAAGGCAATCGTCAGGTGAGACGTAACATTGACCATTACAATCTTGACATGGTTATCGCCTTGGGCTATCGTGTGCAATCTCAGGTTGCAACCCGTTTTCGCCGTTGGGCGACTCAACGGCTTCATGAATATATCCAAAAGGGATTTGCTATGGATGATGAGCGGTTGAAGCAAGGGGGTAATCGTTACTTCCGTGAGTTGCTGCAACGCATCAGGGATATTCGTAGTAGTGAACGTAACTTCTGTCAACAAGTTGCGGACATATATGCTTTTTCAACCCGCAATCCCGAGCGATACGTTGCAGCGTGCGGTTCATGTTGTCGCAGACCGATGGCACGGGAAAGACGAGGTTGTTTTTCGATGTGGGACGGTAGTTTTCGATCAGTTGTTGGGCGATGGGCAGCAGTTTGATATGGAACGGCGTTCCGGTTTTCTGACGGTGCGCGATGATTCAGCTGTCCCCGTCGAACGAGGTTTTAATATGATCGAAGGTCAGTTTCTTCATATCTGAATAAGACAAACCGGTGAAACAACAGAATACGAAAATATCTCGCACGTTTCCCAACCGCAGATTCGGCATCGGCTTGGCGATCAGCATCTCGATCTCTTTTTTCGTTAGATGTTCTTTCGGCGGTGGCGCAACTTCTTTCAGTTTATAGTTCTTAAAGGGATTCTTCTCGATCCATTCGTTACGCAGGCAATAGAGTATGAAATTTCGCAGGCAATCCAGAATGTTGATGGCACCGTTGTGGTGGCAACGGTGGGCGGTCTGCAAAAAGGTATTGAATCCGTCGAGATAGCCATAGGTCACCTCTGTCAACCGAATATCTTCTTTCTTGTACTCCAAACGTGTATATTCATGGAGGTAGCGGCAAAGACGATAATACTTGTTGGAGGTCAACTGCGTGATTCGTACGCCGACCTCTTTTTGTCGCTTCTCGCAATAAAGCATCAGCTCGGCCAGCAACATACGAACCTGCTTGCCGGGACTTTTCAGCCGCTCTTTGATTTCGATGGCATTACCCTCGAACCCTTCGGCTTGCAAGGTACGGTAGATCTCGATGACTTTCGCTCGGAAATCGTCGATGTAGGCATTTACTTCATAGGAGAGTCTGTCTCGCCCTGTCGCTCGTCCTTTGGCGGGATCCCACTTATCGACCGCCGTACGACATTGGGTATAAATCTCTTTGGCGATCCCATTGACCGAGATTCTCGCCATGATCGGCGCCGTCCCGTTCTTCATCACACGATCGCGACGCAGGAAGAACGAAACGAAGAAAGTTTTTCTGTTCAGCATTTTCAATCTGTTTTTTGTGAATCAAATACGATTGAAAAGCTCGGAAAGTTTTGTGCAAATAAGCGTTATTCAGCGTATTACGCTCATTCAAATCTACCGATAAACATTCAAATCTGCCATGTACACACTTTGGTAGATGGAGAGCGTGCCTTTTTCGGAACTACCCTGCTTCGGTAAAGATTGCGATCTCTTAATATAAGGTGTTGATAAACAGGTTAAAATACTCTTGTTTGCGGCGAACAGCCCAAAAAAAGTCCTCTTTCGAGGACTGAAAAGTGCGGATAAAGGTGCTTCCGTACGAATGTAAGCCCGATGTATATCAACGAATTGCGACGGTTTTTCGGCTTCCGTCCCCGCATCGCCTACTGTCATTTTGCACGGTCTTGCGCCCGCCTGCCCGTTTCGCCTGCGCGGCCGCCGTATCTCCTTGCATGACATTATATTATTCTAATTGAATTATGCGGTTTGGATAATATCTTCCGGTTAATGCCCGATTACTGACGATGTGAATGCAGAGTATGGATATTTGTTTGTATAGTTCGGTTTTCGTATCTTTGTTTTGCTTTAATTTTAAATTGTTTTTATTATGAAACTGAGGTTGTGTTTTTTTATGCTTGCATTAGGGATATGCGGAGCAGTCGTGCAAGGTTGTGATGACAATGATGATAACTTGGATGTTCTTGATAAATTGCAGGCTGCATTTTCTCAGAAATATCCGGAAGCCAGTCCGAAATGGAAAACCCGGAGTAATTATTACATTGCGGATTTCCAGAACCAGAATTATGCAGCCGAGGCCTGGTTTACTTCCGATGCCGTTTGGCTGATGACCGAAACGGATCTTCCTCATGCGTCTTTGCCTGAGGCTGTTAAAAATGCGTTCAAGAACAGCGAATATGGACAGTGGAGCCTGGATGATGTGGATATGTTGGTGCGAGAAGGCATGGAGCCGGTCTATGTTTTGGAGGTAGAGCAGGGCCCGCGGGAGATGGATCTTTATTACAACGCGGAGGGAATTCTGATCAAGGTGGTGGAAGATTCCGAGGATGATTCCGAGGATTATCTGCCGATTGAACTTCCCGAAGAGGTGAAAAATTTTCTGCAGGAGAAATATGCGGCATCCAAAATTGTTGAAACGGATCAGGAGCACGGGCAGTTTGAGGTGGATATTATTCATGACGGAGTTGCCAAGGAGGTGCTTTTTGACAACAGCGGGAATTGGCTTTCCTCATCTTGGGAGATCAGTCTGGATACTCTTCCGGAAGTCGTTAAAACTGCGATCCGGCAGGAAATTAACGATAAGTATGTCGGTTATGAAACCGACGATGAGCCGGAACTGGTAGAAACGCCGGACGGGAATTATTATCGAATCGAGCTGGAAGCGGAAGATGACAGGGAGGTGATTCTCAAAATCCGGGAAGACGGATCTTTACTGCAGTAGATTCGTTTGAATAGGCATACCGACAGGCAGATTTTCATCTGCCTGTCGGTATGTTCGTATTATATCATTTGTTTTAATAGAACGATTTACCTATGAAAAAAATCGGTTTGCTGCTATTTTTGCGGTATTCACTTGCTCTTTGTCCGCACAAAATAGGCTTTCCGTCTTTATCGGAAATTCCAATCGGTATGCTTCGGTCGATTTGTCGGATTTCCGTCGGCGCCTCTGTGTGGAATACGATATTTCGGCAGAATCGCTCAATGATTATTACCGGCGTTGCGGCAGAGATTGGGGGCATGTGGGCCTTGCACTGGAGATCGCCTGAACCTCGGGACGAAGCATGCGCGATGTCTGTGACCATTACAAACGTTATAAATGTGAGGGCTGGGGGCGGATTCTGATCGAACTGAGAATCGGTCCCGAGTCGTCGTATCGTGTTCCGTTCTATGATCGGGTGCATTGTTATAGCGATTACTGGCACGAGCATTACGACTCCTATTGCAAACGGCATGGGAAGTATCTCCGCACAAGCACGGGTATAAGAAACACCCGAAATACGGGAAGCGGAAATACGGGAGATATCATGACGACGACGATGACGATTGAGTGACCGGTAATAATTCCATATAAATCATTATACGTATAATTGTTTTATGAAAAAGATTTTATTGGTTCTTGTTTGCAGTTTGTTTGCTTTCGAGACGGTTTCGGCTCAAGGGAAAAACGCCGTGGGATTACGGTTGGGAGATGGCGTGGAATTTCTTTATCAATGCGATCTTTCGTCTCGGAATTTTTTGCAATTCACGCTGGCGACTCCTCATTTTGAAGGGCTGTCCGTTACGGGAATCTATAATTGGCGCTGCTGCCGGTGGAATTGGACACCCCAGACTTGCGATTGGTATCTGAATGTCGGTGTGGGTGGAGCCTTGGGGCTTTATGACTTTGACGATTCGGGTTTTTTGCTCGGTGTGGCCGGCTCCTGCGCTTTCGGCTGTCATTTCAAAAATGCCCCGATCTCTTTGGAGGTAGATTACCGTCCTGTGATCGGAGCTGTGATCGGCGGTGGACATGACGGCTTCTTTGATCCCGGATTCTGGAATTTCGGATTGTCCGTCAAATTCCATTTTTGAAACTATGAATGATCGTTATATATTCTTAATAGCCGTTTAAGTAGGAACGGCTATTCGATAAATCTCTGAACACGAACTGTATTGAAAAACAAATAAAAAGGTAGAAAAAACGAGAGATTTATTTTTGGTACTGATATACATATCTACACTGGAAAATCTTAGAAAGGTTAGTTCGAAAATCTTATGATTCTAACCTCTTGTAAATTACGTCAAAATGGTATTTCTGTTAAGTTCTGAAAGTCTTGTCCATTTCTGGAAATTGAAGTTATTTTCCCATTCTTTCCCTTTTTCCGTTTGGTGGCAATACAGGAGAATCACAAATGTCATTTGATTTATTTAAATAATGGATTATACCTATTTATACAAACATAGCTATCAGAGAATTGATGAAATTCAAAATTTGCTACCATATGATATCTTCATATCCAGCTATGTAAATTCACAGAGAGTGCAGGAGCCTGCAGATAACATTCAAGCAGGTCAAAAAATATGGTTTGCAACAGAAGAAGAAGGTCGGGATCTATATCTATCTGGAAAAGATGTTACGTTTGTCAAAGCGAATGAAGATTATGCTCCAATTACAGAAAAATTAGACACATTACAATTATCTGGCAAGTCTGTTTGTGTGGATGCAACTGGTTGCAGGGGCCCGTATTTGATGTTTCTAATGCGGTGCATGTCTATGTATAAGATTAATAAGTTTGATATATTATATACTGAACCCACACAATATAGATGTGCTTAAAACACTCAATTCTCTGACTTTTTTACGAAGTAAAACAGATGCATGGAAGGTCTGGTATCCATACGTCAAAGGACGACAATGATTTGCTTATTATAGCAGCAGGATATGATCATAGTCGTATTGTAGAGTGGCAACCAAAAAGAAAGGATGCAAGAAAAAAAGTGTTGTTATTTGGTTTTCCAGCCATTAGTCCTGGTATGTTTCAGGAAAATATCTTAAGAGCGCATGAGGCTGAAGCGGCTATAGAAACGGAGTGCTTTAAAGATATGGACTCGAATATATATGCACCAGCATATGATCCATTTGTTACAGCGCAGGCTATAAGTGAGTACGTTGAAAAGCAGAATAAGCGAGCACCCATTACAAATATCTACCTGTCCCCATTATCTACGAAACCTCATGCTCTTGGTATGGCTTGTATTTTTTATGGGAACATGGATTTAATAAAAACATTAGTCTGATTTATCCGTATTGTCAACAATATATAACTGATAATTCCGATGGAATTGCTCGTATCTGGCGATATGAAATTCAACTACCTTAAGTAAGAGAAAGCTAAACTATTAATATCGTAACACGAAGTAATAAAAATATATTTAAAGTTTATTGTGGGATTATAGGATAACCCAATTATATATTATAGTATGTTTGCAGTAAAGAAGACAATACAAATATGGCAAAGATTACGGTACGGGACACAAATGTTACAGTTATATTGCTCAATGAGAACGACTATATCTGTCTGACGGACATCGCGCGATACAAGAGCGACGACTCGAATGCGGTGATCGGCAATTAGTTGCGCAATCGGAATACGATCGAATATCTCGGAATTTGGGAAAGCCTGTATAATCCGGATTTCAAACCCCTCGAATTCGAGGGGTTTAGAAAGGAGGCCGGACTGAATGCCTTTACCCTGTCGCCGCAAAAGTGGATCAATACGACCAATGCCATCGGTATCATTTCCAAATCGGGGCGTTACGGAGGAACCTATGCTCATAAGGATATTGCGTTCAAATTTGCGAGCTGGATTTCCGTAGAATTCGAGTTGTATATCGTCAAAGAGTTCCAGCGGCTGAAAGAAGAGGAACAGAAACAACTCGGCTGGAGTGCCAAACGCGAACTGTCCAAAATCAACTACCGCATCCATACCGACGCGATCAAACAAAACCTGATTCCGGCCGAAGTGACCGCGAAACAAGCGAGCATCATCTATGCCAACGAAGCCGACGTGTTGAATGGGGCCATGTTCGGCATGACTGCAAAGACGTGGCGCGAGCAGAATCCCGACTTGAAAGGTAATATCCGGGATTATGCAACCATCAACGAACTGATCTGTCTGTCCAATATGGAAAACCTCAATGCCGTATTCATCGACCAGAAAATGCCTCAGGGCGAACGGCTCGTAAAACTCAACCGGATCGCTATTCAGCAGATGCAGGTATTGGAGAGCAATGACGAACGGAAACTACTGAAATAGCGCAATGGATCTCCGTAAGATCAACAGTTATATGATTCTGCTGGCGATAGTCGTTGTCGTCGGCTTGTTCGTGTCCACGGTCGCGCGACTGGTGATATTGGCAAAAGGGGTGGATGCAGGTACGGCGAATCTTGTTTTTCTGATTATGCTGGGTACCTGTGCGATAGCCTATCTGACCATTTTGGCAGCATTTTCCAGCATTGCGGATTTCATTGCCGATAAAATTCTCCCGAAGATAGCCCGAAAGAAGGCTCTTACTGCTGAAGCAGGATTCCACCGATCGATGATATACCCGATTCGGATGTCGAGCAAATCAAGCAGGAGGCAGACAAACGATTTCTCGAACGGCAGAAAGAACAGATCGAACTGTTCCGACGTTATGGGCATAGAGAGGTAGGTCCCTACATCACTTCCGATGAACTTGTGCGTCTCGATCGCTACATCGAATATTATGCATGCAGGAATCCGGCTCGACAGAACTTACTCCTATTCGTCCGCAAAAGTTGAAAAATGCCGATCTATTCCATTTCGGATGGAACATGGCACACTATTTCGGACGACCGAAACAGGAGGTAGTGCCGTGGCTGAAATCCGCATTTGCTCCGCTTGCCGAGTTGGAGGATTCCTATATCAAAGGGAAACTATATTCACCACAGACACGTCAATTCACCATCCCCAACATTCCCGGCTATATGGCCGAACACGGCGGCTGATTTTCCCTTCAAAAAGATATTTCAGGGAGATTTTAAGGAGATAGCGAGTGTTTTTGATCTCCGAAAAATCTCCCTTTTTATTTGCCCCGGTTCCGATTGGACGGAACGAACGAATCCAAGTTTAATCTAAAAATTTCGATTATGAGTTTAAGGGATTTATTGGAGTCGGGGGCAAACGTCAGCGTGACGGTGACGCTCGACGATTTGAGAGCGATTTTCAACGAAGCGGCAAAAGGCGGAAGAATTTTTGGAGCGCTTAGGAATAGAGATCAAAGACCGCGAACAGGGCCGGGGAATGCGGACGAGATAGAGTAAAATCTATTTCTGCGTATAGCTTATATGGGCAATACCCCGAATGAGTGGTTGTTCGTCTGCGAATTATTTTCTATTTTTGTAACGTCGAGCGTAGTAATGCGTTCGGCAGACATACTGAAAGTGTTTTCGCACTGTCCTTGATAGAAAATCTGACAGTTTTCACAAGCAAAAGGATGGACGAACAGCACTCATTTCTTGTTTAGATTATGGCAAGGGATACGTTTAGTGTTCCCATACTCCATATCTACTCAAGTGTGGGGTATTGCATCGTTTATTTTCTCTTGGGTTTTGTCAGAACCTCGTTGTAGATAAGCGAAATCAGCTCCACACTTTCTTTTTGATTATTCACCATTGAGGGGCCGGATGGTAATTACAATTTGAATATTCAATCAATTCAAATAATAATTACTATGAAAAAAATTCTATCGGTGTTGTATATTGCTACATTGCTGTTTGCAAGTTGTAGCGATGAGTATGACGATTCGGCATTGACCGGGCGCGTAGATAATTTGGAAAATCGGGTGGCCAAATTGGAAGAGCTCTGCAAACAGATGAACACCAACATTTCATCGTTACAAACTATTGTAACGGCATTACAAAAGAACGACTATGTTACGAACGTGACCCCCATCATGCAGAATGGGAAAGAGGTTGGCTATACGATAACGTTCAGTAAAAGTAATCCGATCACCATTTATCATGGTAAGGATGGACAAAACGGAACTGACGGAGAGGATGGGAAACCCGGAGTTGACGGTGAAGACGGAAAGAACGGACATACTCCCGTTATCGGAGTAAAGCAAGATACTGACGGGAGCTATTATTGGACACTCGACGGTGACTGGCTGACGGACGATAGCGGCAATAAAATCAAAGCAGAGGGAACCGATGGCAAGGATGGTACGGACGGGTCGAATGGAGAAGACGGGAATGATGGGCAGGACGGAAAGCCCGGCATGGACGGCAAAGATGGTATTACCCCTAAATTCAAAATCGAAAACGATTATTGGTACATTTCCTATGACAACGAGTCCACGTGGACACAACTCGGTAAAGCCACCGGTGAAGACGGTAAAGATGGAGAGGACGGTATTAGCGGTGATCCGATGTTTACGGATATTGACTATGAAACCA